>Ga0114922_10004943_pt1 | contig 12322 bp, 10 predicted proteins | sample AartaG_FD_100975 | JGI IMG/M metagenome (GOLD analysis project Ga0114922, IMG submission 100975) | Deep subsurface microbial communities from Aarhus Bay to uncover new lineages of life (NeLLi) - Aarhus_00045 metaG | ecosystem: Environmental > Aquatic > Marine > Oceanic > Sediment | place...
GTGTGTGAGAAGTCTTATCCGAGCCGCGCCCGTAAGGAAGCGGTGCGGTATCATCCGAGGAAAACCGCTCCCTCACGGTCGCGGCTCGGTTTTTCGTCCCGCTTCTCACATACGCTCTAACCTTTCATTTGACCGGCTGGAAAGGCGGTCCCACAGGTATTGTTAGAGTCTCCTACGCTACGGGGCGTCTGCTTTCGGCTCTGCGTCCACGGCCGGCTGCTCGGCGGAGACGATAACCTTCGCCGGGCGAATGATACGGTCGTGCAATTGATAACCCTTCTTCACTTCCTGTAACACCATGCCTGGCGGCTGCTCGCCTGTCGGCTGGCACATCATCGCCTCGTGGAAGTTCGGATCGAAGGGTTTGCCGGCCGCCTCAATGAGCGATACGCCGTGATCACGAAGCACCTTCATGAGGTTTTCGTAGACGAGGCGTACGCCGGTCAACACGTTATTGGCCTCATCAGATTCGACCTCGACCGCCAGTGATCGCTCAAAATCGTCAATAACGTCAAGAACGGAGCGTATCAAATTCACGTTTGCCAGTCGTGCCGCCTCCAGCCGCTCCGTCGCGGCTCGGCGCTGCATGTTGGCGAATTCTGCCTTGGCACGCAGGAGTTTGTCGTCTGCCTGGGCGACTTGGGCGCGCAGCGATTCGATGATTTCTTTCTCGCTCGCGGGTTCGGCGCGCTCCTGAGTCGCTACCGCGGATTCCTCCTGAGTCTCCTGCGCCGACTCCACCTTCGCCTCGTCCGATGATACAGGCTGTTGCGATTCGTCGTCGCGCTGCCGGGAAACCCCGCCGCGCGACTCGACGGTCGGGTCAGAATTGGAATCGCCTGTCGGCCGGCAGCTCTGCCCGGTCTCTGTTGTCGGACCCTTGTCAACGACTGGGATTTTCTTTCGTTTACTCATGTTCGCAGAGGTTGAGAATCAAAAGGCCTTTAGTGCCTGTACCGGAACTATGGGGCAGGTTTCCCAACCTGTCATCCGACCGGCTGGAAAACCGGTCCCACAGAGGTTTCGGAATGGGCTCCCAAGCGAATTCACGGATCAGTTGCCGGTCAGTCCTTCTTTTTGTCATCGTGACCGGCGAGGTACTCGACAAGTTTCTCCAGAAACCCCTTGGACTCCGGCAGAACGGCGCGGTCCTCAGTTTCGGCGAACCGGCGCAGAAGGTCTTCCTGCTCGCCGTCAAGTTTCCTGGGAATCTCGATGCTGACCTGGACGATCTCGTCACCCTTGCGCCCGGTGCGAATGTCCGGCAGCCCCAGGCCCTTGAGGCGGAAATACTGGCCGTGTTGCGTGCCGGCAGGGACGGTGATTTCCGCCTTGCCCGTCAGCGTCGGCACTTCAACCTCCGCACCCAGGCTCGCCTGGGTGAACGAAAAAGGCAAGCGGCACAATAGATCATTGTCATGGCGCTCCAACAACGGGTGGGGCGCGACTCGAACATAACAGTGCAGATCCCCACGGTGACCACCGTCTTCGGACGGCTCACCTTCACCGCGAACGCGGACCACCTGTCCGTCATGGATGCCGGCTGGAATCTGTACGGTCACCAGCCGCTTCTTCTGCGATCGCCCCGCCCCGCGACATGAGGGACAGGGTGTCTTCATCCGGCTGCCCCGGCCTCGACAATCTGGACACACCGTGACCACCCGGCTGCTGAAGAACCCGCCCAGGCTGCTGACCTGTTCGACCTGCCCGTATCCGCCGCAGGTTGGGCACGTAGCCTGCTTCGATCCCGGTGCGGCCCCGCTGCCGCCGCAGGTTTCGCAGAAGTCTCGCCTCTGGAATTCGATCGATCGCTCCGCTCCGGTGGCGACCTCGGCCAGCGACAGTTCGACCTGCGTCTGGAGATCGACGCCGCGCGACCGCCGGGAGCGCCGTCCCCCCCCGCTGAAACCGCCGAGGAAACCCTCGAAGATCGAGAAGATGTCTTCGACACCCATGTGGGAGAAATCGTGCAGGCCGGCGCCGGTCAGCCCTGCGTGCCCGAACTGGTCGTAGCGCTGCCGCTTCTGCGGGTCCGACAGCACCTCGAACGCCTCGGCAGCCTCCTTGAACTTGCCTTCTGCCTCGGGTTTGTCGGGGTTGCGGTCGGGATGGTACTTATGCGCGGAGCGGCGATAGGCCTTGCGGATTTCATCCGGCGAGGCCGTTTTCGCCACGTTGAGCACATCGTAGTAGTCGCGTTTCGTTGTGCTCATGAGCTCAGCCGGTCACTCGCAAAAAGGTCACTTGGGCAAGGACCACGCCACTCATACGCGGCCTGGAAACCGCCGACTGTCCCCTATCTGCAACCCACAATCCCCAGTCCCTAGTCCACAATCCCCAGTCTCCAATCCGCAATCGAACGGGGCGGGCACCGTCGCCCGCCCCGCCCACTGGTATTACTATCGGCTGATCGACTGCGGGCTACCGGATTGCGTGTTGTATTTCCTTGCCGTCGTCCTTCAGATCGGTCACCAGAACCTCGGTCGTGAGCAGCAAGCCCGCGACGCTGGCGGCGTTTTCCAGCGCCACCCGGGCCACCTTGGCCGGGTCAATGACGCCAGCCTTTATCATGTCCACCAACCGGCGATTGCGGGCGTCGTATCCTTGACCACTGGGTGCCTCAAGAACCTGCTCCACGATGACTTCCCCATCGTCGCCGGTGTTATCAGCGATCTGCCGGGTGGGCACGCGCAGGGCCTTCAGGACGATATCGACGCCTGTCTTCTCGTCTCCGCGAGCCTTGTCCCGCGCCTTGCGGGCCGCAGAAATGGCACGCAGGAACGTGACGCCGCCGCCTGGGACGATGCCTTCCTCGGACGCGGCCTTGGTCGCGTGCAGGGCGTCGTCGACCAGGTCCTTGCGCTCCTTGACCTCGATTTCCGTCGCCCCGCCGACGCGGATCACCGCCACGCCGCCGGTCAATCGAGCGAGCCTCTCCTGGAGCTTCTCGCGATCATACTCGCTGGTTGTGGTTTCGATCTGAGTCCGGATTTGATCGGCGCGGGCCTTGATGGCGGCCTTTTTGCCGCCGCCCTGGATCACCGTGGTGGTGTCCTTGGTGATGACGACCTTCTTGCACGTGCCCATCTGCGAAAGCGTGACGTTCTCGAGCTTTATGCCCAGGTCTTCGCTGATCACGCTGCCGCCGGTGATCGAGGCCAGGTCGCCGAGCATGGCTTTGCGGCGGTCGCCGAACCCGGGGGCCTTGACCGCGCAGCACTTGAGCGTGCCGCGGAGTCTGTTGACCACAAGCCCGGCCAGCGCCTCGCCATCCACGTCCTCGGCGATCACCAGCAGCGCCATGCCGCTGGTGGCGATCGACTCCAGCACCGGCACGAAGTCGCGTAGATTGGATATCTTTTTCTCGTAGATCAGGATGTGGGGGTCTTCGAGCACGCATTCAAGCGAACCGGGGTCAGTCATGAAGTAAGGGGAAATATAGCCCTTATCAAACTGCATGCCCTCGACGACGTCCAGTTCGTTCTGAAGACTCTTGCCCTCTTCAACCTCGACCACGCCCTCTTCGCCGACTTTTTGCAGCGCCTCGGCCAGCAGCTTGCCCACCTCGGCGTTGCCGTTGGCGGAAATGGTGGCCACCTTGGCCAGGTCCTCGTTTCGCTTGACCTTCACCGACATGTCGCTGATGGTGCCGACGGCGGCCTTGACGGCCATGTCGATCCCGCGCTTCAGGGCCATTGGATTTGCCCCTGCGGTGACGTTCTTGAGGCCCTCGCGGTAAATCGCCTCCGCCAGCACGGTGGCGGTGGTCGTACCGTCGCCCACGACGTCGGACGTCTTGGAAGCGACCTCATTGATCATCTTGGCGCCCATGTTCTCGAAGTTCTGCGGCAGTTCAACCTCTTTGCTGACCGTCACGCCGTCCTTGGTGACCCGCGGCGAGCCGAACGACTTGTGCAGTATCACGTTGCGCCCGGTCGGCCCCATGGTCACCTTGACCACGGATGCGAGCTTGGCGACGCCCTCCAGCACTTGCTGGCGCGCCTCCTGAGAAAACATCATTTGCTTGGCCATAGCCAACTCCTGTTGGTTGTCAATCCACGTCCGCCGTGTGCCACGGGCGGCTTGTCCGCCAGTGCCTTTGTCACATAACCACTGGCTGCAAGCAGCCAATGGCATCCTGCGACCTACTCCACAATGCCGAGAATGTCGTTCTCGCGAATGACGATGTACGTTTCACCCTCGAATTCCATCTCCGTACCGCTGTACTTGCCGTAGAGGACCTCGTCCCCGACTTTGGCGCTCATCTCGCCGCGGGCCCCGCTGTCGAGCAGCTTGCCGGGCCCAGATGCAATAACCGTGCCGCGCTGAGGCTTCTCACGGGCGCTGTCGGGCAGCACGATTCCGCCGGGCGTCGTCTCTTCAGCCTCGCAGGGCTCTAGCAGAACCCGGTCATCCAGTGGTCGGAACTTGATTTTTGTTTTCTTAGCGGTTGCGGTTGCCATCGGTCAATTGTCTCCATTTATTGTGGGGCCGACTTTCCAGCCGGTCACGCTCAATTATCCCCACTTATTCTTTATTGTGGGATCGATTTTCCAGTCGGTCACACCTCAGTTCTTCAAAGGCCCGCTGGAACAAGATTCCCATCTCGTTCCAGCGCCTCGCGACTTTGATACGTGCGAGAGAGGATTCTCGCACCAGCGGGACTCTTACACCAGCGCGTCCTCGTACCAGCACCAGCAGTTCTCACACAGGCGATCAACGTCGAGGGGGCAACGATAATTCTTACCCTCTGCCGGGCTTGGGGTCTACATCATGTCCATACCTTCGCCGCCGTACTCGTCGCCGTGCTCCTCCTTCTCTTCGGGTTTCTCTGCCACGCAGCAGTCCGTGCTAAGCAGCACTCGGGCCACGCTGCTGCCGTTCTCCAGGGCGCAACGCACCACCTTGGTCGGGTCGATGACACCGGCCTGGATCAGATCGGTGTATTCGTCGGCCTCGGCGTCGTAGCCGAACGATCCCTCCCGACTCAGCACCTTGTGCAGCACGATGCCGGGCTGCATTCCGGCGTTGGCCGCAATCTGACGGATTGGTGCACAAAGCGCCTCACGGATGATCTTGGCGCCGGTCGCCTCATCTCCCTTGAGCTTCAACCCGTCCAGCGAAGACACACACCGGAGCAAGGCAACGCCTCCGCCGACCACAATGCCTTCCTCGATGGCCGCCCTGGTCGCGTGAAGTGCGTCCTCCAGGCGGGCCTTTTTCTCTTTCAACTCGGATTCGGTCGCCGCTCCCGCGAGCACCTGCGCAACGCCGCCTGCCAGCTTCGCCAGCCGCTCCTGGAGTTTCTCACGGTCGTAATCAGAGGTGGTATTCTCGATCTCGTTTTGAATCTGCGTGATGCGCGACTTGATGGCGGCGGTATCGCCGGCCCCTTCAATGATCGTCGTGTCCTTAGCGTCCACCCGCACCTTTTTGGCCTGGCCCAGATCGGAGATCGACACGCTTTCCAGGTCAATGCCCAGGTCCTTCATAATGGCCTTGCCGCCGGTCAGAATGGCGATGTCGTCAAGCATCGCCTTGCGCCGGTCGCCGTAGCCGGGGGCCTTGACCGCGCACACCTGGAGAATGCCGCGCAGCTTGTTGACCACCAACGTCGCCAATGCGTCACTCTCGACATCCTCGGCGATGACCAGCAGCGGGCGCTTCGATTTGGAGATGCTCTCAAGCAGCGGCACCAGCTTCTGTACGCTGCTTATTTTGTCTTCATGGATCAAAACGAAGGGCTTGTCCAAGACGCACTCGACCGCCTCCTGGTCGGTCACGAAGTGAGGAGAGAGGAAGCCTCGGTCAAACTGCATGCCCTCGACCACCTCAATATCCGTCTGGGCCGTCTTGCCCTCCTCGATCGTGATCACGCCGTCCTTGCCGACTGTCTCGAAGCACTTGGCCAGCGTGTTGCCGATCTCCATATCGTTATTGGCGGAGATCGCCGCGACATTCACGATGTCCTCGCGATTGCTGACCGTCACCGGGCGAGACATGTCTTTCAGCGTCTCGGTCACCTTGGCCACAGCCTTCTCGATGCCGCGATTCAAAGAGTTGGCATCGGCGCCGGCGGCGACGTTCTTCAGCCCGGCGCGGTAAATCGCCTCGGCCAATATCGTCGCCGTCGTGGTGCCGTCGCCGGCTACCTCGCTGGTCTTGCTGGCCGCCTCCTTGATGAGCTGGGCTCCCATGTTCTCATACTTGTCCTTCAGTTCGACCTCCTCGGCCACGGTCACGCCGTCCTTGGTGACCGTCGGGCTTCCCCAACCCTTGTCGAGGACCGCGTTTCGCCCCCGTGGGCCCAGCGTGGCCTTGACCGCATTGGCCAGTTTCTCCACGCCGGCCATCAACGAATGGCGTGCCTCCTCCTCGAACGCCAACTGCTTGACCGCCATATGTCTTGTCTCCTTGTGTAAGAGCGTGTGCGAGAAGTCTTATCCGAGCCGCGCCCGTAAGGAAGCGGTGCGGTATCATCCGCAAAAAACCGCTCCCTCACGGTCGCGGCTCGGTTTTTCGTCCCGCTTCTCACACACGCTCTAAGAGCGGAACCGGGTTGTCAATAACCATCACGCCCGGCTGTCCTCAACCGGGCTGACCGGGCTTCAGACAACCCGGCTCGGCGCGGGGTTGAGAAGAACCCGGCTGTGTGCCTGCGAGGCACCCGTATTGCCCCGTCCTGGTGGGCACATTCCGGCGCGCACCTCCTTGTCCTTGAGTGGGGTATGCAATCTCGGTGCCAGATGACCGCACCGCCGCCGCCTGCCATAAGCGATTGTCATCAAAGGGTTTGGCGACAACACGCCTGGAGCGGACACCCCGCCCGCGATGCCAGGATGGCAGATCGGCAGATTCCTGCTGGCATCCGATGCCAAATTGACAGGCGTAGCCGGAGGTCCGGCTACGTTCGACGCGGTCGCGGAAAACGGTTTTTCCGTTGGTGAATACGTTGCGAGTTGCTGGAACGCCCACGTCTCCCCATGAGCGCGGCGGCGAGCTATCGGTGCTGATCCGGACGCGGGGGCAGACTTATGCCTTCCGTCGCTTCACCCAGCCGACCAGGCTCAAGCCCAGCACGGCCAGCAGGGCGGCACCCGGGGCAGGAATTCGAAACTCACCGCCATGCGGCATCCACACCCCTGAGAGCGTGAGGGTATCCAGGAGATTACCATCTCTGGACCACTGTTCAAACCTCCCGGAAATGTTCCAGTCATAGAGCCAAAGAGTTCCGTCGGCATAGTCCAACGCGAGCGCACCGCTATAGGTGTGGCCAACGGTGAAGGAACTCAGCAGCTCGCCGTCCATACTGCGGTTCTCAACGACGTCAAGATCCTTCCAACCCGATATCCACAGTGAGTCATTCCAAGGGTCGTACGTGATGCCCAGACGATCGTACCGCTCAGTGGGGAGGTTGAACAGCATTTGCGGGTTGGCCCAATCCAAATCGAATCGATAGGCGGCACCGCCCCTGTAGTCCCACGCATAGTTGAACTGGCCGTCTGTCGTGCCGTCGAAAAACTCCCTTTCCGGCAGATTATGCGAATAGGTCGCGCCAGTGGGCGTGCCACCGAGCCTATATTCCGCCCCGAGTATCCCTGAGCCGTAGCCCATCGTCCTGACCGTGTCGTTTACCGCTATCGCCCACTCATGATTTAACTGTGAGAATGGCCAGGCACGAATCACGGATGTACCTTGAGCGACAACGACATTCTGGTGCAAGTCGCCCCCTATGTTGGTAAAGTAGTACTCGCTGGTGATGTCGGCGTAAGTGGGCACCGGTCCGACCGCGAAAGCCACGCCTAAGACCGCCAAACTGAACACTGTGATACGCATCGGTTTCCTCCTGTGTCTGAAGCACCTGCCCTTCCTCGACATGTCCCCTCCCGACGAGTCCGATATTCTACACGTTTGGGCCGCCTATTGCAACCGACTTTTTCGGTTCATCCGCAATTCCCAAGGAAGTGAGCGCTGTGCTTCAAGCCCCACAAACAAGGGGGGTTGATTAAGTTCTCGCAGTAAGGGAGGTTACGGCGGTTGCGTCGTCGCGGTTTGGAGTCGAACGGAGGCTAACGAATTCACTTGTCGAGCCGCTCCAGCGGCCTCCTTTTCCCTCTCGAACATTTCCCTACCGCACGTTACAATGCCGCACGTTGTGGTAGCCAGACTGCACAGCGCGACGTTTCTGGGCATCGAGGCCATTCGCGTCGAGGTCGAGGTGGACGTAGCCCGGCGGGGATTTGCCGGGGCGGCGATCGTCGGCCTACCCGACGCCGCCGTGCGCGAAAGTCTTGAACGCGTACGCAGCGCGATGCAGAACTCCGGTTATGAGTTCCCGCGATTCAAAACGGTGGTCAATCTGGCCCCGGCGGATGTCCGCAAGGAGGGCCCGGCGTTCGATCTGTCGATCGCCCTGGGCGTCCTGATGGCCGGCGGCGAGGTGGTATCCGACCGGACGGATCGGTTTCTGGTGGCTGGCGAGCTGGCGCTTGACGGGCGCGTTCGTCCTGTTACCGGGGCGCTGTCCGCCGCGATCCTCGCCAAGGAGGCGAAGTTTGACGGCATCCTGGTGCCCCAGGAGAACGCCCGTGAGGCGGCCGTCGTTGACGGGCTTGATGTCATCCCGGTCGCCAGCCTGACGCAGGCGGTCGGCTACTTGAGCGGTCAGCTTGAACTGGAGCCGGTTTGCATCGATCTGGACTCCCTGTTCGCCGAGGCTTCCGTCTACGATTGCGATTTCGCCGACGTTCGCGGGCAGGAACACGTCAAGCGCGCGCTCACCATCGCATCGGCCGGGCGGCATAACGTCCTGCTCATCGGACCGCCCGGAAGCGGCAAGACGATGCTGGCCAAGCGCATCCCGACCATCATGCCGCCGCTGACGTTGGAGGAGTCGCTCGAAACCACGCGGATTCATTCAGTCTCGGGCGAACTGCCGCCGGGCACAGCCTTGATGGCTACCCGCCCGGTTCGCATGCCTCACCACACTGCCAGCACGGCTGCTTTGGTGGGCGGCGGGACGATCCCACAGGCGGGCGAAGCCTCGCTGGCACATCACGGCGTCTTGTTCCTTGATGAGCTGCCGGAGTTCTCGCGACGCGGGCTGGAAGCGATGCGACAACCGTTGGAGGACGCCACCATCACCATCGCCCGATCCCATGCGACCGTCAGCTTCCCCGCGTCGTTCATGCTGGTGGCTGCAATGAATCCATGCCCTTGCGGCTACTCCACCGACCCTCGCAAGCCGTGCAAGTGCAGCCCCATCCAGATCGAGCGATACCTGTCGCAGATCAGCGGGCCGTTGATCGATCGCATCGACATCCACGTCGAAGTGCCGGCGGTGCCGTTCAGGGAGCTGCGCAGCGTGCAGGAGGGCACTTCGTCAGCCACGATCCGCGAGCAGACTGTCGCGGCTCTGCGTCGTCAGCGCGAGCGCTTCGGCGCCGACGGGAGAATGTGCAACGCGCGGATGGCGTCGAAGCAGGTTCGACGGTTCTGCCCCATCGACGCCAACGGTGAGTCCGTGCTGCGGGGGGCGATGACTGAGCTGGGCCTGTCGGCCAGGGCGCACGACAAGATCCTGCGCGTAAGCCGCACGATCGCGGACCTGGCCGGTGTCGATGACATCGCCGCCGACCATCTGCTCGAGGCGATCCACTATCGCCGACTGGATCGGCAGATGTAGCCGGCGTTAACTTATAGAGACTCTAACAATACCTGTGGGACCGGCGGCCCCGTCCGCAGTTTGATGACTGTGGGACAGGCTTCCAAGCCTGTCATTGACCGGCTGGAAAGCCGGTCCCACAATGGCATTGGCCCAGGTTCGTGCTGGTGTGAGTCAGGTAGGGCAGGACGAGCGAAGCGAGACCTGCCGCCTCGGTTGTCAATTGACCGGCTGGAAAGCCGGTCCCACAGCCCCGGTCCCACAGGGGTTCTGGATAGGCTCCTAACTTGCGACTACGTATCGTTCGATGATCGGACGGATCCGGCGTAGGGCCAGGCCTCTGTGACTGATTCGGTTTTTCTGCTCGGGGTCCATTTCGGCGGTTGTTATGTTGAACTCGGGTACTAGGAAATGTGGATCGTAGCCGAAACCGTTTCGCCCCCGGGACTCATCGATGATTAGACCTTCGACGGCGCCACTGACGGCACCCACGACCTCGGTCGCCGATGCCAGCACGACGGCACACCGGAATCGGGCCGTTCGTTGTTCCGGTGGTATGTTCTTCAGATCTCTAACGAGTTTGGCGTTGTTGGCCTGGTCGTCTCGCTGCAAGCCCGCGTATCGGGCGGAATGCACTCCGGGGGCGCCCCCCAGAGCGTGGACCTCCAGTCCGGAGTCGTCAGCCAGAGACCACGCACCGGTCAGCCTCGCGTAGTGGCGGGCCTTGAGCTCCGCGTTGGCTTCAAAGGTTTCACCGTCTTCTACGGGTTCGGGCAGCGGCAGCCAATCAGACAGGGAGCGCAACTCGACGGGCAGGTCGCCCAGAACCTGGCGCACCTCGCGCAGTTTGCCCGCATTCGTCGTCGCGATCAAGATTACTGGCCGGGGCTTCTCCACGGGTCCGATCTTACCTCTTCGAGTTCCATTTGCGCGTGCCCGGGGACGACCATCAACTGTGATGACACCGGTGTCTGCCGGCCGTACTTATGAACCGTCAGCCGGCGTCCGTTGGTGATGTTGTAACGAAACCACTCCTTGGATTGTAGTTCGATCACTTCGTGACTGTAGACCGCGCGTCCCTCGACGACGCGAACGGCGTCGCGGTCGAACGATCCCACGGTGACGACACTCGCGTCTATACCGTGGTGGTAATATGCTTCGTAGCCTTGTTTTCGTAGTTGTTCACATAGATCGGCGGCCGCCTGCTTGTGATTGGACACCTCACCGGCCTCGAAAACGGCGATCTGCAACGTGTACGGCTTTTCAACGCGCTGAAGCGCCCAGGCGGGGTCGCCAACGTCCGGCAACGGCTTTGGCACCTTCAACGCCAATGCAAAATGATGGACGCCGTCCTCTGTCTGCAAAAACTTGATGACCTGCATATCCCTGCGCAACGCATCCGGGATCAGCAATTTGTCGGTCTCTGGGTCGCGCTTACGGTAATAGGTTCCGTAGTAGATCCGCGAGGCCCCGTCCTGGTCGTGGCTGACAACGACTTCGTCCTTCTTGATACCCTCGACTTGTCTTAACATCTGAGCGAGTCGCTCGGTGTTCCGCACGGCGTAAGGCCCCTGCCTCTCCGCCGCCAGGATGGTCCAGGCGGCCCCCTTCGGTCGACCGAACAAGTCCCTTTCCGCGTCCCCAAAGCGCCCGCCGGGCGAAGTGCAGGCCGCAACGTGCACGAGCACGACAACCCCGACAACCGCACTGATACAAGAAACGCCGCGCATCTATCGGTTCACCAATCTTCTTCGCAACGCCCGCCTCTGGAAGGCAATCAATTCCTTAATGCCGCGCCCGGCCAGGCGAAGCAGTTTGTCCATTTCTTCCTGTGTGAACGTGGCCTGCTCGCCCGTTCCTTGGACCTCGACGAACCGCCCGGCCTCGGTCATCACGACGTTCATGTCGACCTCGGCGGCCAAGTCTTCCTCATAGTTCAAATCAAGCAGCAATCGTCCGCCCACCCGACCCACGCTTACAGCCGCCACCGCTTCACGAATCGGCGACCGTTTGATCCGCTTATTACGAATGGACGTCTTGACGGCGTCACACAGGGCCACGTAAGCGCCGGTGATGGCCGCCGCACGAGTTCCCCCGTCCGCCTGCAACACGTCACAATCGATCAGGATTGAGTTTTCCCCCAGCATGTCAAGATCAACGACCGCCCGTAGCGACCGCCCGATCAATCGCTGAATCTCCTGCGTTCGGCCGTCGATCCGCGTGCGGTTTCGCGGACGGCGCCGGCTCGTCGATCCGGGCAGCATGTCGTACTCGGCCGTGAGCCAGCCGCTGCCCGATCCCTCACGCCAGCGCGGCACGCCCTGCTCCCAGCAGGCCGTGCACAACACGCGCGTATCCCCGGCATGAATCAACACCGACCCGCCCGCTTGCCGCGTGAATCCCCGCGTGATCCGGACCGGCCGCAGTTGAGTTACTCGCCTTCCGTCTACCCGTGCCAATGGATCGTCTCCGTTTGACAGAAAAGTGTGTCCGACCCCCGGATCACCGTTGCTCATTCGCTGGTGCGAGAATCCCTTCTAGTGTAGCGTCACACCTGTTCTTGCGGGTTATCCGAACCGCGCCCGTTAGGAAGCGGTTACCCGTCTGGACACCGTCCGGCGTATCTCCGCTCCCTCACGGTCGCGGTTCTGTCTTGCA
>Ga0114922_10004944_pt1 | contig 12322 bp, 11 predicted proteins | sample AartaG_FD_100975 | JGI IMG/M metagenome (GOLD analysis project Ga0114922, IMG submission 100975) | Deep subsurface microbial communities from Aarhus Bay to uncover new lineages of life (NeLLi) - Aarhus_00045 metaG | ecosystem: Environmental > Aquatic > Marine > Oceanic > Sediment | place...
CACTTTCGCTGCTTTGGCTGGTTTGACTGTTAACTTGTAAAAGAGCCGAAACTTACTCTTTGTTCGGCGGCTTCTTGCCATGCCGATGGTCACATTGCGCTCGGCGCGCACATCCAATATTTCGGCACACACACCATTCCCTGGTTCATCAGCCTCCAAAAGTGTTATTCTACGCCAAAAAAATCCTGTCGTCAACCGGATTCCTGAAAAAAATCCAAAAAATCTTCTTTTTTTTCATTTCCCCGCCTTTTGGGCCTTTTTTGGCCTGTTTTTTTCATCGGCAACGGCAAAATTGGGCTTTAATCCGGCGATATAAGTCGCAGGAAAAATGATTTAACGAATGGCCGTCAGATGCGATTGCTGCAAAAATCGGTGAGACAACGGTTGCTTTTCGGGTCAAATTCGATTAAATATCAAAACCAATCTCTAATTGGCAAAGCAAAACACTAACTACTAACGCCATGTACAAGTTTTTTACAATTAGGCTCCAAGATGTCATTCTGAGTCCCGGCGTGCCGGGAAGGAATCTATTAAATAGATTCCTCCACTACGTCCCGACAAGTCGGGAGTCCGGTCGGGATGACTGAGTGCAATGTAAATTTACTACTCAACCTAAAAACCTGTACGCGGCGTTAACAACTAACAGTTGGATACGAATAATGGTCAAGACATACAAAATAAAGGTGCAAACGAAGGGCGATTGCCAGGTTGTGGACTTAACGGGCGACGTGCGGTCGGCGCTGTCGGATTCGGGCGTTAAAGACGGTGCAGCCGTGCTTTTTAATGTAGGCTCAACGGCGGGGATTACGACGATAGAATATGAGCCCGGACTGGCCGACTATGACATGGCGGCGGTATTCGAGAAGATTGCTCCTGCGAACGGCTATTATGAACACGAGAAGACCTGGCACGACGACAACGGCCATGCACACGTCCGGGCGGGCCTGTTAGGGCCATCACTTAGTGTGCCGATTACCGATGGCGAGTTGACCTTAGGCACATGGCAGCAAGTCGTGCTTATCGATTTCGACACACGAGCAAGGACGCGCACCGTCGTCTGCCAGATTATCTCGTGAGCGGCCAAGTATTGTTGCGGCAACACACCAGCGGGAATTTTATGCACAGCCGGCTGTTCCGGAAATTTCTTTATTAGTCTTCCTTCATCTCACTCTTTATTTCTTTATTACCGCTGCCCATGCCGCTATTGCGCTTACTATTGATGCTAACGCAGCCAATAAAGCTATAAGCCAAGCCATTTTTGTAGCTTTGCAAGTGTTAAGCATTGACGCCGTTTGTAACGCAGTCTGGATACCAATAACCAATTCCGCTTCTTTCGCGGTCTCTTTACCGCTCACGCTTTTGTGACTTGCGCCTACTTCTAAAGCCAACTTCCGCAATTCTTTGCGCCGCTGGTCTTCTGTGCCGCTTGACATATTAACAATCTGGATCAACTTGTTCCTTTTGTTGTCAATTTCTTTGTTCGTCATCTTTCTGTTCCTAGGAATTTTTTTAGAATTTCTTATTTGGGTTTTTAGTGAGCATGCTTATTTTTTTACTTATCCTTTTACCTTCTTCCCAAAACTCAGAAAATCTTTCTGATGACCTTGAATCTGAAATAATCTTAAGTTCTAAGACTATCTGTTGCAACGAAGATTGTGTTGAATGTGGGATTTCAAAGGGCCTAAGAACTATTATGTGTTCTATTGACCTTGCTAGGGATCTATAGACGTGAACACCTAAATCTAAAAACTTCTCATCGCATGCTCCATCCACTTGATCAAATTCTTTCATTCTTTTAGAAAAGTTCTTGGCTATATCTGTTAAAGAGATACCAAAGTCAATTGGTTCACGTAAACGAGAATCAGAATGATTTGGGTTATACCATGAATCCGCAGCCAATGTTGTTGTTTGTTCCTCAGGCGTTGGAAGTTCATTATTTAATAATTGATTAACTTTTGTATCTAAATGACGGTATAACTTGCCGGTAAATTCATCCTTTGTTTCAAACTCGTCGTATAATCCTCTGGCCTTAATTTCTTCCTTAAAATTTTGAAGCCGTGCTAATTCCTCAGTATTAATGTTATCAGGGCTTTGTGGAATTGGCCGAGTACAAAAGTAAATCATAACACGAGCCGCTCCCTTTTTGTTTATAAACTCCTCAATTTCTTCGACTGTGCCTGATAACGCATTTGGTGTTGGAGTTCCTAACTTAGTCCAGAAAAGTGCAACCAAGAGATCCCCATCTTCGACGATTTGCTTGTTTAGAATTTGCTGCGGGTGTTTCCCCAAAGTAGGAACAGAGCCGGATTCCCACATTCTGGGTGTTAAATAAATTCCAGGATTATTCTTATTCCAGCTAAGAAAGTTCTCAGGTATGCTGCTTCTTTCTTCTTTTAAGTCACCTGGCGATGCAATGATTACATTAATAATTCTACTTTGATCTACCATATTAACTCTCAATCTGATTTAACCAATTTTCATCTTCTCCATCCGCCAATTTCTAAGATTATGAACACAATTAAACCAAGCTTTTCAAAGTTTTTTCTTTTTGCCATATTACTCACCTGTTATTTTTTCGTGCCCCTTACAAAAAGGTGGCTGTTGGTCATTCATTATCCTCACAGGCCGAAATGCCTTTTTCAGTTAATGCAATGTTGCGTCCACATTTTTTTGTCTCGGGTTTTCTCAAACAATCATGTTCGAATATGTAGAACATTCGGCTGGAGGCGGCGGTTGAAGAAATGCCGAAAGCTTCGGCAATTTCTTTGTGGGTCGGAGCACAACCATTGCTCTTGATGTAGTCATAGATAAAACGCAATGTATGCAATTGTATGTCTGTTAATTGTCCTGCCATATCCCATCTTCCATTCTTTATTTCTCCGGAATTTCTCATATTCCCGCATTTTTTCACATTATACACCACAATGACCCCACACGGCAATAATTGTCTATATAATCCTTGCGTATTTCCGCTCATCGTGTATAATGTTACTGTTTTCCTTGATAGGCCGTTATTCTGAGCAAAGCGACGACGATAATCCGGCAACCTTTTACAACTCTCAAAACTCAGGAAATACTCGCTGTTTATCGGCCATAAAACGTGATTTAGAAAATATATTCCGATTTTTCCCGGATTTTGCTTGAACTAATATCGCAAATATGCGATATTATATATAGAGGTAATCATGACAAAACGAAAGATTACAAAAGATGCTGTAAAAGTTCTGCACAGCCGATACATAAAAGGAAAGCCCAAACGGCTCGAATCCTTGAAGAAAGAACATGAAGCACTCGACATTGCATCTCAGATTTACACTATAAGAAAAAAACGAGGCCTTAGCCAAAAACAGCTTGCTAACCTCGTCGGCACTACCCAATCGGTTATCAGTAGATTAGAAGATGCCGACTATACCGGCCACAGCCTCCAAATGCTCAATCGTATCGCCGGTGTCCTGCATTATAAAGTCAAAGTGCGCCTGATCCCTGAAAAAACAGCTTACGCCTATAGCTGACTACGGCTCCTTGAGAAATTTAAGGGGTTCAGGAACTTTTTTTTGCCTTCCCACCAATTTTATAATACATTCTCGGCAGTGGCGGGTCTTCATTTCCAAATATCCTAATTTGACCCTATCAATCCCATCCTCTGGGCACGCCTTACAAAATTCCAGCCGAAGCGCCGTTTTTATCGGGTTTACATTAACCCTCTATATACGCTATAATATCCTAAGGTGCCTCGAATAAGTTTTAGACGATGGTTTGTTTGAGGCTTCGCCTCAAGCTGTTTTATTTCTGGATTCCCGCTTTCGCGGGAATGACAAAGGGAAGGTCATAGATTGCCGCTCCCCCCTTTCGCGGAGACAGGCTTGGCGGGAATGACCCCGGCGCTCCGGGGTTGTGATAATCTAAAAACTTCCCAACAGGGGCTTAGAAAAGAATCTCCATAGGACGTCCCATGGTTTATGTTCAAGTGAAAAGCGTTCCTTTCAAAGGCCTGTGCAGGCGCGGGGCAGTGCTGCTGCTTTTGCTTATAGCGATAGCAATTTTAGCGATCCTGTATGTTGTCCAGATGGATGCTTTTTTCGGGCCGGTGTTGCCGGGTGGTCGGGCGGCGGCGGAACACAGGCCGTGGCTGGAGGAGTATCGTATCGTGCCGGGCGATCAGCTCATAAAACCGCCACAACCACCAAAGCCGGCGATAAGCGAACCGTTGACGCTGAACGCTCGAGTGCAGTTGGCGGAAAGCGACCGGGGTACGGCTATACTCAAATTTGCCGTCAGCGGCGAGGTGAGCGGGACCTGGAACTGTGAATACTCGCATGACGACCGCGGTTACCGGTTCGATGCGAGCTTTGCGGGCAACATCGATGTTACAAAGACCTATTCGGAAGAAGAGGTCGCGGACGAATCTCAGTTGTATTTTATTATGAAAGGCACTTATAAACAAACGGCTCACAATATCGAGACAGGCATAGAAACCTCCGAGGAGGGCCTTGTGTATGTGACCGGCTGGCTGCATACGGATTATTCCGTCAGCGGCCTCGTAACCATAACGACAGACAGGACGTGGTCGGCCACATATACGCTGGAAAAGGGGCGATAGGATGTAGCTTTGCGGGCTGGAATGCGGGCCGTGGTTGTTAGTAAAACAGTGGATAAGCTGAGCGGCGAGCTGTGAGTTATGTGAGCAAGGCCCCATCGGGGGAGCTCGGGCCGTGCAAGCGGCGGGATTTCCAACAGCGCAGGGGTGTAACCAACAAGGAAAGTAACAGGTTATCCACCGGAGAGTTTGGTGGTTTTGTGCGCGTAAGATGTTGTAGAACAAAGGGTTGTGTGACCGCGCGAAAGGATATATAACAATCCCACAACATATATGACAAGTAATAATAAGTTCTCTTTATATATATAATTCTTATAAGAACAGATAGATTAAAGGGCTGAAAAAATATTACATTCAGACCGGCTAAAGGCCTTTTCAAAAGACCAATTTCCGGTTATACTACAGACAACGTGCCCTAAATACTATAGCAATAACGTAACAAAGAAACGAACTTCCGAAAGAGGTACTCATGAAAGCAAAATTTAACAAAGCCGCCCTACAGGAAGCGCTTACGCTGGTAACCAGTATCGTGCCGAGCCGGACTCCTAAACCCATTCTGCAATGTGTCCATATTACAGCCGGTAAAGAAGGTGTTGAAATTTGTGCTACGGATCTTGAGGTGGGGATTAGCTATAGTCTGGCTCAAGTTGAGGTTGAGCGCGAGGGCGATGCCGTGGTCCCCGCGGACAAGGTAGCATCCATAGTTCGTGAGAGCGCCGACGAAGTGATCGAGCTTGATGTTGCCGAAGCGGCGATGCGAATTCGCGGGGCGGACAGCCACTTTACGATATACGGCCATGATCCGCGCCAGTACCCGGTAGTACCCTCGTTCGAAGGCAAGGCGGACCTTGAGGTGGGTCTCGGTAATCTGCAGGAGGGTGTAGAGCGTGCCGTGTTTGCAGTGGCGCGTGAGAGTACGCGATATGCCCTTAACGGCATTTTGTGGGAGGTGCGCGGTAAGAAGCTGACATTGGTTGCCACCGACGGCCGGAGATTAGCCAAGAGTATTGTGACATTGGCATCGGCGGCCGATGCCAAATTAGCGGAGCAGCGGATAATCGTGCCGGCCAAGACGATGGCCCTTCTTGACAGGATAGGCGGCGAGGAAACGGAAAAGGTGACGGTGCGTTTTGTGGATAACCAAATCGCGATTGTCGCGGGGCCGGTTGTGGTCAGTTCGAAGCTGGTGGAAGGCAATTTTCCAAAGTATGAGGACATCATTCCGACGGATTACGACAAGAAAGTAACTTTGGGGACCGATGCGGCGTTAAGCGCGGTGCGAAGGGCGGCCTTGTTGGCCAGTGAGGAGAGCAAGGGAATCAAGCTGTCGCTGAGCAAAGGAGCGCTGGTGTTTTCGAGCAGGGCGCCGGAAACGGGCGACGCGCAGATAGATATGGCCGTTGACTATAACGGGGAACCTATCGAGATTGGCTTTAATCCGCAGTTTCTAATTGATGTACTGCGGGTGGTCAGGGCCGAAGAAATCGACATTCACTTAGGCGACTCGGACCGGCCTGGCATGATTAAAACGGGGAGTGATTTTCTTTATATAGTTATGCCGGTTAATCTTTGACGGTTAAAGGCGGCCACGGGCGGGTCACACAATTATCGCATGGAAGCAGCATGGATGACGAAGGAAGACTTTTGCTGGCGACTACCGGGCGGCGGTCGCAGGATAAAAAGGCAACGAGGCTCGGGTTAAACGCCCGGGCGTACCTTGACAATCAAGACGCACGTCTGCGAAAGAACTGTTTGGTGGTTGATGTTTGGCGTCAGGTTCTGCCGATAATGTTGTATGAGCATTGCAGGCTGGCGGGCATATCAGGGGGCGTTCTGCGGGTGGAGGCGGAGCCCGGACCTTATATGCACCAGATGCGGATGGTCAGCGGTGAGCTTCTGGAACATCTGCAGAACCGGTGCCGGCGTGCAGGTATCAAAAAGATTGTTATCGTAGCAGCCAGGGGCGCCCACTGCCGGCGGTTAGAGTGTTAATATGAAAGACCATAAATACGACGCGAGTAACATAAAGATTCTGGGGGGCGTAGAGGCGGTGCGCAAGCGGCCTGATATGTATATAGGCAACCGTCAGGAAGGGGGATTGCATCACCTGGTTTACGAGGTCCTTGACAACTCTATCGACGAGGCTCTGGCGGGTCGGTGCGACCTGATTACGGTGCATATTCACATGGACGGGAGTTGCTCTGTGGAGGACAACGGAGTGGGCATACCCGTCGGATTGCATGCAGGGGCGGGTAAAAGCGCGCTGGAGGTTGTTCTGACAACGTTGCACGCCGGCGGCAAGTTTGACGACAAGGCGTACAAGGTTGCGGGCGGTCTGCACGGCGTGGGCGTCAGTGTTGTCAATGCTCTTAGTGAGTGGCTCGAGGCGGATGTTTATCGGGACGGCAGGCACCACCACTTCGCGTGTGCGCGCGGCAAGGCAAAAGGTCCGGTAGAGACGATAGGAGACACCGGCAAGCGCGGCACAAAGATAACATTTCTTCCGGACGACGAGATATTTGGGGAGGTGAATTTCAAATACGATACGTTGTTAAAGAGGATACGCGAATTAGCATACCTCAACGCCGGGGTTAGTATCACTTTTCAGGACGACAGGGCACAAAAAAAGGACACGTTCCATTATAAGGACGGGCTGAAAGCTTTTGTTAAGTACTTGAATGAAGGCAAGAGCGCTCTTTCAAGGATCATCTATTTTGCAGGGGAGAGTGCGAAGTCGTCGCTTGGTTGTGAAATCGCCATGCAGTACAACGACAGCTTCACCGAGAACGTTCTGGCCTTTGCCAATAATATCCGCAATATCGACGGCGGCACGCACCTGTCGGGCTTCAGGACGGCGCTTACCCGAACGATGAACGCCTATGCGCGTAAGGCCAAAATGTTAAAAGGCAGAATGGCAACGACCGGCGAGGATTTACGCGAGGGGCTGATGGCGGTCGTTTCGATTAAGGTGGCCGAACCCCACTTCGAGGCTCAGACGAAAGTGCGCCTGTCGAATCCGGAAGTGGGGAGTTTTGTTGAAACGGTGATAAACGAGAAATTAGGGATTTTCCTTGAAGAAAACCCGGCAGACGCCAAACGGATTTTGAACAAGGCCATTCAGGCTGCTGCGGCTCGCGAGGCGGCGCGAAAGGCGCGCGAATTGACCCGGCGCAAGGGGGCGCTTAGCAGCACGAACCTGCCGGGCAAGCTTTGGGACTGTGCAAGCAAGGACACGGTCTCAACGGAGATATTTATCGTCGAGGGTGATTCGGCGGGTGGCTCGGCAAAGGGCGGTCGTGACAGGAATATCCAGGCGATTTTGCCGCTGAAGGGCAAGATTCTGAATGTCGAAAAGGCACGGGTCGAGAGGATGTTGGGCCACGAGGAAATCCGCACGATAATAAGTGCCCTTGGAACGGGTATCGGCGTGGACGATTTTAATATCGACAAGTGCCGGTACGGCAAAATCATTCTGATGACGGACGCCGATGTTGACGGTGCACACATACGCACGTTGCTGCTTACGTTCTTCTTCAGGCAGATGCCCCGTCTTTTCGAGCAGGGCAGGATTTATATTGCTCAGCCTCCGCTGTACGAAATCAAAGTGAAAGGAAAGAAGAAATCGGATTATCTTCTGAATGAGGGCGAGATGCGAAAGCGCATGGAGGCCCGGGGTCTGGAAGGGGCCAAACTGCTGATACGCAGCGACGGGACCGAACCGGTGTCCGTGAAAGGGGCAAAGCTGATGCTTCTGGTCAAGATTCTGGATGACATCGAGCGTATTATCGGTGTGCTGCAAAGGCGCGGCATCATCTTTAAGGCATTTGTAGAGAAGTATTATGACGGGCGTCGGCTGCCGAGTTTGCACGTCCGGACGGGTGGTGAAAGCGAGTTTTATTATGATAAGGCGGTGTACGAGAAGCGCCTGGCCGAACTTGAAGGGCGTGTTAAAGACGAGCGTTTCGCGGACGAAGCCGGACAGGTTATAACCGAGGAGCTTCATGAGGTTGTCAGGCTGAACGAACTGAATGGCAAGTTGACGAAAGAATACGGCCTGGATATCACGGACTTTCTGTTGAGGCTGACAAGAGCGGATTCCGGAGAGGCACTGCCGACAAAATTCGAGATAGTCAGCGGTGATGACAGACACAGCGTCGCGTCGCTGGCCGATCTTTGCACTGCGGTCAGGCATCTCGGCGGCAAGGGGATGGAAATCAAGCGGTTCAAAGGCTTGGGAGAGATGAATTCGGAACAACTGTGGGAGACGACGATGGACCCGGCCCGGCGGACACTGCTGCAGGTGACCTTGGAGAACGCGGGCGAGGCGGACAGGCTCTTTAGTATTTTGATGGGCGATGACGTGGAAAAGCGAAGAAACTTCATTCGTGAACACGCACTTGAAGTGCAGAACCTTGACGTTTGACTCGGAGTGGTATGGTCAAACCTTGTCCTGAGCAGAGTCGAATGGATTGTTTGGCCGTGTTCGTTTCAGGGCCGGGAGCGTAAGCGACCGGTAATGAACAAAAAAGGAAACCATCATTGGCAAGACGCAAACTGAAATTGGTATAATTGATTGTTGACTATCGGGCGAACAGAGGTCAAAATAGGATACCAGGAAGCGGCGAACAGGAAAATAAACAGATTTTCGCAAAAGTTCGGAAGGGACGTACAAATGGCAAATATGGCAAAATTGGTGGTATTGGCTGTGGTTATAACTGTATTGGCCGGGGGATGTCAAAAGGAAGGTAAGCGGGAAGTTAGTGAGGTTGCCGCCGGCGATACCTGGGAGAAGAAGACCGAACTGCTTAACCAAATCGAGGCCAAATACGAGAATCCTGCGGCTCACTATGAATTGGGCAAGCTCTACCAGGCCGACGGGTTGTGGGATAAGGCCGAGTGGCATTACAATGTGGCGCTTGGGTTTGACCCGATTCACAGGCAGGCTCAGGCGGCGATAGTGAAGCTTCTGGCGGAGAGCGGCAACGGGGCGCGGTCGGAGCTTTCAGCGGAAATTTATATGAATCAGGCGAGCACCTCGGCGCAGGCGTCTCTTCGGCTGGGCCGGGCATTTCAAAAAGAATTGTTGGATGATTATGCGGTGGCCTGTTACCGGCAGGCGATGGAGCTTGCGCCGAACTCGGCGGCGATTCACCGCCAGATAGGTTATTACTATCTGAGCAAGGGCGACAAGGTTAGGGCCGAGGAGTACCTCAGGCGAAGCTTCCAACTCGACCCTTACCAGGCCGAAGTTGCCGGGGTGTTGGGGCGACTTGGGGTGGTGGTGCAGGTTCCGCGAAAAACCGAGAAGAACACAAGTGCACTCGACAAGATACTCGGCCAGTAACCGGGCCTCAGGCAAAGAAAATCTCTTTTGGGGGCGGGTGGGCCGAGGTACTCTGTGGTGGTGGGCATGTCGAAGCGGGGCAAGTGTCTTTCTGTATCAAATATACCCCAGGTCGGTGAGGTTTTTTTCCACCTCGGTTTGTTCGGCGTCGGAATATCCCGCAGGCGCAGGGCCTCCGAAGTCCACGTCTTCATAATCCACCCGGGGCGGCTCAACAAAAGCGCCGCTTAACACCTTGCCGTCTATATGCCGCGGTACGGCTATTCCAAAATAAGCCAGCACTGTGGGAACGATGTCCACAAGATCGCCGTCTAACTTTTCTCCGCTTTTCATGCCCGGACCGTGCGCGACTAAGATACCGTCCGGCTCGTGCGTTCCGTGCTGTTTGCCTTCGAAGTCAGCCTCCCGGACCGCCGAGGCGCCGAGCGGATATATCACACCTACGACGCCTTTGCTGAACTCGGCAACCAGGTCCGGCAGCGAGTCGGGTATTTTTGCCTCCGGGTAAACTTCGGCCCCCGGTCGAATCCTGTCTATGACCGGATTAGCCGAGTCCGGCCCCAAATCCCGAACCAATTCATCCGTTAGCTTCTTGGCCGTCTCGGCCCTTTCGGATACTGTGCCGTTTATATAAACTATGCCGCCCATCCCCCCCAGACAAAACGCCTTTGTCTTCTCGAAGTCGATAATGCGTCTTATATGCACCAGGTCCTTCTGATAGTAGGGCGGCGTCTTACCTGCTCCCTGCAAGCCTTTACGGATATTCCCGTACGTCTTTGCCATCGACTTCAACGGTTTAATCTTCTTCTTTGCAACAGACCAGAGGCGCTCTTTTTGCGGCAGCAACTGAAGATACCCGTTTTGTCTGAGCCACACATTAATGCTTACGGTATATTCGAGCGCGCAAAAGCCGTGGTCTGAAATTACAAATTTTACGGCTCCCGGGCCGGCCGCCTCGATGAGCCTGCCGATAGCCGAGTCGCAGAACTTGTAAAATGTTAACGCTTCGGCGCGACTATTTTCGCAATGCCCCTTCGCCGCCGCATCAAGGGCCCACCACAACCTGTGCTGGAGGGCATCTGAGCTTTGCATCTGGACGCAGAATATATCCCAGTCAACGTCTTTGATAAGCTCAAGCGCCACCCGCATCCTCGCCCTTTCGGTATCAATCGCCTGGGCGGTAAATTCACCGGCTGTGTCTTTCGGGTCCTTGTTTACAATAAGATAATCCTTATGCGGTTTTATGTATTTTTTATACGCCGATGGTGGATGAACGGTTCCGGCCGACAGCTTCGGGCACAATAGTCCCGGAATTATCACGCCATCAACCTTCGGGGGGGGTGAACTGACGGGCATATTAAGGCTGACAACCTTCCTGCCCGCCCGGTCGGCCAATTCCCAAATGCTCGGGGCCGCGATATCACCAAAGCTGTTCAAGCGCACCTTGTTTTGCTTGCGGTCGTAAGTATGGAATGCGAACACACCCGTCTTGCCCGGCCGGCATCCCGTCTGAAACGACGACCACGCCGGCGACGTCTCAGGAGGGATAACACTTCTCAAATTACCGCAGCAGCCCCCTTCAACCAGTTGCGCCAGGTGCGGCATAAGGCCATCGGCCATGAACTTGCGCCCCAGCCGCCACGTAAAACCGTCAAGCCCGATTATCAATACGCGTTTTCTTCGTTCCATAGCAAATACAGCGCCTCTTAAAAACCGCCGTTACAACTGAAAACACCTTATCGGAATCATGATATAATAAACCCGACAGGCGGGCAAACAAAATAAACACCTACAGCACAGAGCCGGCCTCCGTCCCGTATGTCTTTGACACGGAGCATCTTCCGTGCTATAAGCATTGAGTTAAAAAATCGTGAAAGAGACAGACACCGGTCAAAACCCCGCGTAAAACGCGGGGCTAAATATTATCTGTTGCTTTGGACAACAGATAATAACTAAGGACTCAACGATGTACACTAAGAAGCGTTTGTCGAGAAAACTGCTCTATGCAGCCGTTGCACTGTCTGTGGCTGCCAATCTGATTTTTGCAGCATCCGTGGCATTTAACATTGATGTTCGAAAAGGTCTTTTCAGGTTCGTGAACATACTGGTCCGGCCCGATATGCCCGAGCGGGTCGATAATGTCCCCGGGCGCTGGCGTCTCGTCAGGACGCAAGGCCCGGAGCAGGCGTTGACTCCTCAGCAGAAGGAAATGATAAAGAAGCTTGAGTCCGTAGGCTATTTAGCCGGCTCAAAACCCGCTCCCCGGGTCGAAAATGTTACGGTTTACAACGCGGAACTTGCCTTCAACGGTCTGAACCTTGTCGTTTCCGGTCACGGGCCCCAGGCCGTTATTATTGATATGCAGGGCCGCGAATTACATA
>Ga0114922_10004945_pt1 | contig 12321 bp, 7 predicted proteins | sample AartaG_FD_100975 | JGI IMG/M metagenome (GOLD analysis project Ga0114922, IMG submission 100975) | Deep subsurface microbial communities from Aarhus Bay to uncover new lineages of life (NeLLi) - Aarhus_00045 metaG | ecosystem: Environmental > Aquatic > Marine > Oceanic > Sediment | place: Aarhus...
TTCAATCTCGTTCCCAAACTCTGTTTGGGAACGTACTGATTTCTGAAACTCTGTTTCAATATTCCGCATGTTCATTCAATTATCTAAATTGATACCTTGCCGGTGTAATTTTACTCGAAACAGAGTTTCGATTGTCATTGTGTTACCAAACAGAGTTTGGTAACAAGAAGGTACCCAACAATCTATTCACATAGCCCGCATTATTCACAAATTTTAACATGTGCTGGCATCCGCCATAGGCGGACTTCTGCCAGAACTGTCGGAGGCAACTTCCGACAGCACAAAAACACACTGTATTCTTAATGGCTTTCTGACATTATTTCTATCATATTATTATCCAAAGGATTAAAAGCTAATTTTAATGATCGAGCCTTTTGCAAAACTCCAGATTGGTGTTTCAGGTATACTGTATTAAATCTTGTTTTTGCCGATACACCTAATAAAATAATAAAAAATCTGTCATGGAGGGCAATATGTTTGGCAATAATAATCAGCTTTTTGGCTTTTTAAACGGGTATAATCAGCTTGCCAATATCGGCTTATTCAGAAGTCTGAGAAATTTACCCAATTTTTTCGCCGGAAACGAAAGGGCTATAACTAACCGCCTTCTCAACAGGCCATTGCACAACATCCTTAAGCATCTTAATCCAAAAAAAGGTATCGATACAATCAGCCTCGGACAAAGAAGCGCATTAGAAAATCCCCTATTGCCTGAACAGCTTTACACTCCGGCAAGTTTGATTAACGCACTCGGGAATCTGCCTGTTAATACTGAAGATCAATCTGCAGATCAAATTCAGCCGGACACCGGATCGGTTGAGAAAAAATTCTTAAATATGGTTGACCTGAACATGGATTTCAATCTGGTCGAATTCGAAAACGCTTTAACCAATCTTATCGAAGATGCCGAGGATGGACAGGTTGAAATATCCTCATACTCGAATGTCAGCGTAGGACTTCATGTCGATTTCAAAGCAAAAGCCCTCATGGAAGAGATATATAAAGGGAGTGAAGCGGAAAATAGACCTGAAATGATAAATTCTCTAAATGTTAAATCGGCTTTCGATAGAGCTATGGCAATGATGATGAAGTCGCGGGAATTCGAGGCTGAAATGTTTTACAGAGAAAGTTCCCGGTCACATTATATCATGAACAGCGAATATGCCGATGGTTTCATTCGGATTTCACGAAAGCTGGCAATGCAATATACCCAGGATTTATCATTTAATTTCAGATCTTTAAATCTTTACAATTCCCAGGCAAATCAATTGACCGAGACCGGCGAGGCTGGAGATTACATACAGCAAACCGAGGCTTTAGTCGATAATCCGCAAACTAACGGTGAGTTGATCGGTCAGTTTTTTGATGCGGTACAGGGCTTAATCGATAATGCCGAGGATAAAATCATTGAGAAAATAAATACGTTTTTCGATAATCTGACCGCCCAGATGGGAACAGAACCAGGCTTCCTGGACCAGACCAGAAACAGTGTAATTGATGGGGCGAAGGCATTTTTCAGCGAAGTTGACCGGGCAATTAACGGCTTACAGCTAAAGTATTCAGAGAACAGCCAGCCGATTGAACAGATTGCAAACACCAATCAAACGCCCCAAACAGATATGCCGGAAATAAACGAGGAACCTGTACCTGAAAATCCAGCTTAAGTATCTTTCGCGAAGCTTTTCTTTATTTTATGTTTCAGGATGGAAGTTTTGCGACATCCTGAAACCCTCAGGATGTCATTTTGTTTCCATCTTGAGAGGTGAAAACAAGCATTAGTGGCTGGTGTATGTCCCGTGCACCAGCTTATATAAAAACCAACTTAAGTATCTTTCGAGAAGCTATTCTTTATTTTTTCGTCAAGTTCATTGACAGCTTTTTCAAAACGTTGTTGTGTAATCCCTCTATTCTTAAGCAGCTCCCCGGATTCACGAGGAATATTATCCCAGGTAATCGAATCGTTGGCGCTCCGTTTCTCATCCGAAACCGAGGTTTCATCAGTCTTGTCTATCAACATTCCATTTTCAAATAATGCCTTCAGTTCAAAAGTTTTAAGCGGACATTCGGGCCAATCATGAAACCAGCAGATAAGCAGTTCGGCGCTGATTTTTGAACCGCTGTTAAGATCGGAGCTTCTATAAGCCAGCGAAATGGTCACCCTCTCCCAGACAGAATCGACTCGTCGCCGGGCAATAATATAATCACAATCAGCAGAAACCTCCTCCACCAGCATATCGAACTCATCAAGCAGACGGGAAAACAGAAACAGTACACCGGCTGTATTAACCGGGGCATAGACAATACCGCGTTTGCCAATTAAATCGCCAACTATCGATTTAGCCATTTGCTCATCTCCGCAAGGTGGTTTTATCCAAATTCAATTGTATGATTATATGTTAGGTCTAAGATTTAAGGCAAGGAATATTTTGAACATGACAAAACAAAAAAGGTGATTAGAAAAATCAGAACACAGCAGAGGAGCACTCAAGGACGAAAGTCGCCCACATGAAAAATATAGCTTGACAAGAAAAACAACATTATATATAATTGACCGAGGGTTCGGTCATTAATATATATTAGAAAGAATTTAATATGCCAAAGATTGTAGATAAAAAAGCAAAAAAAGCTGAAATACTCAAAGCGGCCATGGAAGTCTTTGCCCGGAATGGGGTTGTTAAAACGAAGATGGCCAATATCGCTTTGGCCGCCGGTATCGGTAAGGGAACCATCTATGAATATTTTCGCAGTAAAGAGGATATTTTTGAAGAGGCTTTCAATTCTGTTTTTTCAAATATGGAAACAGCATTACTGGAGGCTCTTAAAACTGTGGATGACCCTGAGCAGAAGTTGAAAATTCTAATCGATGTATCGCTGACCTGCTTTATTGACAGCGATTATGATTTTACCGGAATAATAGTTGATTTCTGGGCGGAGGGCGTCCGGAATAAGGATGCTGAGATATTGAAAATCATCGACCTGAACAAAATATATAAAGATTATCGCAAATTGTTTTCAGAGATTTTAGATGAGGGAATACAAAAGGGCATCTTTAAAAATATCGATACATTCTCACTTTCTGCAATCCTGATAGCCGCCTTTGACGGCTTAACATTGCAATGGATTCTGAACCGCCATCTTTTTGACCTGCGAAAAGTATCTGATGTGCTGCTGGACAGTTTATTAAATGGAATAAGGAAATGATAGTAAAGTTTTTGCCAACTTTAATGCCGATAATTAGTAATTATATAGATAAGGAGCTATCATGAGAGACAAATTACTCACGACAATCGCTAAGTTTGCCGAAAGCCGACCCTTTATAATGTTCGGGATAGCCCTGGTAATCACTGCCATTGCTGCGGGGTTCGCCTCAAATCTAAGATTAGAAACGCAATTTAAAAACATGATGCCGCAGGATCATCCCATGGTGCAGGAATTCAATCAAATCATAGATGATTACAGCACCGCCTCCATGATTATAATTGCCGCCCAGGGAAAAGAATATGAACTCAAGCAATTCGCTGATGAGGTTGCGCCCAAAATTGAAGCCATGACTGGATATATTCAGCGAATCGATTATAAGCTCGACCGCAGCTTTTTCCTTGAACATGGTTTCATGCTCCAGAAAGCCAAAGACCTGAAGAATTCCCATGAGATGTTTAAGGATCTCAGCTCGCTGCCTTTGATTAAACATATAAACGACAACTTTGAAAAGACGTATATGCATGATGAAGAAAGTATCTCTACAAAAGAAAAGGAAAACAGCGCCGTTATTTTCTTAGATGGCATAAGATATTGGCTTGAAACAATAGAGCAGTATGCGGTTAATGGTAATGCGATAGATTCTGTTGAGGCAAAGACTGCAGTTGATCGATTCTTAATCGGCGATGAGTACATGATTTCTCAGGATAAGGATATGCTTTTGATCTTTGCCCAGCCAACTTTTACGATTAACGAAATTAATAAAATTGTTGATGCAGAAGATTCAATAGATGCCGTCATTGCCCGGGTCTCTGAAAAATATCCCAGCATCTTCGCCGGCACCACTGGAACAATAGCCCTTGCCCGTGATGAGATGGTTGCCGCCAGCCAGGATATGTACCTCACATCGATAATCGCTTTTATACTGATTATAGCGCTGTTTATTATTTCTTTCCGGATATGGTCGGCTCCTGTTCTTGCCGGAATCAGCCTGTTGATGGGTATTGCCTGGACAGCAGGGTTTGCCGCCTTAACGCTTGGCAGTTTGAATATCATGACCTCTATGTTTTCGGTGATCCTCATCGGATTGGGCATCGATTTCTCCATTCATATCATTACGGTATATTCTGAAAGTCGGGCCGCCGGTTATTCGATAGGCGAGTCGCTTCGTTTTTCGATGTCAAAATCCGGCAAGGGCATAACTACCGGCGGATTCACAACCGCCTGCGCCTTTCTGACATTGATGGTTTCCGAAACTGCGGGAATGTCCGAGTTCGGCATTGTCATCGGGAGCGGAGTCATATTCTGTATGATCGCCACTCTTTTTGCGTTGCCGGCGATGCTTTCATTACGCGATAAGCTGCTGATTAAATTTCGCCAGGAAAAATATAAACCAAAATCGACGAGTTTCGGCTTCTTAGGCAGCCTTGGTCTGACAATTTCCCGAAAATCCGTTGTCGTCCTGACAGGGGCAATAATCATCACGGCCCCTCTTTTCTATTCCGCTTTAAACATTACATTTGATTATAATTACTTGAACATGGAACCGGTCGGCTTAACATCCATTAAACTTCAGCATCAAATGGAAGATGAGTTTGATGTCACGCCTGATTTTGCGATGATTACCACATCCTCGGTTGAAGAATCACGAAGGATTTCGGAGGCGGCTAAAGATTTAAAGATGGTAGGGATGGTGACAAGTATTTCCGAGTATGTGCCCTCTTTAGAACAGCAGCAAAGGCGAGCTCTTTATATTCAAAAAATTCGTGAATACCTGGAAAACAACCGGAAATTGACGCCCCTTTCGGAAAATAAAATCGATCAACTTTTTGGTGAATTATACCGGTTGGAGGATAATGTTATTGAATTAGCCCAGTTGGCCTATCTTGGCGGGCAGGACAAAGTGGATGAAAAATGCAAAGAATTGATCGGCGACCTGGAAGACCCGCAGAATAAAACCATGATCGCTTCATTAATAGATAAACTAAATGCTGACCGGCCAAAAATTGTTCGAAATCTAAACCTGTTCCAGAAATACTATGAGCCTTATTTCAGGCAAACCGCATTAGGAATGTCCTCTTTAGATCCTATTAATGTGGAAGATTTACCGCCAGACATTTTAGATCAGTTCGTAAGTAAGGATGGCAGCAAATACCTGATTACAATCTATCCCAAAGAATCGGTCTGGAACCTGGCGTTTTTAGAAAGGTTTACAGACCAGATGGAAAAACTTGATGAGAGAGTTACCGGTATGCCGAATGTATTCTACGTTCTTATGAATATAATCGCTAAAGATGGAAAAAAAGCGGCGGCCCTGACAATTATCGTCGTTTTTCTTCTTTTGCTCTGGGATTTTAAGAAACTACGGCTGGCGCTATTGGCAATGGTTCCTCTTGTTGTTGGGGCTGTCTGGATGGTTGGCGCGATGCATCTGTTTGGCCTGCAGTTGACCATGTTGAACCTGATGGGGATACCGCTTATCCTGGGTATCGGTATCGATGACGGCGTACATATTCTCCATCGCTATAGAGTAGAAGGCGCAGGGAAAATCAGAACAATCTTTACCAGCACAGGAAAGGCAGTCATGCTGACATCGATTACTACGATGCTGGCTTTCGGCTCGCTGGTGTTTGCCACCTATCGCGGCCTGGGCAGTCTGGGTATTGCGCTGTTTATCGGCGTTGGAACTTGCTTTTTAACCTCTGTAATTATCCTGCCCGCTTTACTGGGATTAATAGAACAAGGAAATAATAGCCAAACAAGTCAAGGGAGTTTATAATATGCTGATGCAAATTTCTATGATGATTATAATTGCTATTGTCTCAGTTCAGGCTCAGCAATTAACACCAGAACAGATCATCAAAAAAATTGATGATACAGAGCGCGTATCATCAAGCGAAGGCATCGTAAAGCAGACAATTACAACCTCCGGCGGCAAAAAAAGAACGCTCGAAATGCAGTCATACACAAAAGATCAAAGCGATAAACAGTTGATAATCTACACCAACCCGAAACGAGTAAAGGGCGATAAGATACTGATGCTTAACGACGGCGACGATATATGGTTCTATACCCCGAGAACCGACCGGGTGCGACATCTGGCAAGCCATGCCAAGAAGCAGAAAGTCCAGGGCAGTGATTTTTCTTATGAAGACATGTCCGGCGGAAATATCGAGGAAGATTATACCTACACTAAGCTGAAAGATGAAAAAATCAACGGTATTGAATGCTATAAATTCGAGTTGATCCCGACTGAGAGCGGACCCCACTATTCAAAAATGATACTCTGGGCAGATAAAGACAAATTCCTAACCTTACGAATAGACTATTATGAGGAAGAAGAACTGCTGAAGCGACTGATATGTAGTGACACAAAAAAAATCGACGATCACTGGTATGCAATGAAGCTGACAATGACAAACCTCCAGGAAGGCGGCGAAACGGTGATGGAAACTGTCGAGGTCAAGTTCGATATCCACCTGGATGATAATATTTTCACTACGAAAAACCTGAAGCGGCGCTGAATAACCGCCAGCTGAGGAGAATATGAAATGAAACGTCAATTAATTCTAATATTTCTGATAATTATTGCTTTTACTATTAATACCATTTCTCAAGAACTGGAGATATCCGGATATTATGAAAACCAGCTCTTTCCTCAAGAATTAAATGATAAAGTAATCTTTCAGGATTATAATAAACTGCGAATCGACCTTTCCGCTGAAGCCGGAGAAAATGTAACTTTCAACAGTGATTACATCTATAGGCTGTATCACGGCGCGGTAGATTTCAATTTGCTTGATTTTATCCCTGAAAGCGTAGTCATTCAATATGCCAAGCAGAGGCAAATTTCTGTCGATTCCATTCGCCCGGCCTTCGATTTCAAACTGGCAGATGAAAATTTCCTGGATAACGCTTACGTTACAATCTATTCGGAACATGTTAATATCCGAATTGGCAAACAGCAATTACCCTGGGGTTCGGGCTATGCCTGGAACCCGACGGATATATTTAACGCCAAAAATTTACTTGACCCAGCTTACGAGAAAGTTGGCGTTAATGCCTTTAAGCTGGAAATACCGTTCGGAAAGGAGGGGATGCTGACCGGTGTAGTCTGTATCGACGATGAATGGGAAACATCTACCAAAGCGGTAAAAGTAAAGAACCATCTCCGCGGCTATGATCTCTCCGTTAGTTCTGTGGAAAAAACACAGACAAGTTTCGATTATATAAACTTCCTATCATTATCAGAAAAACGCCGGCTTTGGGGCGGAGATTTTTCAGGAGAAATGCTTGGCCTTGGCGTCTGGGCCGAAGGCGCCTACAACATTATGGAAATATCCGAGGATTTCGGCCAGTATTTAGTCGGCACAGACTATACATTCGAAAACGGACTGTACTTTATGGGCGAATACTATCGAAATGGCTTGGGAAAGTCGGAAAAAGATGAATATGATTTCAATGATTGGCTGCGTCTTCTAAGTTCCAAGGGTGAAAATCTCGGACAGGATTATATCTATGCCGGCGAGATGTATCCGGTGACCGAGCTTTTAAGCTGGTCAAACTATCTCATTTTGAATATCAACGATAAAAGCGGCATGCTTTTCCCATGGTTTGACTATAGCCTTAATGATAATACGGAAATAATCCTTGTCGGCTATATTCCCTTTGGAGAGAACCGAACGGAATTTGGCGAATTCGGCAGGGGCGGATTTGTCAGGGTAAGAGTATACTTTTAAAGCGGTCTTTACAGTCCAGTAGGACAGGCCGTCAAGGTCCTTAATTTCTATAGCCATTGTGTCGACCGCAGAGGGTCGACGCCACAGCTGTATTTTTGATGCGATCTTTACACTGCCACCCTGTCCAGTTCTTTTCTTATTGCGGCGGCAATTGCCTTAAGAGTAAGCGGTTTTCTTATATATGCTCCGGCTCCCAGCTTAAGCGCCTCCTCCACTCGCTCAGTTTCGGAATATCCCGAAACAATGACAGCCTTTTGCGAGGGATTCATTGCTAACGCTCTTTTATATGTTTCAGCGCCATCAATTCCCGGAGGCATTACCATATCTAAAAGCAGCAAGTCATATGGGCTTTTTTTCAATAATTCTATAGCTTCTTCGCCGCTTTCAACAGCGTCGCTTTCATAACCAAGATTCTTAAGAAGCTTGAGAGTAACATCCCTTTGCGTTTTATCATCGTCAATCACCAGAATGCTCTCAGTACCGCCGGTGATTTCCCCGGAAATCGAATCTTCAACCGTCTCCCGAGTGATAGGGAAGTACAGGTAAAACGATGTCCCTTTGCCAATTGTACTTTCAAAATCGATATAGCCGCTATGATCCTTAACGACTGCATCCACGACACTTAAACCCAGCCCCGATCCTCTTTTCTTATCGGTTGTTTTTGTTGTGAAAAAAGGATCGAATATTTTTGACAGAGATTCATCTGAAATGCCGCAACCGTTATCTGAAATTGTAAGCTTGACATATTCGCCCTTTGGAATCCTCTCATATTTACCGGCCACGGCGTCAACATAATAATTTTCCGTTTTAATAGTCAGCCGGCCTATATTTCTCATGGCATCTTTAGCATTGTCCAGAAGGTTTAAAATCACCCTATGGATCTGAGCCGGTCCGGCTTTAATGTTCATCAGGTTATTATATAGATTTGTTTCGATAATAAGCTCATTCGGGAGCGGTTTCATCTGATATGTCACCTGCAGGATTATCTCATTAAGGTTAAGCGGTACTTGCGAGTAATGCCCCCGTCTTCCCAGCGCTAGCAATTGCTGGTTGATTTCGGCCATATGCAGGGCGGCGTGTTCCATATCATTCAACAATGGGATTATCAAATGACCTTCCGGAAGTTCATTTTTGATAAAATCAGGGTAGGCAACCAGCGGTCCCAGCAGGTTGTTAAAATCATGCGCAACCTGGCCGGCAATCCTGCCCGCGGTCTCAAGACGTTTGGCTCTTTCGGCAGATTCCTGCAGTTGTTTTGTCTCGGTTATATCTATTATGGCAACGAAAGACCCAATAAAATTACCATTATCATCATACCTGGGGGAAGCTGAAACAAGACCAACTCTATTGTTCCCTTTGGCCGTCACTATTTCCAGTTCATACTGCGAACTCAGCCCTTTTTTGCGTATTTCAGTCTGTGATAAAACTAACTCCTTCTGATGTTCAGGAATATATTCCAACACGCATTTACCCTCTAGAGCTTTTGCGGAATCTGCCTCAAAGATACCGGCATAGGCGGGATTGCAGAATTTAATAATTTCATCTTCATCAATAATAGCGATACCTTCCATAACCGAATTAAACAATTCGTGATAACGCCTCTCTGATTTCTTCAGCGCTTCCTCTGCCTTCTTTTGTGGAGTGATATCTTTGACGAAAACAGAGACTCCATCCTTGGAAGGATAGGCGCTAATTTCAAAAAAGTAGGCTTTCCCGCCAAGGTTGTATTCATTTATAAAATTTTGAGATTGCTGTGTCTTTAATACTTCTTGGTAAAATGACACCGCTTTTCTTGTGTCCTCATTATCTGGGAAAATCTCAAAGATAGTTTTTCCAATAGCATGATTTGCTGAAATACCCGTTAATCCTTCTGATGCTTTATTCCAATATGTGTACCTTAAGTCCCCGTCCATTGCAAAAAAGACGTCCCCGATACTATCCGCAAGCTCCCTGTAATTTTCCTCCTTCTCACGAATTTTTTCCTCCGCCTGCTTATGCGTCAATCTGGCTTGCAGAACCGGAGCGACATTGTTCGCTATTATCTCCAACAATTGCTTGTCGGATTTATCGTAGCCATCTGTCTTGTTGGCAACAGTCAACAAGCCGATTGACTTGCCGCGAAGCACCAAAGGCGCGGTCAGGCAGTTGTTGATCGGCACATGGCTTTGGGGAACCTGGAACGGTTCGTTCGAATAGTCCGATTTCCCAGTCCGAAGGCCGTTTCCCCAGATACTGTCTCCCCAGGTGTCTGGCGGGAAAACAATTCTTTTATCAGGCATCCGGCACTGATCCCAGACATGTTTTGTCATGGATGGGCAGACCAAATCGCCCTTTTCGTTAATATAGCCAAACACTCCAAATTCAGATTCAAAGGCATCCAACACAATCTTCAGCACTGCATCGTACATGTCATCATTAGACTCCATGAGAAATGCCCGAAGAACCTTGTTTCGGATATCTTGTTCCTTTTCGGCCTGCTTGCGCTCGGTGATATCATACGTAAGCACCTGAATGGCGTAAAACTCTCCTGTTTCATGTTTAACAGGCTGTATGCTTTCAAGAAACCACTTGCCCAAAGGTTCCACATATTGTTCTTGTTGAAATCCTTCTCCCGTTTTTTTGACTTTTTCGATTACTTTGAAACAAGTATCTATAAATTCACCAGGAGGAAAAACATGTCGAATATTTTTACCAATTATTTCTATAGGATCCAGACCCCATCGTAAAGCTGCACGCTTGTTCATAAGTAAAATGTTTCCTTCCTGATCGATCAGATCGAGACCTGCATCTACGGTTTCCATAAGAATCTTGTATTTATCTTTAGCCCGCTTGCGCTCGATCAGTTCTTTTTTCTGCCCCTCCATGGCATGCAAGAGCTTGCGATTAAGGCATGCCGCATACAGCGCAAATAGGATAATCATGGCCATTGCAACGAAAGCGCCTGAAAACCAGGGCAAATACTGACGAATCACATCCCTGAGAGCAACTTTGCCATAGCCCTCATATGGAGTAATGCGAAGATATTTCAGGCAATCATGCACCGGCTGATAGTTAAGCGGGATAGTCCAGCCGGCGCTTTTTGCGGCTTTAGCGGCTGGCCTGTCAGGGGACATCTTCAACAAAGCGACAGCGACCCGCTCCGCCAGTTCATCGGATGTATGCTCGGCCTTTGCAAATGGCCATTCGGGATACAGGTGCGTAGAGCGCAAAAATGGCAGAGTCGCATGAGGGCATTCGTGATCGTGAAATATATAAAAATCATCCAGATTGATTTTTCCTTCCATTGCCATTCGTTCAAGAGCGTCGGTTCGGACTGCGCCGGCGTCTACCTCACCGTTCAGTACCGCATAAATTACCTCATCATGAGTCCCCCCAAAGTTTAAATCGGCGAAGTCGCGATACGGGTCAATCCCATGCCCTTTAAGCTCCCTCCATGCCATAAGCCATCCGCCGAATGATGTTTCTTTTACAGCCATGAAGGTCTTGCCCCGGAGATCGTTTAAGTTTTTGAGGCCTTTATGCTCAGCTTTGCAAAAGATTACTCCCCCGAAAACTGTGGATACTATGCCCAGACGGAGGTTTTTCAATGTTGCGATCCGGCTTGCTCCGTGAATCAACTCCAGCCCCACATAGAAATAGGGATTAGCCACGATGAAATCCACCTCTTCCTGTTCTACAGCCGAGTATATTTCATCGTAATCAAGCGGCACAATTGTAAAGGAATGGCCGGGTATTTCCTGTGTCAGGTACTCGGCGGTAGACCCCCACTTCTCCAGGCACCGTTGAGCTCCCCGCTTTGCCAGAACGCCAATTTTAACCGGTTTAGCCGCCTCCTGGGCATTTGAAGCCGTTCCAGAAAAAAGCAGCAATATATACAACGCCAGAATGACCCTGGTAATTATAGGTAACAGGGCTTTCTGAATATTACGCATAATCTCCTTCTCCCTGTATCTATTTACAATCAGCCCCGTTTTCCAGTAACCATTCTTTTATCTTTTTGCCGCCTTTTAAGACATCGCCCTTTTTTACTTCTGCTAAACCAAAATATAAAAGTGGATGCAAACGGATCTCCATCCTTATTTATTCTTCGGCGTTTGACAACGTTTTATATAGCTTTTTTTATTTTTGATGTTTAATTCCGTTTAACGCATTCGCAATGGAATAGGCTTAAGCCGCATTATTCACAAATCTTAACATGTGCTGACATCCGCCATAGGTCGATTCTTCTGCCAGAGCTGTCGGAAATAACTTCCGACAGCACAAAAATACGATGTCTAAACTCGTAAACAGCTCACGACGTGCCGCAAACAAGGCCTCCTCGAGGCGATCTTTGATACAACGCGGAGCGAAAGGTGTGGCCCATTGTTGCTGATCTTCCGGCAAA
>Ga0114922_10004946_pt1 | contig 12321 bp, 8 predicted proteins | sample AartaG_FD_100975 | JGI IMG/M metagenome (GOLD analysis project Ga0114922, IMG submission 100975) | Deep subsurface microbial communities from Aarhus Bay to uncover new lineages of life (NeLLi) - Aarhus_00045 metaG | ecosystem: Environmental > Aquatic > Marine > Oceanic > Sediment | place: Aarhus...
CCGTCGCCCTCGTCAAACTTCCAGTAAGAAATCGGTCCAAAGTGCTCTTGTTGAACAAAACAGGGGTCGATATCCATGTTGCCTTCACCGGGCCAGCCGCCCTGGACGTCGCTGTAAGTAATCGTGATGACTGAATTATCATTGTTCCATATTTCGTTACCACCATCCCAGAAGATACAGTTTGTTGCCGTGGGAGTGCTGTTTACGCGATTGTTCATTGTGTTGCCGCGGTCGCCGGCCCGGTTCCCGCTGAATGTGCAGTTAGCGAGCGTCGGGCTGCTGCTCAAATTACACATCGCGCCGCCCCATTCTCTGGCCGAGTTGTTGCTGAATATGCAGTTGGTCAGTGTGGGGCTACTGTCCCAGTTGAAGATTGCGCCTCCGAGTTCAGTTGAGTTGCCGGTGAAAGTGCAGTTCCGCACGGTAGGGCTGCCAGGCCAGTTGGATATCCCACCGCCATGGTTGGCCGAGTTGCCGTTGAATTTGCAATTGGTTACGGTTGGACTACTTGTCCTGTTGCACATCGCGCCCCCATCGTATATTGCCGAGTTAGCAGTAAACGTGCAGTTGGTTAAGGTCGGATTGCTCTGCTCACTGTTGAACATCCCGCCGCCATCTCTGTTTGCCAAGTTGCCGGTGAAGGTGCAGTTGGTCAGCGTCGGGCTGCCACCGGAGTTGACCATTCCGCCACCGTTCGAATATGGAGAAGGATAATTTTGGTTCGCATTACCAGCGGTAATGGTGAATCCATCCAGCACTGCTGTCTTATCGGTGGCGCTGCCAGTTACTACGTGGTAGCTATTGTCGCCTTTGAATCCAGCCGTACCAATGTCTCCGCTGAGGATGGTTTTATATACATCGACGTCCCTGTCATCGGGGTCTGGCTGGCCGAAGCCGGCGTAGCCGCCCTTAATAACGACACCATTTTTGAGCTGGAACGTGGCTTCACGGTCGTCAGCCATTATATCGACCTCCTGGCCGCTACTGTAGCCCCCTGGTGGTTGTGGAGGTTGAGGCGGGTGATGTGGGTTATATCTGGCAGGTTTGTAAACGCCCTGGGCGACGCGGATTTCATCGCCAGGTTGAGCATCGGCTAAGGCGTCCTGAAGATTGTTGAAAGCATCGGCCCAACTGCTGCCGTCACCAACGATACCAATGTCCACATCAACGTACAAAAAAATGGACGGACGCGAGTAATTCATACAACAGATATGTCCATTGAGGTCAAACTGTGGGAACGGGGTCGTGCCCTCGTAATACTGGCCATCAGGGTACACGTCATCGGTGACGTGGTAGATGTTCATGCCGCCGCCATCCCGCCAGACTTGCAACATATACTTTTGTCCGGGGACTACGCGACAATCATTAACGCCCCAGAATGCTTCCCATCCAAAGGGCCAACGAAATGGAACTGAGGTGCCCGGTCCTACAGGCTGCAGGGCGGGAAAAGTCACAATTCGGAGTTTCCAGTCAAGCAAATCATTACCGCCAATTATGCCATGTACCCGTGCGGAGACTACACGGTTTCCCGTGGCAATAAAAGTCTGGCCAAAATAAGAATGGGGATTTTGCCAGTTGCCCCAATACGACTGGTCAGACCAGTAATCAGTGCAGTCAACCCCACTATAGGCCAGGCTCTTGGTATAAGGTGCATCATTATCTTGAGGAGCAGGAGACCGTTCGTTCCACGTGCAGTTCATATCCAGGTCGAACTCACCCGGGTTTGAGACATCAGTTTTGTAGAGGAAGCCAACCTCAAAGGAGTAGTGTCCCCAACACTCCGGACGATGCGTCGTCATCAAGCGAGTAGCGTCGCTGGTTGAACCATGTCCATCCACACACATCAAATTATAATCATCCGCCCATATCGGTATTTCGGCGCGGCCATCGATGTCGGTAGCGCCCATCAGAACACCCCACGTTGTATAAAACTGGATATTGGGGATGGGATTGCCGTCTTCGTCCCAAACCCATACCCTGCACACATGCCCCCCAAGGCACCCTGTGCCGGCGCTGTTCTCCCACGCCGACAACTGACGCTGGAAAGCACATGCGAAGTGACCAGCCATACATGACGTGACTGGTAATGCGCAAAAGCTTAGCCCCAACACTATCATTATTGCCCGGCAGAAAATAGTTTGATTTCTCATTTTTAGCCCCTCTCAAAAAATGGCTGGTATTTATGGCGTATGTATTGCGCAAAAATTATGCTCTAATGCGTGTAAAAAACCAAACAATAGCAATTGCATGTCCGCCCCTCCTTTCAATTTAAAGCGAACGGAAAATATTATATATGCAATTATACACTTCCTGGCATAAATATCAAGAAAATCTTTGAAAATTCCTTAACTTTGGGCGGATAAAAAAATCTGTTGCAAACATTTATATCGAGCTTATAATGCCTTCATATAACATTGTGCGTATTGTGTACTGCGTAAAAAAGTAACCAAATACCAGGTACAATATACGAAATACGAATAAGGAGAAAACTCCTATGGAACCAATTGCAGAGCCGGAAATCGACTTATTTGCCAGGGACCTGCCGTCAATGGAGGAAATTAAGCAGCTCTCTGAGTTTGTCCATTCCAGCGAGATTAACCTGCTCAATTTCAGCGAACAGCTTGAAGAAAACATGAGCAAAGGCGGTCAGAAGGCTTCTCTGGCGACGGGCCTTGGTCTGTTCATAGTCGGCAGAAACGCCGAAGCCGCCAGGAAACTTCAAAAAGGCAAAGACTGCAAAGAAAAATTTCTATATTCGGCCTTTGCACTTCGGCGAACGGGCAAATTCGATGAAGCAATCAAAAACCTGGAAAGAAGCGTCGAATACGGGGCCGACGCATTAAGCACAACTCTGGAAAAAGCCGCCACCTATCGTTATGCATCCGACTTTGAGTCCGCTGCCAAGGAACTCAAAACATGCACAAACTTTGAAAATGTAAGTGCCGAATACCACTACCAGCTTGCCCGCCTTCAGGAAGCGCAGGGTCTCTACGAAGAGGCAATTGACAACTACAAAACGTCTCTGGAACTGTCCCCAAACCATCAAAGAGCACTTTTCCACCTGGCTTACCGCTGCGATTTGTCGGGCAATGAAGACGCAGCCATCGACTACTACAAGCAGATTGTCTCAGGCTCTCATGTCTATGTAAGCGCTCTGCTGAATTTAGCTGTGCTTTATGAGGACCTCGATGAGCTTATCAAAGCATCCGAATGTGTCGATACGGCCTTGATGTTTCATCCGAATCATCAAAGAGCAATCCTGTTCAAAAAAGACATCGAAAGCTCAAAGACAATGTTCTACGATGAGGAAAAAGAAGAGAAGAAAACCCGGAAAACCCAAATTCTCGAAACACCTATCTCTGATTTTGAGCTTTCGGTACGGAGCAGAAACTGCCTGAAAAAAATGAGCATATTAACGTTAAGTGACCTTTTGAATATCAGCGAGGCAGAGCTGTTATCTTATAAAAACTTCGGTGAAACGTCCCTTAGAGAAATCAAGGCCCTGCTGGACACAAAAGGACTGTTTCTTGGTATGGCACTGGAGGAAAAGGAGCTTTCTTCAGAAGAAAGCCCTGAGGAGATGGCGACAGAAGATGAAGGGCTGCTGAACAAATCCATAGACGACCTTCAATTGTCTGTGCGTGCTCGAAAGTGCCTGCAAAAACTTGAACTTCGCACGCTTGGTGATTTGATACACAGAACAGATGCGGAACTGCTCGGCTGTAAGAACTTCGGGGTGACAAGCTTAAACGAGATAAAAAAGGCCATCAGCAACCTTGGATTATCACTTCGAACGTTAGATTAAAGGTGGTTCGTTGCCGTGCCGGAGACGGCTAAACAAACACCGAAATATTTGGGTAAAACCCCGAATAGATTTGGGGGCTAAACCAGAGGGAATTATCGGGGAAATCGGCGTTGTCCACTAACACCCAACCAGCCACAAATCACACTTCCCGCACCACAAACGGACCAGAGCAGAGTGCTTTTTTAGTACGGGAACGAATTTGCAAAATAGCAATTGCTTTACTTTTGCTGATAATTCTTGGCGGTTGCAAGGCAAGGCAGTTAGGCAGACCAACTCCACAGATGGATATCGAACCGCAGTTCTGGGTAAGGGTCCTTTTGCTCGATGATGTTACGGATTGTACACTAAAGATTCGCTCTTCCTTCAGAGTTGATACCGGGGACAATCCAACAGCAACCAGACGTTACTTTGGCCAAGACAATGTACCGATACACGTCGGCATATCCGGCGGCGGAATTACAATTGGCGGCCAGACCTTTACAAGCGGCGAAGTAATAATTTCACCCGACGAGCCATACATCCTTAACCTAAATGGCGGGGATTATCGCGGCAAATTAAAGCTACTAACCAATCCTGATGGCAGCACTTTGGATGCAGTAAACCTTGTTCCACTCGAACCGTATTTAGCCGGCGTAGTGGGTGCCGAGATGCCCCACTACTGGGAACCGGCGGCACTGCAAGCGCAGACAATCGCAGCAAGAACCTACTGCCTGTATATGAAGAAGCGTTTTGGAACCAACCGCAGGTGGGACGTCAAAAAGACACAGGCGAACCAGGTTTACCGGGGAGTAGAGGCCGAATCGCGTCAGATTTGGGAAGCTGTCAACAGGACATACGGGCAGGTTTTAATCTGTAAGGGGCCGGACGGCACCGAAGATATCTTCCCCGCTTACTACAGCTCAATCTGTGGCGGGCACACGGAAAACAGCAAGAATGTATTCGGCGATTCTTTTGAAGCATTAGTCGGTGTGGCCTGTCCGTATTGTAAGGACGTTGCCAAGCCCGACTTATTTTTCTGGCCTATGGTTCAATTCGACAAGAGCTATGTTACAAAGAAGCTCTTCGAGAGGTATCCAAAACTAAAACGGCTTGGAGATATCGTGAATATCAAAGCTGCCAGGCAAAGTGACTATCAAGGTAACTATGGAAGATATTCGCGATTGACGCTGGTCAAAGTTGTGGGTTCGAGCGGCAAAAGCGATTTCCTGCGAGCTGAGGACTTTCGTCTGTCAATCGACCGAAGCGGTCGTAAGATAAAAAGCACGATTTGCCAAATCGTCAACTGGGGCGATAAATGGGCATTTATGTCCGGCAGAGGTTTCGGTCACGGCGTAGGGATGTGCCAATGCGGCGCCGAAGGGATGGCAAGGGCGGGTAAAAAAGCAAGGCAGATACTTCGCTTTTACTATCCCGGCTCCAAGATATCGACAATTAATTACTGAAAAATGAACGGCAGATTCTAAGAGTCAGGTCATTCCCAAAGTTTTGAGCTTTGAGTACCGAGTTTCGTACTCGCAAAGTTCCCATTTGGCAATTGATAGATTGTTCTTCTTATATTAAGGTAAAAGGAAATTATTTTCCTGTGCTGCGGTAATCTATGCTATAATTTGAGCGAGGCCAATTATGGATTTAGATGAGATCAAAAAGGTTTTGAAAGAGTATAAATCGGCACTTAAAGAAAAGTACCATGTAGATACTCTTGGTATTTTTGGTTCCTACGTGCGAAACGTACAAGCGGGCGACAGCGACCTCGATATTCTTGTTGATTTTACCATTCCTATAAGTCTTTTTGAATTTATTGATATGGAAGAAGATCTTTCGGAATTATTAAATGTCAAAGTTGACCTTGTATCGCGCAATGCACTTAAACCCTATATCGGCAGGCGTATTTTGAATGAGGTCCAGCTCGTATGAAAAACAGAGACTTGCGAGATTACATTAATGACCTGACAGAAGCCTGTGAAGATATTCTATCCTTTACGAAGGGGATGTCATATTCGGATTTTGCCGGTGATAAGAAGACAGTCAACGCAGTTATTCGCAGTCTTGAAGTGATTGGTGAAGCAACCAAAAAACTACCTATATCCCTTAAGGACAATTATCCCGATATACCATGGAGACAAATGGCAGGCATGCGTGATAAATTAATTCATGAGTATTTTGGTGTTGACAAGCAAATGGTCTGGCAGGCCATAGAAAAGCATATCCCCGACATCCTTCCTTTAATAAAAGAGATTACTATTGATTGAGATATCCGTTAGAACACAAATGTATACAATGACAATGATGTGCACAGCAGAGTTTACTATCTACTGCTGGGCCTGCAAGACTATAAATCCTTACTGAGATGGCTGACTTCCAAATTCTCTTTCAGGACTCCGGCTCTGCGGCGCGTCGAGGTTTATTAACGACATCGCACGGTAAGGTTGAAACGCCTGCTTTTATACCTGTCGGCACCGTTGGCGCAGTAAAAGGTATCAGTCCACAACAACTCAAAGAAACGGGCGCCGACATTGTTTTGGCCAATACGTACCATTTGCTGCTTCGGCCCGGAGTCGAAGCGGTAGAGGCGCTTGGCGGACTGCACAAATTTATGGCCTGGAATGAGCCAATCCTGACCGACAGCGGCGGATATCAAATTTTCTCCCTAAGCGGTCTGACGAAGGTCGATGATGACGGTGTTGAATTTTCCAGCCACGTGGACGGGACAAAAATATATCTGAACGCGGAAACTGCGACAGAAATCCAGAACCGGCTGGGTGCGGATATAATAATGTGCTTCGACGAATGCGCACCATCCGGAGCCGACATACAACAACTAAAAAAAACCGTAGAAAGGACTGTCCGCTGGGCCGAGCGTTGTAAACAGGCGCACAGAAACTCCAGGCAGATGCTGTTCGCTATCGTCCAGGGCGGAATAAACGCGGAACTCAGAACACACTGTGCCGGCGAACTTGTCAAACTGGATTTTGACGGGTATGCTATCGGCGGATTAAGTGTCGGTGAAGGACACGAAGATATGATAAAAACGGCTGCACATACAACGCAGCAATTGCCGAAAGATAAGCCTCGTTATCTGATGGGTGTTGGCAGACCTGCTGATATTATTGCGGCAGTGAAAGCCGGCGTTGATATGTTCGACTGTGTGTTACCGACGCGAAACGGACGAAACGCCTTTGCTTTTACCGAAAACGGCCCTTTGCGTTTGAGGAACAACGCCCACATAGGCGATTCGGCGCCAATCGAGGGCGGCTGTGACTGCTACTGCTGCAAGAATTTTAGCCGGGGCACGCTGAGACATTTCTTCAATATTGGAGAAATGTTAGGCCCAATCTTAGTGTCGCTGCATAATCTACGGTTTTACCAGAGATTGACGGCCAAAATAAGAGAGCTGATAGAAAAGAACGAATTTTCCGACTGGTCAGCCAAACAATTAAAATCTATTGATTATTGATAAATGATAACTTAACATCTTATCAATAGTCGGTAATCGAACATTGACAACCAATTACGAAGGGAAAATGAAAATGAACAATTTATGGATATTGGCTCAAGCAGAAGCTGGCCAGGGACCTTCCGGCATCAGCTCAGAGCCGGTCACAAATGAAGGCGAAGCAGGAACGCTTGTACCTGACTCTAATGCTCCTGGCACCATTCCAAAAAGACAAGGGGTCGGCGGTTATTTCAACCTAGTTTTGCTCGGCTTGATGTTCGTGGTGTTTTACTTTCTGCTTTTTAAGGGACCTCGCAAAAAACAACAGCAGCAAAAGCAAATGGTGCAATCGCTGGCAAAAAATGACCGAGTCAGGACAATCGGCGGCATTATCGGAACCGTCGTTGATATTAAGGGCGACGAGGTTACGCTAAAAGTCGATGAGTCGACCAACACAAAAATAAAAGTTGTCTCTTCAGCAATCGGAAAGAATATGTCGAAAGAACAATAGTTCATAGTTCGTAGATTACGAATTACCCAGTAGGTGATATACAATACGATATACGAGGGAAGTTATGGGCAAAAATCTGACGCCGAAAATCGCTATAACCATCGTTTTATTGGCCGTTGCAGGGTGGACTTTATATCCGCCAAGCAAGACCTTAAAGCCGGGACCGGACCTGGGAGGAGGAACGAGACTTATCTATCAAATTGACACGCAGGGACTCGAAGAGCACGAAAAGAGAGACCTGGCCCAAAGAATGATAACGGTCCTGCGGAGGCGAATAGACCCTGCTAACATCCAAAACCTTATATGGCGTCCTCAGGGCAGCACTCGCTTCGAAATACAAATGCCACTTGCAAGCGCAGAAACTCGTTTGAAACGGCAAAATTTCGAGAAAGCCAAGAGCGACCTACTGGCCGAAAATATAAGTCCGGCTGAAATTATGCGCTCGCTCGAAAAGCCGGCAGAAGAACGAGCGGCAGATTTCAATGATTTCACCCAAAGAGACCCTAATAGATTAACAATTCTCGAGACCCTCGCCGAAGCTTATGACGAACGCAAGGAGCTGCAAAATAAGAGAGATGAACTCAATACAGAACTCGAAACTGCAGAAAATACGATGGCTTCGATTAGTATCGACCCCAACGAGGTGAAACTAAACATCGGCCAGTGGAGCAAACTCGATGAGAAGGAACTCATAGACACACTCGCGGAGTTTGCCGATGCTAATGAGCATGTTGAGCTGCTTGGCAAGTACGTAAAGAAATATTCCGAGTGGGCGGAGGTCGTTAACCAGCTAACCGAAGCGGAATTTGTCGAAAAATATGAGAAAGCAAAAACGGCCCTCGATACATTAAACCTGACGGAAGACCAGATAAAGAATGTGCTTGATATGAAGTCTAAATCGCAAAAGAGAAGCGATGCTATCGAGGAACTCAAGACAGCATTTCGAGACCGGGTGGAACAAATCGATGACGTAGTGGCGGCTTTCGACGAGTACCGTCCTTTCCAGGGCAGACTGGACGACCCGAAAGACCTTCAGCGGATGCTAAAAGGCGCCGGCATCCTGGAGTTTAGAATCCTGCCGACCACCGACCAGCCGGAACTGGATGCCGACGAGATAACCAGACAAGTTGACCTGCTAAAGACAAAGGGGCCTAAATTTGCTTCAGCCGCCTCGAAAGGCAAATATGTATGGTGTGAAATAGAAAGTTTCAAAGAATGGAAGGTATCTAACTCAATTGTGGGGCAATTTGGCGAGAAGTATTTCGTGCTGGCAAGTAACACAAAAGACGAGACTATGCTGCACAGCCTTGAAGAGAAACGTGCGTGGAAACTCGAAAGGGCCAGGCCATCCACGGACGATATGGGGCGAAGGGCCATCGGTTTTTCACTGAATGACAAAGGCGGACGGCTGTTCGGTAACCTTACCGGAAGAAATGTTGACCGTCCGTTGTGTATTCTTCTGGACGGTGCCGCAATATCCGCTCCAAGCATTAATGAGAGAATAGGCGCTTCCGGCATAATAAAGGGCAGCTTCAGTCAAACAGAAATTTTTGATATGGTGGATAAGCTGAATGCCGGCTCTTTGCCGGCCAGGCTGATAGAACAACCCATCTCGGTAAAAACAATCGGGCCTTCCATCGGCGCCGACAACCGTGACAAAGGTATCAAAGCCGGTCTCATTGGCTTATGTCTTGTGGTGCTCTGTATGCTGGTTTACTATACCCTGGCCGGCTCAATCGCCGATACTGCACTGCTTATGAACATTTTATTTGTGCTTGCCATAATGGCGCTTATACGAGCGACGTTCACATTACCTGGCATCGCCGGCATCATCCTGACAATCGGTATGAGCGTTGACGCGAACGTGCTTATTTTTGAGCGAATCCGCGAAGAACAGAAGCGAGGCTCGTCACTTAGAATCGCTGTAAGAAACGGCTACCAGCGGGCATTTAGAACCATTTTCGATGCCAACCTTACGACTTTCATCACGGCAGCGATTCTTTTCTGGGTGGCTTCGGAAGAAATAAAAGGCTTCGCCCTCGTTCTTATGCTCGGCATCGCCTCGAGTATGTTCACGGCATTGTTTGTGACGAGGGTGATGTTCGATTTTCTTTTGTCGAGGCGCATTATCAAAGAGCATTTAATTATGCTGAATCTAATAGGCACACCAAATGTAAACTGGATGGCATCGCGTCCCATTTTCCTGGGTATATCAAGTGTGCTTATTGCAGCCGGTCTTTTTGTTTTCTTTACAAGAGACGATGCAAAGAACAATAAATACGATATCGAATTTACGGGCGGAACCGCCGCGGTACTCAATCTAAAAGATGGTGTCGAGCTCACGAGGCAGCAGGTTGAAGATAGAATCCACGACATGGGGACCAGCCTTGACAACGCTGCGCTTGCAACAGCCAACGTTTATAGCGTCGGAAAATCCGGTAGACAATATGAAATCAACACAACAGAGACAAACAAGACCTCCACCACCATTACTTTCCCTGAATCGGCGCAGCATACTGACACAAGTGTTACTTCAGCAATAAGAGAAGCGGAGCGTGAATTTGGCGGCAGACTGAACAATTTGCTCGTAACAAAACACAACAGCCCGGTCGTATTTCTCGTAACAACAAGCCAAATGAACAAGTCCCTGGTAAAAAATGTACTGACAACCGCTTTTGCCGATGCCAACGTTTTTGCTGATGCTAACGTTGGAGAACCACAAGTCGATGAGGTTGTCAATGACGCGATACTCAAGGCTTTCGAAGATGAGCTGGAAATCCAGCGCGATCTCGGCCCGAAAATCATCTCGCAAGAAAAGATGACCGAAGAGCTTGTTGATTCTCACCCCGAACTTGCCGAGTTTCTTGGCGGAATTAAAATCATCTGCGAAATCGAAAGAGCCGCTACAGCCGAAGAAATCAACTCTCGATTGTCGGATTTGCAATACAAGCCGGACATGCAAGACCTTAATCGGTATCAGCACAAAATTCTAAGTGCAGACGCTACAGCGATGGACCCCAACCGACCGGCAAGCTCCTTCATGTACCTGAGCGTTGAGCCTGAAGCGGGCTTCCGCGAGCTAACCGATGATGAATGGACGCGGTTTGTCGAAAACGAAAGAACAAAAGTATTGGCTGCAACGAGACTTGAAACATCACTTCCCCGCGTGACACAAATAAACCCCTCAGTCGGCGGAGAGGCAAAAACACGGGCACTGATTGCTATTATCCTGTCATTATTCGCAATCGTTACTTATATCTGGGTGCGGTTCGGCGATGTCCGGTACGGCCTTGCCGCGATTGCAGCGCTTGTGCACGATGTATGCATTACGTTAGGCGCCATCACGGCCTGCACGTATATCGCATCAACGACAATAGGAGAGAAACTTTTGATAGGAGATTTCAAAATCAACCTGGGAATAATAGCTGCGCTGCTGACCATCATCGGGTACTCTCTTAACGATACGATTGTGGTTTTCGACCGTATTCGTGAAAACCGGCGCAAGGGCCGGCTCAATCCACAGATAATTACCAACAGCATTAACCAAACCATCTCCAGAACCATCTTAACATCCTTCACAACGTTTATAGTTGTGCTGATAATGTATATCTTTGGGGGGCAGGGGCTAAGAGGCTTTACCTTCGCAATTGGACTGGGGATTATTGTAGGTACTTATTCATCCATTGCGGTAGCGGCACCGATATTACTGCTCGGTACGAAACCAGGAAGTGAAAAAGGGCGTAAGAACAAAAAGGCATAAGTGCACAAGAGTATAAGGACGCAGGTATTTTGTGCATTTATGAAGGACAGCTAAGCAGCGGCAAAGTCGCGAAAAATGCCAAAGGACTTCAAAATCGGAATGTTTGTGGGCCTGGTAGTAGTAATCGGTGCTGCGCTGTGGCTGTCTATACACCCGAGCCTGAGTACAAGAGCAAGAATGTTTGGCCGTGAGAATGCCGGGGCTGAGCAGGAACAAAACGAGCAGCCAGGCTTTGAGCCGAACTGGGCGGACAGCCGCTCGACTGAAATAGACATCGAGAGTGAGAAAAAACAAGCGAAAGAAATCCCAACATACCATACCGTGCGTGATGATGAAACGCTATCCGGCATCTCGTATCAACACTACGGCACCGAGAACAAATGGCAAAAGATTCTTGATGCCAATCGAGACGTTATAAAAGATGTGAAAAAACTCAAGCTGGGGACGAGATTGCTCATCCCTGAATAATACTACAGCGCAACTTAAATAGTTCCTGTTGCGGAAGGCCTCTTTCGCTATGTCACCACTGCGAAAGCAGGGGTCTACAGCCCGAAAACTGGATTCCTGCTCCTTCGACTCCGCTCAGGACAAGTTTCGCAGGAATGACAAATGCTGTTTCCGCAACAGATACTAACTAAAGCAGTTTTGCGGCCTGGCTGTCGATGAGCCAGGTGACCTTGTTCAGGATTGGCCAAAGGATGTGAATGGGATAGCGGACTTCGTCCGGCTGGCTGGTCAAGACCTCCTTCAAGATGTTGGCTTTTTCTTCACCGGAGACCAATACAGCTAAATGAGATGCGGCAGATAAAACC
>Ga0114922_10004947_pt1 | contig 12320 bp, 13 predicted proteins | sample AartaG_FD_100975 | JGI IMG/M metagenome (GOLD analysis project Ga0114922, IMG submission 100975) | Deep subsurface microbial communities from Aarhus Bay to uncover new lineages of life (NeLLi) - Aarhus_00045 metaG | ecosystem: Environmental > Aquatic > Marine > Oceanic > Sediment | place...
AATCCCAAATCCCTCGAGGTTTTAATCTCTTGCCAGGTCGAGCCGAGTCTTGCCGATGGCAAGCCTGGGGATTGGTTCCAATTACTCAGAAAAGGATATTTTTGCCTGGATTCTGAAGATTCTACCCCGGAAAAACCTGTATTTAACCGAACGGCAACACTCCGGGATACTTGGGCCAAAATAGAAAAAGCCCAAAAGAAAATAACCTCTTAGGGCTTTGAAGGGGGAAAGGATTCAAGATAAGGAAAAAATCAGCCGTTTGAATCCCATGTTGGAAGCGGTCCGGCACTCTCCGGAACGTGTGAACAAAATTCTCATCCAAGATGGTGCCACCAAAGGCAAGATAGCCGAAATTGTCCATTGGGCCAAAAAAAATCGCATCCCGTTTTTTTATTTACCCCATAAGAAATTGAACGCTATCGATCCGCATCATCAGGGAGCGATCGCTCTTTTAGCGTCTAAGGCTTACACATCGCTGAATTCGATCCTAGAATCGGCGCAAACTCCGTTTTTGGTGCTTTTGGACGGCATCGTTGATCCGCAGAATCTGGGCTCTATCATCCGCACGGCAGAAGGCGCGGGCGTGGATGGGATCATCATTCCGGAGCGACGGTCTGTTCTTTTGACCGAAACGGTTGCGTTGGTGGCGTCAGGGGCCTTGGAACATATGAAAGTGGCAAGGGTGAAAAATATGGCCAGGGCTATGGAAGAATTGAAGAATAAAGGAGTATGGTTGATAGGCGCGGAAGGAGGGGAAAAAGGCCTCTGGCATGATTTTGACTACTCCCTTCCCGTCGGACTCGTTTTCGGCTCAGAAGGCAGGGGAGTGCGGCATTTGGTCAGGAAGAACTGCGACTTGGTTCTATCCATTCCTCTTCTCGGGGAAATAACCTCTCTCAACGTGGCTACCGCCGCTGCAATATTTATGTATGAAGTTGTCCGGCAAAGAAAGGTCATCTGCGAATGAATAAAACAGGAAGCAAAGACGTATATAAAACGAGGCAAAACGAAATGGCGGAAGAAGCAGCTTTACAGAAGGATCGGATTTTTCATGGCAAAAAAGTTCATATAAGAGTGAATGAGGAGGTATCGGAAAAAGAACTTCTTGAGGTGGTGCAGAAAGGAGATAAAGAGGCATATGGAGTGATAGTGAAAAGGTATATGCATTCGGCCTATTATGTTGCCTTGGGTTTTGTTCATAATCAGCAGGATGCTCTGGATGTTTCCCAGGATGCCTTCATCAAAGCATTCCGCAAGATCAAAATGTTCGACACAAGCATGCCTTTTTTTCCTTGGTTCTATCGTTTGCTGAGAAATCTCTGTATCGATTACCTGAAGCGCAAAAACCGCACGCGTGCGATTCCTCTGCAGGATATTCAAGTCATCGCTGTAGAAAAAGAAGATCGGGAGCTGAAAGAAACATTGTGGAAAGGCATAGAAAAGCTTCCTTTCGAGCAGCGAGAAGTCGTCATTCTTCGTTATTTCCAGCAGCTATCCTATGCAGAGATAGCAGAGTTTATCGGGAAACCGATAGGAACGGTGATGTCCTCCCTGTTTTATGCAAAGAAAAAGCTCAAGGAGATCATCGGAAAATACTTGGGATTTGAATAGAGGCCAAATCAGGAGATATTCATGGATCATCAGAAAATAAAAGAGCTCATTTCTTCCTATCATGATAGAGAGGTAAACGACAAAGACAAACAGGTCCTGGATGAACACCTGAAGAAGTGCTCAGAGTGCCGAAAAGAGTTTGAAGAAATGGGCAAATTTGAGGAGGTGATGGGAAAAATGCAATTTAAAAAACCTCAGAAAGAAATGTGGCAGGTTTACTGGAATACGGTCTATAATCGTCTGGAACGAAGGATTGGGTGGATTCTTCTTTCGATCGGTGGTATGATTTTATTGTTTTTTGGTGGCTATAAAGTCTTGGAAGGAATCATCCAGGATTCCTCCACTCCGCTCCTGCTTAAGATCGGCATCCTCGCCGTTTTGGGTGGGGTGGCTGTCCTGTTGGTATCCCTTCTCAGAGAACAGATATTTGTACACAAGAGGGAAAGATACAAGGAGGTTGAGAAATGATTCTTGCTAATACAGAGTTTATCCAAGGAAAAACCATAAAAAAAACGCTGGGACTGTGTCGGGGAAATACTATCCGGGCCCGCCATATCGGACGCGATATCTCTGCAGCCCTCAAGAATATCGTCGGAGGCGAGATTCGTGATTACACCAAAATGATGGCCGAATCCCGCGAGCAGGCTTTGGACCGTATGATTGAAGAAGCCGAAGGGCTGGGAGCCAACGCCATCATCAATATCCGGTTCACCACATCGATGATCATGCAGAGTGCTTCAGAGATCCTTGCTTACGGAACTGCTGTTGTCGTGGAATAGAAAAACAATTCGAAAAAACGTCGTCTTTTGCATCCTCCTTATGCTGATCGCTTCTTTCCCCTCCCTTATTGCAGGAGGATCTCCCAATAGTTTGGAGACTGGAACCCTGTCCATCTATTTTATGCAGGAACAGGTGGGATATGAAGAGTATTCCTGGGAAGAAGATGATATGGGTTATACCTTGACGGTGAGAGGGCGTATGACCGAGCCCATCGCTATCGAGATCGAGAGACTGGTTATTCGCTTGGACAAAAGTTTTATTCCCAAAAGATTTCTGTTCAAGGGGCGAGTCAGCGGTGTGGTACAAGATATCAAGAGTGTTTTCATGGAAGGGAAGGTGGAAAACACCAAACTGGTGGCTGGTCAAGAACGAACAGAAATGGCTGATATCAAAAGAGATGCCGTTCTTTTGCCCAACCCCATTTTTTCTCCGTATATGGTTTTGACGAAAAAATATCTTTGCAGTCTTCAGGAGGCTACAAAGATTTCTGCTTATATCATACCCCAGATGGAAGTTTCTGCCACACTCGAGCCAAAACAAGATTCTCCCTGTTTTCTTGTTCTGCATTTGGGGCCGGCAGAGATCGAGATAGAGACCGATGAGAAAGGTATCCTCAATGGACTGGTTAACTCTTCCCAGAGCCTAAAAGTCGTTCGGACCAAGGTCGGGGTGCCCATCCGATAAATCCCCATGATCCATACCTTTTTTGCCTAGAACCCACATGCCTTTCACGGTTCTTTCTCCTTTCCCCGGAATTCGAGTGCAGAGAAAGAGTTGCCAGCCCCCTCTTTTTTCTATAGAATAATCGAGGTAATTCAAACTTTTCAATCAGTTTGTCATGAAAGAAACAAAAGATTTTTATCAAATGGAAAAGGGTATCGTTGCTCTAAAGGCGAGAATAGACAAAGTCCAGGAATCCGACGATCCGGGAAAAAAGCGGAAGATTGAAGAACTAAGAGCCCAGATCGAGGAAGAGTGGACCCTGATCAGTTCAAACCTCTCCCCTATTCATATCGTACAGATCGCCCGCCATCCAAAAAGACCCTATACGTTGAATTATCTGGAATCCCTCACGACCGATTTTATCGAATTTCATGGGGATCGACGGGCAGGTGACGATCCAGCCCTTGTGGCTGGTTTTGGCTTTTTCCATGGGCGAACAGCCGCATTCATCGGGCATCAGAAAGGACGCACCACAAGAGAAAGACTGGCACGAAATTTCGGCCAACCCAACCCTGAGGGATATCGAAAGGCTTTGAGAGTGATGAAGCTGGCGGAAAAGTTCGGTTTTCCGATTATCACGCTTATCGATACGCCTGGCGCTTACCCGGGAATCCAGGCAGAGGAGAAGGGACAAGCAGAGGCCATCGCTTACAATCTCAAGGAAATAGCCAAGCTTAGGGTGACGGTTATCAATGTCGTTATAGGCGAGGGAGGAAGCGGGGGTGCGCTGGCTGTTGGCGTGGGGGATGCCATTTTGATGCTCGAATATTCCTTCTACTCGGTGATCTCGCCAGAAGGTTGTGCCGCCATTCTCTGGAAGGATCAGAGTGCTGTGGATCTGGCAGCAGAGAATTTGAGGTTTTTATCCAAGGATTTGGTAGAGTTCGGCGTTGTCGACAAGGTCATTCCCGAACCGCCGGGAGGTGCCCATGTCGACTATGAGCAAACGTTCAAAAATGTGAATAAACACCTGCATGCAACACTCAAAAAAATGGAAGAGAAAACTCCCGAAATCAGGCTCGAGGAGCGCTACCAAAAGTTCCGTAAGATTGGGATTTTCACTGAAAAATGAGCCAAAAAAAGAAAGAAATCGCCGCGATCAAAGGCACAAAGGATATCCTTCCACTTGAGGCCAGGAAATGGCAAAGAGTGGAAGCCGCAGCCAAGGGAATTTTCGAGCTGTACGGGTACAGGGAGATTAGAACGCCGATCTTCGAGGCCACCGAACTTTTTGAGAAAGGAACGGGTCAGACGTCAGATATCGTGACCAAGGAGATGTACACGTTTGTGGACAAAGGAGGCCGTTCCCTGACCCTACGTCCCGAGTACACTCCGTCGATCGCACGTTCGATCATCGAAAACAGGCTCCATCTGCAACCACAGCCGTTGCGTTTTTACTTTATCGGCCCGATGTTCCGGTATGATAAACCCCAAAAAGGACGATACCGGCAATTTCATCAGATCGACATCGAAGTTTTCGGAGAGAAAAATCCTGCCATCGATGCCGAGATCGTGGAGATGGCTGATTTTCTTTGCGACAGTCTCGATATCATGGACAAAGAAATATTCGTGAACTCGGTGGGCTGTCGTGAGTGCCGCCCATCCTATCATGAAGATCTGAAGTCTTCAGCCGATAGCCACAGAGAAAATCTTTGTTCGGATTGTCAACGAAAAATCGACACCAATCCGCTGAGGATTTTTGATTGCAAAATTGAGTCTTGCCAGGTGATCGCACATGAATTCCCGAAAATCACGGACTATCTCTGTCCAAAATGTGACGAACATTTCCGCCAATTTTGTTCCTATCTGGATTTGTACCAAGTAAAATATCGCATAGAGCCCCTTTTGGTCAGAGGTTTGGATTACTACACCAAAACCACATTCGAGATCGTATCGTCGAAACTGGGTGCGCAGGATTCCATCCTGGGAGGAGGAAGATACGACGATATGATGAGGGATTTTGGAGGGCCGGATATCTGCGGAACTGGGTTCGCTGTGGGGATGGAACGCTTGCTTTCTCTTGTTCCGTTCGAGGAAAAACCGGACATTTTCATCTACTTTGTCACAATGGGAGAGGAGGCCCGGAAGGCCGGGATGGAGCTGGCACGGGCCATTCGGAGAACCGGCGTGGAGTGTTTGATAGAATACAAAGATCGCAGCCTCCGTAATCAGATGAGCCGGGCGGATAAGCTTGGGGCAACGTGGACGTTGATCCTCGGAGAAGAGGAAGTCAAGAAAAAAAAATGCCAGCTAAAAAATATGGAGTCAGGGGACCAAAGGACATACACACGGGAGGAAATCCTCAAAATCTTTTCGGAGTCGGCATGATGCGATATGATGGTCTGTCTGATTGGAAAAAAACGGACTATTGCGGAGATCTCCGCATCGCAAATGTCGGTCAAGATGTCATCCTTTTCGGTTGGATCCATAAACACAGAGACCTGGGAAATCTTGTTTTCATCGACCTAAGAGACAGGCAGGGAGTGGTCCAGATCGTGGTGGGATCCGAGGATGAGGAGCTTCTCAAGAAAGCGAAAAAACTTCGGATGGAATATGTGTTGGGTGTCAAGGGGGTCGTGAGAGCTCGTGCGGAAAACTTGCGTAATCCCCAGTTATCTACCGGCGATATCGAAGTCCAGGCAAAAGAATTGAAACTTTTGAATGCCTCGGCTGTTCCCCCATTTGTGGTTGCGGATCCGCCGCAGGCGACCGAAGAATTAAGGTTCAAGCACAGGTACATAGACTTGAGACGGCCTTCCATGCAAAGGAATTTTAAGCTCCGCCATCAGGCAGCCCTTTGCATCCGGAATTATTTGAGTCAGAATGGTTTTTACGAGATCGAAACACCGTTTTTGACAAAATCGACTCCCGAAGGAGCAAGGGATTACCTTGTGCCCAGCCGTTTGTATAAGGGAAGATTTTTTGCTCTTCCCCAATCTCCTCAGCTTTTTAAGCAGATGTTGATGATTTCCGGATTTGATCGATACTTTCAGATCGTGCGTTGTTTCCGGGATGAGGATTTGCGGGCCGACCGACAACCCGAATTCACACAGATCGATATCGAAATGAGCTTTGTTTCCAAAGCGGATGTGTTTGACCTGGTGGAAGCCATGTTGGCATCCACCTTCGCACTGATAGACGTGAAAATAGATCTTCCTTTTCCCCGGTTCACATACGAACAAAGCATGGCCAAATATGGGACGGACAAACCGGATTTGCGCTTCGGAATGGAATTGGAAGATTTGAGTGAAATCGGTTCAGCTATGGATTCCTCGGTCATCCAGGGAGCCCTTTCCTCTGGAGGGGCATTGAAAGCCCTTCTGGTACCTCAAGGAGCCGGGTTATCCCGCAGCCAACTCGATAAACTCGGGCAAAAAGCCAGGGACTTGGGTGGGAGAGGAATCATCTGGATAAAAAAACAAGAAGGATTCAAGTCGAGCTTGAAACTTGAAGAGCACGATTTTATAGCCATTTGGGAAAAACTTAAAGGCTCCGAACAAGATTTGGCCCTGTTGGTCGCGGATGAAACCTACACGGCCCTCAGGATCTTGGGGGAGCTTCGCCTGACATTTATACCCGAAGAGGCCAAAAAACCTGGAAAATTTAAATTTGCCTGGGTTACGGATTTTCCTCTATTCGAGTGGGATGAAGATGAGAAACGGTTGTTTTCTATGCACCATCCCTTCACCTCTCCACAAGATGAAAATATGAACCTCCTGGAGGAGCAACCTTTAAAAGTCAAGGCAAAAGCCTACGATGTTGTCCTCAACGGTGTGGAAATCGGTGGAGGATCGATCCGGATTCATGATCTTGGAATACAGGATAGGATTTTTCGGATTCTGGGTTTGAAACCTGAAGAGATCGAAGGCAAATTCGGGTTTTTCTTGGAGGCCCTGCGTTTCGGTGCCCCTCCTCATGGAGGGATCGCCCTCGGATTCGATCGTATCATGATGCTATTAGCCGGCGAAGGCTCCATCAGGGATGTTATCCCGTTCCCCAAAACCACCAGCTCGTTGTGTTTGTTGACTGGCTCTCCCTCGGATGTATCAGAAAAACAACTCCAGGAGCTCGGTCTTCAGAGAAAAAAGGAAGACTGAGAGCGGTTACACGCGACAGCCACATTTCTTTTTCCTCAGGATTTTCCTCTGAATATCAAGAGGATCCACGTATTCTGTTTGTTTGCCTCCTCCCGTGGCCTTCCGATTTCCAGCGGGCTTTGGTGCCTGTATCCCCTTTTTTCCCCTCGTCAAGATCGGCCAGATGGCATGCAGTTATCTGTGTTCTCCGAGAAGGTGGTTAAAGTGTTTTCCGCTTATGGCAGGATTCAGAGATGTTCGTTTTTTCCTCTTTTTTTTATGTGTTCGACGACCTGTTTGACCTTTTGGTCACTGTCCTTTCGGCATACCAGAAGGCCATCGTCAGTGTCGACGATGATCAGATCTTCCACACCCACAAGAGCGGTGATTTTGCCGGGATTGTGCACAAGACAATCCGTCGAGTCCAGAAAAATGCCGTCACCACGAATGGTGTTTCCGCTCTCGTCCTTGGCCCATATGTCTAGAAGGGAAGACCAAGCCCCGACATCCGACCAGCCGAAATCTCCTCGGCACATCCAGACAGGCCGGGCCTTTTCCATCAACGCGTAGTCGATCGAAATGGAGGGGATGTCTTCGAAAGCCGAGATCAGGAGGGATTCCTGCTTTGTTTTAAAGGCTTCGACCATTTTTTCCCAGAAGGGAAACAATCCAGGCGCATATTGTTCGAGTTTTTGAGGGAATGTTTTGGCTTGCCATAGGAACATACCGGAATTCCAGAAGTAGTTTCCGGCATCCAGGAATTCATTGGCCTGCTCAATACCGGGCTTTTCCTTGAATTTTTCCACAGAAAAAAAGGTCTCTCCTGAGATTTTGACTGGATCTTGGGGAGAGAATTGAATGTATCCGTATCCTGTAGCAGGATAGGAAGGCGGAATCCCGAAGGTGATGATGTGGTCGTTTTGGATGGCCGCTTGGCCTGCTGCCTCCAGCTTTTTTAAAAATCGCGCCCCATCCTTTATCAAGTGGTCGGCGGGGAGGGCGATCACGGCTGCCTCAGGATTTTGGAGATAGATGGCCGCGGTGGCCAGCATCAATGATGGCGCAGTGTTTTTGCCTTGGGGTTCGACGAGAAGATTATCCTCCGGGATTTGAGGCAAAAGCTTATGGATCGTTAACGTCTTAGTTCGATCGGCGATGGTGTAGATTTGTGCAGGAGATATAAGGGGAAGCAGGCGCAGGGCAGTTTCCTCGATCATTGTTTTGTCACTGATGATCGGGAGGAATTGCTTGGGTTTTTGTTTTCGACTCAAGGGCCAGAAACGTGTTCCGACCCCACCTGCCATGATCACGGCCCGAATATCCATTTATTCCTCTCCATACGGAATTAAATCACGAAAGAAAAAGCGATAGCTGTGATGCCGGCAAAAAAACAGTAAAAGGAAAAAGCATAAAATTTTCCCCTGTTTATGACAGACACCAATAGAGCCAGAGCAAGATAACCGAACAGGGCTGAAACCACAACTCCTGTAATGATGATCGGCCAAGGTTGGGAGCCGGTATCGATCTTGCCGAACTGAAAAAGAGCGGCTCCGAGAATGGCGGGGATGGAAAGAAGAAAGGAAAATCTTGCCGCCTCTTCTCTTTTCCAGCCTAGAAACATGGCCCCTCCGATAGTCAGGCCTGAGCGGGAAAATCCCGGGACAATGGCTGCACCTTGGAGGATGCCTATGATGAAAGGATGACCTAGAAAATTCTTTTGTTTTTCCTTTGCAAACTTTGTCAAAAAGAGATAGCAGCCGGTAACGATCAAGGCAAATCCGACCGTTCGAAGAGAAGCGAACAAGGATTCGAAAAAATCGCTAAAAAGATACCCGATGATCACTGTCGGGACGGAAGCCACAGCTAGAGCAAATAACAGCTTTATTCGTGGATCCGCATAATACATCTTTGGCTTCTTCATAAAAAGCCAGGACCCCTTGGCCAATTCGCAGAGATCTTTCCGGAGATACAAAATAAGAGAAAAAAGAGTACCCACGTGGAGCATCACATCCGCGAATATCTGCGGTTCTTTCAAGCCAAAAAGGCTTTGGAAAAGAACAAGATGGCCAGAACTGCTAACAGGGAAGAATTCTGTCAAGCCCTGGATAATCCCCAATAATACGATCTGAAAAAAACTCAAGTATTTTTCAACCTTTGGATAGCATTTTCTACGGTTTTTTCAACTTCTTTCCGAATGGCCTGCAGGTCTTGTTCGGTGTCTGCTTCGAACCGGAGGACAAGGACTTCCTGTGTGTTGGAGGCGCGAACAAGTCCCCATCCATTTGGAAATTGGGCTCGGACACCGTCGATATCCACGATAGGGTATTTCATAGCCAGTTCTTTTTTCACGGCGTCGACGATCTTGAACTTGACGGCCTCCGAAACATATACCCTGATCTCAGGCGTGTTAAAGGTTTGGGGAAGGTCTGAGAGCATTGTGGAGAGCTTCTTTTCGGAGCGGGAGAGGATTTCTAAGAGTCTTGCTGAAGCATAGATGGCATCGTCGAATCCAAAATACCTATCTGCGAAAAAAATGTGACCGCTCATTTCTCCTGCGATCAGAGCCTTTTCTTGCTTGATCTTTTTCTTGATCAACGAGTGCCCGGTTTTCCACATGATGGGGCGTCCACCAAGCCTCTCTATTTCATCGTAAAGGAGTTTGGATGCTTTAACCTCGCTGATGACCGACGCCCCAGGATTGGAAGGCAATACATCCCGAGCGAACAGGATCATGAGCTGATCCCCCCATATGATATGGCCTTTATCGTCGATAACGCCGATGCGGTCTGCATCTCCATCATAGGCGATGCCTGCATCCGCTCCGGATTCCGTGACTTTTGTGATCAAAGTTTCCAAAGCTTCGGGAAGGGTAGGATCAGGATGATGATTTGGGAAATGGCCATCCATTTCGCAGAAAAGGTCGATGACATCGCATCCCAACCTCTTGAAAATGGGTACCGCCACCACGCCACCGGTTCCATTCCCGGCGTCAACAACCACTTTGAGACGTTTGTCCAGATCTATATTTTTGACCACATAATCGGAATATTCCGGCACGATATCATATTTTTTTTTCGGATCAGGCTCGTCTTGGACGAATGCCCCTGATTCGATGATTCGATAAATGTCTTGGATGTCGGGACCATACAAGGTTTCCTCACCGGACATCATTTTGAATCCGTTGTACTCGGGGGGATTGTGGGATCCCGTGATCATGACGCCGGCATCCATTTTTTTGTAAAAAATGGAAAAATACAGGAGTGGCGTGGGGATGGTTCCCAGTTCTGTGACATCACATCCGGTAGAAAGCAGGCCTTTGCTCAGAGATTCGAAAAAAACCGGGGAACTCAACCGGCAGTCCCTTCCGACGGCCACGTTCAGTCTGTTGTGCTGGCGAAAATAGGTTCCGATAGCCTTTCCCAGGATTTCGACTGTTTCCTGGGTAAGGTCTTTGTCGACGATCCCCCGGATATCGTACTGTCTAAAAATTTCCTGCTTGATTTTCATGCTTGCCTCCAATTCCCTTTGCTCCTAGCCCCAATTTTTTTTTGGGGGTAGGTTTTTCACATTTTCTTGGATCGTTTCCCATTTTTTTTGTGTGGAGAGGATAAATTCGATAAATTCACGGACAGCTCCCTTTCCCCCAGGATTTTGGCAGATGAATTGGCTGTGTTTTTTGATCTTATCGTGTGCGTCGGCCACTGCCGCTGCAAAGCCGACGGACTTGATTACATCGAGGTCCCCCAGGTCATCTCCGATGTAGGCCACTTCTTCAGCTGTCAGCCCGTTTCGCTCCAGGATTTCATCCAGTACCGGTTTTTTGTCCAAAATCCCCTGATGAATTTCCGCCATTTGCAATCTCTCAGACCGAATTTCCAGCGCTTTGGATGTTTTTCCTGTGATAATTCCCGTTTTTAGCCCGGCCAGATGAGCGAGGAGGATTCCCAATCCGTCCCTTACGTTATAGGTTTTGAGTTCTTCGCCATCGGGAAAAACCAGGAGTGTGCCATCGGTAAGCGTGCCGTCCACGTCCATCAGAATACACGTTATTTTTTGAGCCCGCTCTTGATTTGTCATCAGAACATCTCAGTTCGCCAGAGATCATGGAGATGTATGATCCCTTCGGGTTTCCCTTTTTTCCCTTGAATGATCAACGATGTGATTTTGTTTTCTTCCATCACATGGAGTGCTTTTGTAGCCAGGTCATCCTTATCGATCGTGAAAGGGGAGCCTTTCATGCAACCCTTCGCTTTTTTGCGGAGCAATGCGCTGCCGTACTTTTCAAGGGCCCTTCTCAGGTCTCCGTCCGTGATGATCCCTGTTAGGTTTTCGTTTTTATCGATCACGCACGTCATTCCCAGTTTTTTTTCCGATATTTCGGCCAGGACAGCCTTCATGGATGCGCTTTGATAGACGACGGGAACCGTTCTGCCCTTGTGCATCAAGTCTCTGACCTGCAATAATTTTTTTCCTGCTTCCCCTTTGGGATGGAAAAAAACGAAATCCTTGATGCCGAAAGCCTTTTTTTTCATCAGGGCGATGGCAAGAGCGTCTCCCATCGCTAAGGCCGCTGTAGAGCTTGCGGTGGGGACGACACCGGCTGGTTCAGCCTCCCTTTCGACCTTCGTTTCAAGAACTATATCGCTGAATTGAGCTAATCGAGACTTTTTATCGCCAGTGATCCCTATCAGCTTGATGCCGATCCTCTTCACGAACTCGAGAAGGTGGTTGATTTCCCGGGTCTCCCCGCTGTGAGATATTATCACAAGGATATCGTCTTTGACGATCATGCCGAGATCCCCATGGCCAGCCTCTGCCGGATGGATGTATAAGGCAGGTGTACCACAACTGGCCAGCGTAGATGCAATTTTACGTCCTACCAATCCAGATTTTCCCATGCCTGTTATGATAACTCGTGATCTTGTTCGTGCCAGAAGTTCGACCGCGTCGGCAAAATTTTCATCGAGTCGAGAGACAAGGGCTTCGACCGCTTTGGCCTCCAGCTCAAGGACTTGTTTTCCGATGTTGATGATCTCTTTTTTTGTCATAGCTGTTTTCCTGAATTATTCATGTGGTTTTTCTTCGGTTTGGATTGCGTTTTTTATTCGAATAAGGGAACTCAAAACAAAA
>Ga0114922_10004948_pt1 | contig 12319 bp, 7 predicted proteins | sample AartaG_FD_100975 | JGI IMG/M metagenome (GOLD analysis project Ga0114922, IMG submission 100975) | Deep subsurface microbial communities from Aarhus Bay to uncover new lineages of life (NeLLi) - Aarhus_00045 metaG | ecosystem: Environmental > Aquatic > Marine > Oceanic > Sediment | place: Aarhus...
CTACCCAAGCTCGAAGGCACCGTGCACGTCAATATTGCTTTGATCGTCAAGTTTATGGCCAACTATTTCTTCATGCCCGCCGAATTTGATGACGTTCCCCAACGGTATGATCCCCAGGATGACACTTTCCTCTTCGACCAAGGACCGGCGCGTGGCCTGGGCAAGATTCAATTCCATGATTTCCATCCGATCTTCGACCGCTGGGACCTGCCCAATGTGAACCTTTTCCAGGAGCAGATCGCGATCTTCAAGAAATTTTTGATGATGGCGACACCGAACGAAGAACAGAAGAAGGACGTTGATTTCTTGCTGGCACTGGGAGAGATCTTCACACTTGTGGTCTATGGGCAGCTGATTCTAGAAAACGCAGAAATCTATGAGATCGATCCGGATATCATCAATCAGGTCTTTGACTTCATGGTGCGGGATTTTTCAAAGTTCGCCCTGGAACTGCACAACAAGCCCAGCAGCAGCGCCCAACAAATGGAAATTTGCCACAGAATGCTGCGTAAACCGCTCTCTGACCTGACCCAATACCAGCGGGTCTGGGAAGAATACGTCCATGCCCTCGATGGGGAATTTGAAATGAATGCGTGACAAACAAGGTTTACGAGTTCGATAATAAGGGATTGATTCGAATCTTTGTATCACCCAATAATATCGGTTGGTCTTTGGTTGAGCGCCCTTGATGAGTTTATACTGAGCTCTTCGATTTACTCAGGGCGAACTCAGCGAAGGGAACCGAGGACCTTCATGCTTGGTTGCCAGGGTTAGCCTTGCGATGTTCGATTACTTGAAGCCAAACCAGTGATGAACATCTACCTGTTCGGTTGAACCGCAGACCTCGCATTTCTCTGCCAAAAGCTATTAGATCAACTCCGTTGGCGAAGCCAATCGGGCACGGCAACAGGCGCAAGTGCCAAGACTTACACTATCACTCGGAGCCTAAAACAAGCTCTCTTGCCAGACGTGTGACTTCAGCAACTGTATCATCCGGGCCCGAGTAGTTGCTGAGCACGATGACCGCCACTCCTGCGTCCGGATACATGACGAAGTTGGTTCGGTAGCCGGTGTCTTGTCCGCCGTGGCTGACGATTTGGTACCCTGCTTTTTCGGATAAGAACCAGCTCAGCCCGACAAGGACCGGCCTGTTGTCGCCAGGAACTCTCACTCCCTCTATAGCCGGTGTCCAGAAGTATTCTTTTACCTTTAACGATATCAATGACTGAATTAGCAACTCAACTCACTCCCACCTTTGTATTAAGTGTTTTCACTGTAACATCTCCAGAATCTTCTTTTTATCTGCAGGTATATTGTTGATGCGTACGCCAACCGCATCGTAGATTGCGTTGAGGATAGCTGGAGCCGTCGCCATCGAGGGGGCTTCAGCAAACCCTTTGGCGCCTAATGGCCCTTCAGGGTGTGGCACCTCGACTATAACGGGGATGATCTCCGGGGTCATATCTGCTCCAGGTAAGCCGCATTTGCGGAGGGTATCCATCAGATTGATGCCCTGTTCGACAACATACGCCTCTGAGAGGGCATAGCCCAGTCCCATCATCACCCCTCCGTGGATCTGCCCTATTACCGCCGCCTGATTGAGCACCTTGCCCAGATCGTTGGCAGAGACCACCGTCAGTACCTTCACCGCGCCCGTTTTCGTGTCCACCTCCACAACTGCTACCTGGGTATTGTACGCGTAACACCAGTGCGTGGCGCGCGACACGAACTTCGACGTCCCAAAATGACTTGGTTCATCTTCGAGTAAAGCGGCTGTCTCGCTGGGGATATACTCTTTCTCCACCACGAACTTTGTACCGATCTCCCCAAGCTCAATGGATTTGCCGGTTTCTGGGTCAACAACTTGCTTGCCTCGCAGTATCAATTGGCCCGGTTCCTGCTCCAGGATTTCAGCAGCCTTACTAAAAATTTCATTTTTCAAGGAACGGCAAGCCATGACCGTGGCATTGCCTGTCAGAAAAGTCTGGCGAGATGCGGTAGTTGGTCCTGTGGGAGGTGTCAGGTCTGTGTCAGGACCGACGATCTCAATATTATCGATAGGCACGCCCAACTCCAGCGATACGATCTGGGCGATGCCTGAATAAGCGCCCTGCCCGTACTCATGCTGGCTGTGCCGGAGAACAACGTTTCCATCACTGCTTAACTCAACGATCGCGCCGGCTCTCTCCCTCAGGCCATGGCCAAAACCAACATTCTTCACAGCGGAGGCCACACCGATCCCAATCTTCTTATCGCCATCGGAGGAGGGAACATCGATGCTTGCAAACATGCTTCGGGCGGCGGTGATTGTTTCTTTAATAGAAACAACCCCATCGGTTAGCACGTGATCCGCCGCGGTGGGCAAACCCACATCGAGGCCATTGATCAGGCGGATCTCAAAGGGGTCGATATCCAGTTTACGGGCAATCTCATCCAATTGCTGCTCGAATGCGACGGCCACCTGGTTGGCACCAAAGCCGCGCATGGCACCACAGAGTACGTTGTTTGTATGCCAAGCCCATCCATCCAGGCGCAAGTTGGGCACGTAGTACGGTCCCGCGCCAAAGACCAGTGTGTTCTCCAAGACATCGGCACTAAGTGACATATATACCCCGGCATCTAAGATCACCGAGGCTTCGATGGCCAAGATTTTGCCGTCTTGATCGGCGCCGCTCTTATAGTGCATCCAGGCGGGATGACGTTTAGCATGAACGCGCAAGGATTCCTCGCGTGATAATACGATCTTGACCGGCTTGCCCGTGAGCAGCGCGCCCAGGGCAAGATGCTGCTCAATGATGAGATCTTCTTTGCCTCCAAAGGCGCCGCCCATAGGCAACTGGACCACTCGGATTTTCTCCTCGGGGAGAGCCAGAATCTCAGAAAGCTGGGTGCGCACATCAAAAGCACACTGCGTACCCATTTTCAACACCACACTGCCGTCTTCGCTGAGAAAAGCGATCCCCGATTCCGGTTCCATAAAACCGTGCTCGATGAAAGGCGTGGAATAATCATCCTCTACAATCACAGCACACTCTGCGAAAGCTTCATCTACATCCCCGCGCTCGATCATGGCGTGGTGGGCTAGATTGCCTTTTTCGTGGATCTTTGTTGCACCGGGTTTAGCTGCATCTTGCGGTGTAAAGACTCCGGGTAAGACTTTGTAATCGACCTTGATTTTGCCCAAGGCTTCTGCGGCAATTTCCGCCGAGACTGCATAAACCGTGGCAACGGGATCCCCGATATAGCGGGTTTTATCTTCCGCCCAGGCGGGTTGGTCGCGTTCGATAATGCCAGCCTGATTCTTGCCGGGGACATCTTTGGCAGTAACGACTAATTCGACACCGGGCATGGTTTCCGCTTCCGATGTATCGATATTTAGAATTTCAGCGTGTGGGTATTGCGCCCTTAAGATCTTGCCGTAAAGCATGCCATCCATGCGGATATCATCACCGAATAATGTCGTACCGGTGACTAATCTCACCGCATCCCGGGTGAGCAAAGTCGATCTGACCTGCCTGCCCTCGGGTGCAATAGGCGGCGGGGTTTCATCCTTGCGAGTCATCTCCCCGGCAGCCTGGACAGCGTTGATGATATTGACGTAGCCAGTGCAACGGCATAAATTATTATTCCTTTTTAAAGCCGTTTTGATCTCTTCAGCGCTTGGTTGAGGGTTTTCATCCAATAAGGCTTTAGATGCCATGATCATGCCTGGGGTACAGAATCCACATTGCACCGCGCCCTGCTCAACGAATGTATATTGCAGAGGATGAAGCCCTCCATTTTTGGCCAACCCCTCAATGGTTTCCACCTGCCCGCCATTCACTTTGGACATGTGTACCAGACAGGCTCTGCGCAGCTTGCCATCAAGAATCACCGAACAAGCGCCACAATGACCGCTGTTGCAGCCATTTTTCGTACCGGTTAACCCTAGATAATTGCGCAAGAATTCCATCAGGCTCATGCTTGGCGGTACCTCAGCCTGAATCAGTTCATTATTTACTGTTACTTCGACATTTAACATGTCAGGCATGAAATGCTCCCTCGATTTGTCGATGATTTGACTAACAAACAAAATAAACCACAGATAAACGCTGATAATATGAGTCTGTCGAAGAATCTTCCCACATCTTTGAATATCTGCAGTTGCTTTTAATTGGCAGGCCACACCCGGGTTTCTACGATCTTATGCATTTTTTCCTGATCGATCAGCTTGCCATGACTGATGACAAAAACCGGCGCTTCGTGGTTGCGTAGCGCTTCGAGCACGTTAGGCTCATCCAGCACAACGATATTGGCTGGCGCACCTACCTTGAGATCGAAATCCTGCAAACCGATGCACTGGGCGGCCTTGGTAGTGACCATATCATAGAGCGTTTCCATATCCTCGCGGGTGGTCATCCACAGCAGATGCGAAACCAAGAAAGCCACTTCAAGCATGTTGTTGCGTCCGTAGGGGTAATAGGCATCGGAGATATCATCCATACCCAGGCAAACCAGAACACTTTCTTCAAGCAACTCACGCACGCGAGCATGCAGCGGGCCGGTATGTGGGTCGCTGACCACACCCATTTGAGCTTGCTTTAGCAAAGCGGCAATTTTCTGAAAATAGGGTTTGGGGTATAAAGCCATGGCGCGGGCGTGGTGGGCTAAGGAGCGACCGTGCCAACCGCGCTTGATGGTTTCAAGGGCCATCAACTCCAGGGAGCGCAAACCGGGATCACCAGCGTCATCGACCAGCATGGAGACAGGTTTGTCAAACTCCTCAGCGATGTCATAACAGACCTTAACGTGTTCAGCGATATCGGCGTCTGTGAACTCTATCCAGGGGATGCCGCCGACCACATCGGCGCCCAATTCCATGGCCTGGCGGACGAGATCAGCCGCACCGGGTTCGCGCACAATGCCATCTTGAGCGAAAGCCACTACCTGAATATCAACAATATCCTTGAACTCTTCCCGCGCCCGGATCAGGGCTTTGGCGCCGATGAGTTTGGCTTTGTTGTCAACGTCAGCAAAAGCTCGAATATGCGTTCCACCATAAATAGCAGACAGGGCAACGGCTTTACGGACATTCTTGATGATCCAGGATTCATCGTAGGAATCCTTTACCCTCGCAGCCAGCTCAATGGCAGTCATAGCTTTGCCCATATCGGCACCATGGTATTCCCTGAGGGCCAGCTCATCCATCATAGGCAAGGTATAGACCTTACACAGGTGAAGATGGGTGTTGACGAAGGCTTCCGTGACCAGGTTGCCCCGGGCATCGATCACGGTTTGTGCATCGCCGGAGAGGCTTTCAGCAAGAGCGGCAATCTTAGTCCCGGTGACGCCGATATCGTAACGACTCTCCGGCTGACCGCGGAGTTGACAATTTTTAATTAGGATGTCGAAATCGGCCATTTAGTAATCCTTTCTTATCCTAATATGTTGATCAACGGTAAGATTCTCCATCACTCCCCACCCTCTTCCAGTGGGAGAGGGCGCTACAGCCCAGCGCATCTGTTCCCTCTCCCGGTGAGAGAGTGTAAAGGTAAGAGCCACAATTACTCCCGGTGATAGGGCTTCAATAAGGCCGCGGGGTATGAGGCCTTCCGGCCAGCAATCACCAGGGCAATGATGGTGACGATATAGGGCAGCGCTAAAAACGTCTCATAGGGGATGGGCAGCTGCAAACCCATAGCCTGGAGGCGCAATTGGAGGGCGTATGTGCCCCCAAAGATCAGCGAACCTAACATCACCTTGGATGGATTCCAGTTGCCGAAGATCACCAGTGCGATAGCAACCCAGCCGCGTCCGGCGATAATGCCATGGGTGAAGGCACCAAGCTGGGCCAACGACAAGAAAGCGCCTCCCATGGCCATCAAACCGCCGCCGGCTGCCAGGATAATATAACGAATCCGAAAAACGTTGATCCCAGCCGCGTCAGCGGCTTCAGGATTTTCTCCCACGGCGCGTACTTTCAACCCAAAGCTGGTGCGATACATCACCCACCAGGATATAGGCACAATGACTAAAAAGCCGATATAAGTAAGCAGATACTGATTCAGGACCGTGCCTAAAACCGGAATATTTGCCAGAGGAATGATTTGCTCAAAAGGCGGAATGGACGGTGGAGTTGAGCGCCCGCCGTAATTTAGGCGAAAGGCGTAAAGGGCTAATCCGCTGGCTAGCAGGGTGATCCCCAAACCGGAGACATGTTGATTGACACCTAAAGACACGGTGAAAAAGGCCATTAAAATACCAAGCAAAGCACCGCTGACGATGGCCATCAATAAGCCCGTCCACAGCGACCCGGTGATATCAGCGACATAAAACCCAACGAAAGCCCCCAAAAACATGATGCCTTCGATACCCAGGTTGAGCACACCTGCTCGTTCGGAAAAAGTCTCACCGATCGCTGCCAGCAAGATAGGTGTGGCAACCCGTAAGGTAGCCGCAGTCAAAGTGGCGATAAACATCGCTGCGACCATCATACCCTCCGAATTCGATAGCGTTGCAGCAGGAACATGCCCAGGATTACCAGCAGCATGGTAGCCTGGGTGACTTCACCGAGGTAGACCGGCACCCCCAAAGCCCGGCTGACCGTTTGGGCGCCGGTTTCGACCAAACCGAAGAACAAAGCCGAGGCCCCCACGCCGAGGGCATTTAAACCGCCCATGGTGGCGATGATAATGCCTGTATAGCCATATCCTGGGGATAATTCGCCGATCAGGTGATATTGGATGCCAGCGACTTCGACATAGCCGGCGATCCCGGCGATGCCGCCGCTGATCAGCGCCGCGATCAGCATGGTACGTTCAACGTGGATGCCAGCAAAGCGGGCACCCTCTTTCCCGAGGCCAACCGCCCTGAGCTTCAAGCCGAAGCTCGTCCTGGTCAGGATGAACCAGACCACCGCCACGGCTATCAGGGCGATCACAAAACCGAAGTGCAGGCGCGAGCGCTCCACAAGCTGCGGCAGGCGAGTGCTCTCAGCGATCTCCGGGGACTGAGGCCAACCCGATTGTGGATCGCGCCAGGGTCCATTCAAAATCGCGCTAATGATGAAAAGGATGATTGAATTGGTCAGCAGGGTGGTCACCACCTCATCGACGTTCAGATAAACCCGCAGCAAAGCCGGGATTAACGCCCAAGCCATCCCAGCAACGAAACCGCCGATCACCATCAACGGGATCGCTACGGGCGTAGAAACCCCACCAAGTACTGTGCCAAGCCAAGCCGCAGCCAGCGCGCCAGCATACAACTGCCCTTCAGCGCCGATGTTGTAATAGCCAGATACGAAGGCCACCGTCACAGCAATCCCTGTCAAAATCAGGGGCGTAGACTTTACCAGCACTTCGAGGAAGCTCACCCTGCCTGAGAGCGGGTCAATCAAAAAATAATAATAAGCCTCGAAGGGATTGGCCTTGCCCCAGATAATCAACCCGGAGGTCAGGATGAAGGTCAGCGCCAGCGTGATTACGGGAATCAGCCCACGAAACCACAGCGGTGCGCCGGTTTTTTCGAGTCTAAACTTGGGTAACGGCATTGTTGTATTTCTTCAGCACTCCGGACATCATCAAACCCAGTCGTTCAATATCGGCATCCTGCACCGGGAGTACGCCGACAATTTCACCCTCATACATTACAGCGATGCGGTCTGATAACGCCATGATTTCATCCAGGTCTTCCGAGATCAGCAGCACGGCGGCGCCTCGCGCCCGCTGCTCTAACAGTTGATTGTGGACGTATTCCGTGGCGCCCACGTCCAGGCCGCGGGTGGGCTGCGGGGCGATGATCACATGCGGTTGGTGCGCCAGCACCCGCGCAAGCAGCAGCTTCTGCAGATTGCCTCCTGAGAGGGTGCGCGCCATGTCCGTTGGGCGGGCTTTGATCTGGAACTGATCAATCAATTTTTGCGCATAATTTCTGATCGATTTCTTGTCCAGCACACCGCGTGATGTGAAGCGCCCAAGGTGCTCTAGGACCATATTTTCGGCGACGGATAGTTCTCCGACGATCCCAGCATGCCTGTCTTCGGGAATTCGTCCAACGCCTGCAGCCGTCATTTCCGAAGGCGATGCGCCGCTCATCTCCTGCGCGCGCACCCGGATGCTCCCGCTGGTCGGCGTCCTGGTCCCGCAGAGGGTTTCGGCGAGCTCTGTCTGACCATTCCCCCCAACTCCGGCAATCCCCAGGATCTCACCTGCGTTGACGATCAGGGAAACGTTGGATAACGCCTGTAGGTCGCGTTCATCGTCCGCACACAGGTTCTCGACCTGGAGTGTGGGTTGATCGGCGACGGTTTCGCCCTGCCGGGTGACCCCGAAGGTCTCGCGGCCGACCATCATCTTGGCCAACTCAGTAGGGTTGGTTGAAGACGTGTCAATTGTAGAAATCGCCCGGCCATCGCGCAGCACCGTCACCCGGTCGCTGATCGCCATGGCTTCATTTAATTTGTGAGAGATGAAAATGATCGAGATTCCCTCTTCCCGCAAATTTCTAAGAATTTCAAACAATGCATCGACTTCTTGAGGGATAAGTACGGCGGTAGGCTCATCAAGGATGAGAACGCGTGCTTCGCGAAAGAGCGCTTTGAGAATTTCGACTCGTTGCTTCTGGCCCACCGAAAGATGGCGAACGATCGCCGCCGGATCGATCTCGATTCCGAATTTCCCTGCCGAAGCAGCGACTTCAGCCTCGAGCGCCTTCATATCCAGGCTCAGGCTCTCACGATACCCCATGACCACGTTCTCTGCCACGCTGAATGGCGGCACCAGGGCGAAGTGCTGGGTTACCATGCCGATGCCTAACCCAATGGCATCCTTTGGCGACCCGATGCGCACCTGCTGACCGTCGACCATGACCTCGCCACGATCTTCTTGATACAAGCCAAACAGGATGCGCATCAGGGTGGTCTTGCCAGCGCCATTTTCCCCCAGGAGAGCGTGTATCTCTCCATTCTTCAACTGGAAATTCACGCAGTCGTTAGCTGTGACATCACCAAATTGCTTGGTGATTTGGCGCATTTCTACTGCATGCACAGCGTCTTCCTTATTGGAAATCAGGAACACGATTCCTCGTAGGAATCGTGTTCCTGATTGTTCGCTACTAGTTGGATCCTGCTGGGGCCGCCTCGTCGATATCAACGCGGAACAGACCGTTCAGGATCTCGGATTGGCGCTGGTCAACCAACTCGAGGATGTCGGCGCTGATCTTGGACTCAAGGCCGTGATATCCGGCCAGCGAAGCGCCGCCCTTGGCCATCATGCTGAAGTCCTTGAGGTCCTGAGACGTGAAGGAGCCGGCGATAACCTGCTCGATGACGTAGTCTACAGTGGGCTCCATGTTCCAGACCGGGCCGGAGAGCACGTGGTCAGGGCCCAATTCATTCTGGTCGCTCATATTGCCAAAGGCAAAGAGATCGTTCTCGACCGCTGCCTCAATGACGCCGAAGCGCTCAGCAAAGAGCACATCCGCACCAGCGTCGATCTGAGAGAGGGCAGCTTCTTTGGCTGCTGCAGGGTCGAACCAGCTGTTGATGAAGGTCACCAGGACTGTTGCATCAGGGTTGACTTTCTTGACGCCCTGGATGAAGGCATTAACGATGCGATTAACCTCGGGGACAGGATGTCCGCCGACAACACCGATCAAACCGCTTTCAGAAACGCCGGCGGCAATCAAGCCGCAAAGGTAAGCCGGCTCGTGGATCCAGTTGTCGAAGACGGAGAAGTTATCGCCCGAGGGGCTGAAGCCAGACCCGAATGCGAAGGCGATTTCGGGGTAATCAGCAGCCACGCGGCGGACGGCTTCTTCGTTGCCGAAAGCATCACCGAAGATGATATCCGGCTTACTTTCTTCAGACACTTCACGCAACACGCGCTCCATGTCGCCAGCATAACCGATGTCATCGGTGTACTCGTATGTGATGCGACCTTCGCCTTCGGCCTTCAACAGAGCTTCATGGATGACGCCATCCCACGGCTCTTCGATAGCGGTCGCAAACGCGGCAAACACAAATGGCACACCGGCCTCTTCAGCTCCTGGTTCTGCAGCGGGTGCCGTGGCACAACTGGCGATGGCAAGCACCACCAACGCAATTAAGGAAAACATGGTAAAACGCTTGAGAGACATTGCTTCCTCCGACATTCATAACCTAAACAGATAAGATGGATGTAATAAAGCAACTCAATTGAGGGTCGCCACCTCCTTTCTCAGATCGAATTTGGGGGAGCAAAAGACCCCGATAAGATTGCTTGCCGACGTCTTTTTGCAAGTCCAAACCATGATGTCATCAGGCAGACGCATGGTCTTGTTAGCCTTAACGATTTCATCTGGAAACATCAAATATCAGATCAACCCCGATCATCTAGCGTATGTCTAGCTTGATAGGCACAACCCAATATTACTTGGTGACGTAGTAAACGCGAGCACCGCCCAATTCATGCTGAAATTCTGGCCACGCGGTCAATGATTTATGCTCCTTACTCCAATCTTCTTTTTATGGCTCAAATTTCAAACCGTACACTTTCTCTCCAGCCACAACTCTGGTTGACTCCCATCTTGCCTTCAGTTTCATCCATGTCTTGAGTTGATCGATAGTATCGGTCTACATTTGTCCCGTAGCTTTAACGCTGTTCTCAAACTCGGCCACGCCAATAATGAGAAAACTCTTATGTAACCCCCAAGGTAAATTAATATTTGTATATGGGTTGGAAGCTTGGCACTTCCTCCAGGCATTGTCTCGTCGAAATCCCTGTTTTTACAATCTTTTTCCCCACCCGTTATCCCCCACCACACTTTATCACACCCACCTTGCCTGCGCCAATGAGTCAGCCTCCCGATCATATTATCCTCGACCGATTCTGCCGAGGGACAGCATATACTCCTTTATTAATGCTCAAATTTGAGTGCATCAATTTATGGCTGATCGCTTATAGGTACGCAATTGTGACCGCCTGAGAGATTACACGGTTGGTTGGAGATTCGAGTCCTCCTAGGGTGATTTCATCCCGCAGAGGTGCAGGGTTTTTGGTTTGAACTTGTGTTTGGTGAAGCTTATTGGAAAGGATTTCTTTTGAATACAATCTCAGCCGGAGGTCTCCTGTTGCGTAATAGCTGTACCATTTGTTTCGTCGGCTCATCAATGATTGTGAAGAACGCCTTATATCCCTCACAAAGATATTTCAACCCAAACCCATCATCTGGCGTATGTTTTGTGCGGTTTTTCGAGCAACCGCCATTACTAGCAAAACATACTTAACAATTCAAGCAGTATTGGGGAAGGGATTCGCGTTTATTCATGCCAAACTTATACCTTTGATTCAACAACGGAGTGTAAATCTGGATTCGAACCAAGGCTCCAGAGGTTATCGGTTTGAATCCTATATAAGCACCCTACCCATCCCCCGTTAGCAAGAATCTGTAAAACCTTAAAGAATTCAACACTCTGGACCAATATCCCCGGGGTCCTTAGTCCAAATCCCAAAATGCCTCCCAAAATCCTGCTTTATTAAAGAAGAAAACGCCCTCTCGGGCGCTTCGTTCTCAGGTAGCGGGGCTTAGATTCGCCTGTCCAGAGCGAAGCGAGGGGAACTGAGGGCCTTCAGGTTACACCGTACCGCGCCGGTTACGGTGCGGTGTGAGTTCTAACCCTAAAAAGGGGGGCTTGGACCGTCAGGCTGGTGTCCCAAGAGTGGCCTATCGATTTTCGACTACTCGGAACCCAGCGAGTATTCGCTGCAATTATCCTACACGCGGAGAGTCAATCTAGCAAGTGCAGTCGGGGAATAGGACAGAAACACCATTAATCATACTTTCATTCTTCTGTGTAGTGATTGCGAATTGCGATTTGAATCTACGAATGAAATAGTATCAAGTAATGAAATTAAACTTGGATCAACATGACGGAATTCTTTCCCGAGAATCTCCATAACAAGCATCGTTTTTCAATAATCTATCCAAATATAGAATTCAAGAGTATGCTTTAAAGGTCGATAAAGAAAGCAAAGTTCATCACCACTTCAATCTGCTCTTGCCGAGATTTAAGGGATTTCTTCAAACTCAAGGCCATGATAGTGAATGAAAATCGCGGAGATAGAAGTGACTACTTAGAATACCTGGAAACCAAAAGAAAGGAGTAGTCATGAGAATTGGAGTAATTATTGGAAGGATTGGGGATGTGGATGGCGTTGCCCTGGAAACAGAAAAGTGGATCAAAGTATTACAAGAAATGGGGCACGAACTATATTTGCTCTCAGGAAGATATAGAAAATCCATACTGGGAGAAGAATTTGAAACTTTCATCCCTGGTTTATCCTTTTTCTCACCAGAATGTGAA
>Ga0114922_10004949_pt1 | contig 12318 bp, 11 predicted proteins | sample AartaG_FD_100975 | JGI IMG/M metagenome (GOLD analysis project Ga0114922, IMG submission 100975) | Deep subsurface microbial communities from Aarhus Bay to uncover new lineages of life (NeLLi) - Aarhus_00045 metaG | ecosystem: Environmental > Aquatic > Marine > Oceanic > Sediment | place...
AAAACCCCCTGCCTCCTCCAGTCATAGGACCCATTCCTCTGGGTCCGGTTCCATCAAATCCTGGCATATCGTTCACCTCCTTTTTCTATGTCTTCTTTATGGAAAGTGGGTACCTCTTCTTCTTCTCCCCCCGCCTTGCCCATGCCTTCCGTCAGGGCCCTTGCCCAACGGACCAGCACACCCAGGCATTATAAATCGAGGATCGAATAAGGTTCCTGTTAAAAACGCCTGTAATACATCCTCTACCTGTCCGGATATCCAGGGAATAATTTTAATCCCTGCCGTTGTTATCATGTACGCAAGGGGCCTGGAGATTGCTCCACAAATGAGGGTATCAATACCCAATCCAGTAAGTCGCATAATTTTACTGGGGAGAAACTGCTCGCTGATCTCTGTCTCGAATCGGGCTGTCTCACTTCCCTCTGCTCCCTCCACTACTAACAATCGTGATGCCGTATCAAAAACAGGAGAAACCCTCCCATTCCATGTTGGTATGGCGATTTTCATTGCTGCCTTTATTTTCAATAATGTCCGTTGATTGTTGGTGGTGGTTCGTCGCAAAAAAAATTACAATATTTTAACTTATTCAGATATGGAAGGCGAATTTGATCTCGGCTAACTGGCTAAAAAATAAGCACACATAACTACTGACAACGGACAACTTACAGTAAGTTATTTTTCTTCCAGATCCTTGATACGGGTCAGAATCGAATTAAGTTGCTCCCGCAAGGCCTTTGCATCTTCCTTGAGTGCTCCAAGCTCCTGATCAGGGGATGGTGGAGGTGGCGCTTGAGGTGGGGCAAATCCTCCTTGCATTCCCATACCTCTTCCCATGCCTTGACCCATGCCTTGACCCATGCCTCGGCCCATGCCCATTCCTCTTCCCATGCCTTGACCCATGCCTCGGCCCATACCCATACCTCCGCCAGGAGAGGTACTTTGACCACCGCCCATGCCGAAGTGATCTGGTACGTTAGCCTGATTTGTGGATGATAGCTCACCCCTTTTGTATCTCTCAATTGCCTCTTTAATTGAACCGCTTACACCAACAATTACATCGACACCGGCTGCATTCAGAGTTCTACTTGCATTAGGGCCAACATTTCCGGTTATCAGTATCGCCGCCCCTGTGGAAGTGATAAATTGGCCTGACTGAATGCCTGCTCCTCCGCCCAGGGACATGCTCTCATTTTCAATCGCCTCAAAAGTCATATCATCTGGGTTAACAATTACAAAATATGCACACCTGCCAAACCGTGGATCTATATCGGATTCAAGATTTGTTCCTGTTGAACTCACCGCTATTTTCATACTGTACTCTCCTTTTTAATACAATTATCACGCTTTAATTAACTATCATGCATTTACTGTGCCAAATTAATGCTCGTATTGTAAATCCGCATAACATATTAATATTTATAAAATTATTCGATTAGTAAAAAAATTACATGAATATATAATTAAAATAATGTAACAATTTTGCAACTTCTAATTTCATAATGTTTTAATTTTGGAACAAATAAAACTTCCTGGCAGCTCTCTAAGAAACTGCGTTACGGTGACTATTGTCCTACCCTGAATGCCACTATTTATTACCAGTTATACCCTTATCCACATTCAGGTTCTTTTTTAGAAAACTCTTCATTGTGAGATTCCCTTCTGGGTCTATGGTTATTGTGAGTGCACCGGTCTGATGTATGTTGAGAGTGGGAAAAGGAGAACGATATTTCTTTTTTCCTTTAGTTATTATGAGAAATTTCGGCGATTTTATTCCCTTTTCCCTGTTTTCTTTTTCAATCTGCACTTTTTGGTCATTGAAGAGGAAGAACCACCCTTGATAGCCTACCATAATGCCTTCTGTATTACCCCCTTTAACCTTAACCCCTTTAATTACCCTTTCTGTGGATAGGCTGGAGAATACCTCTTTGGGGTGAAAATTGTTGATCATGAATTGAAGTTTCTCTGTTTGGTGTAATTGAGGACTGCTTAGAAAAAGGTAGTCAATTCGCTGGATTTTTTCATGCCAGAGATAGGGGGCCACCACTATCCTGCCCAGATTAACGCCTTTTTGACCAAATACATCTCTTGTGATTAGCATTCTCTCTTTGCCTGGAAACTGTATGAGGGATACAGCTCCTCTTCCAGCATCCAGAATTGTAACTCTTAGATTATTATTACAATGTACTTTGTAAACCCAGCACCCACTATCTATAAAAAATACGATTAAAAAAAGTAGTAACAATATTCGGTAGAGTCTTGAGAATGTGAGATTAAGGCTTAGGAAAAACAAGCCGTATAATAAAAGGATCTCCAGCCAGCTGGGTTGAATCACCCAGATTGAGCTCCAGGGAATATCGGACCAGAATTGAACGAAAGAGAGCGCCAGGTTGAGACCAGATTCACCTAAGGAAAGCAGAAACCCTGCCAGAGGAGAAGAAAGGAGCAGAGTAATGGAAGAGAGTAACCCAAGGGGGATAACCCACAGCCCAATTATGGGAACCACTGTCAAGTTAGCAGGAAGGGCTACCATAGAAAAGCGATGGAAATGATGAGCAATCAATGGCATTGTCATAATCGTGGCTGCAATTGTCACAGCAATAAGACCCAAGGTATAGGTAAGAATTGAATGTATTATCCGGCCTTTAATAAAATACTCCTTGTCCATATTAAATTTTGGTATTCGAGAAAATATTACAGGCGCCAGCCATAAAATGCCAGCCACCGCTACAAAGGAGAGCTGAAAGGAAACGGTAAAGAGGGCGTCTCCATTAAGGACAAGTATTATAAGGGCTGCCAGGGAAAGACTAGACCAACCATCCTTTTCCCTGCCAATAATAAAGGACCATAAGAATACCAGAATCATAACCATAGCTCTCTGGGTAGAAATCTGGAGTCCAGTGAGTAAACCGTAAGCAACTACTGGTATAGTGGTTATACCTGCCGCAAGTTTTCTTATGTCTGTCGCAAGGGCCAAACGATAGGAGAGAGATAAGAGCCATCTTATAGAAATAAAGAAGAGCCAGGCTACCAAACCAAGATGGAGACCTGAAACAGCCATTATATGACTTACGCCTGATCTATCAAATGGCTCTCTTATTTTAGATGTAATACCTTGCCTTTCTCCAAGAATAAGAGCGGTGTAAATAGGGCTTGTAGTCTTAGAGAGCCTTTCATGAAAAAATTTCCTCAAAGGGCCTCTGGCCTTCTCTAATATTTTTCCTCCATAACCAAGATCTCCTTCTCCCATTGGAACAACATATTGTCCATCAGAAACTATAGCCACGAAGGAAAGCCCACGGCTTCGCATGTAGAACCGGTAATCGAAATTACCTGGGTTATTAAAGTTTTCGAATGTCTTAGTTTAGCAGGAAATCGGATCCGTTCGCCTACCTTTAGATCGCCCCTATATCCATATATCTTTAATAAAAGATTGATTTTTACTCTCATGACTTTTTTGGTAAAAAAGAGCTTTTCTGCATGGATTGGGAAACTTGCCGTATTGAATCGTATCTTCGGCGGTCTATAGACTGTTCCCTCGATAATTACTTTTTCATTCTTGAGGATTATTTGAGGTAATTCTGACAGGGTGGGTCTGCTGATTTGGGTGTTGATGCCTATCAACATAAAGATGGCCATCAAACAAATAATGGAAAACTTGAAAGGGATAATAAAGATTGTACCCAGACAAAGTAAAATGATCAAAGGGAATATAAATACAGGCAAGTTAACGTTGGTCAGGATGTTGTGACCAATGAGGACACCAATGATGGTTACGCACAATGCAGGAACAAGTGGGCGAGAGAACATAGGTAATTCGTTGGGTTTGCAATGTTTCTTAAGTTTGTCGAGTTCTTTTTAAAAGAAAGTTTAAGGAGGTATTTATCTTAGGCGTTTTATTTCACTTCGTGAGTTTGACAGAGTTGAAACCCTATGCACACAAAAACACGATAAACCAACAAACTTGATAAACACAATAAACACTATTGCTTTTCGCGCCAAATCTTTGACCCAAGAAGGGATAACTTCAGAGCGAGGTCTTGATACCCCCTATCAAGATGATATACTCTTGAGATTTCTGTCCTTCCTTTTGCTACTAGACCAGCGAGAACAAGAGAGGCACTTGCCCTTAAATCAGTTGCCATAACCTGGGCTCCAGATAAATTTTTTTTACCCAAAACCAAGGCTTGGTCTCCATTGATCTTAATATCTGCCCCCATCCTTCTTAATTCACTTACGTGCATGAATCTATTTTCGAATATGGACTCCCTAATTATGCTCCATCCATCAGCAATGCTCATAAGAGCCATAAATTGGGCCTGCATATCTGTAGGAAATCCAGGAAATGGCATTGTTTTTATATCTGCACTTTTAATGTTTTTATGACCTATAGCAACGAGGTCTTCTCCTTCTTTTTTTATTTCTGTACCTATGTCAAGGAGTTTTTCTATAATGGCTTCTACATGGTCTCTATTGCAGCCCTTTATTCTTACTTTCCCCTTTGTTATAGCTGCAACGATGAGAAATGTACCCGTCTCAATCCGGTCGGGTATAATTGCATAGCTAACAGGTTGCAATTCCTTTACCCCGGTAATGGTTATGGCATCGGTACCTGTCCCATTGATTTTTGCCCCCATCTTCTTTAGCATATTAGCCAAATCAACAACCTCTGGCTCTTTCGCAGCATTATGTAAGGTGGTAATGCCATCTGCCATAACAGCGGCCATCATGAGGTTTTCTGTTCCAGTAACTGAGGGTATATCAAAAAATATGTCAGCTCCCCGGAGTTTATTTACATTAGCAACGACATATCCATGTTCCAAATTTATAGAAGCCCCCATTAAAGACAAGCCCTTGAGATGTAAATCGATTGGCCGAGCACCTATAGCACAACCACCTGGAAGAGAAATTTTTACCTTTCCCAGCCTAGACAAAAGTGGGCCTAACACGAGTATAGAGGCACGCATTGTCTTGACTAATTTATAAGGAGCAGTATGATTATTAAGGTTATCCGTGTTTACCTTGAGAGATTTACCATCCTCCTCGAAGACAACTCCGAGATTAGACAGGATTTCTTTTATAGTCCAGATATCTCTTAGATTAGGAATGTTATATAATGTATGCCAACCGCCTGTCAGGAGACAAGCTGACAGTATTGGTAAAGAGGCATTCTTAGAGCCGCTAATCGTTACTTCTCCTTTAAGTGGAATCCCTCCCTCGATAACGATTTTATCCATATTTTTTACTGTTACCTTTCACTCTATATATCGTCTTGAGGAAATCTACCTAGCCCTTATTTCTGGACAGCATGCTAACCCCTTTTCGAGCCATTACCAGTCGATATTTTTTTCGATAATCCATAAGGCGTTCTTTGTAACTAAAGGACTGGGTTGAATCGATAAGATATAATGCACGCTCCGTCTGGTCAGGATCCATCTCTATCAGGAGCCATCCACCAGGTTTTAGATAGATTCCACTTTCTTCAATTATTCTTTTGATAAAGTGCATACCGTTTTCATGCCCATCAAGGGCAATTCGAGGTTCATAATAACGAACCTCCGGGGGCAGCGTCTTAAATGCGTCAGCAGGTATATAAGGGGGATTGGATATGATCATATCAAAGCTAATAGGGGAGTTAGAGAATGGTTGCCAAAGGTCACCTTGGCAGAATTTTATTCTACCATTAAGACTATGGTGTTTAGCGTTATCTCTGGCCAAATCTAAGGCCTCAAAAGAGATATCGCTTGCCCATATAGCAGCATTTTCAATTTCTTTTGCCAGAGATATTGCTATTGCCCCAGATCCGGTACCTAAATCTAATATTTTTAATTGGCAACTATCTGAGAAAAGATTCTTTTCCCTGAGCTTGAGCGCTTCTTCAACGAGAAGTTCCGTCTCCGGTCTTGGAATCAAAACGGCTGGACTCACGAAAAAGTTAAGTGACCAGAATTCTTGATGCCCTGTAATATATTGCAGAGGTTCTCTTTTCAGGCGTCTTCTAATGAGGGAACGATAACCAGCTACCTCTAAAGGACTTAATGGCTGATCAAATTCAAGGTACAGTTCTACTCTACTTTTTTTTAGTTGGTGGGATAACAAAACCTCTGCACAAAGACGGGGGATTTCTATCCCTTTATCTCTGAGAAACGCTGTGGTAACATTTAAGATTTCCTGGATAGCCCATTTTTTTTGATTCATAGGAGTTGTTTTGCTTGACCCTTCTCGGACTCAGCCTTAAAATGAGCCATGAGAGAATGCAAAATGAGATCAAGTTCACCATGCAGAATATCCTCAAGTCTATAGATCGTCAACCCTATTCTATGGTCGGTTACTCTCCCTTGAGGGAAGTTATAGGTTCTGATCCGTTCACTTCTATCACCTGAACCCACCATATGTTTGCGCTCCTCAGATATTTTTGATCGCTGTTCTGCCTGTTGAAGGTCCAGCAATCGAGACCTGAGGACCTTCATGGCTTTTGCCTTATTTTTGTGCTGGGATTTTTCATCCTGACAAGATACCACAGATCCAGTAGGAATATGTGTAATTCTCACAGCCGAGTCTGTAGTATTAACGCTCTGACCTCCTGGACCTGAGGATCTATACACATCTATCCTGAGATCAGCTGGGTCAATTGATACATCAACCTCTTCCGCCTCAGGCAGCACGGCTACAGTAACAGCTGAGGTATGTATTCGGCCCTTTGATTCTGTCTCTGGTATCCTCTGGACTCTGTGAACCCCGCTCTCATATTTAAGCCCACTATACACTCTTTGCCCCTCTATCAACATAATGAGTTCCTTAAAACCACCGAGGCCTGTAGGACTTTGGCTCAGGACATCTATTTTCCAACCTTTGCTCTCTATATAGTAGCCATACATCCGAAATAGATCTGCAACAAATAGGGCTGCCTCTTCTCCTCCAGTTCCTGCCCTTATTTCGAGAATACTGTTTTTCTCATCATTTGGGTCCTCGGGGAGGAGTAAAAGCCCTATTTCGCGTTCCAGTTTCGCTAAGGTAGCACTCAAGGTGTCTATTTCTTTTCGAGCGAGTCCCCTTAACTCTCTGTCAGGATCATCAAGGAGGCTTTTAGTATCTTTAATCTTTTCTTTTACGACTTTATACTTGCGGAAGGCATCTACTATGGGGTGGAGACTCACATGCTCTTTTAAATATTTCTGGTAAAGGCTTTGTTGCTGAATAACCTCCTGCCTACTCAATTTATACTCCAGAGTGCTAAGCCGTCTTTCTACCTCTTCAATTTGGGAGAACATAATCAATTATTTTCTTATTTTTTCTTTTTACTACTCATGTTATTTTTCCCAATGTTCTGGTACTTACGTCTGAATCTTTCAACACGCCCCTTGGTGTCGACAATTTTTTGTTGGCCAGTAAAGAGAGGATGACATTGAGAACATATCTCCACCTTAATCTCTTTAGCAGTAGAAAAGGTTTCAAATTCTTTACCGCAGGCACAATGAACAATTGCCTTTTGAAAGGATGGATGAATATCTTTTTTCATGCCGCTTGTCTCCATTTATTAAAATTAAAAGTTATAAGTGTCTAAAGTTTCTAAAGTTAAGGTAGGAAATGAGAAAACACAAAAACAACACATTATTGATTCATTGAAGCCAAAAACTCTTTATTGTCTTTCGTTCCTGTTATTTTCTCTATGAGGAATTCCATACTATCAACCGGAGTAAGAGGAGCAAGGACTTTACGTAGGATCCAGATACGATTAAGGTCTTCTTGCTCAATCAACAGTTCCTCCTTCCTTGTTCCTGAACGATTGATGTCAAGGGCAGGAAATATTCGCCTGTCGCTCAATTTCCTATCAAGATTGACCTCCATATTACCAGTACCTTTGAACTCTTCAAAAATCACCTCATCCATTCTGCTTCCTGTATCAATCAGGGCAGTGGCGATTATGGTGAGGCTTCCCCCCTCTTCAAGGTTCCTGGCAGCTCCAAAAAACCTCTTGGGCCGATGAAGGGCATTTGAATCAACGCCTCCAGACAAAATTTTACCACTCGGCGGAACAACCGTGTTATATGCCCTGGCAAGACGAGTGATACTGTCTAAGAGTATAAGAACATCCTTTTTATGCTCAATTAATCTTTTGGATTTTTCTAAAACCATCTCAGCTACTTGCACGTGGCGTTGCGGGGGTTCATCAAAGGTAGAACTAATAACCTCGGCTTCTACAGAGCGGGCCATATCAGTAACTTCTTCGGGTCTCTCATCAATTAAAAGAACTATTTTATGTATGTCCCTATCATTTTTGGTCACAGCGTTAGCAATATCCTTAAGAAGCATTGTCTTTCCCGTTCTCGGTGGAGAGACGATCAATCCTCTTTGTCCTTTTCCTAGCGGTGTCATTAGATCCATAATCCTCGTTGAAAGATTATTAGAATTTGTTTCTAATCGTATTCGCTCTGTTGGATAAAGAGGGGTCATATTATCAAAAAGTATCTTATCTGCAGCCACTTCTGGATCTTCATAGTTGATATTCTCGACCTTTAGCAAAGCAAAATATCTTTCCCCATCCTTTGGTGGTCTTATCTGGCCTGAAACAGTGTCTCCTGTCTTCAAGGAAAATCGTCTGATCTGGGATGGTGAAACATACATATCATCAGGACCTGGAAGATAGTTAGAATCAGGTGAGCGGAGAAAACCAAAGCCATCTGGCAAGATCTCCAACACCCCTTCTCCATAAATAACACCATTTTGCTCTGTCTGGGCCTGTAAAATAGAGAAAATGAGGTCCTGTTTTCGCATACTAGTAGCGCCACTAATTTTGAATGTTTTCGATACATCTATCAATTCACTTATATTTTTACCTTTAAGCTCAACTAAGTTCATATCTTTCTATACCTCTATAAGTTTGCATAATATATCTATTTAACTTTTTTACCTTTTTTAACTCTCTCAGTAAAATGAGGGATATAGCCCTAACCTCACATAAGACACTTCATTATACCTTTGTATTCCTGAAAATTATTTATATGTGCTGATTATAAGCGGACCTTACTTGATGAAAAATTTAATAGCCTAATTTAGCGAGGAATGCATTTTTTGTGGATGTATTAATTAAATATTATACTCAACAATATATCTCTAATACCCATATGTCAAGGAATTTAACGTGTTATTTAGCATTTATGCCATTTAATTCTTGTGGAGCCACTTTAAAAGACAATCCATATCTGTTGGGGGAGGAGCGTTAAATTCTACATATTTTAATGAATCAGGATGAACAATCCCTACTATTTCTGCATGGAGCATTTGTCTTTTTACTAAGGTAAGCATCTCTTTCATTATCAAAGATTTTGTATTCCACCATCTTTTTCCGTATCCATACACACTGTCCCCTACCACCGGATAACCCATATATGCCATATGAACTCTTATTTGGTGAGTTCTGCCAGTATGGATGCTTATCCTTAAAAGTGAAAAACCAAGAGAAAATACAGACACGACCTCCCAGTCAGTTATGGCAGTTTTCCCCTTTGAAAGAGACACTTTCATCTCTTTTCTTTTTATTGGGTGTCTACTGATAGGTAAATCTATTATCCCCTCCTTTGTTTCAACATTACCATGAACCAGAGTCAGATAGCTTTTTTTTACCTCCCTTTTTTTGAATTGATTCGATATAAAATCGTGAGCCCTATTAGTTTTAGCTACTACCATCACGCCTGAGGTATCTTTGTCGAGTCTATGAATAATACCCGGCCTTATCGAACTACCAAAAAAAGAGAGATTACTACATTTATAGAGAAGGCCATTGACCAAAGTTCCGGTATAATGTCCAGCAGAAGGGTACACCACCAAATCCGGAGGTTTGTTGACTACCAGGATTGATTTATCTTCGTAAAGAAGGTCGAACTCTATATTCTCAGGGGCTTCTGAAAGTACTGATTGGGGCAAAAAGGAAATCTTTATCCTTTCACCAGATTTTGGTTGATAGCTAGGTTTTTTTCTCTCACCACTAACGGTTACTGCGCCGATCGTGATGAGGTTCTGAATCTTGGCTCTTGATAACCCTACATCCTTATTGTCAGAGAGAAATTTGTCAAGCCTTACATCTAGTTCCTCTGATAATTGGTGAAAGATAAATGTTTTCTCCCAACTTTTTACCACAATTATATACTAACGGAGGTTTTACTTTTTATCCTGTTGGGTTTGCACAAAGAGATTCGATTGAATATCTCTTTCCACATCTTCTTCATTCATGTTTTTGGCGAGAGAGATTTCCTTCACAAGTAGGCTCCGGGCTGTATCCAACATCTTTCTTTCCCCAAAGGATAGCTCTTTATCCTGCTTTATTGTACTTAAATCGCGGTAGACTTCCGCGACCTCAAAGACAGAGCCACTTTTAATCTTATCCATATAATCTCTGTACCGTCTGTTCCAGGTCTGATTATCATCTACATACATATCCCTATTTTTAAGGATCGAGAAAATTTTTGATACCTCGTTCTGATCTATTAGCTCTCTTAGTCCAACGTTTTCGGTGTTTGAAGATGGAATCATAATGATCATATTGTTTTCAAGTATTCTCATGAAGTAAAAATTTTCCTGACAACCTGAAAATTCCCTATTCTCAATCTTCTCAATAACCCCAACACCATGTGCTGGATACACTGCCAAATCCCCTACTTTAAACATTCTTACCTCCTGTTATCTTCAGTATTAGATACTTAATCAGAAAACTATTTATTTTCTAAATAAGGCAGCTTTAAATTTTCATATTATATCATATTTTTATCTTAAAAACAAACCAATTACAGGTAGTATTGGTGCAATTACAAGGGATACAACTGACATCAATTTGATCAATATATTCATTGCCGGTCCAGAGGTGTCTTTAAAAGGGTCACCCACTGTATCACCAACTACAGCAGCCTTATGGTTATCACTCCCTTTCCCACCTAAATTGCCTGCTTCTATGTATTTTTTTGCGTTATCCCAGGCACCGCCTGCGTTCGCCATAAAAAGGGCGAGAAATGCGCCCATGACTGTTGCACCCAGAAGCATCCCTCCTAAGGTCTCTCTTCCCAGAAGGAAACCTACTGCCACAGGAGTAAGAACAGCAACCAGACCAGGTGCCACCATTCTTTTAAGGGCTGCCCCTGTTGCAATGGATACGCAGGTGGCCGGATCTGGCTTCACTCCTTCTTTTCCCTCAAGAAGCCCCGGGATTTCCCTGAATTGACGACGGATTTCTTCCACAATAGCAAAAGCAGCCTTACCTACGGAGGTCATTGTTAGGGCTGCACAAAGCATAGGTACTATACCACCGATAAAAACCCCTATTACTACCATAGGATTCTTCATATCTATTATTTTTAGACCTGCTGCCTGGGTATACGCAACAAAGAGGGCCAGTGCAGTCAACGCTGCGGAACCTATAGCAAAACCTTTCCCTATAGCGGCCGTAGTATTACCAAGGGCATCAAGGCCATCGGTGATCTTTCTGGTTTCAGGACCAAGGCCTGACATTTCCGATATGCCTCCTGCGTTGTCTGCTATTGGTCCATATGCATCCACAGTCATGGTGGCTCCAACCGTTGCCAGCATTCCCACTGCGGAAAGACCAATACCGTAAATTCCTGCGGTTTTAAATCCAACAAATGTGGCCGCACAAATACCAAGGATAGGGAGATAGGTGGATTGCATACCCACAGCAAGGCCGGCTATGATTAAGGTTGCAGGGCCTGTAGCGGATTGACCAGCAATAGTTCTAATCGGTGGTCCAGAGGTATAATATTCTGCTAGAAGGCCAATTGCGATGCCACACAGGAGCCCAGAAAAGATAGCCCAGAAAGCTCCCCAAGGCATGCCAATAGAATTTGTAATAATAGCAGTCAGAATTACGAAAACAGCGGCTGCCACAAATGTCGTATATCTCAGTGCACCAGCGGGATTTCCTTTCTGAAAGAGCTTGATGGAAAATACACCCGCAAATGAACTCAGCAAGCCTGCCATGACAACAAGGATGGGCATTGCCATGTACTTTAGCTTTATTGCTACCGTGTCCAAACCCTTCAGAACAGGAAATTGATTAAGAAATTCAGGCGTAATAGACAATGTTGCTCCAATTGCAATGGTAGCAATTACAGAGCCAACATAGGATTCAAATATATCTGCCCCCATCCCTGCTATATCGCCTACATTGTCGCCTACATTGTCTGCAATAACTCCGGGATTTCTAGGGTCATCCTCAGGGATACCAGCCTCCACCTTTCCTACCAGATCAGCCCCTACATCCGCAGCCTTTGTAAATACACCACCGCCAACCCTGGCAAATAGGGCAATGGAGCT
>Ga0114922_10004950_pt1 | contig 12316 bp, 7 predicted proteins | sample AartaG_FD_100975 | JGI IMG/M metagenome (GOLD analysis project Ga0114922, IMG submission 100975) | Deep subsurface microbial communities from Aarhus Bay to uncover new lineages of life (NeLLi) - Aarhus_00045 metaG | ecosystem: Environmental > Aquatic > Marine > Oceanic > Sediment | place: Aarhus...
CTGTTGCCAACAATACGGACATCATGAAATTTCGCCGGCTTCTCTCCCTCCACATGGACATGAATGCCACCCCGGCCTTTGCCGGCAACTTTCCCATTGACATCATGGATGTGACAGTTGGTAATATGGATGTGGTGGTGAGTCTTGCCTGTGTCCCGTGCCAACACATAGATGCCGAACAATTTACCTTGATCCTCGTCGGTCCCGTTTGTGTTGGTAATCTCAATCCCATCAATCTCCCAGAACTCCACATTCTTCAAAAGAATACCGGCCGTATTTTTCCCCAACGCATTGATGATTGGCTTACGGCCCTCGCCGTAAGTTTTGAGACAGATGGAGGCCTTGTCCGTTCCACTTCCGCCGGGAGAAAACATGCCATTAAAGGCGGCTCCTCGCTTAAGGAGAATAGTGTCTCCCGACTTAAATTTAGCCTCTTTGCAGACATCAAAGTCAGCCTGCGAATCAATACGATACACCGCCGCGTCCAGAGAGGATCCAACAACCGATAGTAATACGACATACATGTATAAGCTGACCCATACCCTATTCTGTTTCACCATATTCTACCCTCTAATAAGGAGCGTGTGGCTCAGCAAAAGAGCCTAAAACTTCCTCGAACAAAACCGGCCATGTCCCTGCTTCGAGCGGAACGAAACGCATCGTTCCTTTCTCGCTCTTTATCTCCGCCGCTTTAACCGGTAATAACGTCATGATTCCCCCCGTCTTCGCCCAACCACAAAGAATGCGGTAGTCCGTAAACGCCAGACCAACCCTTCGCTTCCTCACCCCCCGGATTGTCGGTCAACCACACCCACATGATCTGCCGCCCTTTATCGTCAATCAATGCCTCGGGCGCGAAGTATGTGTTGTCCACCCATGTCATGCGGCCGTGGCTGTTCGGGATGAATTTGTCATTTTTCTTATCGTAATCTCCGATGTAGTACTGGCAGCCTTTGTTGTGACTGATAAAAAGCAGCAAATGCTTGTTGCTCGGCTCGCCGCCATCGCCACTTCCTGGCAGGGGTAAGAAGCTGGGACACATGTTGTCTTCGCTGTCATCAGACCACTCGGGATTTCGTTTGTAGAAAACACCTTTGTATCTCCAGCTTTCGAGGTCTTCTGATTCGAACAAGTAAAGGCGGTCGCCTTTGGTTTCTTCCGGTGAATCCGGCTTGCGGCCGTACTTATTCAAAACCAACAGGTTGCCGGTAAGAACGTAGTACTTGCCCTGCTTCTTCCAGATGTTGCTCGGGTCGGCCGAGCCGTAGATCAGCTTATTACCGTTTTTGTCTATAGTTTCGGTTATACCCCATTCTGTTGATTTGATGGCCGGGTTGATATCGAGTTTCCGCCAATTGTTGTAATGTCGATCGCTGCTCCTGGCGATCCCAATGCCTTTGTCACCCCAGAGCATCCAGTAGGAAAGGTATGCGGTCCCGTCGCCGTCGAGGAATCCGCCGCCGCTAAAGCACCCTTCGTCGCCGTCGCCGGGTCCGATTGAATCGGAATGATGCCGCCAGTGGACCAGGTCCCTGCTGGAGATGTGCCCCCAGCAGAATCCTACGTTTTTGCGATTATACAGATACATCAAGTGGTAGCGTCCATTGGCCCAGAAGCAGCCGTTCGAATCTCCGGGTCTACTGTTGCCTTCGGGAACGCAGAAGTGATAGCCGGGGCGATACGGATCGCTCAGCAGCCGCTCTCGAAATAGTCGTGTCGATTGCACGACCGAAGCAGGAACGGCTGGATCGCTGATTGACCATTTGGTTGGAACATCAGCGCCTCGCAGGATTTCATCGCTTTCAATAGTAGCAAGCATGAGCGGCTTGCTCCCCCTCAGAACAAGGCATCCGTCTTCGATTTTTGCACCACCAGAGACCTTGACCTGATTGAAACGTCCGGCTTTGTCGTAAGTTCCGGTGTCGGCGAAGTCCCACCATGCCCAGGGTTCGAGACCTGGGGACGGCTTGCCGGCTTCCATCGCTGCAATCGTTGCCTGATCAAGCGGTTGGGCATAAACTCGTGCATCCTTAATGCGACCGAAAAAGTGGTCATTGTTGCCCAAGTGACGCTGTCCGAACAGAATGGCGGTTCGAGGACCGAACGTATAGGGGACGCCTGGCATTATGTACCTGGCGTACAGTTTGCTATTGCGATAGACCGTAACCTCCTTGCCCTTATAGACAATCGCTATTTGCACGAATTCACCGGGCGCAGCGGTTTCTTTGGGCCAGTCGGATTGCTCTTTATGGGTTCGGCTGTAATTGTTGCTGCCCGGCATCCAAACAGAATTTTCAAGCTCGGCGAAGACAACGCCATCGAAGCGATCGATAGTCTTATCATTAACCGTCAAAGCTGAGCCTCCCCGCTGCGTGAGATTTGCTGGCGAGACCCAGACTACGAGAGTTTTGTCAGTGAGACTTGTTTTTTCATTTGAAGCGACAGTCGGGATCAGTAAGACGAATACTATCCCTGTGGCCAACAAGAAGATCGAAAGACCGGATATCGAATCGGTGGTCTGTTTCATGACCTCTCCTTTCAATTAATAGGTATTCCAAGATGCCCCAACAAGCTACATCAAGGCTTATGGGAGTATCCCAAAGCTGCTCTACTTGTTTTTAATACGGCGGACGATACAGGAGCCTTGGCTCAATACAGGTCACCGCAAGCGCTATGTGGCAATACAGTCCAGGCTGCGGTGCTGCTGTTAGCGATTGTAATCCCCTGGCCAACGATCAACAACAGATATCTTAATAATTTGTCCTCATGAATCTACATTTCGGCCAAAGAACCGGTGTGTTCATGACAGGAGCAAAATCATCGGTCTACTGCGTTTCTTGTTTGCCGGCGGATTCGGTATAGAGAACTCCGATAGATATGCGGTTTTCATAATTAGTTTTGCTTTTACTTAAACGGGGAGAACGATCACTGAACTATACAATATAGATTCTGTTTACCCCGAATATAGATACGCCCATTGCCCCGCTCAATGCCTTGCTCTTGCCGACTTTCGAGTTTATTCAGTTATCATGCGTAATATGGGAGAAATACGTTGATTTGGTTTTGTCATACAATACTTTGCCATTTATAAGTGTGAATTCCACGAAGGTGTTATAATGAAAAGGGTGGCCGTCCAAAATGATGATATCAGCGTCCTTTCCAACCTGTAGGCTGCCGATGCGGTCGGCTACACCTAAAATCTCTGCGGCAGTGATAGTGATGGCTTCGAGCGCGGTTTGTTCATCCAAACCGCCACTAACAGCGAAAGCTGCTTCTATAGGCAAAGTCATCAAATCCCGTCCGGCACCACCCCGGATGGTAAAAGCTGTGCTGGGCGGCACAATAGTGAATTTGACACCGACTTTCTTTAAAATAGCAGCGTTTTCCATTGTTGAACCAGACGGCGCTGAGATATCCTCATTCGGACGCCGTTTCTCGCGTGGTGTAATAATAACGGACACATCACGTTTTGCAATCTCTTCTGCAACAATCCAACCTTCGACAGCACCAGCTAATATCATTCCGATGCCAAATTCATCCACCAGCTCTAAAGCCGCCAGGATATCATCTGCTGTTATCGCGCTCAGCGCAGCAGGCATTTCTCGTCGCAGTAAGCGGATATAGACATCAATTCCGGCAGGTTTCTTCGGCTCTTCAACTTTTTTATTATTGTCCCTGGCATTTTGATATTCCTCGAGTTTATGCAAGTAAGTCTGCGCCTTTTGTAGATTTTGTTTAAAGTTAGTTTTACGCAACCAGTGCGAATTGGAAAATTCGACCGCTTGCACAGCCGGCTCTTTTACAAGCATACCATCCAGATCGCCATAGGTTGTCTTTATGAGGGCGTTGGTACCTCCAATAGGATTTTCACCTGATGGACCGCCTCTGCGCACAAATGCAGTGGTTACACCAGAAGCCAATGCCAGTGAAACGCTGTAATGAAACGGATCCAACGAATCACCGATTTTGTCGAGGCTCTCATAGCCGGCTATTGCCACATTAGCTACTGCGGCGACTAAGCCGGGCATGACAACCTTACCTTTAGCGTCGAGAATCTTTGCCTTTTTGGGTATTATGATTCCTCACTATGGAGTGTGATAAACTATCTTGCCCTCTAACATGATCTGGTGAATTTGCGTCCCTACATCCAATGGGTCGCCGCTTAGAATCAGGAGATTTGCATCCTTGCCGACTTCTAAGGTTCCCAACCGATATTTAATTCCTAACATTTCGGCAGGATAAATGGTAATAGATTTTTTGGCAATCTCTTTGTCCAGTCCAGATTTCACCAACTCCGCCATTTCTCGCAGAAAGTCCTCGTACCCTTGGATATTGTCAGTTTTGGGCCGGCAGGCAATCTTGACACCCACCTCATCGAGAATCTTTGACACATTGATGCGATTCCGTGTAAGCTGTTCAATGCGCATCTATGATATTCGCAGTATCTGGAATCTCTACGTCTGCACCAATAGCACTGATCTTGCCATCCCGAACGATAATAACTCCATTCTCAATCAAGCCGGAGGTTATCAGACTGATTCATAGTCGAAGAAGCCTGCACGATGAAGTTTCATAGAAAAAATGTAAAAAAAACAATCGAACTTTATCGACTTGACAACGGTGTTCCATATAAGTCCAGTTGTAGGCGCAAGCTGACGAAAATGGTACCATTTTGGGGGTGTACTTCGTGCGCTATCTTCTGGCCTGACCGGTTGGTGGGACAAGTCTAAAAAGTTCGACAAGTTTTCATAATAACGAAGGAGCAATTGTTTCAGTTTTCCGGACAAAGTGAACGGAGAGGAAACAAGGAAGTAGATTCCTCGGAGGCGTTTTGAAATATGAAAAGAATCATTCAGGACCGTAGTAATTCCAGGTTAAATTTGGTATTTTAGTGAAGTTAATGGGCTTGGTAGTGTGTCCAAGCGTTATAGATGGGAGGTTTCGGTTATGAAAAATTCACAGAAGAAACTAAAGGCCAGATTCACTCAGATTGAGTGCTCAATCCCTCTCAAGCATGTTGTCTTTCTGGTTCTATGTCTTTGCAGTCTTATACAAGCTGAAGTACTAACCCTGCCACAAAATCAACGTCCGAGCTGGTTGCGGCGGGACGGGATTGTAATGGCCGGCAGTTGGGAACCACTGCTATTCCGAGTTCGCCGTGACGGTTATGACGGCTATACACCCACCGCTGAACAGCGGGATGCTTATCAGCGCGAGCATAGTCCGGAGATGGTTGCCCGATTGAAGGACCTTGGTGTAAATTTCATAATGATGCACTGCTATAAAGGCGCAGGCCTGTCAGCAGAGCGCCAGAGCATGGATGACGCAGTGAAATTCGCCAAACTCTGTCACGGCACAGGTCTGCATGTGGGTGTTTATAACTACAGTGGTGCCTTTCTTTGGGAACCGTTATTCAAAGAAATTCCCCGGGCTAAGGAGTGGGTTTTGCTTGATGAGAATGGCAAGCCAAGAATGTATGGTAGTGCAACTTATCGCTATCGCTGGAATCGAAATCATCCCGGTGCTCAGGTTTTTTACCGAAAGATTGTTTATTTCGCAATTAATGAAATCAAGGCAGACCTTCTTCACTTCGACAACTATGCCGTGGGTCCTGGGCGTGACCATAACTCTGTTCAAAGGTTTCGTCAGTATCTGCGCAATACATTCACCCTCGATCAGCTTAAGGGAATAGGTATTGACGACTTGGATACTGTGCAGCCGCCTATGACCGGGTCGCCGGACAATCTCCTGCGCCGGGCCTGGCTCGAGTTCACCTGCCAATCGCTTGCAGATTCTTATCATGAAATGAGCCGCTATGCCCGTACACTTCGTAATGACATTCTTATCGAGTGCAATCCAGGTGGCCCAGGGAATCGTATAAGGGCACCTGTAGACCACGGACGGCTGCTCCAGGGCGGCGAGGCGTTCTGGGACGAGGGTAGAGAACCCGGCTACCACAACGGACAGCTCAATACCCGCATTCGCACATATAAAGTCGCAAGACGCATGAACAACATGGCGTTTACTTACACCAACAAGCCGCTTGAAATGGCTGAGTCTATGGCATTCAATCTTGATTGTCTTGGATGTATCTGCTGGTTTGAATATGCCAAAATTGTTGCCAAACCTGGCTCAGAAGAGGTTGTTTCTGACAAACTTGAGCCATTTATTCGGTTCTTTCATGTGCATCGCGACCTATTTCGAGAGGCCAAAGTTGTTGCCGACGTAGCGGTTCTACGCAGCTTCTCGTCACAAGTATTTGCTGATTCGAAATATGCTAAGCTCACTTATGAAGTCGAGCAGACTCTCATCGATAACCACGTCTGCTTCCAAATAGTCTATAGTCAACATCTTGACAATTTGGAACGCTACCGCGTTCTTGTTCTTCCCGGTTGCGTTGCCCTTTCAGATCAACAAGTAAAACAAATTGAAAAGTATGTGCAATCTGGCGGCCGTGTATGTATCATCGGACCAGTCGCCACTCATAACGAGTGGATGCTCGCGCGGGCAAGGCCTGTCTTCGCCCACTTACGGGATCCACTGGTAATCCGGATTTCGAGCGGTGGCGACGTCCTTGGGGCAATCCAACAGGCTTGTGATAACGAGCTAACGCTGTCCATTCATGCCGATTCCGGCCTTTGTTCAGAACTGACCGAGCAGCCCGGCAGGCGTTTGGTGCATCTGGTCAACTATCGGAACAATGATCCCATAAGAAACGTCCTGGTCAATATGCGATTGCCAGTTGGATATGATGTCGAGGCCGTGTTGCTAAGAAGCCCGGAACGTGAGCATGATATAGACCTGCTTTATGAGGAGGAAGGAGACCGGGTCAAATTTGTTGTGCCAGCAGTTAGCGTATACGAAATTGCCATTGTGCAAATTAAGTAATACACTTACAAGACGCTCTATGACTTTGAATTATAAATGTGAGTTTGTTAAGATACACCAAAAAAGAAGATAGAAAGGATTTGTCCATGGCAAAAGTTAATAAAATCAAAAAAAAGGTCAGCCGACGTGAATTTATCAAGGCTGTAACGGTTACCTCGGCGTTTGTAATTGTCCCCCGGCATGTGCTGGGCGGTCCGGCGCATACGCCACCGAGCGAGAAGCTCAATATTGCCGGCATTGGTGTCGGTGGTATGGGCGGCGGCAATCTGAGACAGTGTGAAAGTGAGAATATAGTCGCGTTGTGTGATGTTGACAACAATTATGCTGCAAAAACCTTCAAGAGATATCCGAAGGCAAAGGTGCACAAAGACTACCGTGTCATGTTCGACAAACAAAAGGATTTCGACGCCGTTGTCATTGCTACTCCGGATCATACTCATGCGGTAATCACCATGGCCGCAATGGAGCTGAAAAAGCACGTATATTGCCAAAAACCCTTGACCCATACCGTTTATGAAGCCCGAAAGATAACAGAGGCCGCACGCAGATATAATGTCCAGACTCAAATGGGTAATCAGGGACACTCATCCGAGCAGATTCGTTTACTGAAAGAATGGCTTGCCGACGGTGCGATTGGAAACGTGACGCAAGTTTACGCCTGGACGGACAGACCGGTTGGCGGCGATCCCTGGTCGGATTTTGCAGTAAGGGCAAGACCCAAAGATACTCCTCCGGTGCCGGAATCGCTTGATTGGGACTTATGGCTGGGGCCGGTACCATACAGGCCGTATCATCCCGAATATCACCCGATGAAATGGAGAGCATGGCTTGATTTCGGAACGGGTGCTTTGGGCGATATGGGCTGTCACATAATTGATCCTGCGTTTTGGGCATTGGATCTTGGCGCCCCGGAGAGCATCCAGGCCACTTCGACTCATTGGCAGAAGGAAGTCAGCTCTGAAACCTTCCCAAGGGCATCAATTGTCCGCTATAAATTCCCCGCTCGTGGTAACAGACCTCCGGTTAAATTAACCTGGTATGATGGCAGACTCCTTCCCCCGATTCCGGATGAGCTGGAAAAAGGCCGAAAAATACCAGGCAGCGGTGCTTTTATTATTGGCGATAAAGGATGTATACTGCACGGCTCACATGGTGCCGGTGGATTGCGAATCGTTCCTGAAACAAAAATGCGCGGATACAAAAGACCTGCAAAGACAATACCGAGAGTCAATAACGGCCATGAAGGCGACTGGTTGCGTGCGTGCAAAGAAGGCAAACCGGCAAGCTCGAATTTTGAGTACGGCGGGGCATTGACTGAGATGGTGCTTCTGGGCATGATTGCAATTCGAGTGAAAGATCAGAAGCTCCGATGGGATGCCGAAAATCTAAAGTTTAAGAACAACGATGCTGCCAATGAACTCATTCACATAGGATATCGTGACGGTTGGTATCTGTAAGAAAGAGACTTATTAAACTGTCCCTAACGATAATTCCGTACTTGTTTATCTACAAAAAGTGATTGTTTCTGTGCAGCATGATTTCGGGGAATGGTATATGAAAAAAACCTTAACATGACTTAAACTCTGCCTTTCAGACTGATACCATCGCCGAGTCAATTGGAGCTCCTACTGTGATTTAGCTCGAAAATATCAGCGGGATTAATAATGAATAAGCAAATGGTAAAGATAACGTAATACATTCTGATAAGAGAAATGCCATGCTGGCAAAGGTATCGACACTTGTCATTGCAACAGCGATGTTGTTCATCCACCTTAATTGTGGTTTGACCAAAGATTGGGGCAGCATCACTATTAAACCTGTTGAAGGCAGTCATGAAGTTATATTGGAGAATTCTCAGATCCGGGCGGTATACAAAAAGTCTCCTAATAATTGGGCAGGCCGACATCCCACTTGTTTGGTCGAATTTTATTATAAAAAAATCAAGAGGGAATTGATTGAAAACGGAAGGTGGGATGATATGCTTGATCCTATTGACCACTCAACAAAACCTCCGAGGCCGCTACATCATTATCGCCAGGCATTACTATCCGCAGAAGTCGTGTACGACGGGCATGATAAAAAGACGGTGCGTTTGAATTGGGAAAATTCTGAAGAGGAAGTTACGATATTCCCTGATTCTGCGGTGATTCAAATCGATTATCTCAGATGGTATGTCCTCGTAACCGACTGGCCTGACTGGCCAAAAGGTGAAGATGCTTACAAAGAGCAGATGTTTGCTGTTTATGGGGCTGACAAGTGGCACAGAACTTACGATCCGCATGATGTAGGGCGAACTCCCGGCGTGGGCTATAATAAAATGTACTTTAATCATGCCGACCGGGACGCTGACAAGCAGGGTGGAAAAGATCCGGCTGATGGTGGCCCAATGAATTATAAAGGTCACTTTATCATTGGGGCCTATAAAACTGCAACGGGTGTCGGCTATGCGCGGATTATTCCAGTACATCGTATAAATGTATTAATTCTATGGAGTTACAGAGCGTGGGAATTTTTCCCGACCGGGAAAGAACGTTTCACCACGTTTTTATTTCCCGTATCAGAAGGCGCCCGGGAAATTATCGATACCGGAAAAAGAATTGTCGATGCTAATCCGATTTTACACCATTAAAATATGAATAGTCTCAGGTGCGCTGTATTAGAATACTCAATAGTATTGTGGAGTAATGAAAATGCCTGCCAAAAATTGGAGAAAATCCTCTACCTGTACCAGAAGAGGATGGATTATCATAGTTGTTTTGCTAACTCTCGTTTTACATGCCCGATCAGCATTTCCTCAAAGTCCGGAAAAGAAAGGAAGGTTTGAAATCCCTCTTCAGTATTATCAAATTGCCCAGCTTTATGGGCCGGGTATGTCTCCATCGGGAAAGGAAGGTCTGCATACCAGGCTGTTTCGTAAACCTGTTGGCCGGATCGGATTAGTTATTGTGCACCCATGGAACCTCGGAGAGTCTGATGGTCCTTACCCATTCGATCCCGATACACGGACACCGGGCCAAGCTGGTGATTGGGTGCCCAGGGGACATCATATCATAGCTGATAAAATCAAACCGGTATTAGAGGCAGCAAGAGAAGCGGGGGTTGCAGTATTTCATTTAGCACAAAATGTATATGCACATAGATATCCGCAATATCTCGAAATTGCTTCAGACCCCAGGTTGCAGTCACCGGAAAAGAAATTCAAGTATAATGTATGTATCGAGCCGAGAACCGTTGAAGAGATGTGGGAAACCGAGTATGGAACTAATTTCCCCGGCCCGGTATGGAAAACTCATACCGAAAAATTTGATATTGCTCAGTCCCTTCGTCCTTTGCCGGACGAAGCCGTCTTTTTGAATGGCTGGCAGCTTAATGGCCTATGTCGCCGTAAAAAAATTGATACGCTGTTTTATGTAGGATTCATGGCTGATTTATGCCTGGTTAACATTCCGGGGGCGATACGAGAAATGTCCCACAAATTCAAGTATCGTTGTGTCGTATTACGAGACTGTACTACAGCTTATGAATTTGCTGAAACAGTAGATGGCAATTGGATGACTTTTGCTGCTATTCGACTTATAGAATCAGGCATGGGATATTCGGCAATATCGGATGATTTTATATCAGCTTGTCACAAAACAATGACTAATAAATAATCGCAGTTCCCAAATTCAGCTCTTCGACGCACCTGACAGCAGGACACATAATCAATTGCCACTTACAGCTCTGGTTTTGGTGGCGGATACAGACGAATATCATCGAAGAATACCATGCCCGAACCGCCGGCCACTGGATTGCTCCAGTTACCAAAGCCAAGAGTAATCGTATTTACATTGGTAAGGTTCACGCCCTGGTCCGCAAACATTTTCAGGTCGATAGACCATTCGGTCCAATCCTCAGCTTGCGTCGCATTTGGATTATCATTATCAACTGTAGCAGTGCCATTGAGAACAACATACATTGTCTCAGGGGCGTTAGCTGCGTCGCCAATGTACCATACTACCAGTGTATCAACGCCGTTCTCTGTCCAGTCACGTGTATCAGTCAATGTCAAAGTTGCCTCTGATTTCCCAACAGCATTGTTGTAAGAAAACGGCATTGACTGACCACCACCGTGGACAATAGTTTGCTCGGCAAACGGAGGATCTAAATGACCTACAGTAGAACCATTTATGGTCGGATTGTCGAATCCGTCTATCCAGGCAAGATATATCCTGTTGCTCCCGGGTTCATCTTCATTAATGTCATTGTAAAGTTCCATATCATCAACGACGATAAAGTTGCCTGTCGTAAAACTCCAGAGGTTCCCTGTCCACGGACTATCGGTGTTGGTATTATTAACCTCGTCGATGCGCCAATAGTAGGTGGTTTCCCACTCAAGTTTTCCGGGATCATAATTCTCAGAGCCAAGGTCCCGGCTGCCTTTGTACTCTGGTGAACCTGTATTGGCATTACGTACAGCCTCCTGGCCGGTACCGAAATAAACCTGATGCGAAGCAGCATAATCTCCCGGCGACCAGCCAAGAATTGGTGTCTGTTTGATATCCGCAGCACCGTTGGACGGATCCGAACGGCCGGCTCTGACAGGTAGCGACAGTGCACCTTGTGGAATGAATTGCTTTGGTGTTTGTGGGCTCGACCAGCGCAGCTCAGCCACTGCGCCGCTGCCGGCTTCATAATACTCCATTACAACGTTGTACGTCCCCCCGGCAATAAGATCGATTGTTCCCTTGTCCTCGGTGTTCCCGTGATCAGTCCAGTTGTCAATAAGCAGTTGACCATCCACCCACAAACGCACACCGTCATCGCTATTGGTGTGGAATGTGTAAGTCTCAGTAAATGGCGCCTCCACCTCACCAGTCCATCTGACCGAGAAGTTATTGAAACCAACCGCGGGATCAGGTCCGGCATCGGCCCAGTTGAAGTTGATTTGAGGGTCTGTGCGGGTCAGGATGAGTTCGCCGAAATCTGTGCCTTGGTAGTATTGTCCTTTAACACCTCCACCAGCCTTTGCGGTCGTGAAGCTCCAGACATTGCCTTTATACGTGGCGACGGCATCGAACTCATCAACTCGCCAGTAGTAAGTCTTCTCTGGCTCAAGTGCGCCCGGAACATAGCCTGTAGTCCCAACGGATCCTTTGTTCGTGCTGCCGGAGCCGGCTTCCACATCGGTATAATTGTCACCTAAGTATATATGGTGCAATTTGGCGCCGAAACCGGCCGTCCATCTGAGAGTCACATCTGGGTCTATGAATCTGGCGCCATCGGGCGGGTCAGGCTCATACGCAGTCTTTGACGGAATAGTAAAGCTCCACACATCGCCTTTCCACGGACTATTCGGCTCGGTGTCATTAATTTCATCAATTCTCCAGTAGTACGTTGTGCCCGGAACAAGGCCGTCAGGATAATCAAATCCGGGAAAGCCGACAAC
>Ga0114922_10004951_pt1 | contig 12312 bp, 4 predicted proteins | sample AartaG_FD_100975 | JGI IMG/M metagenome (GOLD analysis project Ga0114922, IMG submission 100975) | Deep subsurface microbial communities from Aarhus Bay to uncover new lineages of life (NeLLi) - Aarhus_00045 metaG | ecosystem: Environmental > Aquatic > Marine > Oceanic > Sediment | place: Aarhus...
GGTTTCAACATTATGTGTTCTTCTAAAAGTCGGGTCTTCTTCTGATAACTTATCCAAAGCTAAAGCCATTTTATCTTGCTCTGCTTTACTTTTTGGCTCTATAGCGATAGAAATTACCGGTTCGGGAAATTTCATCGATTCTAAAATTATAGGATGTTTTGTGTCACATAAAGTATCACCGGTAGTAGATTTTTTTAGACCTATTATTGCACCTAAGTTTCCTGAATGTATCTCTGTAACATCCTTCTTATGATCAGCATGAATCAGAACTAGTCTATTAATTCTTTCCTTAACCTCTTTGGTTGGATTATAAACATAAGAACCAGATTTTAATATACCCGAGTAAACCCTGACAAAACTTAATTTACCTATATAGGGATCAGTCATAATCTTAAAAACTAAAGAAGATAATGGTTCTTTATCTTCGACTAATCTATATATTCCCTTCTCAGTTAGAGGATCTATACCTTTGACCGGTGGAACATCTAATGGAGAAGGCAGATAATCAACTGTTGCATCTAAAAGCAACTGAACCCCTTTATTTTTTAAAGCTGAACCACACAAAACCGGAACTACCTCATTTTTAATAGTTAACCTGCGAATTGCAGACTTTATTTCATTGGAGGTAATTTCTTCACCTTCAAGAAATTTCTCCACAATTTTTTCATCAAGTTCAGCTAAACTTTCTATCATTTTATGATGATACTCATTGGCTAATTCTCGCATATTTTCTGATATAGATACTTCTTTATAATTTACTCCTAAATTATCTAAAGTGTAAGAATACGCCTTCATTTTTATTAAGTCGATGATGCCTTTAAAATTTTCTTCATTCCCCCAGGGCAATTGAACAATAATTGTATTGGTTGCCAGTTTATCTTGAATCATTTTTATAACATGATAAAAATCTGCTCCAGCTCTATCCATTTTATTAATAAAGGCGATACGGGGAACACCATAAGTTTCCGCTTGACGCCAAACGGTTTCTGTTTGAGGCTCAACCCCTCCTACTGCACAGAATACCGCAATAGCACCATCAAGCACCCTTAAACAGCGTTCAACTTCCATGGTAAAATCTACGTGTCCAGGTGTATCAATAATATTAACACGATTGTCTTTCCAATATAGGGTGGTCGATGCAGAAGTTATAGTAATACCTCTCTCTTTTTCTTGAGGCATCCAATCCATAGTTGCAGACCCTTCGTGAACCTCGCCCATTTTATGAACTTTTCCCGTATAATAAAGTATTCTCTCGGTAACGGTAGTTTTTCCTGCATCAATATGAGCCATAATACCTATATTTCTTATTTTATCTAAAGGAAATTTCGTAGACATAATTTATAAACCTAATCTTACTTCTTCAAATATATTTTCTATTTTAGAGCTTAACAATTATTGGACTAATAAAGCAAAAAGTGAAAATCGCAAAATGCAAAACTATAACTCAAAATTTAAAATTGAGAGAAAAAGTTTTGAGTTTTAAATTATGATTTTTCGCTTTTAGCTTTAAGTTTTTAATTTGATTAGGACAATCATTTTATTATTAATCCGAACGAACTATACGCTAAACGCTACCCGCTCTACGCTATGCTATTATTATATTTACCACCTGTAATGGGCAAATGCTTTATTTGCTTCTGCCATTTTATGAGTGTCTTCTTTCTTCTTAACAGCTGCTCCAACGCTATTTGCTGCATCTGTTAACTCTAAGGATAATTTTTCGTGCATCGGTTTGCCTGTTCTTTTTCTGGCGAAGTTAATTATCCATCTCATCCCCAAAGTCATCCTTCTATCTGGACTTACTTCAATCGGGATCTGATAACTTGCCCCTCCAACTCTCCTTGATTTCACTTCTAATACAGGCATAACATTCTGTAAGGCCTGATTAAACACTTCTAATGGTTCTTTTTTTGTTTTTTTAGCAGCCATTTCTAAAGCTCTATAAAAAATTACTTCCGCTTTGCTTTTTTTACCATTATACATTAACTTATTTATAAAAGTTGCTACATTTTTATCATGATATACAGGATCTGGTGCATTTATTCTCTTTACTGCCCTTCTTCTCCTGGACATTATTTACCACCTCTATCTTTTTAAATTAGTATTTAATCAAATGGTTATTTAGTTATCTAGTTATTTAGTTAACTGGTTTAACCAACCAGGTAACTAAATAACTAGATAACTAAATGCTTATCACTTGTTTGTCTTCTTTGGTCTTTTAGCGCCATACCTTGAACGGCTCTGCATTCTATTATCTACTCCAGTAGTATCCATAACTCCTCTGACAATATGATATCTAACTCCTGGTAAATCTTTTACCCTTCCACCTCTTAAGAGCACAATAGAATGTTCTTGAAGATTATGCCCTATTCCGGGAATATACGCAGTAACCTCCATATTATTAGTTAATCTTACTCGAGTGACTTTTCTTAAGGCGGAATTAGGTTTCTTGGGAGTTATAGTCCAAACTCTGGTGCATACCCCTCTTTTTAAGGGGCTACCCTGCAAAGATGGCGTATCAGATTTTTTAAAGACTTTTTTTCTACCTTTTCTTACTAATTGGTTTATGGTAGGCATATCTTACCTTCCTTTTTCTAAATTTATCAACAATCTATAAATAAAAATACTTTTATATTCTAACAGCATCGGTATTTGATGTCAAGCTAAATTACTATATAAATTAGCATACAGTAAATAGTATTTAGTAATTAGTAATAAGGCACAAAACTATATTCGTATCTCGTCAGTATTAAACTAAAAACTTAAAGCGAAAAGCGAAAAACCATAATTCAAAATTAAAAAACTTTTTCTTTAGTTTTAAGTTTTGGTTTTACATTTTTAGCTTTACACTTTACGCTCTGATTCTATTCACTAACGACTAATTAAGCTCTGGTTCCTGATCTGTTGTGTGGTCTGATATTTTCTCTTTACCACCCTCGTCTTCCTCTTTAAATACACCTATCTCATTTTCCTTCTGTTCTCCTTCTGCTTTCTTGAATATTTCTTGCATTTTCTCTTCTTCCTCATGAGAGTAATCAACTTCTATTTCTCGGTATTTATTTAAACCTGTCCCTGCAGGTATAATATTACCAATAATAACATTTTCTTTTAAACCATAGAGTTTATCTATCTTTCCTTTGATAGAAGCATTAGTTAAAACATGAGTAGTTCTCTGAAACGATGCAGCAGATAGAAAACTTTCAGTGGAAAGGGAAGCTTGAGTAATGCCTTGAATTATGGGCATTCCTACTGCTACTAACTTCTTCCTTCTAATAAATCCTACATCTTCAGCTATATTAGTACTTACAATCTTATTATTTGCCCTTACTTTAATTAAATCCAGATGTCTATTGCAAATTTCTGTAGCATGGTTCTTGGTTATCTTTTTACCTCCATTTATTATAACTTCACCTGTTTCGGGATCTAAAATATCCAAAGCAGTAATTTTGCCTACTGCTTTGTCGTAAAGGAATTCTAAAGTTCTACCTTCTAAAGAAAAATATCTTCCATCCTCTAATGGTAGATCACTTAATTTATACAATAATATTTTTTTAATTAAATTCTTACTTATTATTTGATCTTTATCTGCAATAATATTTCCGCTTACCGGATCTTTAATATCTTCACCAATGGGTCGGCCAATAATTTCATCTTTAATTGATTTAATAAGTCCGTCTCTTATGGATATCTCTTTAATTTCTTCCCATATCTTTATTCTATCTACCTTTGCTTTTATTATCTTACCCACTTCTGAAGAAGTAAGCTGCTTGTTCGCACTCACTAAGATTTGAGAATCTTCCGGATTAATAATATCTTCGGCAGTAATTTTGTTTTCTATCTTCTCATAAATATCTGGTCTTGCATAGCTTATTGTACTAATATCACTATTAGCGATATTTACTGCCGTTTCTTTATCGATAATCTCATTAAATTTTAACTTAGAACCATTTAGATTGTATGTTTCAATGCTATCTTCTTGAATATTATTTTTAATTCCACTCACTAAAACATTGCCAGTTATTCTTTCTATAAAGGAATTTTCTCCCTTGACAATGATATATTGTTTATTTTCTTGATTCTTAACTATTAATGTAGTGAAATCGCTAGTTTCAATTCTTGGTATAACTTTATTAGTAATAACTTCTCCTTCTTTGACTATTACTTCTCCTGTCTTAATGTTTACCAATGAGGAAATAGTTTTTTTATTTACTAACAATTCTCTGTTCTTCTTGTTAATTTCCTTGTTTTCTTCTACTACTTTTTCATTAGCTTTTTCAAAATCTGATATATATACCAATTCTCCAGATAGTAACTCAGAGTCACGTGCTGATCTGACATAAATCATATTTAAACGAGCAATTTGACGAATTATTGTTTCGATATGTTTATCATTAATTTTAACCCCTTGCGATCTATACACTGCTTGTATTTCTTTTAATAAATATTCTTGAACTGCCTTAATCCCCTGAATCTTTAAAATATCATGAGGATCAATAAATCCGACAGTCAATCTTTCTCCAGCTCTAATCTTTTGTCCTTTTTCTACTGTTAGTCTTAATTCAGGGGGAATATTATAGATTTTTTTCTTTTCCCCATTGGAGTCCTTATTTTCTTTTGATGTTTCAGGATTAATTACTACCTGCTTCTTGTCATCGCTATTAGTAATAATTTCTTCTACTATTCCATTTATTTCACTGATTACCGCCTGTTTTTTCGGTTTTCTTACTTCAAAAAGTTGCTCTACCCGTGGGAGGCCTAAAGTAATATCCTCGCCACTTATTTTAATCCCTCCGGTATGAAAAGTTCTTAAAGTTAACTGTGTTCCTGGTTCTCCGATAGATTGTGCCGCGATAACTCCTACAGCTTCCCCGATATTTGCTAATTTCCCGGTAGCCATATCCTTGCCATAACATCTAGCACATATCCCATGTTCAGCTCTGCAGGTCAAAACTGACCTAACCTTTATTTCTTTTATTCCCGCTTCCGAAATCTTTTTTGCACTTTTTTCGTCAATTTCTTCCCCTAATTCAACCAATACTTCACCGCTTTTGGAATCTATTACCTCTTCTTGAGTTATCCGTCCTACTAACCTTTCTTCTAAGGTTTCGATAATATTGCTATCATCTTGAAAAGCCCTGATAATTATTCCGTCAGATGTACCACAATCATCTTCTCTGATAATTGCATCTTGAGCCACATCAACCAATCTTCTGGTTAAATATCCTGATTTTGAAGTTCTAAGAGCAGTGTCCGCTAATCCTTTGCGTGCTCCGTGGGTGGAGATAAAATACTCTAATACTGACAATCCATCTCTAAAATTAGATCTAATAGGGAATTCAATAATTTTTCCCGAAGGATCAGCCATCAAACCCCTCATCCCGGCTAGTTGGCCAATCTGTCGTTTACTTCCTCGTGCTCCAGAATCCGCCATAATATATAAAGGATTAAATTTACCTAAATTTTTTAAAATAGCATTAACTACTTCATCTGCGGCTTTAGTCCAGGCATTTACGATTTTTTGCTCCCTTTCATCTTCCATAATTAATCCGTAATTATATTGTTCCTGGATTTTATCTACTTCTTTTTCAGTCACTTCCAATATCTTGTCCTTTTGAGAAGGTATCTCCAAATCCACCACACTTATAGAAATTCCGGAAGAAGTGGCAAAATTAAACCCTAATTTTTTAATCTTATCCATAATATCCACAGTTACCTCTTTCCCATATTTCCGATGGACAAAAGATATTATTTTTTCTAAGGATTTTTTAGTTATAGTTAAATTAATAAAATCCATATCATTAGGGAAGATTTCGTTAAAAATAACTCTACCAGCAGTTGTTTCTTTTAAAGAATTATGCATTTTATATTTGATTTTAGCATGCAAGTCTATAAATCCGTCTTCATAAGCTCTTATTACCTCATTGGGATTACCAAAAAAACTTCCTTCTCCTTTTTTCCCACTTTCCCGCATAGTTAAATAATAACATCCTAAAATTATATCCTGACTGGGTAAGGCTATGGGTAAACCATTAGCTGGAGAGAGTATGTTATTCGAAGATAACATTAAAATTTCTGCCTCAGCCTGAGCTTCCATTGAAAGAGGAATATGAACCGCCATCTGATCACCGTCAAAATCTGCATTAAAAGCTGCGCAAACTAAAGGGTGAATCTGGATTGCATTTCCTTCCACTAAAACAGGTTTAAAAGCCTGAATACCTAAACGGTGCAATGTTGGCGCCCGATTTAGTAAAATAGGACGATCTTCTACAATTTCTTTTAGTATACTCCAGACTTCCGGCTTGCCTTTCTCTACTATTTTTTTAGCGGTTTTTATATTGTGAGCTAAATCCTGAGCTACTAACTCTCTCATTACATATGGCTTGAACAACTCCAAAGCCATTTTTTTAGGTAACCCGCATTGGTGAAACTTTAAATTTGGACCTACTACAATTACCGATCTTCCTGAATAATCTACTCTTTTGCCTAAAAGGTTCTGTCTAAATCTACCTTTCTTCCCTTTTAACATATCACTTAAGGACTTAAGAGGTCTATTCCCCGCACCAAGCACTGCTCGCCCTCTTCTGCCATTGTCTATCAGAGCATCGACGGCTTCCTGTAACATCCGCTTTTCATTTTTAATAATAATTTCCGGTGCTCCTAGCTCTAACAATCTTTTCAATCTATTATTTCGATTTATAACTCTCCTATATAGGTCATTTAAATCTGAAGTGGCAAAACGTCCTCCTTCTAACTGCACCATAGGTCTTAAATCTGGAGGAATAACTGGAATTGTTTCTAATATCATCCATTCAGGTTTGCAATTAGATTTACGAAATGCCTCAACTATTTGTAATCTTTTAATAATCTTTTTCGTTTTTTGACCACTAGTTTTTTTCAATTCTTCACGAAGTTCCAGGGTTAATTTATCTAAAGCCGACTCTTTCAATAAATCTTTAATTGCTTCCGCCCCTATACCAGCTTTAAATTCAGGATCATAGTTACTAAAAAGAAGTTTTTCTACTTCTAAAATTATTTCCCCTATTTTGCAAGAAGTATTGCCGGGGTGTATCACTATATAACAAGATTCTTCAATGTTTTGAGTAGCTAATTTTGCTTGCAAGGATAAGTCTTTTTCTTTCTCTAATTTTTTTAAGTTGGTCTCAGAAATTAAGCCATCAATTTTAGTAATTCGATATTGAGTTTCTTTATTATCTACCACTTCTCTTTTAACTTCTTCTTTAACTTTTTTAATCTCTTCTTTAACTTCTTCGTTTTCTTCTTCGTTTTCAAATTTTTCCTCTTCGCTTACTGGGGATAATAATTCCTTTTGATAGAATATTTTCCCAAATATTTTCTGTAGATTCTGATCCTCTTCCTCTGAAATCACATCACTTATTTTATGAGAAAATATTTTTACTTTATTGATATTATAAACCGGCTCAGCCACTAATTTTTCATTATACTTCTTATGAATACGGCATTCTACCTCTAAGATTATATCTCCTTTCTCTAAACCTGTCTCATCACTCTCAATAATTTCGAATAACTGTTCTCTTCTTCGATCTGGTGCAAAGTATAAAATCTTTTCTAAATTACGAGGCGGTATATCTAAAAGTAGAGATAAGGGGCTAGGTATAGCTTTAAAATACCAAACATGGGAAACAGGAGAAGCTAATTTAATATGTCCCATTCTTTCTCTTCGGGTGATAGATTTGGTAACTTCAACTCCACATCTATCACAAATTACACCTTTATATCTTATTCTTTTGTATTTTCCACAGCTGCATTCCCAATCTTTAATTGGTCCGAATATTTTTTCACAGAACAAACCATCTTTCTCTGGTTTTAAAGTTCTATAATTGATAGTTTCTGGTTTTTTAACTTCGCCATGAGACCATTTTTTTACATGCTCTGGTGAAGCCAGTCCGATTTTGATTGAGTTAAAACTCCTCAAAATTGTCAATATAATTACCCCCTATTATAGTCGTTAGTGAATAGTATCAGAGCGTAAAGTGTAAAGCTAAAAATGTAAAACCAAAACTTAAAATTAAAGAAAAAGTTTTGAATTTTGAATTATGGTTTTTCGCTTTTCGCTTTAAGTTTTTAGTTTAATGCTGACGCAATACGATATACTATATACTAATTTAGGTTATTTCTTTCATTAAATTTTCATTAATTTCATCTTTTGAATCAATATCTTCTTTAATATCTACTTCTTTATCTTGAGAATCTAAAATTTGTACATCTAGACCCAAACTACGTAATTCTTTAATTAAAACTTTAAATGATTCTGGCATGCCAGGTACAGGGATGCTTTCACCCTTAACAATAGCTTCATAAGTTTTAATTCTTCCCAGCACATCATCTGATTTTATAGTTAAAAGCTCCTGAAGATTATAAGCCGCTCCGTATCCTTCTAAAGCCCAGACTTCCATTTCACCAAATCTTTGGCCTCCAAACTGTGCTTTTCCTCCCAAAGGTTGTTGAGTAACCAAAGAGTACGGACCGGTAGAACGAGCATGGATTTTATCATCTACTAAATGAGCTAATTTTAAAATATAGCTATAACCTACGGTCACTTTTTGGTCAAATGGCCTACCCGTTCTACCATCATAAAGAATTGCTTTACCATCTTTGGGCAGACCTGCTTCTACTAAAGATTGTTCAATTTCTTCTTCTTTTGCTCCGTTAAAAATAGGAGTTACAACTCTAAGACCTAGGGTTTTAGCTACCCAGCCTAAATGTACTTCTAAAACTTGCCCCACATTCATCCGAGAGGGTACTCCTAAAGGATTTAATACTATTTCAATTGGCGTACCATCTAGCATAAAAGGCATATCAGCCTCAGGTAGAATTTTAGCAATAACTCCTTTATTTCCATGTCTTCCTGAAATCTTATCCCCTTCTGAGATCTTTCTTTTTTGGGCAATAAAAACTTTTACCAATTGATTTACTCCTGGGGGAAGCTCATCATTATTTTCCCTGGAAAATACTTTTACATCTATAACTTTACCTTTTTCACCATGGGGAACTCTAAGAGAAGTGTCTCTTATTTCACGAGCTTTTTCCCCAAAAATTGCTCTCAACAGTCTTTCCTCTGGTCCTAAATCAGTTTCACCTTTAGGAGTTACTTTTCCAACTAAAATATCACCTGATTCCACCTCTGCCCCAATTCGAACTATTCCTCTTTCGTCTAAGTTAGATAGGCTGCCTTCCCCGATATTAGGGATGTCACATGTTATTTCTTCTGGTCCCAATTTAGTATCCCGTGCTTCACACTCCTGTTCAGAAATATGAATAGAGGTAAAAGTATCTTCTCTAACTAATTTTTCACTAATTAGAATCGCGTCCTCAAAATTATAGCCTTCCCATGGCATATAAGCTATTAGAATATTCCTGCCTAAAGAAAGACGACCTTCAGAAGTTAAAGGACCATCAGCGATTACATCTCCCTTCTTTATTATCATTCCTTCTTCTATTAAAGGTATCTGATTTATACAAGTTCCTTGATTAGAGCGAACGAATTTTTTCAATAAATATTCTTTTTGAATATTATCAGTATGCTCAATAACTATTTTTTTTGCACTTACTTCTTTCACCAAGCCATCATCTTGAGAAACAAGGACTGCACCTGAGTCAACAGCAACTTTATTTTCTATTCCTGTACCCACTAAAGGAACCTCAGGTTTGAGTAAAGGTACAGACTGTCTCTGCATATTAGTTCCCATTAAAGCTCTGTTTGCATCATCGTGTTCCAAAAAGGGTATTAAACTAGCTGAAATGCTGGCAATCTGTTTAGGAGAAACATCAATAAAATCTATTTTATCTGGAGGACATTCAATAATATCTCCTCTAAACCTGCAGGGGACATCGTCTTGTGAAATTTTATTATCTTTATCTATTTTTATATTTATCTGAGCAATCCTATATTTATCTTCTTCATCAGCAGAGAGATAAACCACCTCGTCAGTTACTTTCTCGTCTACTACTCTAAAATATGGTGTTTCAATAAATCCTAATTCATTCACTCTTGCATAAATACAAAGTGATCCTATTAATCCAATATTAGGACCTTCGGGGGTCTCAATGGGGCAAATTCTGCCATAATGAGTATGGTGAACATCCCTTACTTCAAAGCCCGCTCTCTCTCTAGTTAAACCTCCTGGACCTAAAGCAGAAAGCCTTCTTTTGTGAGTAATTTCAGATAAAGGATTGGTCTGATCCATAAACTGAGAAAGCTGACTACTCCCAAAAAACTGTCTAATAGTGGCCAATAGTGGCCGTGCATTAATCAAAGCTTGGGGAGTAATAGCGGAAACATCGGGTTGGATAGTCATTCTTTCTCGAATCACTCTTTCCATCCTGCTTAATCCAATGTAAAATTGATCCTGAAGTAACTCACCAACTGTTTTTATCCTTCTATTTCCCAAATGATCAATATCATCTACATACCCAATTCCTCTATATAAATTAATTAAATATCTTAAAGAAGCTACAATATCCTCTCTGGTTAACGAAGGACCTTTTTTTATCTTTATCTTTTCTTTAAACTCCTTTATTTTGTGTAATAAGCCATTAGTTAATTTATTTCCTGTACTACAAATTACTTCACCTGTTTTTAGATTAATTATATCCTCAGCAACAATCGTATCTATAACCCCTTCATTGATTCCTTCGCTTAGTTTATCAACAATAGGCACAAAAGCTTCGTCTTTCTCATTAAAAACAGTTACAGTTTCGTTTTCATAATTCAGTACTTTTACCTTTTCAATTCCCAAATTTATTATTGCAGAAAACGTTTTCCGATTTATTTTATCTTCTGCTTTTAAGATTATTTTATTATTATTAGGGTTAACAATGTCTTCAGCAGCAATTTTATCTAATATCCGATCTGAAAAGTTTAATTTCCTATTAATTTTATATCTTCCAACTTTTGCTAAATCATACCTTTTGGGATCAAGAAGTAATCTATAAATCAATTGACGAGTGTTCCTTTCAGTTGGAGGTTCACTGGGTCTCAATCTTTTAAATATTTCTATTAGGGCTTCTTTTTCATTGGCTGTATTATCTTTTTCTAAAGTTGTTTTTACAATCTCTTCGCGATCAAAAAGTTCTACTATTTCTTCATCGTTTTCATATCCCAATGCTCTCAACAGGGTAGTTGCCGGAATCTTCCTTTTTTTGTCAATTCGGACATAAATCATGTCAGAAGAATCAAATCCAAATTCTAACCAGGACCCACGATTTGGTATAATTTTAAATTTATATAATGTTTTATTATTATCGTTTTTTTCTTCATCAAAATAAATACCTGGAGATCTTATTAATTGATTTACTATCACTCTTTCTGCTCCGTTAATAACGAAACCTCCGTTTTCGGTCATAAGCGGTAACTCGCCCATAAAGACGTCTTGCTCTTTAATTTCACCTGTCTTCTTGCTGATTAAATTTATCTTAACTTCCAAAGGAGCAGAATAAGTTCCACCTTTCTCCCAACATCCGTATGCTGAATCTTTGCAATCCCCCAATGAATAACTAACAAAATCTAAAATTAGATTACCGGTAAAGTCTTGAATGGGAAAAATATTCATAAAAACTTCCTGCAATCCTTGCTTTTTTCTTTTATCGGGCGGGACGAATCTTTGCAAAAAGTTTACAAAAGAAATTTTTTGTATATCCAACAAATTGGGGATTGGACATAATTCAGGTATTTTGGAATAGTCTTTTATTTGTTTATATTTATTGTGCACCGCAAAACACCAACCTTTATATAATAATTAAAATATTAAAGTAATTAAATCAGAAATGATAGTCAGATAATAGATTCTTAAAATTTAAAATTTGTCTACATAATATAGACGAACTATTTAGTAAATGCCTTATTATTTTTTTGGTTTTTCAAAAATAGAATATCACTTATATGTGAAAGAGACATATATTACCGTAATTTTTAATTTTATCATTTATTATTTTAAAATGCAAGAAGATACTCTTTAAAGATTTTTAAAGAGTATCTTCGATATTATTAAAAAACTATCTTCTATTTTATTTCTACAACTGCTCCAACCGCTTCTAATTTTTCTTTTATTCCTTCGGCCTCTTTCTTGTCCACATGTTCTTTCACTTTACTCGGTGAACCATCCACTAAGTCTTTAGATTCTTTTAAACCTAAAGCAGTGATGGTTCTTATTTCTTTTATTACTTTAATCTTATTTGGCCCTACTTCCTTTAACACTACTTCAAAATCGGTCTTTTCTTCTTCTTTGGCTTCGTCTGATGCAGCTGCACCACCAGCATTGGCAGGCATGGCAA
>Ga0114922_10004952_pt1 | contig 12310 bp, 15 predicted proteins | sample AartaG_FD_100975 | JGI IMG/M metagenome (GOLD analysis project Ga0114922, IMG submission 100975) | Deep subsurface microbial communities from Aarhus Bay to uncover new lineages of life (NeLLi) - Aarhus_00045 metaG | ecosystem: Environmental > Aquatic > Marine > Oceanic > Sediment | place...
TCAAAGACATTCTCAATTTCTTTTTGTTTTACAATATCAATTTCTATTCCATCAGAATCTATTACCTTAATTCCATTAAATTCAGGGGGATTGTGGCTAGCGGTTACTACTATCCCCATATCTGCTTGTAAATAGGGAACAGCAAATTGAACTAGTGGAGTAGGAACGATGCCTAAATCTATAATTTCAATGTTTTGTGCTGAGAAGCTTGAAACTACACTTTCTTTAAGAGAAGGACTACTTAGTCTCGAATCAGAACCAATTACTATTGTTCCCTTCTCCAACATATAGGAAGCAATAGCAGAACTCATCTTGGAAACAAAATCGGGAGTAATTAATTCCCCTACTATCCCTCTTATCCCGTTTGTACCAAAATATTTCCTTCTCATTAATCACTCATTTGTGTGTTGAAATAAATCTCTTTCGTCATATCTACGGATAATAAGGTGCAACAGAATCCTTTAAAAGAGTAATTTATGCTATTCATTTAACCGGATAAATTTACCGTGGTAGATACTATGAGCGTTGAATTTCTAAAGAAAATAAGAAAAACAGAAAGAGACTGCGAAGAGAAATTTAAGCAAACTGAAGCATCCAAACAAAATACTATTTTAGAAGCAGAAAAAACTTCAGTGCTAAAAGTAAGAGATGCAGAAATTCAAGCAAAAGAAGAAGCTGATAAAGTTCTTTCTAGTGTTGATGGTAGAGTTGAAAAGGAATTTGCTGCAATGAATAAAGAGTTTGAAGAAAATCAAAACAAACTCAAAGAAAAAGCAAAGAAAATTGAGAAAGAAGCTATTGAAACAGTACTTTCTGAAGTTTTATAATCTCATATTATGTGATTTCAATGAGTTCTCCTACAAGAAACAAGATAGTAAGCATTGGTGATGAAGAAACATCATTAGGTTTCAAATTATCTGGAATATCTCAAGTATTTACAGAAGAACCTGAAAAAGCAGGATCACTATTAAGGTCCTTATCTGATGATCCAGAAATTGCTATCCTCATTATTACTGAAGAAGTTGCAAAAGCAAATGAAGCTGTTCTAAGGAGAATAAAATTAAACCCCTATCCTGTAATTGTGGAAGTTCCAGGTAAAAAAGCGCAATATGAAGATGCTGAAGACAAAGTACGAGCATTAATTAAGATGGCTTTAGGTATTGATATTGAAATGTAATGGGAAAAGTCTTTAAGATTGTTCTTTCTTTTTTCTGTTGGAGATTATTTCTATGAATGATAAAATAATTGGTTTAGTGATGATTTTCGGGTCACTGTCAATTATTGGATTTCTTTTATTTTGGACAATCATCATGCCTATTATTTGGGAAGATCGATTGTTTGACGCCTATCTTGGTTTAGCTATAACTGTTTTTATAATAATTTCAATAGCATTATTATTCATTGCTTGGGTAGGAAGAATTTTCCTCAAGAACAGAGCACCTAAAGAAGAAGTGTTTGATGAAAAGATAGAAGAATATAAAAAAACAAACGATTAGGTAAGAGTGATTAATATGAGTGGAAGAAGACCTATGTCTCCTCGTGATGCAAAGAGAATGCAAGCAAGAATGAGACAAATAGAACTAGAAGGTGTTGAAGAGGTCATAATTCGTTTTGCTGACAAAGAAACAGTGATTTATCCAACAACTGTTATGAAAGCATTTGTACCTGGTATGATGGAATCAGATACTTTTCAGATAGTAGGACCAGGAACAGATAGACCTAGAGGAACTGAAGAAGGGGTAGCTGCAGGAGTAAATTACACTGATTCAGATGTTGAACTAGTAATGGCTCAAGCAGGTGTTTCAAAAGAGGAAGCACAGAAAGCACTTGAAGAAGAAAACGGAGATTTAGCAGGCGCAATTGTTAGATTGAAAAGTAAGTAGGTAATTATTTTTCTTTTCCTATCCCTTTTCTTGTAGCTATAGCAACCCCTGATTTCATTTCTTTAATTAATTTTCCGGAGATTTTAGCTGTACCAATACCCAAGAATTCTCCTTTTTGGTTTGTTATAATAACTTCATCTTTAGCAGAAATATCATCATCAATATCTAGGACATGTTTTGAAAAAACTGTTTTACCATCTCTAACAAATGGGTCTGCATCTTCATTTATAATGACTTTAAAACCAAAATTATTTTTGTGGAGTATTTCTCCTCCTAGAATAGAGGGTATCAAATAGCCATCACGTACGCGAAAAGAGCAAATTCGTTCATTATTTCTATAGATATATCTGATTCTTTTAGTTCCTTTTGATCTTTCAACCATAGTATCTTCAGAAAACAATACTTCTCCTGCACCTTTTCCATATTGAAAATCTGCAATAGCTCGAATTTGTCTTAAATCAAAGGGTGTAGGTTTTTCTTGTTTTTGCATACAATCAAATTCTGATTTAACAGCTAATAAGAATTATTATAATTAAGAAATTTCAGTTTCTTTAATTCTTACTAATGTCTTGGGCTTCATTGAATGAAATGCCAACTTGATCCCAATCATTTAGCATTTCTTGGAGGAATTTTTTTCCTTTATCTGATAATTGGAAATATCTTCTAGTTCTACCGTCAACTATCTCGTTTCTTACAGAAACTAAACTTCTTTTTTTCAATCTAGTTAAGATATTGTAAATTGTACCGTCTGCTAAAGGGGGATCTGTTTGAGGTAATAAAGAACGAATTAATTGCAGGATGTCCCACCCGTATCTCTCTTTTTGTAAAAGAACAAGGATGAGCAACTCAAGAATGCCTCTTGAAAGTTGAGCTCTCCATTTTTTCAACATTTCCTGAATTTGCTCATCGACTGTCACTCAGGTTTCCTCCTTTGGTTCTTCTTTATTATTCGAAGTGCTCTTCCTATTTGTAGGTTTTTCCCAAGTAAAGAAGATTAATAAGAAATTTACTCCTATTATCACAATCTCCACCCAAGTAGGAAACCAAGGAATTATAGGTGCCCAAACAACACTGAAACTTGGAAGAATTCCACCAAATGTCTTTAGGTCACATTCGAAATATATTTCTAGTATTCCGGTACCGTTTGCTTCAAATTCCAGATAGTCTAAGGCTATTACTCCATTGGATATCCTATACTCGAATTCCGAGAAATCACCAAACGTTCCTCCATGAAGAGGTCCGTACTCCCATTGAACAGTCCAATTCCCTTCAAGCGACCAGTAATCTATTTCATCAAAAGTTACATTTACATCAGTAAAAATTGAGAAGTAAATCTTACCTTTAGCTGGAATCATATATGTTGCTTCATAAATTAAAAACTCATGATTTGGTTCGGGGGGTATAAAATGATGATCATGACCTGTTGCAACCATTGTATGCTTGGGTTGTGATCCCAAAGTAGCTAATCCAATTATGCTGAGGAGCAGGATTGATTGAAGTATCTTCTTCTTATTTGGGATTTGAAAAACTGGGAATAATCTTTTTTTTCTCTTCTTTAAGATAATTACACAGATAATTGTCCATATAACAGCTAAAACAATTGTGATAGTGATGCAAAGTTGAATTTTTTCTACGAATTGATGATCAAATGATAGTTTAATTCCAAATACAATTGGTGAGGCAAATCCGGAAATAGGATAAGGAACATTATAATCCATTTTAGTGCTCAGAGCAATTGCTTGCAGTGAAATAGCTAAGATTCCTATAAACCATGTTTCTCCTGTTGTTTCCCCAAAAAGCAAAATACACAAACCTAGAAACACTACCATCACTCCAATACCTGGATTTGGAATGATAAAACTTGTAAGAATGAAGAAAATAAAAACAATTTTTAAATTATCAATTAAGTATTCTTTGTTAATGAAATTTTGATTGGTTTTCTTATATTTCATAGTATAGAGAATTGCAGTAAAAAGCAGAAATACACCAAGGAATACCCAACGTAGTATCCCTTCTATGATTAGAAATTTCATGCCTTGTTTCCACATGTCACCAATGATCTGTGGAAAAACAGTATATGGTAAGATAACTTGAACAAACCAAACAAGAAAGATAAACCAGTATAAACCTAGAATGACTTTCTTCACAATTTCTCTAATGTCGTATTTGGAAAATCGTTTCCTTATGTGTTGATAAATTATCCAAGTAAACATGTTTAAACCAAATAAAGTTCCAATGAACCCACTTCCCACATTTGCAGCTGAAACCCCCATCAATATCGCTGAACTCCCTCTTATGATCCAGTTGTATGGACTGAGGAAGAAACTTGCACTGATTAGAGTAATAATTGCTATGAAACTAATACCAATTAATGATAAATGAGCCATTTGGCCAAAAGATCCCTCTTTTGAATATTCTAATATATTATTTTCACAAAAATCTTTAACAGAACCAAATGCTTTTTCTAATTCATCTAAACTACCCAGCTTCTTTTCAGAAATGTATTCCTTTAATGTAATTTCCATTTCATCAAGTACAGATTTGATTTGTTTGTTTGAAACACCTCTTTTAATTAGCTCAATTGATAACTTCCTTAGGTATTTTTTCTTGATAACTTCAGAGTTATTTGTCCTTTTTTGCATATAAGTTCCTTCCTTGTAACAATATATTCTAAATATACCTTTTAGTAAAGGGTATATATAACTTTTTCTGCACTTAACAAAAATAGAGTCAAGAAAAATGGTTATTTTTTAACGTGTAAATCAAAACAGAAATGACTCAGTCTTGGTGAGTATTTTTTTACAATTCTTGTATCATTCAATTTGATTTCAGAGTTTGCGGTTTTTAGCAACTCCTGTATTTTCTTCTTTGATTTCTTTATGTTATCTCTTTCTACTAGTTTATGATAGTGTATCCAACCTTTTTCCTTGATAGCTTCTACTGCTCTAAGAAACTGCCTTGTATCAATTTCAAAGTATCCCATCAACACTCTTGTTGCAATATCTGTAGGAGATTTACTTCTATTATCTCCATGTAATGGAAAATATCTATCTTCAACTTGATTCTCTTTTAGATTTTCAACTAGATACTTGAAAGCTACATCGTTAATTTCAATACCATAGCATTTTACAGTTGGATTATTAACTATAACAGGTAGAGATAAATTTCCAATACAAGCAAACATGTCTACTAGAACCTCATTGTCTTGAACCGAATTAATCAGGAACATTCTTTCTCCCTTATTACCTGGTGAAAATGTAAGTTCTGAAACATCAATATTGAATATTGTATCATATTCTCTATGTTTTGTAATCGTTCTTTTTTCACCCGCAAGATGAATAATTTGAGGTTTACGATATACTGAATTAGTTGAAAACTGCTCTACAACCACATTAACCTGTGGATCGGCATAAATAACAATCTCTCCTATGTCTTGTTTATAATCATTTAATTCTTGGTTAATGTGCCTGAATACGGCTATATCACCGATAATTGAGTATCCTGAAGGCAATTTATCCAATAGCTCACCATCAAGTTTATCTTCCAACAGTGTTTGCAATTGTTTCTTTAGTTTCATCAAATCTAATGAATCTTCCAACACCAATTTTTAATATTATCTCCTTTTCACTATTACTAGGAAAATGGTTATCGTTACTAAACTCTATGATAAATACGCTTTGATAAATGATAAAGAAGGTAATACTGTCTATAGTCAAGGCTGGTTTGGAAAACACACCAAATCAGGGTATATCAAGCTTAATCCTTATGAGACTGTTTTATTGTTAGAAAGGAAGAAAATCGATATACCAGATAAAAAGGAAACTTCTTTACCTTTATCAGAAGTTGTAGCACATTTTTCAAACAATATTCCAGATTTCTTGGTTCGTTTTTTGTTATACAAAGATTTGAGGAACAGAGGTTATGTAGTTAAAGAACATGTAGAAAATGGAAACTACTTTGAGTTATATGAGAGAGGAGCAACACCAAATCAAGCTAAACATTTAGCATTGGTCGTAACAATGGCAGAAGGAGTATTGTTTGATATTGATGAAATTGATCTAATAGTTTCACAAGCAAAAGAGATTAGCAAGCAATTAATTTTCGCTGTCATAGATAGTTTAGGAGATGTTTCCTATTATAGTGTAAGTGAATTAGAATTCACAAAATTAGATATTAATGGTTAAGGTTTTATTATGCATTACGTTCCAGATACTTCAACAATAATTAATGGTCAGTTTCTGAAATATCTAGCTGAAAAGGATGATATTGAATCTATTGTTCTTTCACGTGTTGTTATAGCTGAAATTGAAAATATGGCTAATCAAGCAAAAACAACAGGTATGACCGCTTTAGAAGAATTACAACGAATGAGGGATTTCAGCGCAAAACAAGGTGTTAGTATGATTGTCGATGGAAGTCGACCAACTTACAACCAAATTAGAGGAGCTTCAATAGGTGAGTTAGATGCTCAAATTAGAGAACTTGCAGCAGAGTATGATGCAATTCTAGTTACATCAGATCGTGTAATGGCTGAAATAGGAAAAGCTGAAGGTTTAGCAGTAGTTTTTATGAAAGAAGAACCAAAAAGTATTGGGAAGATTGTAGAGGATTACTTTGATGAACATACCATGTCTATCCATCTGAGAGAGGACAATCTACCTTTGGCAAAAAGAGGGCTACCTGGTAATTTTCAATTAGTACCTCTTGATGAAGAGCCTATACTAACTCTTGAAACCTTGGATGAATTGGCAAAAGACGTTATTGAAAGAGCATCTAGAGAAAAAGATAGTTTTATAGAATCAGATAAGTTTGGTACAACTGTAATTCAATTGAAAAACACTAGAATTGTAATACTTCGACCTCCTTTTAGTGATGCAATGGAAATAACAGCTGTTAGACCTATTGTAAAGCTGACATTAAGGGATTACAAGGTGGATGCAAAACTACTTGATAGGATTGAAACCCAAGCCGAAGGTATAATTATAGCCGGTCCTCCTGGAGCTGGAAAGAGTACGTTTGCAACAGCTATGGCAGAATATTATGCTGATAAAGATAAAATAGTTAAAACATTTGAAAATCCAAGAGATCTTCAAGTTGATAATAGAATAACACAAATGTCTGGTTTTGAAGGAGATATTTCTGCTTCTGCAGACTTGGTTCTTTTAATGAGGCCTGATTATGTAATCTATGATGAGTTACGCAAAACAAAGGATTTTGAAACATACTCCGACTTAAGATTAGCTGGCATCGGATTACTTGGAGTTGTTCATGCAACTCAAGCTATAGATGGCATTCAAAGATTTATTAGAAGAGTTGATTTAGGTATTATACCGTCAATTGTAGACACAATAATCTTCATCTCAGAAGGGCGGATATCTAAAGTTTATACTCTTGAAATCACTGTATCATTACCCTCTGGTTTAACTGAAAGAGATTTAAGTCGTCCAGTAATTAAGGTCAAAGATTTCCATTCAAATAAAGCAGAATATGAGATTTATACTTTCGGAGAACAAATTGTTGTTTCACCACTCAAGAAACTCAGCTCAAAACATTCTAAAACTGGAAACTCAATCATAGTAAATTCATCTCAAATTCAAAAGGTTCTCAAGAAATATTCAGTTTATGATTTTACTCACGAATTCGAACCACCCAATTCCCTTACTTTGTTTGTTTCCAACAAAGATAAACCTAGAGTAATTGGAAAAGAAGGTCGAAATATAGATGAGATAGAAGGGAAATTAGGATTATCTATAACAGTAAAATCGTTTGGTGAACAAGAAGAAATGGAATTTATCATAGATATGTATCCTTCTAAGGGTAAACTTAATCTTGTATTTCCTAGTGTTTGTATTGGTAAAGATGTAATTGTAGCAGTAAATGGGTCCCCCTTGACTCAATTAACAGTTGGTAAAACCGGAGAAATAAGTGTTGCAAAAAACACTGAAATAGGTAAATTACTCATGGAAGCTCACCACAAAGGTGATACTATTTCAGCAATGTTGTAATTCATCAACTCTTTTTTATCAACTTTGCACTATTTTTTTGACCAATAATGATTTTATCTGCATCAGAGGGAAACAAACCGTTTTCTACAATTCCTGCAATATTATTCAACTTCATTTCCATGTCGAAAGGATCATACTTTTGTCTAAAGGTTATGTCACCAATAATATTTCCATTATCAGTTATGACGGGTCCTTTCTTTCCAGAACCATAACGCAATTGAAGTTCTCCTCCTAGATTAAATATTGGCTGAAGCACGGTTATAATTGCCTGTTTTATGATTTCCACAGGAACAGGATAACTTAGAAGATCTCTTGGATATTTTGAACTATCTGCAATTACTAAGAATTCTTCAGAAGCTCTAGCCATGATTTTTTCAACAGTTAAAGCGCCTCCTCCTCCCTTAATCAACACATAATCTCTAGTAATTATATCGGCTCCATCCACATAGATATTTATCTCAGGATATTCAAGCAGAGTTGAAACAGGCAATCCAGCTTTTACAAGCTCAAGATGTGTTTCTGAAGAAGAGGGGATAGTGATTATTTCTAATTCATCTTTGTCAACTAGTTCCCCTAATTGTTGAACAAAATGCTTTACAGTTGAACCGGTTCCTACACCCACAACAAATCCATCAAAAATGAACTCTTTTGCTGCTTTTTGAGCAGCAAGAAATTTACTTTTTTCTTGCTCTGAAACCTTTGAATCTTTAGAATTCATGATTTATTTACCTGTGCTAATTGGAGTTGAGAATAATCTAGTTATATGAAATTAAAACTTTTTTACTCTCTTTGATATAAATAAAAATAGGAAGAAATGAAATATTTTCTATTTCCATTCCTTTTTAGACGAGAATATTACCTTCGCAAATTTTATTGCTGTTCACTCATGAACTTCTTCAATCTGTCTAATTCTTTTAACATCTCTTTTCGTAGAGCTGCTATTGATGTACTTTTAGCAAACAGATCTCCTTCTCCTTCTCCTCCTGTTGGAGGTGCTACTGGAGCAGCTGCTGGAGCAGCTACGCCTGGTGGTTTTGGAGTTGGGACTGTTGGTGCTGGAATTGAAGGTGAAATACCGGGAGTTCCACCTGTTGGTGGTGTTGGTAAAGATGGAGTTGGAATTGCTGTTGGTGGTGGTGTCTTACCCACTGTTGGTGGTGGTGGGGGAGCTGCTGTACCGGGTGTTGGTGGTGCTGGAGGTGTTGCGACAGCTTTTCCTTTTTTCCTCTTCTTAACTTTAGCAGGTTTAGCTGGTTTAGCGACGGGGGCAGTTACTGGAGGAGCTGGAGGTGCAGTTGCTGGGATTGCTGAAGGGACATCAATTTTCTCTTCACCCTTAATTTTACTTAAGTAATCTCCCTGCATCTTCTTTAGTTCTTGCTCAAGTTGAGAAACTTCAGCTTCTCTAGATGTCTTCTCAATTTCATCTTCAATTTTCTTAACATCAGATGCGTATCTTACTGACAGTCTACCAAATATTGATTCACTAATTTCCTTCTTCCTATGAGCGTTAGACAATGCTTGTTGAGCAGCTTCGAACTTCGATTTCTCAATTTTTAGAATTGCAATTCGTTCTGAAGGAGGAATATCGGTGGGAGTTGGTAGATCTGAATCCATATCTAAATCTAGGAGAGAAGGAGAATCTTTCTTTCGATATACTCTAGTTGTTATAAACACTACGAGTGCACTTAGAAATGTGAAGATAATTAAAAGATAAATTAACAGCTTCACTCCTGAATCAGTTAAACTTTGTGGAGGTAAATTCTCAAACCAATCTATAAGCGACATATCCTTGCCTCTGATTTTATTATTGTATAATACCTTAATGTATTTCTCTGTCTATTAAATTATCAGATTATACTTAATAAACTCTATCAAAGTGTCCAATTAAAAAAGGAAGATATTATCTCGAAAATATTGTCTATTTTGACGAAAAAGTGCATTCACTTCAAATAAGCGATTTTTTCACTGTTTCTTAGCTTCTAAAATTGCTTTTACTCTTTTCAATCTTGAAAATGTTTCTCTCTCTTGTTCTTCAAGTGTACTAGCTATGAATTTTGCTGTTGTTAGTAATTTTGGTATTAGGATATAATTAAGAGCATTAACCCTTCTTTTTGTTTTATTTATCTCAACTGCTAATTTCTCAAGTAAAGTCATCTTCTCTGCAATAATCATCAATGTTCTTAATGATTTGCGAAAATATACTATAGACCTATCTAGTTGTGCGCTGGAGCTGGTTAATCCATAGAAAACATCTTCTCCTTCTTTTTGAATCTCATTAACTATGAATTTTGGAGATCTAACCCCCATGATGCTTACAGTTTGTGGTGTTATCTCTAATACAGCAGGAGCATATTGAGCAAGATCTCTAATCTTATCTGGACCTACGATCATTTCTGCTTTTGCAAGAGATTGATAAGCAATCATTAACTCTTCTTCTACCTGCTTTCGAGCATCTCTTACTTCATCTTTGATGGCATACAATTCGATAACTAAAGCATCCATCTTCTCTTTGAGAAGATCATGTCCTTTCTGAGCTAACTTAATTCTTGATCTAGTATTCAAGAGCTCCATTCTAGTAGCACTGATTGTACCAAACTCTGGTGTTGCCATCAACGAAAAGAAAACCAGTTAAGTTAAATAGTTTTTGTTTTGGAGAGGAAGGTTAGAGGTGGTAGGATAACCAAATTTCACCAAATTTGATAAGTTTGTTAGTAATGGAAAGATATTTTACTCAATATAATTTTCATTATTAAAAGACAGATGTGACATTGAATGACATTAGACATTTTTGATAGAACAAAGGAGGCTGGAGAACTTGTTTTTCCAGGAACCCGCTTAGCTGTTACAGAGGAATTTATAGGAGGATACGGAACTTATACTGAAGGTAATAATATCTATGCAGCTGTCGCAGGAAAAGTTAGCATCAATATTGAAAAGCACGAAATATCAGTAATGTCAAAACCAACAGCTGCCGTTATTCCAAAAGAAGGAGACATAGTAATTGGTGGTGTTGTAAATGCATCTCGACAAATGATTACTGTTTCTATACATTATGTTAAAAATAAGGAAGTTTATCCAACATATACAATGGTTATACATGTTTCCCAAATTTCAAGGGAATATCTTGATACAGTAGATGAAGCCGTGTGTTTGGCAGATATTGTAAGGGCTAAAGTTATAGATGATAAAACAATCCCCTTACAAGGAACTTTAATAGGTTCACAACTAGGGGTTATTTTAGCTAGTTGTTCAAGATGTGGATCTCAATTGGAAAAAATTGGGAGAGATAAATTGAAATGCAAAGAATGCGCATATTTTGAGAAAAGAAAAACTACCATTGATTATGGAAGTGGAAAATTAGCATTCAAAACATAGAAAGGGATTATAGTATTAGATTGGTGATTGGTTTGGCAAAAACAACCATGAAAGAAATTTATGTTTCTATTGTTAAGAAAGAACTCTTAGAATATTTTCTTGAGTTACTTTCAGATTCATTACGATATGTAGAATTTGTTTTTACTTATCGAAAAGGAAAATCCAAGGTTTCTCTTTTTGGAGAAAGAGAAACGATCAATCAATCAGCTCTTATTGTTAAAAGTCTCGCAAAGATGTTTAACCAATCTTCAATCCTTAACAGTGATGGTTTTTATGTTCATAATTTAAAGCTAATACAACAAATAGGTTCTAAAATAATTTCACTCCAAAGCATAAGTACAGTCTTAAACCACTTAGATGTCCAGTCCACAGTAAAAGATCAGGATCTAGTTTCAAAAGCAAGTATGCAGGAAGTACAGAAAATTTTGTCCTCAATGCACGATTTAATTCAGGAAACTCCTTTAGGTGTTAGAACACAGGTAATGAAAAGAATCTTAGCTACAGTTAGCTATTGTACAAATCTTTCTCCCTCGTTTGTTCTTGATAAAGGGTTGGAGCTGGAATATTTCAAACAACAGAAAAACACTATTTCAATAAACTACAATCCTGAGAAATCTATAAGGGAATTGGTTGAGAAATTATCAAAAGAATCTACACAAACAGAATATCTGTCTTCTAGAGATAAAGATGCGGAGTTAGAGAGGGTTTTATTTAGGGAATAAAAACAGTCCAGACTGGTAAAATATTTAAATCAAGTATTAAAACAAACTTCAGAGGCAATAAAATGCGAATTAACATCTTAAAACAAGAAAAAGGTTACATCAAATTCAATATCAAAGCTACTGATCCTCATACTTTGTTTAATCTCCTTCGTGAAGAAATGCTAAAGGACACTGAAGTGGACTTTGCTGGTTATTGGCGTGATGAATCTTTTTATGAATCTGTAATTTTCCAAGTAAAAATGAAGAAGAATACTGGAGATCCTGTTATCGCTATAAATTCCGCATTAGAGAGATTAGAGCAACAATCAAAAGAATTTGTTGA
>Ga0114922_10004953_pt1 | contig 12309 bp, 8 predicted proteins | sample AartaG_FD_100975 | JGI IMG/M metagenome (GOLD analysis project Ga0114922, IMG submission 100975) | Deep subsurface microbial communities from Aarhus Bay to uncover new lineages of life (NeLLi) - Aarhus_00045 metaG | ecosystem: Environmental > Aquatic > Marine > Oceanic > Sediment | place: Aarhus...
GTTGACTTCAACGGCTTAAGAGACAACGAATTTGATTTCTGTTAATCGAGCTTTCGGACACTGCTGTTGCAGCTCTTCAAGAAGCTCCGAACTGCACAATTGCAGCTCGTACTTATATGCAGGCGAATCCACCCTGACTTTCAACTGACCGCCGGAAATATCAACAATTTCACAGTGCCGGCAAAGTTCAGCAGGCAGCAGTTGGCTCCACAGTTCAGCTACCGCGCCGAACCTCGCCTGCCGCGGCGAAACCCACTTGGTCATAAAATTTTGGACAACATCGCCCAACCTGACCGTCCTGTCAGATTTCCGTGCTCTTCGTCCCTCGACGGCATTGTGTAGTAATTGATCGCCTTCGTTCATCATCTAACCCTGTGATGACCAATTCTGTCTGTCACGTATGTGATTTTTTGCCCATTTGTTCCGCGATAATCTTCATCGACTCAGCTATCGACTCATGCGCCCTCATGGCCCTCCACAGAACAATAATAAAAAAGACAAGGCTGCCAACGCATATAAAAAAGTAAGGAATAATGAATAAAAGCTGAAACATACACGGTCTCCTTTACAGCATTTCAAGCAAAATGCTCACATTACAACACGTGATACGGACTACCCTAAGTTAATCGGCATCAGAACGTACAGGAAATTTGTCCCGCTTTTTATCAGGCCCGGTCTGTCCGACTGGCCTAACTCAAGTGAGAACTCCGGTGCCTTGATAACTCGCAGAGCATCTATCAAAAACTGCGGATTAAAGCCGATTTCAATCGGCTCGCCTTTGTAGTCGATGAGCATATCAACCTGCGCATTGCCCGTCTCCGGTGCTCTGCCGGAAAACACTAGCTTGTCCTTTCCAATCGACAGCTTAATACCCCTCGATTCCTCGCTCGTCAGCAGCGATGCACGGCGAACGGCACTCAACGCCCCCTCGGTCGATAGCGTCAGCTTCTTGTCATAATCGGTTGGGATTATGTCCTCGTACTTCGGAAAGTTGCCTTCCACCAGATTCGAGCTTATAACAACGTTCGCACAGCTTATCAGAATCTGGTTATCTACGAGTTTAACTGTAACGCTGTCTTTCTCATTGCTGCCGACTTTATCTAATAGTCCCATCGCCTTGGCCGGCACTATTATATTCGCCGGTGTTTTGTCTTTCGCCGGGGCGGAAGCTAAGTTGACTCTGCACCGTGCCAATCTTCTGCCGTCTGTGGCAACCAGCATCAGCTTCTTGTCCTTAATCTCCCACAGCACGCCGTTAATAGCGTAGCGGCTGCTTTCTCTGGCCGTCGCGAACAGACTCTGCTCGATACCAGCCTGAAGATTACCCAAAGTAATCTTTATATCACCGGCACCGTCGAAACCCGGCACCACCGGATACTGCCCCGGCTCCTGGCCGTAAATCGTAAAGTGGCTGTCGGCCCCTTTTATTTCACATGTGCCCTTTGAGGCCTCTAATAACAGGACCTCATCAACGCTTTCACGAACAATCGCCGCCAGCCGGTCCGCCGGTACGATAATCTCGCCTGTCTTTTCGACCTGCACCTCAGAGACCAGATAGTTGATGCCGACCTCTAAATCCGTCGCACATATCCGAACCTCTTTTTCCTCAGCAGTGATTTGCACACACCGCAGTATCGGCTTGGGCGTTCGGCTCGGCACGACCGATGTCAGCAGGCCTAAGGCCTCGCTAAGGGCCGCTCTGTTGAAATTTACTTTCATAATAAACCTCTGTGTCAAAATATCAAATTTCCACGCTTAAAAGTATCAGCGTAGTTTACACCAAAATGCACACCTTCACAACCTTTTTTCGCAAAAAAGCTGAACCCTCTCGAAAGGCTTTAACCTTGCGATTGCAGTGGTTTGTAAGGAACCCGCAGTGGATTTACGTAATGTTAAAAAATAAAAATCATACCGGTATCAGTCTGATTAGGGATGCAAATAGAGAAGGATTTCTTGTTACCGCAGTAGGGCTTTTTCACAAGAAAGAATTGGTTGATTTGTTTGCCTTTGCCTGGTTACAGGTTTTTCCAACGTACACTAACCTCAAGGTATTTAACGCCCCATTCCAGGGCCTCTTGATGAGTGCCGAAAAACACGTCGAGCCGGTTTCCTTTGATGCCGCCGCCTCTGTCGAGAACCTTCACAGCTCGGCCGTTGCTATAGCCGGGGATGAGCATTTCAGTGCCGAAGGAATACCGTCTGTCTGCCGCCACAAAGGTATCGCCCGGCCGTATCTCGTGCCCGCAGGCCGTTACCCCGTCTGAATATTCGCCGCAGCATTTCGGACACGGGCAATAGGCCGTTACACGCATTTCTATGCTTTCCCATTCTTCGGGCTGCTCGGTATTACTCTCTGTATTACTCTCGGAATTAGTCTCGGAATCATCAGTTTGCTGGTTTGTGGCATTATCAGGTTTTGTTTGGACCTTTTCCACCTTTTGCGGTTCTCCACAGGACGCCTTTTGGCGGGACTCGGTCTTTATTTCGGCTTCATTCGAAACAGAGCTGTCTCTGCTCTCTACATCACTTATAGTGGCGTGGAGCAAAATTATAGGACTGTCACTCTTTGTGCTCGCCCCGTTAGAAATATTGCTTTTTCCTTGCTCATTCGGGTTTCCCGATTTTCTAACGGGGCGAGCTATCCCCGTTTCCACGGGGACAAGTTTACCCCTGCGAAAGCAGGGGGCTATTAAACCCAGGATGCAAATGACGACCGTCAGATTTATCAGCTTTAGAAATACGCCGCTAAAATGTTTCCGCCGTGGCTCGCTTGGCGGAGCCAAGTCGCGACAGGTGACTTTTGCTTTTCTCAATGAACACCCTCCTCAAATTAGGGTCATTAGATTCGCAATAGTTCAGTTTAATCTTAGTGCTTCGATGAAGCCCCCCGTCTCTGGATTGTTGCTAATATTGTACCGTAAAGCCCGCTTAAATTCAACTCTAAACAGCCAAAAATAGCTATTTATGAGCCAATAATGGGTATTTAGGAAGGATTAGAGACCTTTTATAGGTCCAGAATGAAAAGTTTTTCCTGCCCGCAACAATCAATTAAAAAGAAAAGGGCCTGTCCCGATGTATGTCGGGACAGACCCCAAAATCAACTCCGTCGCTACACAAATTTGTTACTTAGCGACGAACCAAACTACGAACTAATCAAAACACCTTGTTGATGGTCCCATCGTTGTCACCCACGCTATCTGCAGCGGTAGTGCCGGAACCCTCATCAAACGTCCAATGTCCTACCAGATTAGCGGTGTCGGGCTCGGCCGGTGTTATCGTGTCAAACGGCTCAGTAATGCCGCCAAGCCACGCAAGCTCACCTTCTGACAACGCACGGTCGTAGAGCCGAAAATCATCCAACAAGCCAACATAGAAGTTCTCAAGACGGGGGAAGCAGCCGATCGTGAACGCAGTAACTTCAGCGCCTTTTACGAGTTGGGTCATTTCAGGCATACTGTGCCAAACCACACCGTCAATATAGATCTCTTGCATGCCCGTTTCCGCATTCTTGACAAATGCGTAGTGATGCCATGCACCCAGGTATTCAGCATATGGAATCGCTTTGTTGATACGGTCGGGGTCCCAGGCGCCAAGACTACTGCTGGTATCCCAATATATAGTGCCTCCCCAGGGAACATGGGCGGAGGCTATCCTTGCGTTATTGTCGGTAGCATCAATGAAGGCCCCAAAAACGGTATTATTCGGGGGCGTGGAGTCGTTATATAACCAGAAGGCCACGGTGATTTGTTTCTCGATAGAAGCAAACACTCTAGCCGGTACTTCCACATAAGTAGTACCATCGAGAACTAAAGCAGAACCGAGTTGCCCGGTCTCCCAGGTCGGCTGACGGTCCTTAGCATACAGCCGGAAATCGTCAAAGTAAACCATACCTGAACCACCAATATCTCCGCTGCGCTCAAAGCCGATACTTAGCTCAGTGACATTGCTAAGGTCCACGCCAAAATCTGCCAGCTCAATATTCCACGGCTGCCACCCCGCTCGCGTTATGCTTTCGGCATTACCATTGTATAACACCTTGGAGCCGTTGAGCTTCACATACATCTGCTCAGCAGAATTGCTCGTATCGCCATAGAACCATAGCGACAATGTCTTAATGCCGGGCTTGGCCCAATTCCGATCGACTGGCACATCATCGATTGCCAGATTAGCAACATTCACGGTTGTCTCCGAATAACCGGCGGCGCCGCTGTTGTCATAGAAAAGCGGCATCGACTGACTGCCGCCGTGGACGATACTCTGCTCAGCATAAGGAGGCCTGAGGTAACCAGCCATCGAGCCAGTGCCGTTGCCAGGCTGACCTGAGAAGCCGAATCCGTCTATCCACGTCTCAAATATCCTGTCAGGCAAGATGTCGTTGTAGGCTTCAAAGGTCTCCACAACGAAATACACTTTCGTGCTGAAGTTCGAGACTTCACCTTGCCAGGTGTCGGCCCCGTTGACCTCATTGACCTTCCAGTAATAAGTCGCGCCTAATTCAAGCTCTCCGGTGTCATAGCTGGCATAGGCGGTGCCACCAGGGACATTAACAGGACTGATAGTTTCATCTATCACTTCCAGCTCGTCGGTGCTGATATACACATCGTGCAAGGCTGCCTCTCTTCCTGCTCGCCAGCTAAGAGTTACATTATCCACGTCCATACCGGTTGTGCCGGAAGCCGGGTCAGGCTCTCTTGACCAGACAGGTACGTAGGAGAAGCGGACCTCGCTCAGACCATACTGCTTCACAATGCCACCCCAGTTGCTATTAGCAGTGATCTTGACGTACTTTGCTGCCACGCCACTCAAATCAACAATGGTATTGGCTGCATAACCAGCTGCACCAGGTGCCCGGGCAAACTCATGAGTAGTACCCAATGTGGTATAATCGTTGCCATCGACCGAATACTCGATGGTAGCATCCTTGACCCCGAAACCGAGAACAGCCTCAACGAGGGTATTATGGTTCCATACCTGCATTTGATGCAGCTTATAAACCGTGTCGAACTCATACTGGATCCAGGCCCCGTTAGGATCATCGCTGCTAAGCCACATACCCGCCGGTTCTATTGAGTGCAGGTCGTTGGCATCCAGCCCAGCGCTGTTGATGGTATTTTCAGGCCCTTCAGCTTCGCTGTTGTTGCCGGAAGCTGTGGCAGTTACATTTTCGATGGGGTAAGCAACGGGTTCGACCGTAAACTGGACGATATCACCTTTATATATCGTCAAGTCGGCATCGACCTCATCCACCCGCCAGTAATAGGTCTGGCCCAGGTCTAATTGAGCGGTCGCATAGGTGGTCGCGTCTTGACTGCCCATATAAACACTGCTTGCGGTGTCAGCATCGTTGACATCGTCGAAACTGGTTCCTAAGTACACATCGTGTTTGTCGGCAGACGCTCCCGGTGTCCAGCTAAGCACTGTATCATCCCGTGTTACATCCGTTGCACCATCAGCAGGGTTGGGGTTACGGGCGAATGGGTAGACCAGGAAGGCTTGGACTTCCATTAACTGCACATAACTTACGCCAGCTTCCACGCGGATGTAACGCGCACCCGGAAAACCAGCGCCGTCATTGTCAAAGCTATGCACACTGCCCTGGTATTGGGCTGACGTATCTGCGACAATCGGTTCGCTCACATAGGTCTCGTTCCGACCGGCGTCCAGAACCTTCACGACCACGCCGGCCATACGCTCCCAGCAGCAGCTCGCCCGGTTCCAGACGACGATCTCTCCGAGGTCGTAATCCTGATCCAGCTCAACCTCCCACCATTCATCCGGAGCGGTGGTGCACGAGTGGGAGCCGGTGCCGATGTTATCGTCAATGGCCATTTCGGGAAGCCAACCGTAGCAGGTGCTGCTCGATGTCGCCGTCCCATTCAGGGCCACATTAGAAGGTGCACTAAAGGGTACGATTTCCGTCGCTTGGCCAGCCAGCCCCATACACAATACAAATAAACAAACTGCAGGAATTAATCTTCTGTACATGATATTCCTCCTTCAAAAAAGGTTAAAATAATAATCCTTATGCTTTGGCTACACACCAAAGCAGAAGACAGAAAACAGAATGTAGAACAATTTTCAAATCTGACTTCTGACCTCTCGTTGTGTTCCTGTTTCAAACAACTAACAATTCTTGCGCTCACTACATTTTATATACATCTGTCCAGGATTTTTTTGACCTATACTACCTCCTTCCTTTAAAAATGCGATATTAGAGTTGTTGATTGAAGCGTGACAGCGAAACACCCTGCGCCCTTTCCATCTCTGTGCCTCGCACAACACACAATAACTCCTCCACTATCTGGAACCCTAAAAACTCCACCTCAAATAATCAAAATCTACAAATACCCGCCCGGTTTTCGCCCAAGACGAAGGCAGGCCTTACACAGATAAAAACCCTACGCTTACATATTTACCAAATTATCCACCATCCTGTCAAGGGAAAAATATTATTATTCCGATAATTCCGGGAATTTTTTAAGTTTTTTACCTGTAATCTACTGCGTTTAATCAATAGGATAGACCGCAACACACTGTGGGTAAAGTGCGTAACCGCAGATTTTTCCTTGTGTCTTATTGTAATTGCATAAACACGAATGTTTTTGAAAGCCAATAAGGGCCAATGTAAGTCTTTATTAAACAAGAAGTTAAAGAGTATAACACAAAACAACACAAGCCCTTTTTGAGACTGTATGTCAGAATAAAAAAAAACAGGTATATGCATGACAAAACATTATGCTACAAACCTCGGTTATTGCTTTTTACAGAGCGAAACCGGCGATATTAAAGTTTCTGGTAAGCTTTTAAGCTTCCCATCTGTTAAATTAGCGTAAGACACAAGGAGATTTTGCGATAGTTACATATTTTCAGGCCGAAATCTTTCAAAATGGCCTTTGGGCAGGCGATTTATCCAGCCCCTGCGGCAGGGAACGGGATTTACTGTATTTTCACCAAAAAAAAGGTTGCATATTTCCAGCGTTCAGGATACAATAATGGATGTTAGAGTCGGTTTTTTAGTGTGCCAAAAAACCGTGGTAAGCCACATTGTCAGCTTGTAGGAGATAGGTGATTATGGCTGGAATGTTTTATTCATTACAGGAAGCCGCCGAGAGGCTCAATAAGACTGAGGAGGAAGTAAAACAGATTGTCAAGGAAGGCAGCTTGCGAGAGTTTCGCGATGGCCCGAATTTGCTCTTTAAGGTTGAGGAAGTCGAAGCGTTGATATCAGGGATAGGTATTATGCCATCCGCGCAGGCCCCGGAACCCCAGACTCCGACGCCGGAGGTCCCGGAACCAGAAGCTCTGGAACCAGAAGCTGCTGCACCGGAGATCCCGGAACCAGAAGCTCCGGAACCCGAAGCACTGGAACCCGAAGCGCCGGAACCCGAAGCACTGGAACCCGAAGCGCCGGAACCCGAAGCGCCGGAACCCGAAGCACTGGAACCCGAAGCGCCGGAACCCGAAGCACTGGAACCCGAAGCGCCGGAACCCGAAGCATTGGAACTTGAGGTTCCGGCAGATGAAACGCCGGCACCTTCGGAACAGGCCGCTGGCACAAGTGAGATTTTGTTGGAACCGGAAACAGGGACGCCGGCAGCGCCAAGTGAATTGACTGACGCGGACACCGCCCTAACTGGTGAAGGAATCAGCGTCCTCGGGGAAACCGACAGTGATTACCAGGTAACGGATGATACGCTGGCTGAAACCGCGGTCCCAACGGATACAACTGGTACAGGGCCTGAAGTGCCGTTGGAAGAGATAGAAGAAGATGTAAATCTGGATAGTTTCGGAAGTGGCTCGGGTTTGTTGGACCTTTCACTGCAGGCTGACGACACTTCATTAGGTGGTATTCTTGATGAAATTTACACGGCTGAGATCGAAGGCCAGGAGCCAGCACCAGCCGAGGTCGGCTCCGGCTCCGCAGCGGCAGTGGCCGCTGAGGCGGAACAAATGCTCGCCGAAGAGGAGCCTATACTTCCCCAACCCACCCCAGAGGTAGCGGCATTAGCTCGACCGTATATCGAGACGGCACCGGATATACGAAGTAATACCTTAGGGATGCTGCTGTTTTTGCCTCTGGTGTTTACTCTTTACACCATAGTCGTGACCGTGGCAGCTCAAAAAGACGTGATGCCTTCGATTCTGCCCAGCAGCATACAAGGCCCAATCTGGTATATTATGGGTGGGGCCGCTTTGGTAGTTTTGGTAACAGGTGTGGCTTGTATGCTCGGCGGCGGAACTGCTAAGGCAGCTAAGAAGCCCAAAAAGCCCAAACCTAAAAAAGCCCCAAAAGTGAAAAAAGTGAAAAAACCTAAAGAGCCAAAGAAGCCCAAAAAAGCAAAGAAAGCAAAGAAAAGTTGATCCCAACGGTTGGAATCAACAAAATTCACAATAAAAATTATTAAAATTTGATGCCTGCGTCAAATTAATATTTTGTTAGCTTAGGTAAGCTGGGGAGCCTTAAGTATTATCAGACGTTGCGGTTTGTGGGGGTAGGGGATAAACACACACTTTTAACTTGTTCTACAACTGTCATGTCCCCAATACTACAAAAAAAACAAACCCACCCTTTTATGGAGGGGATAAAGGGGCCCACTCCACTTTACACTTTGCTCTCTCTTAATCTTTTATTAAGTTTCTCCCAAATCTCCCTGAATTTGTCCGGCTGAAGCCTACCATACAAATCGGCCATCTCTACCGCCTCATTCAGAATATCTTCTACATTTTCATAGTCGTTCGGCAATTTACTTATTTGTTCCAGAAACCCTACAAGTTTTTCTTCATATCCTGCCCAAGGCTCCCGCATATTCTCATCTGCAACTGCTTTTTTAAGGCATCGCAGCGCTATTAACTCATTCCCTTTACCTAACTCACAAACCCCTTCAACAAATTCTTCCGCATCTCTCATTTGCCCGAATTTCCCCCCGCTTAATTCCAAAGTCTGCTTTAATAGCTCAAGCGTTTCTTTAGGCTCTAACAGCGTATCTTCCACCCACTCAGTAAACTCAACAGCCTCATCAAAATTCTCCTCCGGATTTTCTCTCATCTTCTCAAGCCTCTTCTCCCAGTACTTCTTCATCCTTGTCGCTGCTTTATTCTTCTCTTCCCCTACTTCCTCATTTACCTCCTTAAATCCGGTCGTCAGAAAACAAGCTGCCTTACCTCTCAACTTTGCACTTGCTTTTTCGAAAAATTTCTTTAATAATTCATCTTCGAATTCAACCCATTCATTGAAGTATCCAATCATCAGATGCTCAACAAATCCTTCCTCAGGATCTTTTCCGAATTCGTACTTGTTTGGTGTCCCCAGCTTCTCTGTGGCATTTTTATATATGCCTCTTTCTTTTAAAAGCTCGAAGCTTGAACGTGACGGCCTTCCCCACGAGACATGAGTACCCCAAACAACGTCCCACATTTCACCCTCAAATACCTTTTCTACATTCTCTTTCAACCACTCCTCGTCCAACCATCCTATCTTCCCCAAATCTATTCCAAGAGTACAATTAACCTCTGGTCTTTTCACGTCCCTTACAACATAATCCAGCAGTTTTCTAATTTCTGACTTCAAATGCTCCTCATAATATTCCTTGAAGTCCGTCTTACAAGCAACCCCAAGCATCAATACCTGCTCTAGCGCTTCTCCGTTTACTGAAGTGCACCGCATCTGGATAGGATCACGCTCATAGCTCGAAATTTCATAATCCTCGTCATAGTTCAACAAGGTCGCAAGAATAAACCACAAGTTTCCAACCTTTTTATTATCAAATTCTATTGCATTATCTTTCTCAGTAAATCCATCACGCAGCGTACTTAGAATTGCAGAAAAACAATTCTTGTATCCCCCATCCATATGCTTTCTCTGTACAACTTCGCGAGCAATCTCTATCAAATCACCCCATCCCTCTTTCTTGAAACTCCCGTCCCTAACTGCTTCACTAACACCATATAACAATTTCTCCAAAAATTCAGGGTCTAATCGTTCTAATTTTTTAAAATCGACATTCAAATATTCCATAGGCCGTTTCTTGACGTCGGCTTTGAAACTCGCCGCCAGCGCATCCTTCGCTGTCCCCCACCCGCTGACCTTATCCTTTCCTTCGTAATTCTTTGGCTCTAAAAGATAATTTACTACAATCTCTACGTTATCCTTTCCCATTTTCTCAGAAGAATATTGACTTCCTTCTTCCGGCGAAACAAAATGTGCCTCACTAACCATCCGCCCGGGCGCAAGCGCGCCATCACTTAGCCCTGACTTGTTCTTGTATCCCTCGTAGAGATCCGTAAATTTTTCACGAACAAGAAATAACTTGGAAGCCCTGATGCGATTCTCATATCTCTCTAAATCCTCTTGAGTGTGCTTTCGTCCCCGTGTTCTTTCGAACCATTCCGCGAAATAATCTATATCATCAACTCTTTGGCCTTTAACCCATTTCACAAAAAATTCTTTGGCTTCCTCCGTAACGTCTTCATATTTATCTCTTAAGAGCAGTCTATACTCATATTGCCAATATGGTAGCTCCAAAAACTTTTTATTGCCAATTATGATACTAATTCTTTCCTTCTGCGTTCCTGCAGGAACAAACCGCAATAGATACATTAAAATTCGCTCGAAAATTGTCTTATCTAACCCATTCAGATAATCAAGTAGTTCATCAATTTTATCTGCCTGTTTTTCGATTATTTTTCGACCTGCTTCACAAATCCCTCCTACTACAATCGCAATAATATCTCTTTTAAACTTTTCCTCAATTTGATCGAGCCTTTCTAACTTTATGTAAAATCCGCTTTGCACCGAATAGTCATCTTCGCCAAGCTCCTTGAGATAATTGTCAAATATCCCGGCCAGTTGTTTTCCCGCTCTTATGCCATCCGCCTCCCACATTTTCTTGTAATACTTGAACACAAGATCCTTGTACTCATGTGCCTTAAACTTTGCCTCAATATCCTTTGACAGCACTTCTTTTTTTTCTCGCTTCCATACTTCAAGCAACATCTTTGCAACATCAAAGGCCTTATCAATATCCACCTCCGCTATAGCCGCCATAAACTTTGCGGATGGTTCCCCTACAAAGTGCCAGTGCTTATAATTGCTACCATCCAGATATTTTTTGATGATCACCGTTCCTTCGTTAATATACTCCACCGGCTTCTTCAAAATGACATCAAGAAACCTACTCCTTATAAGAACATCTTTCGCGTCGCTATACAAAATAATGTCCAAAACTTCTTTTGGCTTTTCCTCTGCGACTTCTGATATATAAATTGCTTTAATCTGATCAAGTCTCGTTACCTCCTTTGCTTCCAAATCTTTAAACTCTCCTGCTTCCTTCAAAAGCGGAATCCATTCTCCATTTTTACAATGATTATAAAAGTAAACAGCAAGTTCATTATCATAACTGATCGTCTCTAGTAATTTATCCAAATCTTCTCTCACAGGCTTCTCTATTCTAGAAAGCTCGTCTAACTTACCTGTTTTTTCATAAAATTGCTTCATTGTTAATTCTGTGGTCTCACCTGTTTGGCACCACACCATCCCCTTTATCAATAACCGTTACACTCTTTCTGACTGGTTGATTTGAATATTCAAGTTTGAGTAGCCAATCTTCAAGATGTTCAACTATCAACTTTTCAAATTCCTCTTTTTTCTTAAAGTCTTTGTATAGGCATTCTTCCTTAATCTTCTTCTTAAATTCCAACACTTTGTTTAGTTGCAAGCCTGGATCACTCAACTGTCTTTCCGGGACTTCCTTAAAAAACACTACTATATCTTGCATCGGCTTTTGACCATCCTTCAAGCATTCCACCCCCCTATAATATTCCTCCTCAGTCCCTGAACTATATTCTTTACCCTCAGCTTTACCGGATGGTGAACCCCACCGATCCCAAAAAAGAACTATAAGGTAATCGCAGATATCCAATTTTAGATTTACCCTACCTTGTGCTCGCCCATAACCACCTGGTATTTTCTTCCAATCGTTTGGAATAAAGATAAAGCCGCGCCTTATTGCCTTTTCCCAACTGTATCGTTGAACAACCTCATAAAATAAATCTCGTTCTTCTTCCAGTCCCTCCTGCCAAGATATAAAGACATCGTATCCTTTAATTGTGGACGCCATTATTTTTTCTCTATGATTATTTCTTATCCGTACTCTTTTTACTTTCGCTACCCACTCCGTTCAATTAGATTTTAAAGGCGTCTGCGAAATACGTAACTTTATGTTAAATAATGATTTGCAATCATTATTTTCTTGCAATCTCCTCCGTTTCGGCTATTATGTAAGTAACAAACAAAAAAGGACTTACGGCCAA
>Ga0114922_10004954_pt1 | contig 12307 bp, 11 predicted proteins | sample AartaG_FD_100975 | JGI IMG/M metagenome (GOLD analysis project Ga0114922, IMG submission 100975) | Deep subsurface microbial communities from Aarhus Bay to uncover new lineages of life (NeLLi) - Aarhus_00045 metaG | ecosystem: Environmental > Aquatic > Marine > Oceanic > Sediment | place...
CGTTGGCTCCCCGGACTGGACGATGTTGATAACAAATCCGCCGTGTTTTGAAAGTTGCATAGAATGGCTCCCGAGACCCACATAATACGAACCATCCGCAGATAGTCATAAAGGGTCAGCCAATTAACTTGGGGAAACACACCCAGAGCTCTCGTAACAAAGACTTGACGTTACCTCGAGTGTGTGCTATGAAATAGAAATAATGACTATTTGACCATTTGTCAAACTGAAATAAACGATAGTAGAAAGAGATTGTTTACGACAGAGGTAAATGTCAGTCAAGATATATCAGGAAGAATAACTCTTACTTTCCCTTATAGTATGTCATCTACTACAAAGGTTAAGACCATAAAGGGCTATAAGTGGTATCCGGATAAAAAATACTGGAGCTTTCCCGATTCAGATGGAAAATTACGGGAGATTCTAAATGTATTCGATGGAGAAAGAATTCGTTAAACCGGTGTTCAAGGAAGGCATCATGTCCATGAATCTGTCCTGCAACGGCCCGTGAAGGAAGAGGAGTTCTCAGTCCAGTAGATAGACTTTTGAATTCAATACCATGGGAGTAATCTGACAAATACTGCAAAAATTGCAGTATTTGTCAGATTACTTAGGTTGTCTAATACATGTTATACTCCTAATGGGACAGCATTATGAATGAAGATCGAAATCGATTAAGGTTTCGACATTATTAGTAGAATTAATAGAAAAAAGGGCAAGAACAAATGACTAAAAGTAAATTTACATTCCCAGTTGGATACCATAAATTTCATAAAAAACAAGTTTTCAATTTCCAACTAAATCGTTGGCATTCTTTAGGCTACGCTAGATTTGAAGACATGAAGGAAGTAGGCCATAAAGTGAAATCTTTTAAGGATTGGAAAACTGAAATGGTAAAACTGGCAGAAAAGGCCGAATCTGAAAATAGGCTGATGAATGCGGCATTTTATTACCGTGCCGCAGAATTTTATATGTTACAGGATAATTCTGAAAAAAGACAAATGTATGATAAGTTCATTGACCTATTTTACATAACTTTTAAGAATGACAAAATTGAACAATTTAAAGTACCCTATAAAGAAGCATTTCTACCAGCAATGAAAGTATCTCCCAAGGGGGACAGGAAGAAGGGCACTATAGTTATGCACGGAGGATTTGATTCTTTTATCGAAGAGTTTTACTCATGGATGAGATATTTTTCAGATCATGGCTACGAAGTGATTGCTTTCGAAGGTCCAGGGCAGGGTGCTGCCCGCAGAAAATACGGACTTGCGCTGGATTACGAGTGGGAAAAACCGATAAAAGCTGTTTTAGATTATTTCAAGCTAGATGATGTTACTCTTGTTGGAATATCAATGGGAGGATGGTTTTGTTTCAGAGCTGTTGCATTTGAACCAAGAATTAAAAGAGTGATTGCTTCAAGCATTGCTTATGATTATATGAAAACTATGAATGTTGTAATTCGAAAAATGCATATTTACTTTATAAAACATATAAGAAATTATTCAAATAAAATGGTATTGAAGGGAATCAAAAGGGGGAATGGGATGCAAGCTTGGATGAGCGCCCAACTGATGTATACCACAAAAAAAGAGATGCCAATGGATGCATTTGATTTTTGGTTACAACTGAACGAGGAAAACCTTCATTCAGAATTGGTAAAACAAGATGTTCTGATTCTTACAGGAAGAAACGATCATTTCATTCCTTTTAGGGCGCATCACATGCAGGTAAAAGCATTAACAAATGCCAAATCTGTAACCGCCAAAGTTTTCACAAAAGAGACACATGCTCATAATCATTGCCAGATCGGAAATATTAAACTTGCTCTTGATGTGATATTGAAGTGGATTCCTGATGTTTCCCCAAAGACAGTGGTTACGGTGGTGCAATAATCTTCATAAGAACAAATGAAAGTGAACATGAGTATAACAACAGGCTCAAGCTGACCGCAGGGGCTCTGGCGAAAATCGAACGACCAGAGCATTCTCGGTAGTCATGATTAAGTCCGAACGTCCGGTGCGTTTAATCCCTGCGGCAGCTTAGCCTGATCGTTGGCCAAAAAGTAGGGAGATAAATTCATGGATTTTGAGTTAATCAAAAAAATGTTGCTTGTTACATGTTTTCTTATGATGCTATCCTATGTTGGAATAATGGTGATTTCTGGGATAACCTCGCTAAAGATGAACAGCATTGGGCAATAAGTTCAAGAAAGTCATTAATGACTATGATTTTATGAGAAGAAAAAGGCATCGCTTTATTTATGAGCCTGATATCCCCTGTTCAAGAAAAGAAGCAGAAGATGTTTTAAAAACTGCTGGAGAATTCATAGACCCCAATCTATCATATTCCCCTACCACACGGATAAATCAGGGCAAATCTCAGCTTTTAGTCCTATCTATGCCTTACCGGGCCATTCCAGTGGGGGTCCTAGATCTCCGTGCCCCAAGGTAGATCGCGATAATAGCTGCTATTAGCAGCGCTATACCCACAACGAGAAGAACCGAACCGATGCCCCAAACTATCGGGGGTATCTTGACACCGAACGATACATTGAGATCAAGACCGCGAGATCCATCGTCATTCATCAGTACGAGAGAGTAGGCACCTTCTTCAATTCCCCACACCAAGGTTTGCGTTCCGCCACCATGGGCTGTGGCTTTCCAGAATGCTTGAGTGGTGGGAGCCTCAGGCTTAGAAGTCCCCATATGACGTACATACCCCAGTCTAGAGCGAAGGATTATGAGAGGAGTGGCCTCATGGTGCTCGACATCTTTGAGGTAGGCCTCCACTTTCGATGCCTGTGCTAGTCCAATGAAGATCTGCTTGGAAGGATCGCTGCTGGAGCCTTCTATCTTGATGCTAAGGAAGTCGCCTGGATCCCAACGTCTTCCCCGAAAGAACCACTTCGAGTCTTCGCCCAGCTCTATCTTGGTGCCTGAGGTAGCAATGGCGTAGGAGTCTTTCTCAAACTGAATCGTCTTCGTCCTGTAGAACCCCTCCCTATCTCTGCGGGTTTTCTCTGTCCACATCAGCCATCCCCCACCTAAGAGAGGAACCAGTGATAGCAGTAGTAATACGATGCCAAGAACCAAAAGTACGATATTTCTCGTCTTCACCCTTCCACCTCCTGCATCTTATTTAGCTTACTGTTTCCTAATCAATTATACTATTCCGTTTACTCCACATGGCCTGCCCCCATTAATAGTACCACTTGTTAAGTTAGAGTCAATAGAATGGTAGCCTCGGAAGCAAGGTGCTCGGTAATCTAAGGCACTGTGTAACCGTACCTGGTTGTATTCCTTATGCCAGTCTTTTTGTGGATAAACATGTCAAATAGCTTAGTGGTATAGGACAATGCGGGAAATTCTCTAAAAGACTCCTCAACGGCACCCGCTCCAGAGAAACTAACACAAACCTAGACACTTGTTAATGTAAACTCGACAGATTTGTCCTTAGGTATGATATTAGGAAAGCATTTCTGGACCAAGGACGTGAAGATGCTCTCGTGGACGATATTACAGACGTTGGCTCCCCGGACTGGACGATGTTGATAACAAGAGAAATCTCCAGCACACAAAATCAAAAATAAAGAATTTCTAACCAACAAGACAGAGAAATAATTTGTTTTCTCTTTTTACCTTTTCTTTAGATTTGTAATTTAATTGCGTAGAAATTGAGAATAGGTGTCTTGGAGAGCGTATATTAGTTTAGTATTCAGCTTATTAAGTCAGTGTATTAGAGCATAGACCTACTTTGACTGAATGTGTGGCCCGCCCCCATTAATAGTACCACTTGTTAAGTTAGAGTCAACGAAATAATAGCCTCGGGAGCAGGTGGCCGGTAGTTTAAGGCACTATGCGGCCTTACTTGATTGTATTCCTTGCCTGCTCTAGAATCCGACACGCCCGTCTTTCAGAAACTCTAAGAGTCCTCAAGACCTTACCTACCATCGTGCGTCTCCTTAACGGGCTTAAGAGTTTTCCCGGGATGCCTCCGTGAGGATTGCATTATCCAGGGAAAGATCTACCACTAGTCTCTTGAGCCGGACATTCTCCTTTTCAAGTTCTTTAAGCCGCTTGACTTGCTCGATCCTCATGCCACAGTATTCTCTGCGCCAGCGGTAATAGGTTTGCTCGGTTACCCCTATCTTCCTAGTGACTTCGCTTACGGTGAATCCTTGACTGAGAAGGACTTCTGCTTCCCGGAGCTCCTTGATTATTTGCTCAGGGCTGTAGCTTCTTCTGGCCATCTACATCCCCCCTTTTCGATCCCTATTGTAAAATAATAACTGGACCGATTCTAGGGGGGGGGCAGGTCAATTATCTGCGGTGACTTTAATGATTCTCCTGGTCGAGATATTTTAGAAGATCTTACCTATTACCAAAAAAGAATCATACTAATCTAACCCATACAACCTCGCTGCGTTGCTATAGAGAATCCCATCTATCTCTTTTTGAGTAAAGGTAGGCCACCCACATTTTTGGGTGGTTTGATTCAATCCTGTCTTGATAAAATTAATCCACTTTTTCATATCCTGTCCCGGATTCATAGAAAATACAGTCTGGTTCTGCCCCGGTACCCAATAATCAGAGGCATACATAATCCTATCGATAACTCCAAATTCCTTTGCTTTAACGAGGTTCCAGGTCAATATGTACGGCCGATCGTAGTTCATAGAGATATCAGCGTAAACATTTGGATCAGCAGTCATCATAAAAAAAAGTTCCTCATAGTACGGATAATTTAGGTGTTCTACAACTACTTTTAAATTTGGGAAATCACCAAGGACATTATTAAGAGAAAGAGGATTTACATATTTGAAGGGAGTCAAAGCCACTGGACCAGGTGCTTGAGGACAATGATGGAATTGGACAACTACATTTAACTCCACTGCTTTCTCGTAGAAAGGGTACACAGCACGATCATCTGAACGAAAACGTCCATAGGGTGGCGTGAGTAGTAGCCCTCTAAAGCCATTTTCCGTGACAGCTTTTATAAAGTAGTCGAGGGCAGGTTTGCTAAAACGGCCAGCGGCATCAATCGGTTCAACACTAGCTAAGGCCAAAAAGAAGCTTGGGTAATGCCTCAGGCACTCCAAGACATAATCTTCTCCACACGAAGAGTTCCAAATGCGGGTCATATCCTGTCCCATAATTACAGCCTTTTTGACACCAGCTTCCTTCAACCAACCAACCAACTTTTCCACAGGCGTGTCTTCAGGAAACGGAAGGCCCAGACGTTGAAAGGTAGCTTTGTCAAAATTCTTTTGCTTTAAGACGTGCACATGCGGATCCATAAACATTTTTACCTCCTATATAGAACGTAGTACGACATTGTTCATTTTTCCCTGAACGCTTCTAAAAGAAGCACTTCTTTGTGCGGGAAGTATTACCGACAGTGGGGGAAAAAATTTCTAGACCTTCCATTTTAGGTGGAAACCATTGCCAGATAACCTGGCAAAAGTCTCTTCTAGGACCCAAGAGAAGGGACACCTAGAGAGAAGAAGTAATATGTGTTCTTCCATTTTACTTCCGACCTTTTAGCAACTTTGGGACCCTGTTTTTTCAGACGCTGCCATTCAGCGAGGTGCGTCTTAAAAGCCAAAGAATGCCGCTGGTCAGGAAAAAAACTGATTGAAATTTCCGTGTAGCTTTCAAATCTTCTCTCCAAACACCATCACCACGGTCGAACCGTCCCCATAATTATCCCACTCAGCAACCACTTTTTTCATTCCTTTGCTTTTCAATGTCTGTTGCCATTTGTCAAAACTTTCTACGTCAATATCTTCCACGATATTGTATGGAGAACTTCCCTTTTCAGCACCCTTTATTTCGTAAACCTCAAACCGATGAACGCTTGGTTGGTTGGGGGTGATTTTTTGATCCACTTCTCTCGACCACTTTTTATACTCCTCCATTTTTGCCCCTGGCTTCAACTTATACATCACAAAGACTCTTTGCATTGAAACCTCCTAATAATAAGTATTTGTACCTTTCGCGAAATTCGAAAATTAGCTTTATTGCCATGTTTACGGATACCCTATTTTTTCTTTTGCCCTCCTGCATGAAAATCCTTCCTAGATAAGGGTTTTAAAAGCAAATTTTTCAATTTTCCTCAAAAATCACCCTCTTTTTGGAGGGTAGAGGGCAAAAATTTTGCATGTCATATTTAGTGAAAACCTACCAAATTCTTAATCTCGATTTTAATCAATTTCTTTTTAGATCTTGTTAAGGGGATTTTAACTTTTTACCTCTTCCCTCTAGTTCGGTATTATCTTTAGAGAAAGATTTTGTTATCTTTCACAAAATTCCGGAGGGAGAACAAGATTGAGACAGAGACTTTTATTTCATCCAGAAGTGTTATCCAAGGATCGATTAAAAAAGTTTGAGATCTTTTTCGATATTTTGGATCTCCAAGCTATAGAAAGATCAGGAGCGAGAGGTAGAAGACCTACAGATAAAGCTAATATTCTACGAGCTTTGATTTTTAAAAATCTACAGGGACTTCCTACCCTGAGTAATCTTGTCACAGAGCTTTTGGGAAGACCTTCTTTAGCCTACATTTTAGGATTCAAACCTGGCATAATCCCATCAGCAGAAAGGTTCTCCCACTTCTAAAGAGAAAAGCATATAATATGCTCTTACAAAGAACAAGGGAAAATCTCCGCCAGTCCCTAATATCCTGAGGGGAAATCAAGGTAACCTACCTCTCTTTACTAATGCAACAGCCAATAGCTGCACCATTGCCCACATCAATGTTCCTGCCGTTGCTCACTTTGCCATAACTGTGAAAGAGCTAGATAAAATTTGATTTGTCAAAAGTTCCATTCAGAATTCTTAATTTTGTGAAGCCCTAATAAGTATTTCTTACTTTCTTCAAAACTTTAAAGAACTTTTACTATTTCTCTCGCTTAAGGAGTGACATCCTCCTCCCGCAAGAAGAGAGACATCGGATGCCGAATTTCTGATTAAATAATAGTAAGCAAGCTCATTCAGATTTCTCTTTTCCCTTGTTTATTTAATTGCTCCCAGCGTAAGGCCCCTTACGAGATATTTCTGGAACAGGAACGCTAAAACAAGAGGTGGGAGAGCAGCAATTATAGCGGCGCTAGCCATAAGATTCCATTGCACTTTCACATAAGTCTGGAAACTCAACATACCGACAGTCACCGGCATCTTCTCTGTTCCTACTAGCATAAGAGCAAATAGGAAGTTGTTCCAGCTAAAAACAGTTGTTAGGAAAGCAGTAGCAGTAATTCCGGGAGCAGCAAGAGGGATCGATATTTTGGTAAGCACCTGCCAAAAATTACATCCATCAATAACAGCACTCTCTTCAATCTCAACAGGAAGTTCAGCAAAAAAACCTCTCATGACCAGAATCGTTAAGGGCACATTAACTAACTGGAGAATCAAAATCAGGCCAAGGTAAGTATCATAGAGTCCAAATTTTTGATAGATCGTATAAAGGGGAAGAAGAACTATAATAGGAGGAAGGAAGTATTGGCTTATATAGAAAAAAGCAAGTTTCTCCTTTCCTGGAAATCTATATCGCGCCAAAGCATAGGCAGCAGGTATACCTAACAGAAGAGAAAAACCCACGGCAGCGGGAACTACTTTCAAACTATTCAAGAGATAATCTAAGAAGGGAGTCTTCCCGATGAACTCACCGGTAGTTTTCGGTGCACCGATTTGGAAAAGGTCAGCATAGTTTTCAAGAGTGGCCTCAAACCTAAAGAACTTTGGGATATATGCGATAACGTCTTTTTCAGTCTTGATCGAGGTAATAAATATCCAATAAAAAGGAAACAGCACTATAGCTAGATATAAGCCTAAAAAGATATAAACACCTACCAATAACAAGCGTCTAGCTTTCTTTTCCATTTTATGTCCTACGGGTCTGTTTCATGAAAATATTGCTAATACCGAATACAATGATCCAGAGAAACATGGCATAAGCTGCTGCTTTACCGGCATGGTAGTATCTAAAGTAAGTAGTGTAACTTTGTAAATTTAACGTCATAGTGGAGATGGCCGGCCCCCCTCTCGTAGATACGTATATAGTTTCAAAAGCTTGAAAGGAAAGCGCAAGCCTTATCAAGAATACCAACATCAGAGTAGGATTCAGTATAGGTAGACTAATATGTCTAAAAAGATTCCAGCTACCAGCCCCATCAAGCTTGGCACTCTCATATATGTAAGGTGATATCCCTTGTAAGCCGGCAAGTAAAATGATAAATGCGAAAGGAGTGAAAAGATAAACGTCAATAAGCATAACACTAGACAAGGCCTCAACGGGTCGCCCCAGCCAGGATATCGGCCTTAGTCCTAGCTGGGATAATATAAAATTAAGTGGACCTCGTTCAGGTTCATAAATAGTAGTCCACATCAGGGTTCCTATTACAGGAGGAAGCATGAGAGGTAATAACATCAAGCTACGAAGTACTTTCTTTCCCCTTACTTCGGTAACATTTAGGGCAAGAGCAAGCGCTAGCCCTAGAAAGAGTTCAATAAAGGTCACACCAAAGGAGTATATGAAAGTGGTCTTAACGTATACCCAAAAATCTGCCCCTAAGAACATTTTTACGTAATTACGGAACCAAATAAAACTATAGGTTGGACTTATCAAAGTAGCATCGGTAAGGCTTAGGTAAACAGCATAACCGAAAGGATAAAGAGCTATAAAAGCAAATAGTGAAAGGCTTGGAATGAAGAATAAGATCACTCGCCTGTTCTTATACATATTGCCCCTTTAAGATAAACTTAGGATTAGGAGAGTCTCCCCTTTTTTGAGAGAGACTCTCCTATCATACTATTCTATTTCTTGTACCTTGCCATAAATTCATTTGCCCGTTCGACAAGCGTGTCCAGTGCTTTCTTTGCAGTGGCCTGTTCTAGAATCACCTTGTGTACCGCCTCAGTCCAAATTTCATTGAGGCCTATCATTTCTGGACTGACTGTCCACAAGATCCCTGTATACTTCTTTTCCGTCATCTCTGTAAATACTTTTCGATAGTTACCATTATCCCATTTTCCTGTAATCTCTACAACGCTGGGATCAAGCCATACACTCCTCCGGGTTGGAGGAAAGGTCAGAAACTCAGCAGTCGCTCTCAACAGCAATGGCTTGCTAGTCGCCCATTGAATAAAGAGCCATGCGGCATTCTTGTGACGCGACTTGGAATTGATACCTATTGACCAGGAAACCTGACCATTCTTATGTCCAGCAGGTCCAGCTGGGGTAAGAGCGTATCCGATTTTACCCACAACTTCGGACAATTCCGGGTTTTCCCATGATAGGATAAATACGTCACCTTCAATAGTCATCGCGTATCTATCACCACTCATAAAGCTACTCCTGGCATCTTCCCAGGTAAAGGAAAGATATCCAGGCGGTGCAGCTCCACGGACGAGGTCTGCCCACAATTCCGTAAATGCGACACCCTCGGGACTGTTAAACACCGCATTGAGGTTCTTATCAAAGTCGCTGGCACCATAAGCGAAATAACCATTGGAATACCCACCGAACATCAGGGTAGAAAATTTTCGGCTACCTCGGGACATAAATCCGTAGACTCCGTCTCTTGTCAGTTTCTTTGCAATGTCGACGAGTTCAGGCCATGTGTTAGGTAGCGTCATTCCGTATTTCGCGTAGATATCTTTTCGATACGCCATGATTGTACTTTCGGACGTAAAAGGTATCGAATAAACATCTCCTATTCCGTAAGTGTTAGGGCCGATGGTTTTTCCATCCCACACACAGGTCTCCCAAGGCAGTTCAAAGAAATCATCAACATCATACCATTCCAGATCGGTAAGCTTGGGATCATTAAGATACGCAGTAAGAGGTTCTACATACCCTGCGGCAATATAGTTGTACATTATGTTATTCGTGTAAACCACGTCAAAATTACCTGCCCCTGACGCAAAATCCAAAGTCAGTTTGTTCCAGTACTCATTGTCAGACAAGAGTTGAAAATCAACGTCAATACCCGTAAGCTGCTCAAATTCTGGAATCAATTCCAACATTGATTCGGCGTGAGGGATTCTTGACAAGTTTACACTTATCTTTTCCCCAGAAAACCTTCTCCAGTCTATATTTGCTTTTCTCATTTCCTCCGTCATAGAAATGTCTCCAGCGAGGGAACTTAAATGCAAGACCGTGACAAATAACCCCACCAATAGTACTACCGTTCTTAATTTTTTCATATTTAGCACTCCTTACAATATTTTGTCTTTTCCTAGAAGCTCCTACAAAGAGAAGTTAGCTCTCTAAGCCTTTGTTTCTTTTTAGAAAACCCCCTTTTCGCAAGATAGATCGGCCTCAATACCCTTCATCACCTCTTTTTCGACCCCTTAATTCTATCTTTCGCTCCTCCTATGAGTTTTTTTATTTGGGAGGTAGATATCGACTCTCTTACCTCATTTCCTTGAAGAAGTTTCTGTTTATTCAATAACACTTTTTGGGTACGGTTTCGCAATAACCCCATTTTTGTACTTTTGCACTGCTTCTTCCACTCTGCGTACGGAAAAGTAGATATCCGCACTCTCAAAGATACTTTATAGTTCCTAAGTGATCCTTTGTTCGTCCTTTTTGAAGAAACGATCTAGAGCACTATGACGGAAATGGAACTGACGGCATTGTCACAAGTTTCTCTGAAAGTACCTCGTGATTGCCTGGCGAAATTTCTTGTGATCACCGAATACCACCAGCTTGACATCGCCTAAGACTCCCTTGTTCAGATTCCGGAAAATCCTGGTTCAGGACTCCTTTTTATGTTTTCGCAACAGTCACACTAAGAGTCGCTGTGTAGCGACCTTTTACCTTAGCCTCTGATGCACTGCATGGATAGTAGGCTCCTTAAAAGCATCTTGTAATACAAGAACCGCAGCCCCCAAGGCAGCCGCGTTCTCATTAACCTTAGCATATCGAAGGTCAAGGTTATCCCCGTAGATAGAAGATACTCTTTTCTGAATCGCCTTTCTAAGCCAGTCTAAGAACGACTCACCGCCTTCTACGATGCTGCCTCCAATTATTATGAGAGAAATATCCAATAAGTCCATTGCATTTGCGATACCTAATCCCAAATATTTCGCTGCTTCCTTAAGGATGCTTCGTGCAAACACATCCCCTTCTCTAGCAGCTCGTAGTATTATTTCCATAGTGATCCCGTCTCCCTTTTCTGTGGCTAGCTGACTAATTCTTGTTTTGACTCCGCTTTCAATGCCTTCCCTCGCCTTCCTAATAATTGCAGGCTCACCTGCAAAAACCTCCAGACAGCCTTTCTTGCCACACGAACACCGAGGCCCGTCTTTTTCTACTACAGTATGACCTAGGAGACCCGCATTTCCATAATTACCATCAAACGGTCTCCCATTTATAAAGATTCCCGCTCCTATTCCTGTTCGAAACCCAATGTAAATCATATTTTCGATATCTTTAATCTCGGTGTTTAATGCTTTTTCTGCAATAGACATCAGCGTAACGTCGTTTTGTAGAAATACAGGAACTTTAAATTCTTCTTTTAATATCTGCACCAGAGGCACATTATGACAATCCGGAATGCGTTCGCTGGACACACAGGTGCCTCGGGACTTATTAATTGTTCCAGGAAATCCCATTCCAATGCCAATGAGTTTGAGTTGACTAGCACCAGACTTTGCGAATATTTCGCGAATTATCATTCTTAATAAACCTAGGATTCTTTCCTTGCTTACAGAAAGTGGCAATGTGGTTTCAGAGGTACCAATAACGTTAAGTTCTAAATCGGTCAGAAGAATGGTTAGATGGGGTGACTCGATGTCTATTCCAATAATGTATCCTGCGTTATTGTTGAGTTTCCAGAGATTAGGCTTTCGCCCGCCCCAAGAAGACCCAACACCCTCTCTTTTAATAAAATCTTTTCTCTGCAAATGGTTAATGAAATCATCTATAGTAGGTCTACTCAAATTTGTGATTCTGACAATTTCAGGAATACTAATAGGTCCTTTTGCCCGGACCAAATCCAGCACTAAATATTCATTGACCTTCTTGTCTAGCCTATGACCAGGGAAAAACCTTTCTCTAATCGACGGAACTCTTTCCATGATATTCTCTTAACGACTTTCTTAAATAAGTTTATACTAATACATTATAATAAAATAAATGAATAAGTCAACCCCCCCCGTTTTTTGTTAATTAAAAATTAAAAGTGCACTGCCCCAAGTGTGAGAAAGAAGAAATTTTGTCATAATGTAAGTCCAACTATTTAGCAAGGAGGACTGAATTATGGCAAAACAACTGCACAAGAGATTCTCTGATGAGCAAG
>Ga0114922_10004956_pt1 | contig 12305 bp, 11 predicted proteins | sample AartaG_FD_100975 | JGI IMG/M metagenome (GOLD analysis project Ga0114922, IMG submission 100975) | Deep subsurface microbial communities from Aarhus Bay to uncover new lineages of life (NeLLi) - Aarhus_00045 metaG | ecosystem: Environmental > Aquatic > Marine > Oceanic > Sediment | place...
AACACGCAGATCTACTTGTTCGAGCCGGAGGTCTTCAACTTCGTGCCACCGGACCGGTTCTACGACTGGGGGTTCCACGCTTTCCCGGCGATGGTGGAGGCGGGGGTGCCTTTCTACGGCTTCCAACTCGACGGATACTGGCGGGCCATAGGAAGCATCGAGGCCTATATTGCGGCGAATGTAGATGTGCTGGAGCGCCGGTTTGAGGCGCGCATGGTCGGCACCGAGGTCGAGCCTGGGGTCTGGCTGGGTGAGGGAGCGACGATCGAGCCTAGCGGGAAGGTGGTGCCGCCGGTGGTGATTGGGGACGAGTGCGTGGTGCGGGCCGGAGCATCTGTTGGTGCTGGTACATCTGTGGGAGGGGGTGTGGAGATTCCCTCTGGGAGTTCGCTGTCGGCGTGTGTGGTTTGGGCAAGGGCTGGCATACCCAGGGGGGTGAGGCTGGACAGGGCTGTGGTCACCGCCGGTGGGGTTTTCCGCGGCTGACCTGATTACGGGACAAATGTCTTGAAAAAACTCTTGCACACGGATTGCTTGACCGTTTAGGAGTGGGTATAATGGTGGGTAGTGCGAAGAGGAGCCCGAGATCGTGAGGCCCGACGCGGGGGTACCACTCTCTGTGCCGGCGCTTGCAGCGGTTTCGAATAGCCAGGTCATCGCACCTGCGGGAGGTGAGTAGGTATGGCTGACAAGGGAGCAATGACGGTTCGCGAGGCAGGTCGGAAGGGCGGTCGCGCCACGAAGGCCCGGCACGGGCCGGAGTTCTACGAGGCCATCGGCCGGAAGGGTGGGGAGACCACCAAGAAGCGACACGGCCCGAAGTTCTACGAGCGGATCGGTCGCAAGGGCGGGCAGCGGGTACGTCAGCTCGTCCAGCAGGCAAAGCGCGCCCAGCGGGGCGGCTAACCTCGTTGCGATTTGGACGAAGGCCCAAAAGCGGCAGGCGTGTCGAGCGTCTGCCGCTCTTCTTTAGCTCAAGTCATCGCTGTTGAGGAAGCGGCGGCGGATCTCCTGCTCCTGGGCTTCGTCTGCGAGCCGCCCCTCGGGCGTCAGGATGTGAGGTGTGATGAAGACGACGAGGTGCGAGCTGACCGCCGTGCGGCTTCGACCCCGGAAGAGGTTCCCAATGAGCGGCAGGTCGCCGAGGATGGGGATCTTGGTGAGGCGGTCTTCGGTCTGTTCCTGAGTGAGGCCGCCGATCATGACAGTCTCGCCGTCCTTGACTCGGACGGTGGTGCCGGTGACGCGGGTGCTGAGGACGGGGAGGCCGGTCTGGGGGTCGAGCTCGGAGATGTTGCTGACCTCGGTTCCATCGTCGTCGATGCGGAGGGTGATCTCGTCGCCGCCTCCGGTGAGGGGAGTGACTCGGAGCTTGACGCCGACGTCTATGCCCTGGATCTTCTCGGTGGTCTGGCCGTAGGAGATGTACTCGACGATGATGAAGCGCCGGACTCCGATGAAAATGTTGGCCTCATGGCCGTTCATGACGGCCATGCGGGGGGCGGCGCGGATGCGGGCGCGCTGCTGAGTTTCGAGGGCGCGGATGCGGGCTTCGAAGTCGTAGGGGAGCTCGCCAATGTTGGAGTAGGAGAGCAGGCCTGCCCGGGAGTCGGTCTCAAGCCAGTACTCGGGGTAGCCGGGCTCGTAGTAGTCCTCTTCCTCATCCTCATATGCTGTGGTGCGGCCTGTGACATCGCCGCGGAACATGCGGATGACCTTGTCGAGGTCTTTGGTGTCGGTGAACTCGACGGCGAGGGCCTCGATGAGTATCTGGGGTGGCGCAATGTCCACCGCCTTCAGGTCCCTCTCGATCTTGTCCAGCATCTGCTGTGGGGCGGTCACGACGACGGCGTTCTGCTCGTCGTTGACGTGGAGGTAGCTGTAGAGGAAGGTTGGGAGGAGACCGGAGGCGTCCTTGGCGCGGGTGTAGCGCATGGGGAAGGATGCCGTGCCGCTGAGGCGGTACGCGGCGAGGTCGGTCGGGACGCCCGAGCTAAACATGTAGTCGCCGACCGCCTTGGTGAGAGCGAGACCGTAGGCGCTGGCGATGGCGCGGAGCATGGCGTCGACGGGGAGGTCGCGGAGGTGGAGGTTGGCCTCGCCCTTCACGGCGTCGTCCACGGCGAGGTTAACGCCGGTCTGCGCGGCGATCTCGCCGAGCACCTCCTGGAGGTCGGTATTGATAGCAGCGACGGACACCAGACCATTGGTCCTGGTGACGGAAAGCTCTTTCCCTTCCTTTTCCTCGGCGGCTTCCTCGCTCTCCTCGGCACCCTCAAGGGTGCGGCTGCTGCGGACAGTGATGATGTAGCTCTGGCGGTCGTCGCTGCGGGACCACTTGACCGGAGATGGTTCGACCAGGACGACGGCGACGTTGACGCCGACGCCTTCAGTTGCTCCCTGGGGGACAGACATCTCGATGTGGCTGACGGGGAACTTGCTGACATCTATGAAGTTCATTCCCGTTTCGTTGCGCGCGTTCTCGAAGGGTATCTCGAAGCGACCCCCGTCGCCCTCACCGCTGAAGCTCCCCCAGTCGATGTTGAGGATGCCGTCGGCCTTGACAGTGATCTGGACACCGTTGCGGAGCTGCTTTGCCTCGACGTCTGTGATGTTGCAGTAGACGCGGGCGTCGGCAGGGCCCGCCGTTGAGGCGAAGAGGAGGGCGAGCGCGAAGGCAAGCCCAATCGGGGAGAGACGTCTAGCCATGATTCACTTCTCCTTTAGCGGCGACACGGGTACGGATGATGTGCGGGGTGATGAAGATGGCGAGGCGAGTCTGGGAGTGAGACCGGTCGGGGGCTCTGAAGACGCCCCCGACGACGGGGATGCTGCTCAGGAGGGGGATGGCCCGGTCCTGGCGTTCTTGCTCGTCCGAATCGAGCCCGGCGACGAGGATCGTCTCGCCATTCCGGATGCGCGTCGAGCCGTACATGCTGCGGACGGCGACGATGGGCAGCCCGGTTGACGGGTCGGTACCCCGAAGGGTGCTGGCCGAGACGTCGAGGAAGAGCAAGACGTCGTCGCCGTCGCCGAGCAGCGGCTGGGCGTAGAGACTCGTGCCGGTCTCGATTCGCTCGAGGTCGGCGGTGCCGGGTTCCCACACGCTCTCGAGAATGATGTAGCGCTGCTGGCCGGCGAAGATCCTGGCGCGGCGGCCGTTGAGCACGCGGACCGTGGCGCGGGATCGAAGGTGCGTGAATGTTTTCGCCTCGAGGGCATCGAGCAGAATGTCCCAGCCCTGGGGGAGGCCGTCGAGACGAAGGAAGTTGAGGTCACCGGTCAGCGCGTCGAGGGCTGCGGCGATGTCTCCAGCATCATGCTCGGCGCGAAGGGCGCGAGCGATGCCAGCGCCTTCGGTGTACTCGACGACGAGGACATCGAGGAGCACTTCGGGGGGCGGGGTGTCGAGCTTGGCGAGGTCTTCGCCCACGCGGTCCACCAGCCAGCCGGGCCCGGTGACTATAATCGAGTTGGCGTCGCGGTCGGCGTGGAGGTACTGGAGGAGGAAGTCGGGGAGAAGGTCGAGCGCGTCCTCAGCGCGGAGGTGATGCAGAGAGATGGCGCGGGACTCGGATGCGGCGTACCCGGCCGCGGTGTCCTTGGGTCTGGCGATGACCCAACCTCCGTCGGGACAGGCGCGGGCGCAGAGGCCGGAGGCGGTGGCAATGGCCGTGAGCGCCTTGGTGGGCGAAACACCGAGGAGGTTGAGGCTAACGCGCAAGTCGCTGTCGGCCGGGGCCGCGACGGGGAAGGCCCCCTTCGCAGCGATCATGTTGACTACGTCTTGCAGCTTCGCGTTGACGGCTCGGATGTCGAATGCTCCGTCGTGAACCGTGACGCCAAGCTCGCTGGGCAAGTCTTCCGGCGTCTCCGGGGGAGGCGGGGGAGGGAAGCGGTCGGATTCCCAGTGGAGGAAGATGCTGTTGGAGTCCTCGCTCTGGTCAAGCTCCCAGTCGCCGCGCCGCGTCCTGAGATGGAACTCGCCAGAGTGCCAGCCGAGGTAGTTGACGATGTCCACCTCAAGTCCGACACCCTCGTGCGCCCATGGGGGGATGCGGATTTCGGCGTGGCTCACGGGGTACTTGCCGATGGGGACGAAAGCGGCGCCGAGCTTGGAGCGAGCATTCCAGAGGCGTAGTGGGATTCGGCGGAATCGGTCGGTCCAGCCCCAGATGTAGATGCCCCACTCCGTGCTCTCGCCGACAGCGGCGCCCTCCTCGAGAAGGGCCTCCCAGTCGAGGTCCCATTCGAGCTCGCCGTCGGCGACGATGGTGACGCGGACGCCGTTGCTGAGCTGCTCGCACTCGATGGCGGTGACGTTGCAGTAGGTCGCGCCGACCTGGGCCGCGGCCGGCGAGACGGCAATTGCGAGGAGCGCGAGTATCAGCGGCGCGGTTCGGAGCATGAGATCACTCCGGATGGAGGAACCTTTCCTGGAGCGCCTGCTCTTCATCGGCGGGCAGATGGCCGGTATCGGAGAGGACTCGCGGAGTGATGAAGATGACCAGGTCGGTTCGGCTGGTGGCTTTGTAGCTGGAGCGAAAGAGGGAGCCGATGAGCGGGATCTCGCCGAGGATGGGGACCTTGGTGCGGATGGTGCGCTGCTCTTCCTGGCGGAGCCCGCCGATGACGATGGTCTGACCGTCTCGGACGCGGACCATCGTGTTTGCGGTGCGGGTGATCTTCTCGGGGAGGCCCGTGACGGGGTCGAGGGCGGAGAGCGTGGAAACCTCGGGGTTGACGCTGCAGATGATCTCTCTGCCGTCGCCGGTCCAGGGGCAAATGGAGAGGCGCACGCCGGCATCTATGAAGTTCCGGCTGCCGCCGTATTCATCGCCGTCCATGTCGATGGGCTGGCGGAGGTAGCGCTGGATGCCGACGAAGAAGCTGGCCCAGCGTCCGCTGACGGTAGCAATACGGGGGGCGGCGCGGATCTGGGCGCGCCGCTTGGTGACAAGAGCGCCGAGTCGGGCGCGGAACTCAGTGGGGAGGTCCGCGACGCCGCGGAGGAAGACCTCGCCCATGGAGCGGGTGGGGAGGTTGTAGTTGTCAGTCGGGACGTCGAGGGTGCCCCACTCGGCGGACCGGCCGGCATTGCCCCAGCGGATGCCGAGGTCGCGCTGAGCGTCGTCCCAGTCGCTGAACTCGACGACGAGTATCTCGAGCATGATCTGAGCGGCAGGGATGTCGAACTTGCTGATGTCATCCTCGAACTTGTCGAGCACGTCGCTGGGACCCGAGAGAACGACCGCGTTCTGCTCCCGGTTGACCTTGACGTGATCCTGGAGGAAAACGGGCAGCAGGCCCTTTGCATTGTCGGCCTGTACGTACTGCGTGGGAATGGACTTGATGTCGCTCAGCAGATAGGAGGAGGGCTTGCGAGGGATACCTTCACTGATCATGTAGATGCCATCGACGCAGCCACAGGAGAGACCGTAGGCGCTGACGATGTAGTGGACGATCTCCTCCGGCGACTTGTCAGTGAGGTGAACGGTAACCTTGCAGTCCTTGATCGCATCGTCCACGATGAGCTGGAGGTCGGTGTGCTCGGCGAGACGCGTGAAGAGACGGTGAGCGTACACGTTGACCGCGTGCACCGTGACCCCGCGAGGTGAGATCGTGATCTCTGGCTCGGGAACCCCCTCTTCCTCTCCCCCTTCGTCTTCCGCTTCGCCTTCTTCGTCCGTCGCCTCGGTCTCATCCTCGGACGCGGCGAGCCCCGCGCCAAAGGGCGCAGTGCAAGACAGCAGCAACAGCGCGAGTGTGAGGCAGGCCATAACCTGCCGGAGTCGATGCCAATTCATACCGGCCTCCATTGGGGGAGGTTTCTGACGTGCGGGGTCACGGCTGTCAGGGAACCCTCTGGTGTGTTAGACGCGCAGGCGGGCGCAAATGTCGCGGGTGGCTTGGAGTGCACAGCGGCCGCGTGCAACAGGGAAGCGAAGTCGGCTACATCTCCGTACGTCCCTCCAGCGCCCGCGCGATCGTCACATCGTCTGCGTAGTCCAGGTCGCCGCCGACCGGCAGCCCAAGGGCGATGCGGGTCACTTTCACGCCGAGAGGCTTCAGCAGGTCTGACAGGTACATAGCGGTGGCGTCGCCCTCTACGGTCGGATTGGTGGCGAGCACCACCTCCTTGATGGTGCTGCCCCGAATGCGGTCCAGGAGTTCGGAGATGCGCAGCGACTCCGGCCCTACGCCGTCCATGGGAGATATCAGACCTTGCAGGACGTGGTACCGTCCGCGGAAACCGCCGGCTCGCTCCATGGCCATGAGATCGCGCGGGTCGCCGACCACGCACAAGGTGCTATCGTCGCGGTTGGGGTCAGTGCAAATGGCGCACTGATCGGCGTCGGTGTAGTTGAAGCAGAGCGTGCAGGCACGGATCTGCTGCTTGACCTGGCGAATGGCCTCGGCGAGCGCCTCGGCATCCTCCTGGCTTGCGTGCAGGAGGTGAAGCGCGAGCCGCTGGGCGGACTTGGGCCCAATGCCGGGCAGCTTCTCCAGCTCTTCGATCAGTCGCGCGAGTGACTTCGGATAGGATCGCATGCTGGTGTCGTTCGCTCGTCGATGCAGGGCATCGTCAGAAGATACCGGGCAGTCCGAGACCGCCCGTGAGTGCCCCCATCTTCTCCTCTTGGGCCTTGCGACCCTTCTCGAGCGCCTCGCGGACGGCGGCGATCACGAGGTCCTGCAACATCTCGACGTCCTCCGGATCGACCGCCTCGGGCGAGATCCTGAGTTCGATCAGTTCCCCATGGCCGTTGGCGACCGCGGTGACGACGCCGCCGCCGGCGCTGGCGTCGAAGCGGAGCTGGCCCAGCTCCTCCTGGGCGGCCTTGAGTTCCTGCTGCAGCTTCTCCATTTGACGCATGAGCTGTCGCTGAAGACCACCTCCGCCCGGAATCTTCATCTGCTGCTTCCTCCTGTTCTGCTCCTCAAAGCGGCCACCCCGTCGCTACTCCTCCAGTTCGCTCCCGGGAAACATGGACAGGACATCCTGAAGCCGGTCCCCTTGCTCGGCCTTCTCCTCCTTCGCAGACGGCGCCGCGCCCTCCGCGGCCTCGGGCAGACGGCACCGAATCCGGACTTGAACTCCGAACAGCTTCTCAACGGCGTCGGCGAGCGCCTGTTGACGCTTCTCATCCTTCACCATCTGGTCGTGGTGGAAGAGGTGATTAAAGGCCAGCGTGAGCACCCCGTCCTCCAGGGCGACGGGGACGGACTCGCGCAGGAACGCGGCGACCCCGGTCTCGCGCGCTTTCTTCAGATGAACGAGGACCTCATCCCACCGGCGCTTGATCGCGTCGATGTCGGCCTCGGCGAGCGGTTCGGAGACTTCTTCGGCCGGTGGCTCAGCGCTCTCGGCCTGCTCTGGCGGTTTCGGCGCGGGGGCGGCTTTGGCGGCGCCCGCTGGACGCTCTTCCTTCTCCACCGGCATCGCACCTTCGAGCCCCCGACAGATGCGGACCGCGGCGAGCTCCACCAGCAGCCGCGGCTGGCCGCTGAAGCGGAGCTCCCGGTCGGTCTCGGCCAGCAGGTCGAGGCTGTGAGCGATCTCGCCGGGAGAGAGAGCAAGCGACTGCGCGAGAGTGCGCTTGGCCGCCTCCTCCGGAAGGGCGAGGGCCTGTTGGCCCCGGCGATCGACACGCAGCAGCAGCAGGTTGCGGTAGTGCTCGATGAGTGCACCCACGAGCTGGCGCAGATCCTTGCCCTCTGCGACGACTCGCTCAATGAGGGCAAGCGCGGCGGAGATATCCCGCTTGAGAAACACATCGGCGAACTCGGCGATCAGCTCGAAGTCGATGCCGCCGAGGATCTCGGTGATCACCTCGGGAGTGACGGCGCCCTCTGCGTACGCGATGGCCTGGTCGAGAAGCGTAAGGGCGTCTCGGACCGAGCCGTCGGCCGCGTGCGCGAGCATGGTGACGGCCTTGTCGTCGAGCTCGATCCCCTCTTTCTCGGCGATGCCGCGGATGACGGTCTCGATGTCTCGCACTCCGACGCGGTGGAAGTCGAACCGCTGGCAGCGGGACAGAATGGTCGGCAATACTCGGTGTGGCTCGGTGGTGGCGAGGATGAAGACGACGTGGGCTGGCGGCTCTTCGAGCGTCTTCAGGAAGGCGTTGAACGCCTCGCCGGTGAGCATGTGCACCTCGTCTATGATGTAGACCTTGGTGCGGGAATCAGCGGGCGCGAGGGCCACGCGGTCGCGCAGCTCGCGGATTTCGTCTATGCCGCGGTTGGAGGCGGCGTCGATCTCGATGACGTCGAGTGCGGAGCCGGCGATGATGCGCTGGCAGGTGTGGCACGTGCCACAGGGCTCGGGGGTAGGGCCGCGCTCGCAGTTCAGGGCCATGGCCAGCACCCGCGCGGTGCTGGTCTTGCCCGTGCCCCGCGGCCCGCAGAAGAGGTAGGCGTGCGCGACCCGATCCGCCTTGACCGCGTTGGCCAGCGTCTGCGCCACGTGGCGCTGGCCCACGACCTCGCCGAAGCTCCTGGGGCGGTATTTGCGATAGAGGGACAGATAGGGCATGCTGCGATCCCCCGGTCACAGGAGGGTTCGGCGGAGGCCCGATGAGTCCTGCCCATACAACAGCGCGCGGCCGGGCGGCGGGCCCTTCGACTCCGCTGGCGCCTTCGCCAAGCCTTCGGGGGGTAGGCAGGGTGAACTCCGCTTCGCCGACCCTACATAGGCCCCCTTATCGTCGTCTGCCCGGCCGGGAGGTCGAAAGCCAGGACGATGTCGTCGCCATCCGCAGCCCAGGCGCTGGGTTCGAGCGAGAGGGAATCTGACACTTGCAGCAGCGGCGCGCCGTCGAGCCCCCACCTACCTGGCCGCGCGCCACAGAACCGCAGGGTGAACTTCTCGCAGGAAATGGGAGAGGAAATGCGACAGCCATCCTCGGTGGGTTCGATCCTCACCATCTCCCGGACCATCCAGTAGCGGGCGATTTCGCTGGTCTTCATCCAGATGATGTTGGGCAGGCGATTGACGCGCTCCACGACCGCCTTGAAGATGTCGAAGCCAATCTCCTCACCCTGGAAGTAGAAACCCGGCCAGTGAGACACCATGACCGCGGGGCAGCCGGCGGCGATGACCTGGGGAAGGCGGCCGCCCTTCAGGTCCTCGGTTATCGTGGCATCGGGGGAGTGGATAGCCTCTCGGTTGTTTCCCTCCCAGCCCGCAAAGTAGTCCCCGGTGCAGGGAAGAACTTCACCGCATCCCTCGCCCTTTTCTGGATCGACGTGAAAGAGCTTGGGCCAGGGCACACCCTCCTCGTCCACCTCGCAGAAGAAGAAGGGCGTAGCATTCCCGTTGACCTCCTTCTCCGCCCACAGGATGGCGGCGGCATAGGCTGCCAGGTCCTTGATGCCGAAGGCCCCCGGGCTGGTCACGCCTTCGGCGGCAATATCTATGTTGTGGAGGATGCGCAGCGCGGCCGCGATGTAGGGCCCCAGTACCTCGGTTGGGATCGGCCGCTCCGCCCATTCGCCCTGCTCCCACTCCTCCGTCATGGTCCAATCGCTCAGATCCACAACCTGGCAGTGGGTGATCATCTCCGGGGTGAAGTCGAAGTTGGGCCAGATGATCTCCTTCGCGGCCCTGATCCATTCGTCGAGGTGGGCCTTGGAGAATCCGGGGAGGCCGAGGTCAATGGTGCCCAGGCCGCCGGGCATGGGCACAAGGCTGAACTTCCCTTTCACGCCGTTCTCGGCGCACCATTCGCCGAATTTGCGCAGGAAGGAGACCGGAATCTCGACCGGCATGTCGGCCGTGGAGCGCTTTTCCCGGAGCTTGATCCAGAAGTGGCTCAGGTTGACGAGGGGGCACGAGTCGTCGAGGATCATGCTTATCGGAACACGGCAGAGGGGGTTCTCGATTCGCACTTGCATGGTCGCCTCCAATCGGCGCGGCCGGGCACTTGCTGCGCCCGGCCGCGCTACTCATGTGATCGTGCACCCGCCGTCGAACGCATCGCCCGGGCGGAATGAGCGCAGCCAGCTCGGGCCGGACAGTCTGCGGCACGCGGGCTCGCTTGCTTACCGCTGCTTCCTTCCGGACCTGACGGGGTTCACAAGTCGCCCGCTGCACAGGGCCCGGCCGTCAGCACCGCTTACGCCCCCCAGGCCCCAAACGACATGCCCTCGGGCGGGAATTCGACCCCGCTATAGCGGATTGCGGGTTCAGGGCACCGCTAGCTCCCCGTCTAGCACGATCACATGTGTCCAGTGCAATCACGGTGCGCAGCGCGGTCTCCTCAGTCGCTCTTCGGCATGCGACTGAGAGTGATAGCGGTCTCCTTGTCCGCGCTGTCGCGAGATATCACCACCATCTTCCGGTACTCGTCCTCCTCCCACGTCATCTGGAACATCTTGATCTCAGGCGTCTCGACCAAAGCCCCGACCTCGGCGTCGGGACGCTTCTCACGGTAGAAGGTCTTTACCTTCTCGAACGAGTCGGCTGTCGTCAGGTGCACCTGGGAGAAGGACTGCTCCTGCTCTTCTTCGTCGGTCCATCGGGCGCTGTGCGCCGCCTGCGCGCGGGGGTAGAGGGGAATGCCGACGTCCTCCTCGCTCGCCTCGGGCCCGAGGGAGAACTCCCCTTTCCCCTCCTCGGTGGTCACCGTGCCGCCGCCCTCGTCGCCCTCCATCTCGAATCTCCCCTCTTCGGTCTCGACGGTGACCTTCGTGTCGCCGTCTTTCTGCTCGACCGTCACCTGCCCCTCGGGGGTCGTGTAGGTCTTCTTGCTGCCACACCCAGCGGCTGCGATGAGGACAAGGGCCCCGCCCAACAGCCACACCATTGTGCTGCGCATAGCATCCTCCTGGCCGGGCCCCCGCGGCCCGGATCGTGCCCAAGTCACTGTGGTTAACGGTTTCGGTGAGCGGCGCGGCTTCCCCCTCCGGTCGTGTTCGGGTTCACTCCCACGACTTCACGATCACCTCCTCGCCGGCGATGAAGTGCTTGTACTCCGTGCACACGGGCGCGGCGTGGATCTTCACCACCACCCAGTGCTCCTTCGGCTTAGGATCAGGCACTTCGACGAGCTCCGCCCGGCGCTCACCGGTGATGACGACGCGCTCCATGTTGTTTCCTCTCTGTCCCCCTTGTCGTCGGCCATATGCTTCCCAGGCCGGAACAGGTCTCCTCTGGCGCGCCGGCGAAATCGGCTGTTCGAGCGAAACTCAAGGCTTGGAAGCGGGCCAGGAGGTAGGGATGCGATACTGCGCGACAAGCGTCATGCTGCCGGAGCTGACGATGGAGGAGCAGGCCGCGCTGCTCCAGCGGCTCGGCTGCGGCGGAATCGAGTGGCGGGTGAGGAGGGTGCCGGAGAGCCAGCGCGGCAAGGGCTACAGCTTCTGGGGAGAGCACAAGAACGACCTGACGCCGGAGAACTTCTCGGAGAACGCTCCGAAGATGAAGCAGGTGGCTGGCGACCACGGCCTTGCCATCGCGGGGATCGCCAGCAACGCAGCGGCGAACGATCTGGAGCAGGTGAGGCTCCTTGCCGAGGGCGCGGCCGCCTGCGGGGCGCCGTTCATTCGGGTGGGGTGTCCGCGCGGGTACGACGGGTCGGTGGACTACAACGTGCTGTACGATGAGGCGGTGGAAGCCTACGGCGACGCGATCGACGCGATCGAGCCGTTCGGCGTAAAGGCAGCGCTTGAGATCCACGGCGGCACCATCCACGTGAGCGCCTCGCTGGCCCACCGCATCCTCTCACACTGGGGCCCCGATCGCGTCTGTGTAATCTTCGACCCAAACAACATGGTCCGCGACGGCTTCGAGACCACCGAACTCGCCCTGGACCTCCTCGGGCCCTACGCCGGCCATGTCCACGTCGGCGGACACCGGCCCGTGCCCAACGGAAAGGACGAGGCCGGCACGGTGCAGTGGGAGTGGCAGGGGACATCCCTCGCCGAAGGCCTCTACGACTACCCGCGGCTGCTGAGGAAGTTGCAGGCGATGGACTTCCAGGGCTTCATCAGCATTGAGGACTTCCGGGACCTGCCGGCCGAGGAGAAGCTGAGGGAGGCGATTGAGTATCTGCACCGCGTCGAGGCGACCTTAGACTAGCCCATGGAGGGAGGGGGAGGCATCGGAAGGGGAAGGGTATCCCTCCCCCTCCGAGTTGCACCTAACGTCGCGCTTCGCAACCACAAGTAGGGCGGGCATACCCATGCCCGCCACACAAGACTGGGGCGCTTGGATAACGTGGGCAGAACGCAAGGTTCTGCCCTACCCAACGTTACCTCAAGTGGGGTAGGGCAGGAGTTCGCCTCCTGCCCCAGCGTGC
>Ga0114922_10004957_pt1 | contig 12305 bp, 8 predicted proteins | sample AartaG_FD_100975 | JGI IMG/M metagenome (GOLD analysis project Ga0114922, IMG submission 100975) | Deep subsurface microbial communities from Aarhus Bay to uncover new lineages of life (NeLLi) - Aarhus_00045 metaG | ecosystem: Environmental > Aquatic > Marine > Oceanic > Sediment | place: Aarhus...
AGCGAGGCTTTGGCGGAGCAGAAGAAGAGCGGTCTGCCACTTTCTCGTATTCTTGTAGAGATGGGTCTTGTGAGTGAGGAGGACATTGTGGTTGCGCTTAGCGAACAGCTTGGCATCCCTCACATCCGTGTTGACAACTACAATATCCCGCCCGAGGTGATCGAGGACGTTCCCGAAAGCGTGGCTCGCCAATACGTGCTAATACCGATATCCAAGACGGGCGACACAATTACGGTTGCGATGGCGGATCCGCTGAACATCATGGCGCTCGACGATCTGAAGATGTTTACGGGCCGAAACATAGAGGTGATGGTCAGCCTGGCATCCGAGATTAACGGTGCGATAGTGAAGTATTACGGAGAGGGGACTGAGAATGCCGAGCAGGCGATCTACGAAACGCTGGAGGAAAACGCCGGCAACGAGGAACTTGAGGTTCTAGCGGAAGAGGAGATCGATCTGGGCAAGCTGCGGGAGGAGGCGGAGGACACGCCGATCATCCAGCTTGCGAATCTGGTTCTGGTGAACGCCATCGAGGCGGGATCCAGCGATATTCATATCGAACCGTTCGAGAAGGAGCTGCGGATCCGGTACAGAGTGGACGGTATTCTCACGGAGGTGAAGAGCCCTCCGAAATCGGTTCAAGCTGCCCTTGTGTCCCGTCTGAAGATCATGAGCGAGCTGGACATCGCGGAGCACCGTCTTCCGCAGGACGGCAGGTTTAGAATACGCTATAAAGGGAGGGAGATAGATTTTCGAGTATCCAGTCTCCCCACATACCATGGCGAGAAGGTCGTGATCCGAATACTGGATAAAGAGCAGCTCTCGCTGGACATTGAGACGCTCGGATTTGAGGAACAGCCCGTGGAGGCGTTTCTTCAGGGGATAAAGAATCCATACGGTCTTATTTTGCTCAGTGGGCCAACCGGCAGCGGCAAGACCACTACCTTGTATGCCACGTTACACAGGCTCAACTCGCCGGACGTGAACATAGTGACGGTCGAAGATCCGATCGAGTACGAGCTGTTCGGCGTAAACCAGGTACAGGCGCACAGCGAGATCGGATTGACTTTCGCGTCGGGGCTCAGGTCAATTCTGCGGCAGGACCCGGACATCGTCATGGTAGGTGAGATGCGCGATGACGAGACTGCCGATATAGCGATCAAAGCCGCTCTCACAGGTCACCTCGTGTTGAGCACAGTTCACGCCAACGATGCGCCCAGCGTAATGACGCGTATGCTCGATATGGGCATGGAACCGTTCCTGGTGGCGTCGAGTTTGGTCGCGGCGGCAGCGCAACGCCTCATGCGGCGCATATGCCCGGACTGCAAGGAGGAGTTTCAGCCGCCGCCCGAGGCGCTCGAGGAGATACAGTACGAGCCCACAGCGGTCGAGACACCTAAGTTCAGCAAGGGGGTGGGCTGCAAGAAGTGCAACTCGACCGGGTATCGAGGTAGGCTTGCTGTCATCGAGGTGATGCTTAACGCTAAGGAGATCGAAGACCTTGTAGTGACTAGGGCTTCTGCAGCAGACGTAAAGCGGGCGGCAGTAAATCTCGGCATGAGAACGTTGAGACAGAACGCGCTCGCCAAGGCGGCGAAGGGACTGACGACTATTGACGAGGTGCTGAGGGTGACTCCGGTGGACTGACCGGCACGGGCCAGGAGAGTGAGAGATGGTTGATATAAGAGAACTTCTGCATGAGATGGAAGAACAAGGGGCGAGCGACTTGCACATCAGTGTCGGGACTCCTCCCATGATGAGGATCAACGGTGTTCTACGACCGATTGACAGCATGGGAAAACTCTCGCCATCGGATTCAAAGGAGCTCATATACACGATCCTGAACGACGACCAGATCAAGGAATTCGAGTCGGAAAAAGAGCTTGATATGTCGTTTGGAATAGACGGAGTGAGCAGGTTCCGCGTGAACGTATACAGAGACCGCGGGTCGACCGTGGCTGCGTTTCGGTCCATACCGTTTGAGATCAGGAGTCTCGAGGAACTCGGACTTCAGAAGGTTGTCGGGGATCTGGCGTACAAACCTCAGGGACTGATCCTTATCTGCGGTCCGACCGGCAGCGGCAAATCCACAACGTTGGCCGCGCTCATAGACAAGATCAACGAGGAGCGAAGCTGTCATATCGTGACCATTGAGGATCCAATAGAATATTTGCATAACCACAAGAAAAGCGTGGTGAACCAGCGGGAAGTCCGCAGCGACACGAAGTCTTTCGCCGCGTCGCTTCGCCACGTGCTGCGTCAGGATCCAGACGTTATTCTCATCGGCGAGATGCGTGACCTCGAGACGATCTCGGCCGCTCTGACCACGGCCGAGACCGGTCACCTTGTGTTCGCCACGCTTCATACTAACGACGCGGCGCAGACCATTAACAGGATCATAGACGTGTTTCCTGAAAACCAGCAGAGTCAGATACGAACCCAGTTGTCGTTTGTGCTCGAGGGCGTGGTGGTGCAGCAGCTTATCCCGAGGACATCCGCACCCGGAAGAGTGCTCGCGCTCGAAATCATGATTCCGACCCCTTCGATAAGAGCTCTTATCAGGGAGGAGAAGGTGCACCAAATATACTCCGACATCACCACCGGTGGTGGTCTCGGCATGACGACCATGAACCGGTCGCTGTACCAGCTTTGCTCAAGGAACCTCATCTCACGGGACATGGCGTTCAAACGCAGCAGCCACCCCGACGATCTTCAGCGGCTGTTTGATGGCAACTATTAGGCTGGGTCGAGCCGGGCGTTCTCCTTTCAGCTGAATGCGAGGAGACCGGCGGGCAGTTTGAAGCAAGGAAAGACTGTTATGACAAATGAGTGCAGCCAGCAGAAAGTCTCAGTTGTGGTAAGGCGTTCTATCATAGCTCGCGCGATCATATCAATCGTCGTGGTCGCGGCTTGTGTTATGGGGGCTCGATACAGCGAAGCGCTCAGGTTTCCCTACAGCGGTTCACTATACGTTGTTTTTGGCGTGATGATCCTCCTGAGCTTCCTCTACGTCATTGGCCTGCGCGGGGGTTACGATTACCCAAAACGTCTTCTGAGACTGCAGCTGGTTCTGGACTGTCTTGTTGTGACCGGGATCGTGGCGTCCACGGGCGGCGTTTACAGCGTCTTTGCGTTCCTGTACATCATAGCTGTGCTGGAGGTGGGAATACTCCTGACGCAGGCGGAGAGCCTGCTGGCGGCTTCGTGCGCGTCCGCGCTGCTTGGCGCGATGGTGGTGTTGACCCGACACGGTCTTCTTCCTCCAGTTAACCCGTCCGGCGTACAGGGCGGCCAGATGATCTACCATCTCATTGTGCAGATATTCGCTCTATACCTCACGGCTTTCATAAGCAGCTACTGGTCCTTCAGGCTGCACAAAATGCAGGCATTTCAGCGAGGTCTGTTCAACAATATGAGCAGCGGTTTCTTAATAACAGATGATTCCGGCGCCGTGCGCGTCATGAACGTCGCCGCTCAACGGATTCTTGGATTCAATCTAGAGGAGGCGGTCGGAAAGAGGTCGCGCGATGTCCTGAAAGTGCCCGATGGGGGAGCCGACCCGATGGAGACAACGTTGAACACCGAGGAGGAGTTTTCCAGCTACGAGTTCAGGGTCGTCCGGCAGGATGGCAAGGAAATGCTCGTCGGGATCACGACCAACGTGCTGCGGGAATCCAGGGGAAGATCCGAAGGGGTAATAGCGAGCTTTGTTGACCTGACGGAAATTGAGAGAATGCGCCGCGAACTGAGGAATCAGGACAGGCTTGCGGCAGTAGGGGAACTCGCCGCAGGGCTTGCTCACGAGATACGTAATCCTGTAGCTGCAATAAGGGGCTCGGTCGAGGAACTTGGGCGCAACCTGGACGATCCTTCCATGGCAAGAAGCCTGGCCGACATAGCTATTCGCGAGTCCGATCAGTTGAACCAGATTGTGACCCGGTTTCTGCAGTTTGCACGGAGTTCCAGCCCGGTGAAGCAGACCTTCGATCTGCGCGAACTGCTGGAGGAGACAATTGTGCTGCTTCGTCGCCGGGCGAAACGGACCCTGGCTGCCGACGTCGAGTACTGTGCCGTCGGCGAGGGAGTGGTCGTTGAAGTGGACAGACCGCAGCTCAAACAGGCGTTGTTGAACATAGGGAACAACGCCTTGGAAGCGATGTCTGAAGGAGGGACGCTCAACATATCTCTGTCGCAATGCGACGATACGGATCAAGCCCGGATAACGTTCCGCGATTCCGGTATTGGAATTCCGCAAGACCAAATGGAGAGAATATTCGAACCGTTCTTCACAACCAAGAAGCACGGTTTCGGGATGGGACTTGCCGTGGTTCAGAAGATCATCTCTTCCCACGGTGGTTCCGTCGAGATATCTAGCAAGGAGAGGGAAGGTACAACAGTGGCGGTCACTGTTCCCCTGAAGGCAACCGCCGATCAACCGGTTGCGTTAGCATCGGCGAGCTAAACGAGGTATACTCGCATTGGAAACGGACGAGACAGCCAAACATGCCCGACACATAGACGGACTGGGCGGTTCGTGCAACGACGCGACCATACTGGTCGTTGACGACGAGAAAAGCATGCGGGAACTGCTCAGCATTATGTTGTTGAACGACGGGTATCACGCCGAGACGGCTGCCAGCGTATCGGAGGCGGGCCGCAGGCTTCGCCGCAACGGCGTTGACCTCGTGATAACCGATCTCAGGATGGGAAAGGATGCCGCCGCCGGCATGAAGATGCTGGCAAAGGTGCGCGAGACCGACCGTGACATCCCGGTTATCATGATTACGGCGTACGGGTCGGTAGATACCGCTATAGAGGCCATGAAAAAGGGCGCGATTGACTATGTGCAGAAACCTTTCAAGAACGAGGAGATGCGCATTGTCATAAAGAGAGCCCTTGAGCAGAAAAGGTTAAAGGACGAGAACGCGCGGTTGCGCGCGGAGCATATCAGGCTTGGGCGCCTGGGCCAGATCGTCGGTACGAGCAAGGTTATCGAGGACGTGCGCGAGCTCACAGAGCGCGTCGCCGGCCTCTCGAGCACCGTGCTGGTCAGGGGTGAGAGCGGAACCGGGAAGGAGCTTGTTGCCAGAGCGGTACACGAGCTGAGCCCCAGATGCGATCACCCGTTTGTTGCAGTGAACTGCGCCGGAATACCGGAATCTCTATTGGAAAGTGAGCTGTTTGGACATAAGAAGGGTGCTTTTACCGGTGCTATAGAGACCAGGAAGGGGCTTTTTGAGGCGGCCAACGGCGGCACCCTGTTTCTTGACGAGATAGGCGATATGCCGCTGGCGCTGCAGGTTAAGCTGTTGCGCGTACTGGATGAGAGAATAGTAAGACCTGTCGGTACCGCTGAGCGCGTGGTGATAGACGTCAGGGTGATATCGGCAACGAACAAGCATCTCGAGGATGAGGTGAGGGAGGCGAGATTCAGGGAAGACCTTTTCTACAGATTGAACGTTATACCTATCAGGCTGCCGGCGCTCAGGGAGAGGGGCGAGGACATACCGCTTCTGGCGGCGCATTTTCTCGTCAAGTACGCTGAGCGGCTCAACACGGATGTGTCCTCGATATCTCCGGAAGCGATGTCGTTCCTCGAGGGGTTCAACTGGCCGGGCAATATCCGCCAGCTGGAGAATACCGTGGAGAGAGCGGTGGCGCTGTGCGGCGGTCGAACGGTTGAACCGGTTGATCTGCCGCGAAACATCATCGAGTACTGTCCGGAACTTGACGAGGAGGAGCATGCGCCGCTGCCATCGGGCGGTGTCGACCTGGAGCTGAGAACCGAGGCGCTCGAGAGAAGTCTCATAACGCAGGCGCTGGTCAAGACGCAATACTCTCAAAAGAAGGCCGCTCAACTTCTGAACGTACCGGTTCGGTCGTTGAGATACCGGCTGAAAAAGTACGGCATGTCGCCGAATAGTCAGAGGGAAAGGAAACGTGTTGAGGAGCGTGACTCCGTGACGGAGCAGGATTCGAGCAAGAAGGCTTGAGGGAGGTAGCAATGCCTACGTTTGTGTACACAGTGCGAGATCGCGCGGGAAGGGTTCATACCGGTAGGTCGGTCGCGGACAACCGTCAACTGCTGATCATGGAGCTTCAGCGACGCGGTTGGACGCCCACGCAGGTTGCGGAATCCGCGGCTGCAAAGGCGGGCGGTGCCGGCGGCGGCGTGCGGGGCTTGTCGGCCATTCTGCTCGGACTGCGTTCCGGCAAGGTCAGGGGGGACGAGATGGTGATCTTCACTCGTCAGCTCGCCACGATAGTCAACGCCGGTCTGCCTTTGATGCAGGGGCTTGACATACTTGCCCAGCAGACGGAGGATGCCAACCTGAGCCGCATCCTGAAAGAGATCTCTTCGGACGTTGAAGGTGGCGAGACCTTCTCCGAAGCGTTGGGGAAGCACCCCGCAGCGTTCACCGATCTGTACGTGAGCATGGTACGGGCCGGTGAAGCGAGCGGTAACCTGGACGGGATACTCTTACGTCTGGCTGAGTACATGGAAGCGACAGCGGTTCTTAAGCGCAAGATCCGTTCCGCCATGACCTACCCGGCAGCAGCGTTCACTCTCGTGATGCTGATAGCTGCAGGACTGCTGACCTGGGTGGTACCGAGATTCAGGGATATATTTGCCAGTTTTGGCAAGGAGCTGCCCGGTCCTACACGATTGCTCATCGCGATCAGCGATATGTTGAGGCACAATCTCCTGTGGGTAGTGGGTGCCATGATCCTGGCTTACATGGTGCTGCGAATGTACACCCGGTCGGCTTCAGGCGGAATGATGTTCGACAGGCTGAAGCTGAGACTGCCGGTGTTTGGCAAGCTGCTCCGCAAGGTGGCCGTATCGAGGGTCACCAGAACGCTGAGCACGCTCATACGGAGTGGTGTCCCGATACTGGGGGCGCTCGAGATTGTGGAGAGAACCGCAGGTAACCGGGTGTTCGCTAAGGCGGTGCACGAGTCGCAGGACAGTGTGCGTGCAGGTAAGACGCTGGCCGAACCGTGGGAGGAGTCGGGTGTGTTTCCGCCGATGGTCACCCGGATGATCAGCGTCGGAGAGAAGACGGGGGCTATGGAAACGCTGTTATCCAAGATAGCCGACTTTTACGATTCGGAGGTGGACGCCGCAGTCGCGAGTCTCACGAGCCTGGTCGAGCCGTTGTTGATCGCGTTTCTTGGGGTCACGGTCGGCTTCATAGTGATAGCGCTGTTCATGCCGATCCTGAACCTGTCGACGCTGCTCAGCTGAGCAGCAACGAGCGAGCGATGAGCGGTGGTGGCGAAATGCACAAGATCTTGGTCGTTGACGATAAGGAAAATATGAGGAAGGTGCTGGAATCGGCCTTCGTCGCCAGGGGGCTGGATGTCGATACGGCCGCCGGCGGCGAGGAGGCGCTTCGCAGACTTTCCTCCACTGGATACGACGTCGTGGTGACGGACCTGAAGATGCCCAGGGTTGACGGGATGGGCGTGCTGAGGGAGGCCAAACGCGCCTGTCCAGAGACGGAGGTCATCGTGATCACCGCGTACGGCACTATAGAGTCAGCCGTCGAGGCCATGAGGCTCGGCGCGTTTGATTTCGTGGCAAAGCCGTTCAAGCTTGCTGAGGTCGAGACGAAGATCGACAGGATCCTGCGACTCAAGGTGCCGACAACCGACAACGGGCAGCCAGCGAATGATAGCTGGGCCATCGTTGGCGACAGCGCGGTGACACAGCGGATTGTCCGGTTCGTGCGCAAGGTGGCTTGCGCAAGAAGCTCGGTCCTTGTCACCGGGGAAAGTGGCACAGGCAAAGAGCTCGTGGCAAGAGCGATCCATGACTGCAGCGACAGACGCGATGGGCCGTTTGTCGCGGTCAACTGCGCGGCCCTGGCGCCCGGAGTGCTCGAGAGCGAGCTTTTCGGTCACGAGAAGGGAGCGTTTACGGGCGCCATTCAGACAAAACCCGGCAGGTTCGAGATGGCCGATGGAGGGACGCTTTTTCTGGACGAGATCGGCGACGTTGACCCGAGCATCCAGCTCAAGCTTCTGCGCGTGCTCGAGCTGGCGGAGTTCGAGCGCGTTGGCGGAACCGAAACCCTCAAGACCGACGCGAGAATCGTTGCCGCGACAAACTGCGACCTGCAGGAGCGCATTCGACAAGGAAAGTTCCGCGAGGACCTCTTTTACAGGCTCAACGTCCTCTCCATACATATCCCCCCACTGCGCGAGAGGGGCGGCGATATCGAGCAGCTCGCCACGTACCTCATGCAGCGCGTCGCGCGCAGCGCGGAACGCACGCCCCTGGAAATCATGCCCGATGTGATGGACGCGTTCCGCAGGTATTCATGGCCCGGTAACGTCCGCGAACTGGAGAACTGTCTCGAACGAGCTATGGTGCTTGCTGAAAGCGATGTCATCACTTTGCGAGAGATACGCCCGGAGTTGGCCGGCTGTCCGCAGTCGCCGGCACACTCTCCTGTAGCTGATAAGCTCGCGACTCTGACGAGCGAGGTCGAGCTCGAGATGATCAAGACGGCGCTCGACAGGAACCGCTGGAACAAGAGCAAGGCAGCCGAAGAGCTCGGGGTCAAGAGAACTACGCTCATGTACAAGATCAAGAAGTACGGTCTCGAGTGAACCTGGAACGCGACTACCATGAAACGACTGCTCTCCCGATTAAACCTATCTCTTGAAGAGAGGTTCATCACTGCCACCGTCCTTCTGGTAGGCGCCATCCTACTTCTGCTGTTCGGCCTGGTGGTCTCGGTGCTCGAGCGGCATTTTGTCAATGATCCAGACGCCTTCTTTCTGAGCGTGATCGTGCTAATGATCGCGACATCCACGGCGTATATCAGCCTCATCGTAGTGCAGTGGTTTTTGCTGAGACGCCTCGTGATGACGCCGGTCAAGGAGTTTCTCGCGGCGTCCAAGGAGATCGCTGGTGGAGACCTTGCACGTCGTGTGAAGGTCGATTCGCGCGACGAAATGGGCAGCCTTGCGCGGTCGTTCAATGAGATGACGGAAAAGCTTGCCGGTCTGATAATGTCCCTGTCCGAACTGAAACAGCTGAACGAAGAGATACTGCAGAGTATGAGCAGCGGTGTTATTGTCGTGCGCAAGGATAGCCGCGTGGCGACGGTGAACAGGGCCGCTGAGCGGATTCTGGGACTGCGTTCGGAGGAGATCGTTGAGAGACTGGTCGAGGAGCTTGCTCTGGACGAAGTGATGCGCAACCTCGTCATTGATGCCCTGCGCTACCGCAAGATGGTCGGCAGAATTGAGGTTGAAGTCGCGCGAAATGACGGCGGCAAAGTGCATCTCGGCATCGCCGTATCGCATTTGCTTAGCGCGGCCGGATGGTTTGAAGGAATCATCGTCCTGTTTACCGATCTGACGGAGACAAAGATGCTGCAGCGTGACGTCGAGCTGAGCCGGCAGATGGCGGCGCTCGGAGAGCTTACCGCCGGAGTGGTCCACGAGCTTCGTAATCCGCTTGCGGCAATTTCCGGTATGTCGGAACTGCTGCTCAGAGAAATGGATGGCCAGGACGCGAGCAGAGAGAAGGTAGCCGACATCCTCCAGGAGGTGTCGTTACTCGATGGCACGGTCAGCCACTTTCTGGCTTTTGCGCGACCGTTCCAGCTCAACCTCAGTGAAGTTGACCTGCGCGAGGTGGTCGGACGGGCGCTTGCGCTGTGTTCCGCCAGGCTCGACGAGAAACGGATAATCGTCGTGACCTCATTCGATGAGGAGGTCAGATCCGTACGCGGCGACTCCGAGAAACTTGCCCAAGCTGTCGTCAATCTCATCAACAATGCGGCGGACGCCGTGAACGATGGCGGCAGCGTGGCCATAACGCTATGCCCGGGCCGCAACGGTTCCCGGGAGGAGGAGACCGTGCTCCTCGTCAGCGACGATGGTCCGGGCGTGCCGGCGGAGGACAGGGACCGGGTGTTTAAGCCCTTCTTCACGCAGAAACAGGATGGTACCGGGCTTGGCCTGGCAATTGTGCACCGAATCGTGACAGCCCACGGCGGTGGGATAAAGCTGGAAGACGGGGACGAACGCGGTGCCACGTTCAAGATATCCCTGCCCGCGTCAGCACGCGCCGATTGAGCTTTTTCGGCGCGTGGGCGCCGTTCATCTCGTCAAATTCCGCACGGTTTTCCTGTCGAGCTTCTTGACGACCGCTTCAACGAGCTTGACGGCGTTCTCGTAATCTTTTCCGTGGATTATTCCCGCATGACTGTGGATGTAACGTGTCGGCACGCCGACGTAGACGCACGGCACGCCCTCGGCATATACGTGGATCTGACCGCCGTCCTGCCCTCCGCGCGTCAGCGCCTGGAGCTGGTACGGTATCTTCGACTCCTCCGCGGTCGCGATGGCGAGGTCGCGCAGCTTGAGATTCGGGATCATGCTCGAGTCCAGTATAGCGATCTGAGGTCCCTTGCCGAGCTGGCCTTCCACATCGTCCGGTCTGACGTCCGGGGTATCGGTGGCCAGTCCCACTTCCATGACCAGCGCGGCATCCGGTTTAACAAGCGTGACGCTCGTTCTCGCGCCTCGTAGACCGACCTCCTCCTGGACGCTGCCGACACCGTACACGGCGTTTGGATGTTTTCTCCTCGCAAGCCTCTTTATCACATCGACGAACATGGCGCACCCGATGCGGTCATCCCATGCTTTCGCCATGAACGTCCTGCCGCGGTCCATGGAAGTAAAAGGACAGACCGGTACGATCGGGTCGCCGGGTCGCACGCCAAGCCTCTTCTCGGCATCGGCTTTGGACGATACGCCGACATCAATGAACATGTTTTTCTGTGTGACGACCTTCTTTCGCTCTTCCGGTTCGAGCGCGTGAGGCGGTTTCGAGCCTATGATGCCGGGCACGTCGCCTTTGTGCGTCTTGATGACCACCTGCTGGGCGAGCAGCACCTGGTCCCACCAGCCGCCGAGAGGCAGGAACCGCACGAAACCCTTGTCGGTCACCTTTTTCACCATGAACCCCACCTCGTCCATGTGACCGCAGAGCATGATGCGGGGACTCTCGGCCGTGCCGACCTTCTTGCATATAATGCTGCCGAGCTTGTCGTAGCTGACCGAGCATGTGGGTTTCAGATGCCGTTCGATGATCTCGCTGACTTCACGCTCGTATCCGGAGACGCCGTCGGCTTCGGTGAGCTCCTTGAGCAATCCTTCAGTTTCCTTTTTCATGACGACTCACGCTTTCCTTCCTGCAGCATACCCAGGTTCCCGACTCTCATCGATTATTGGGGCACCTTTTCCCAATCAGCGAGGAATCGTTCGATACCGACGTCCGTCAGGGGATGTTTAACAAGTTTCTCTATCACGGCGAAGGGGATCGTGGCGATGTCCGCACCCATGAGGGCAGCGTCGACGACGTGGTTCGCTCCACGTATGCTCGCCACGATGATCTCCGTCTTGAACTCATAGTTATCATAGATTGTCCGTATCTGCGAGATCAGCTCCATGCCGTCGTGACTCACGTCGTCCAGACGACCGACGAACGGGCTGATATACGACGCGCCGGCCTTGGCGGCAAGCAACGCCTGTGACGGCGAGAAACACAACGTCACGTTCGTACGAATACCGTCCTCCTGAAGCCGTTTGACCGCCTTCAGGCCCTCAAAAGTCAAGGGGACCTTGACGACAATGTTCTTATGTATCGAGGCGAGCTCTTGCGCCTCACGTACTATACCGTCCGTGTCGAGGCTGACAGCCTCGGCGCTTATGGGCCCGTCCACTATAGCGCATATTTCCTCGATGACCTCGCGGAACGGTTTGCCGGTCTTCGCGATAAGCGACGGGTTAGTGGTCACGCCGTCAATCAGTCCCATTTCGGCGGCTTTGCGTATCTCTTCGACGCTCGCTGTGTCTATGAAAAACTTCATCTAATGCACTCCTCCTTTTGCTCTGTTGCCAAAACGCGGTTTTTAGACGATTCGGGAATACGGAGGAGTATTATACCTCAGGTTGGCCCTGTGCGCAAGGATATCCGGCAGCGCAGCATACGTGGAAGGTAGAAGATCGACCGGGCGGCATCCTGGTGCGCCGCATGCAGTTTCCGTCTAGTGGTTGCCGCAGATGTGCCTCAGTTATCGCCACACGAACCAGAGGAATATGGAGGCCGCGACAGTTGCCGCGATGGTGAAAGGAAGACCTATCTTGCCGAACTCGCGGAACGTCACAGGGTATCCGCGTTTGTCGAGTATGCCGGCGACGACAATGTTGGCCGACGCGCCTATCGGAGTTATGTTGCCGCCTATGCACGAGCCTATAAGCAGCCCGAACAGCAGCAG
>Ga0114922_10004958_pt1 | contig 12305 bp, 11 predicted proteins | sample AartaG_FD_100975 | JGI IMG/M metagenome (GOLD analysis project Ga0114922, IMG submission 100975) | Deep subsurface microbial communities from Aarhus Bay to uncover new lineages of life (NeLLi) - Aarhus_00045 metaG | ecosystem: Environmental > Aquatic > Marine > Oceanic > Sediment | place...
CTGTACAGCTTCCGGCTTATTCAATGCAGGCTTTATTTTATCAACATAGAGCCAGACAGAAAAGAAAGACCAGATCACAAATACAACAAATCCAATAATAAGGATTCTCATTGTTATGTTTTTAAGTTAATGATCAGGTAATTATCCCCAAGTTATGAAATAAATACATTTAAGTCTAATAAACTTCTACAGATGCGACAGAACCTCCAATTTATTATATATTTGGAGCTGTTTATTTATATCCATTAATTCTAAAATTATGGCCAGAATTAAAGTAACAGTTGAACGCATAGATGGGTTTTGTGATATGCCAATGCTGGTTGGAGATCACTTCTTTCTTGATGGTTCAAAACTTACTATACCCAAGGATAAGCATATTTGTATGTGGGCTCTTCAAAGTATGATGCCCATTTTCCCGATTTTGAATGTAAAGGATAAGCTCGATGAAGGACATTGGATTAAAACAGTTAAACAATTTACCTGTCCTGACCCAAAAGGGAAAGTAATTTATCGCCTGGAAATAGTAGGTTAGGATGAGATCGACAATTAATACAAGAAAAATATGATCAAAATTGATATTGCCAAATGTACAGGTTGTCGAATGTGTGAAACAAGCTGTTCCTTCTTTCGTTCGGGGCAAACCAGCAGGTTAAGATCCAGAATTAAAGTTGTTAATATTTACGAAACAGGAATTGATGGTCCGGTTGTTTGTCAGCAGTGCAAGGAACGTTTTTGCATGGTTTGCCCTGTAAATGCAATGTCGATTGGTGAAAATGGACAGATTATTATTTCACACACTATTTGCATTCATTGCAATAAATGTATGAATAGTTGCCCGATAGGAGCTATTGAACTATACGAAGATGTTTATTACGTATGTGATTTATGTGGAGGCTCTCCAAAATGTGTAGAGAGCTGTTCTGAAAAAGCAATAACATATATCGCTCTGGAAAGTGAGAGTGTTTCCCTTGCGGACTTTAAAAAAGAATCCAAAAGGAAAAATGTAAGTGAGAAACAGGCAAATTTCATAATGCAGTCTGGTAAAAGTTTACGAAAAAAATGGAGGAAAGAGAATGCTTAAATATGGATACGGAGGTAGAATCCTTCGGGTAAACCTTTCCGCTAAGTCGTACAAAGTTGAAGAATTGCAAAAATCCTGGATCAGGGATGTCATAGGTGGCCGGGCAGCAAATTCGAAACGTTTATATGAAGAAATCGATCCAAAATGCGACCCCCTTGGTCCTGATAATATGCTAATATTTGGGATAGGTCCGTTAACAGGTACAGTTTTACCTGCATCGGCCTATTATACAATATCTGCAAAGTCGCCTCTAACTCATATTCTGGGTGATTCTGCTGCTGGTGGGCAATTTGGGGCAGAGATGAAAATTTCAGGTTTTGATCAAATAATTATTACAGGTAAATCAGAAAATTTAATATATCTGGACATTACAAATGATAATGTTCAATTTGTGGATGCACCACATTTAAAACACAAAACCATATTCGATACTACTAAATTTATCCGGGAGGAGAAAAGAGATTTCGCTGTGCAGGTAGCTTGTATTGGAAGGGCAGGTGAAAACAAAGTATTGTATTCTTCGGTTGTGTCCAGTGGAAACCGGAAAAACGGCAGAACCGGAATGGGAGCTGTTATGGGATCGAAAAACCTAAAAGCAATTGCTATTAAGGGTAAGGGCTCAGTCGAATATGCAGATCCTTTGGGTTTATTGGAATTGGTGACGAAAATGAAGACCAAAATATACCAACACGAGGAGTACGATAAAAGACATCAGATGGGTACTACCATGCTGATGAACGATTTAAACAGTATTGGTATTTTACCTACAAATCATTTTCAACAAGGGGTCTGTGATTATATTGATGAGGTATCAGGTGAAAAGCTCGCTGAAGTTTATAAAGTTAAAAACAAATCATGTTTTAATTGTAATGTCCATTGTTCACGATATTATGTGACTGATAAGATAGAAGCTGAAGGTCCTGAATATGAGACTTTATGTAGTTTTTCATCAAAAATTGGTAATGACGACCTGGAATTTGCTTTGGAAATGAATCATTATCTAAACCAGAATGGACTCGATTCAATATCTGCGGGTGAAGCTATAAGTTGGTTAATTGAGTGCCAGGAAAAAGGGATTATTAAACCTGAAGAAGTGGGAGGTTACCAAATTAAATGGGGTGAAAAAGATAAAATCCGGGAATTGGTGGAAATGATTGTTACCAGGGACGGGATTGGTGATAAACTTGCCAATGGCGCCACCAATTTTTCAAAATCATTCAGTAAAGAAGCTCAGGATCTGGTAATGCAGGTAAAGGGTTTGGATATTATCTGTGGCGATCCGCGGGGTATAAAAGCATATGGTTTAACCTATGCAATTGCTTCAAGGGGTGGAGACCATTTGCGAGCCGAACCCTATTTTGAACTTACACGGAAATATAAACTGGCCAGACAGAGATTCGGTACTGAAAAAGCTGCCGACAGGTTGGCTGAGGATGGGAAAGCGGCACTTGTAACCTGGTCAGAAAAGATTGCCCTTTTAACAGATAGCCTGACCATGTGCAAGAATATAGGTTTATGCATGGATATATTAGATTTTGAAGAGGCCGCTAAATTGCTAACAATGGCTACAGGAATCAATTATACTGCCTCTTATCTAGAGAAGATTCTTGGCAAAGCGATTGAAACGGATTACAAACTAAATCTAAAATTTGGTCTTTCAACAGATCAGGATACCTTACCGGATCGTTTTACTAAAGAGCCTTTAACAAGAGGAGAAACGAAAGGCTCTGTGGTAAATATCGAAAAAATGGTTAAGGAATACCGAGACTTACATAATAGGGAATGAGTAAGCCAACTTTTTCTTCAAAATTAACTGCATCCCTTTCGATAATTGGCGTGGCTGTGGGCCTGGGAAATGTATGGCGCTTTCCATATATGATGGGTAAATATGGTGGCAGTGCCTTTTTATTTATCTACATAATTTTTGTATTGATTTTTGCAATACCCGCTCTTGCCGGTGAGTTGAGTTTAGGCCGACATACTGGTAAAGGACCAATCGGGGCTTTTTCTCAGGCAACAAATTCTCTGTTTGGCAAAATAATGGCATATATGATATCTACTGCCATACTTGTGGCTAATGCTTATTATATTGTGGTTATCGCCAATCTGGTCTATCTCACCTTTTTTTCCGGTGTTTCAGGCTTTGGAAGTCCACACCATGATCTGCAGGCCGAGCTGAATAATGGAAATTTGCAATTTGGGATATCCATATTTATTCTTTCAAGTGTACTATTTGTAGTAATGCAAGGGCTTAAAAAAGGTGTTGAGCGATTTAGCAAATACATTGTTCCGTTTTTTGCTATCGTTATGATTTACTTTTTGTTACACGTACTTAGAATAGATGGCGCGGTTGAAAAACTAATAGTATTCTTAAAGCCGGATTTCGAGCAACTTACCATCCAGAATATCTTCGCTGCATTAGGGCAGGCTTTCTTTTCTCTTACCCTGGGTGGCACTATCCTGGTAGTATATGGCAGCTATCTAAAAAAAGAAGAAAATATTTTGAAAATATCCATTTTCAGCGGACTTGGAGATTTGGGTGCTTCACTATTGATATCATTGATTCTTGTCCCAGCTATTCTTGTTTATGCGCTTAACCTGGAAGAGGGGCATACTTTGCTGTTTTCGACACTTCCGGTCTTGTTTGAACAGATGCCGGGAGGGAGAATTCTTGGAACATTTTTCCTGTTTTCACTTGTTTTAATGGCTTTTTTATCAAGTGCCGCGGCTGTGCAGTTTTTATCAACATCTTTAAATAACAATACTAAACTGACCTATAAACAGTCTGTGATTCTTATTGGTGTTCTTGATTTATTGTTAATTATACCATGTGCATTTTTTGGAGATATTATTCCAATACTTGATTTAATCTTTGGCTCTGGAATGCAGGTAATTGGTAGTTGCTGTGCAATCATTGCCCTGACCTGGTTTATTGGAAAGAAGATTACTGTAAATCAGATTTTCAATCAAAAAAGGAACACCTTTCAAAATTGGTTTTTTGTCTGGCTTAAGTGGGTAATTCCTGCAGCATTAATACTTACGCTGGTATTATATATCTACAGTAGTATTATAAAGATCTAGGTGATCATTTTACAATTCTTTAATAATAAGGTCATTAGGTTCTGTAGCATCTGAGTAAGAATTTTGCTCTGCAATCAGAACAAGGACAATCCAGGATCATAAAATGCTGCCAATCAACCTGGTTTGGTTTTTACTTCTTTATGGAGCTGACGGCGCTGTTATCGAACTTTCTCGAGCTTGATCTGCTCAGACTTTCAAAGCTTTATTAGGGAATCATAAGTCTTTATCAGTTAATACAGAACTGGCTATAGCCTGAACAACCTTTCGGCATTTTTCCCGAGGATCCCCTCTTTCATATCATCAGTAATATCTAATTGGTCAATACTGGATAACATTTTGCCAATGCTTCCTATCTGGTGAGGATAGTCACTCCCGGCAAGAAGATGATCATCCCCTGCAAAATCAAGAGCCAGCTTAAGAGCTTTGATATCAAAATTGACAGTATCAAAATAAAATTCCTTCAGGTATTCGCTTGGTAGCCTATTAATATTTTGCCTGTTTTGGGGAATGCTTCGTAGCCCCTGTCATATCTTTCTGCCAGGAATGGTATGGCCCCTCCAAAGTGACCTAATAGCCATTTAATGCGTGGAAATCACCTAATTTTATTAATAAATCCTTCATTGAGTTTATAACTCGAATCATGAGTATAGATTAGGTGATTATAATTATTCTATCCCGGAGAAGTAAAAACATAAAACCAATAAAGATTAGAGGCATTATTTACTCTGGGTAGTGTCTGATACCTTTGAGGGGAGATCGTTGAATAGAGAAAGTCTAAGGTGTCCAAAATGATATGTTTTTGTGCTATTAAGAATGCTTATAAATAATAATCACCTATAGAATAAGATTTATTCCTCTTTTCTGAGACCATTGAACCAGGAATGTGTTGAGAGCTTATCAGCTATCTGTTCTTTCGAAACCTTTATATAGTTTAAAAAATCTTTTTCTGTTTTATGGCCAGTTATCTTCATTATATACAATGCTGGTATACCTTCATTGTACATATTTGTTGCTCCCGACCTCCTGGCAGTGTGGGTTGTAATTAATTCGTTCTTTGGAACTGTCTTATTATATCTTTTACCACCACTAACTGTTTGAAAAGTAACTTCATTAGTAATCTTTGCAAAGTAGCTCCTCGCATAGGAAGGGTCTTTTTAGTTACGTAATATTTAATCTGATAGCTGCAAATAGCACCACCCTTCGACTGATAGATGTAACAAGGGCAGGATATTACAAATATGTATCCAATTACTCTGATGACAATGTTTTACTAATTGAGCTCAGGGACCCTGGGTTAATCCACCAATTTATGTTTTCTGCAATTATTAAGTTGCATCGTTTATCTCAATGTCAGCTCCATCTATCGATAAACGTTGACAATTGATATTCTTTCACTAAAAGCCTTTTCGTTCCACCGGCCAAAGGTCCCTGAGTAAGTCAACAGTCATGAAGATTTCAGGGCTGTTGACGCATCGAAGGGTGATGCCAGTGAAACCATGATTAATAATTATACTGTTAATTTTATCAAAGTGGTACAGTTTTGAATATTGCTAGCAATTTAAAGGTATTAGGGTCTATTTTGGTGTATAGATGCTTTTTCAGTAATTGCATGGTTTGAGGTGTCCACTCTGTAATAAACTTATGTGTTGATGCCATATGATCCGGCGTGGTTGTATAGCAGTAAGGACGTTTTATCCTCTTATGAATGGCTATCCGTGTATAATTATAATAAACCTCTACCTGTGAAGAAGAGTACAGGATTTTAACTTTCTTGCGGATATACTGATAAGGAAGGTTTCATTCAGTGTTGGCTCATAGCGGTTGCTCTTTGTTACACCGGTCTTTTTAAGTTGCTTATCCATATATGGAAAGAACTCGTGAAGGTTCTTCATTTTCTGTGATGGAGCTTTAACCGGCTTCTTAACAAACAATTCTTCCATGCCTATATCATCAAGCTGGAGTAACTCCTCGATAGGCTTATTTAAAAACTTTAATTGTGTTAGGTATTTATCTATTGTATTTCTGGAGAGATCAAGGTAGTTGCTTATAAATAATTTGCTCTTGCCTTGATAATATAATTGCAGCAGTCTTCTTAACTTACTCATAACTATTGATTTATTTGCCATATTCCGTGCTGTTTGGTTTTAAAAACAGTGACGAAATTATGATTTCAATAGCCTGATAAAATTCTTTGATTAAAAACTGCTCACTTTGGTCCGGAATGAGGTGCTCAGTTTAGTCCGGAATCATATGCTCACTTTGGTCCGGAGCGAGGTGCTCAGTTTAGTCCGGTATGAGGTGCTCACTTTGACCGGAATTTCCAGTTCATTTGGAGAATTATTGTAAATAATAGAATTGGCTAATTTCATTTTAGAGCCGGTTCCTGACGGCCATCCTCCATGCGGGAATAGTTGTATGAGCAGCCTTTAAAGATCTGCTAAATGACCAACCGATAACCTTTCTATCATAGAGATCTATAATTACGATCAAATAGAGCCAGCCTTGCAAAGTTTTAATGTAAGTTATATATGACACCCATACTTAAAATGTACTGTCATGGACGCCGGGATTATAAATCCCGGCTATCAACAGTTCACGATGGAGGGGATTTGTAATCCCCGACTTTGCTCTCGTAAAGTATCTTTCTTCTGCCGCAGGGATTGCAAATCCCTGCTATCAACGAGGGTAAATCCGACTATGGTTGATACAGTTTAAAGTCCATATTAGCAACAAACTCAGCCATAAACTCCTCATCTGATGACAGTTCAACAAGTCTTATCCGGGACTTAATATCTATCATCCGATTTATAAAATTCCCTGATTTTAGTGCAAGAATTGCACCTGTGCCGGCAGCATTGCCTATTTGTATGTATTTCTTATGCAAGTGAGCAGGAAGAAGGCCTATTCTGACAGCATTTGAAATATTTATATAATTACCGAATCCACCAGCCAGAAAAATCCCATCCAGATTATTCACTGACAGATCAGCACGTTTGATCAAAATGTCCATACCGGCAGCAATAGCAGCTTTGGCTAGCTGAACTTCCCTAATATCACTTTGAATGATCTTAATTTCAGAATCATATTCATCCTTACAGATCACATAAGGTTCCTTTAGCAGGCCATCAGATGAAATTTTACCTGTATCAAGCATGAAGGCAACAATATCTATCAGTCCTGAACCACATATTCCACGCGGTCTGACATCTCCAATGGTTTTAAATCCTTCTTCACTGAAGCTTTCTATAGCTCCCTCAACAGCAGACATACCACAGTTTATCCCTGCTCCCTCAAATGCAGGACCAGCTGCTGTAGCACATGCCCATACTGTATCTTTTGTAACAAGAGCAATCTCACCATTTGTCCCAATATCAATATAGAGATAACTATCGAATTTCCTGTCATCTATTGAGGCAAGTCCAGAAAGGATATCAGCACCTACATATGCGCTGACAGATAGCAATAATATTATTTCAGCCTGAGTATTAATCTTCAGATTAAGTTCATAAGCACTCAGAATTTTTATTTCGGTAAAAACAGGACTAAAGGGTGAAACACCTATTGTAGCAGGATTAATTCCTGCTATAAGATGAAGCATAGTTGTATTACCTGTAACAATCATTCTCATAATGCTGTCAGATGAGACAGAAAGATCCCCTGTAAATCGTTCAATGCTTTCATTCATTACATTGACAAGTAATCTCTGCATATTTGCGGTACCCTCATTATTCTCAACGCAATAGTTAATCCTTGATAATACATCGGCTCCATATGATGATTGTGGATTTCTTGCAGCACTGGTACCTAACAGAGAACCGGTTGCCATATCTACAAAATACAACACTATTGTTGTAGTTCCAATATCAGCAGCAATCCCATATCCCTTACGTACACTATCCTGATCCTGTTTTTCTATTGAATCAAGATTAATAATATGCTTATATTGCAGACTCAGAATATTCATTTCCTTCTCGTCAGGAACAGAAACATCAATGTCTGCCTCCACTTTATAATTACAGGCGGTAACGGTACCCCTGCCTCTGATTGTAACCAAGCATTTACCACAGATACCTTTACCCCCGCAAGGGGAATAAATACTGAAACCCTGGTCTCTGATTATATCAATAAGAACAGTTCCAGTCTCCACTTTTACCTCAAGATTCTTCTTCTTACTGATCAGTTTAACCTTCCTATACATCATAATGCCTTTAATCTTTTCCGGAACATACAATTACTTCTACCGCAAATATCACAGGTATTCTCACGGTAATTTATACTTTTACCAATTCCTATTATTCCGCTAATGGATTTTACAGGTTGCATGATAAAAGAGTCCTTAAGTTCAACACCTGCATATTCCCCTGATACAAGTGTGAACAATTTTGATTGTTCCCTAATATCCCATTCACAATTACCCGGACAGTATAAATTAGTAAGATTCAAATGTTCGCTGTTTGCCCTCTCTTTAAGTTCGGAATGCATTTTTGCAGCGATTTTCTCAACAACAATCGAGCCGGCTATATCATAGATATAACCTTTAAGGAATTCTCCTCTTTTGTAATTACTGCTGCTTTTTTCGGAAAAGGACTTACCGGCAGTACAGATAAACAATGCGACCTGATCAGAGCCTGAGAGTTCATTAAAAATGATACTGTATAGGTTGAAAATAAGATCGTTAATCTTCAGAATACTGCCATTTGCATCGAAGCGGATATCAGAGAACAACTTCATCTGTCCCCTGAAGTCAGCGAGATTGTTTAATTCCTCAATAATTCCGGACATCTCAAATGATATCTCAGTATCCAGTCCTGAACTTTCAGGTTCCATATTAATGAGAATCTCTTCTTCGGTAATACTTATTTCTTCAGCACTGTAATTGAATAATAATTCTTCCGGGATCATTATGAACAAATTTTGAATCTTATATCTAATATATTATAATTCAAGATCTTTAACTATCTGAGGGATTGCAGATACCCAACCAACTGACATTAAATGTATTCCGCTAATACCTTGTTTCTTTCTCAGGGACTCTATTATTTCCATGGCAATTTCCAGGCCCATTTCTTCATAGGAGTTTTCATTTGCATTCCTGAACCGCTTAAGAATTTTTTCATGAATCGATACACCTGGAATTCTATTATGAAGATATTCCGCCATCTTCAGGCTCTTAAGTGGGGCAATCCCGGCCAGGATATATACTTTTCCAAGAATATCACGCTTGTAGATTTCCTCAAGCCAGTCATCAAAACGTTCTTTATCAAATATGAGGTTTGTCTGAAGGAACTGAGCCCCTGCATTAACCTTCTTTTGTTCCCTTAAAGCCTGGAACTTAGGGTCAGATGCAAAAGGAGATGCAGCCGCCCCTAAAAACAGTTTAGGAGTATTTGCTATCTTTCTTCCATCAAGATAGACTCCTTCATCTCTCATTCTCCTTAGAATCCATAACATCTGTATTGCATCAATATCCAGTATGTTCATATTCCCCCTGGGCGAAGGACCAATTGCAGGACTATCACCGCTTATGCACAGGATATTTCTGACTCCGTTTGCATTAGCTCCTATGATCTCAGATTGCAGGCCGGTTCGCGTTTTGTCACGGGCGGCAATCTGAAATACCGGTTCAACATTCATTTCCGCAGCTATCCGGCTGCAGGTCATACTTGACATTCTTGGACAAGAAGATGCACTATCTGTAAAATTAACAGCAACGACATAATCTTTAACAATGCCAATCTTTGCTTTAAGCTTTATAACAGATGAATCAAGAGGAGGATTCACTTCAGCAGTAATTACAAAATTACCCTCATTTAATTCCTTTTCCAGGTCAGAAACAGGTTCGTTATAACCCGGAGCATGATATAGTGAATCTCCTGCCCACCATTCGGGCTGACGTACCGGTCTGAAGACACTATCCCATGCAAATGATTTCTTCACTTTATCCTGAGAAACAAGAGATGACAAGAATTTATAAGTTCCAAATTTCCTTATCTGACTTACTACATCACCCCAGGTTTCAGTCCCTGCCTTATCCCAATCTATTGGAGGCAGTACCTCAAGCAACATTTCCTCCCTGTTCATTTTAAATGCACGGCTATAGATCCTGTACCATATACATGGTCTTGATTCGTCCACATAACATTTCTCTGGCGAGGAACCCCCACATGGTCCATTCCTCATACCTTTCGGGCATTCCATAGGACAGATAAAGGCTGTTTCCTGGAGGAGACAATTACCACACATTCTGCATCCGAACAATGGCCCTTTTACCCATTTTTCGATTCGGGCCAGAATTCTTCTTCCGAGTCTTTCCTTATGGAAAGGTCTGAAAGACGCCTGCCATCTTCTACCAGGAGTAAAAACCGACATATTCAGCTGAATTAATTAATCCTCAGATCCGCCAGATCTGACAATACTCTGTAAATCTCATTGCATAATAATCCCGGCCAAGTAACAAATCTGCCGCCCTTACGGCTGCAGTTACTTTGACAGGATTTGCGATGGGGCAGCTCAATCCGTTCAGAATTGAAAATGCCATATACACGTTGTTTATTACTTCCCTGCCTGGTAATCCGAATGAGATATTACTTGCTCCCTGGGTTATGTTAAGCCCCAGATTATCACAAATCAGTTTCATGGTTTCAAGGCTCACAATAGCCGAGTTTGGATCAGCGCTCACTGCCATCGCCATTGGATCGATTATCACATCCTCCATTGGAATGCCAATCTTTAATGTCCGTTCAAGGATTTTCTCGGCAGTTTTCAATCGTTTCAACGGGTCATAGCTAATCCCTTCATCGCCCAACAATAATCCTATAACTGCAGCTCCATGCTCAGCTGCAAGGGGCAGGATGGTACTAAGTGACTTCTCCTCCCCATTAACGGAATTTATAAGACACTTTCCTTTTGCTACGCTCAGAGCAGCCTTAATTGCATCGGGTTTAGGAGAGTCAATACATACCGGCACATCAAAATTGCTTTGTATTGCAATTATAGTCTCTGGCAGCAACTCTACGTCATTCACTCCCGGAAATCCCACATTTACATCAAGTACTTCTGCGCCGGTCTCAATTTGCTTACCTGCTAATTCAAGTACATATTCAAAGTTCTTTTCCAGGAGAGTATCAATCAGTTTCTTACGTCTTGTGGGATTAATACTCTCCCCTATTATAACAACGGGACCTTCTGTATTTATCTCAACTGCCTTTGTTGGTCCCTTCAAAATTGTTTTCATAAAATGCCAGTATTATGAAGCCATAACAGAATTTAAATAGGTAACCGCCCCCTGTGGGTCAGGTGCATAAAAATCTGCGCCAACCTTTTTTCTGAAATCATCTGTCACAGGAGCTCCTCCTATTAATATTTTTGTATCAGGATGTTTTGATTTTAGTTCTTCTACCGTAAGCTTCATATTCTCCATAGTTGTTGTCAGAAGTGCAGATAGTCCTATAAAGCAGCCGGGATATTCATTAATGCAGCTAATGAATTTTTCTGCTTTAACATCGACTCCAAGATCTATTACCTCCCAGCCTCCTCCTTCAATTATCATAGCTACAAGGTTTTTACCGATATCATGAAGATCTCCTGCAACCGTACCTATTGCAAATACACCTTTCCTCTTTGCTTCACCAGACTGAAAGAAAGGCCTCAGATGTTCCATTGCAGTTTTCATTGCTTTTGCTGACATAAGCATCTGCGGCACAAAAATTTCATTTCTGCTGAATTTGTTTCCTACTATCTCCATGGCAGGTATCAAAGCTGTATCAAGAATATCAGAAGGTCTGATCCCATCATCAAGGGCCTTTCTTGTGAGCTCGTGAGCCCCATCCTTATCCTTCATGTCAGGAGGGAAAGGAGATTTTCTGTCAATTTTTCCTAACTCAATGCATTTTGAAATTTGTTTCAATATATCTTCCATATTTATTTGTTTATTAAATTCATTTAATGAATACCAAACTTCTTTTGAGTAATTAATGAATGATGAAAATAATTTGCATACTAAGTAAATGAATTAAATCAAATTATTTAAAAAAAGATAATATAAAATAAGGATATACTGTAAATACAGAATAAATTGATGAATATTCAAATGCTGACAGAATAAATAAACCCAAATAAACACGGAGATCAGATATTATTAATA
>Ga0114922_10004959_pt1 | contig 12305 bp, 10 predicted proteins | sample AartaG_FD_100975 | JGI IMG/M metagenome (GOLD analysis project Ga0114922, IMG submission 100975) | Deep subsurface microbial communities from Aarhus Bay to uncover new lineages of life (NeLLi) - Aarhus_00045 metaG | ecosystem: Environmental > Aquatic > Marine > Oceanic > Sediment | place...
GCCTGAGTGACATCCTTTCCAACCTTTCGTTTATCAATATCAAACGCAGCTACTATTTCGATATCATAGGGTTTGTAGCCCCCAATATCCCAGTGCATCAATCCAATAGCATCGTTGCTATTCTTTCCTTTATAATATTCTATGCCTTGAAGGAGTGAGCTTGCACAGTTACCAATACCCACGATAGCGATTTTAATTGTATCCATCGATACCCTCATTAATCAAATAGCCCAAAAGCACAGATCTGAACTCTGGAAACCTCTGTAAAGACTAAATTTATACTATTTCACTAAGATGATTTATTTGCTAAACGGTTTTTTTTCTCTATAAACACGTAAATCATCATGTTTTAGGTAAAATGTCTAAAGGAAGAATGGAAAAGTATAGCAACTCAAAATAACTAAAATATCTATTATTTGCAAGAATTTTATTCGCCTTCGCCTGAATACCCTGTAGCTCGCGCAGCGCAGGCGCTTGCGCCGCGTGTGCTACAGGGATGAATAGCGTGGTGTACCGCGCTGTAGCTCAAGGAGCGAAGGCGGGTTGGCTTCGGCGCAATTTCGCTCTGATACCCCGTCCCGCCCTAGCGGGACTGTGGGGAGCTTCATTAAGGAAGGGGGTTTTCTAATGTGGTGGCCCTTCCTTTTAGGCAGAGGTTAAATCGATGAAAGCAGGGTATTGACATTCGAAAAAGGAAGCGCTAAACAAACCAATCCTTTTAGCGATAGAATATCGATACCCCGTGACACCAGACGAAATCATAACCGCTGAAGGCGGTCCTCATGTAATCAAGGATAAGTTGGTTGAAAGTGTAGCTGAGAACGTGGATGCTGGGTATACTCCACTCTTTATCAATAGGGAAGAATGTGAGTTGATAACGGCACTCCGTGAAATTGATTCTATAAGCCGGAAAGAAAAAGGAAATACTTGAAAAAACGATAAAAACATTGACAAAGGAAGTTACCGCAATATAAATAAAAATACGTAGCACAATCCAACAAACTTCAAAGGCCCGCTTATGAAAAAATATCGTTTCTCTGGCGGCCTGTTCGTTACGCCCTTACTCATCACAACAAGTTGTGTCTATCTCACAAACAATGTAAAAAATACCCATTCTCTCGAACAGGCAAGGCACGCACAGTCTCAACTGCTTGCAATCCAAACCACACTCGACAAAAAATCCAGCCCATTACTCCGCAGCGGCCTTTTGGGCCTTCTCTGGCTCTGGACATTAGCCAGGTTCTATTCAATAGAAAAGAGGCGCCGGATCCCCCGATGGCAAGTGGGGGACCTCGCCCTTTTAAAAATCATCTGCCTGGAGGATTGTGAAGGGGTTAAGTCTACTTTTGACTCTTTTGATTTTTTGACAGGGCTCCAAGAGTACTTTTGACTCGTAATTTTTAAAAGAATTTGTGGCTTAAATTGTTATTCTTGCTATACAGCGGGACGCCCTTAAGATTTCCAATTTTATCGTTTTTTTACGATCAGAAAGGCTATACTATATTGAATATTGAGAACAGGCAAAATTGCCTGTTTGTCTGTTCAATCCCGATATATCGGGATCAGGCAAAATTGCCTTATATGTAAATGTTAAATGTAAATTGCTTAGCTTATATAAGGATGTGAAATGTTTGATACGATAGCCTTGATTTTAGTTGGTTGGTTGCTCGGATTACTTGGTCAACCCATAATTGATGCTATCAGAAAAGGATACCAGAAAAAAGAAATCCAGACAGCGATAATCTCCGAGCTTAAAGAAATTCAATACCGGCTGGTATGCAATGTATATTTGATAAACCGTCGTTTTGGTACAATTGATAATCAGCTCTTAAATTGGTCATTCAAAATATTAAAAGACTATAATGGCCCTTATTCCGATAGACAAGTTTTAGATGCTCTTGAACGACAACTTAACCTGAAGGATGAACAGCTTGCAAGTTTAGGAGAAATAATGAAGCCGGATAAATCTCAGGCTATTACTTTGAGAAAATTCACTACTCCTTTCCTTGATTTCCATATAGGCAGTCTGTCGATGTTCCCTCCAAGTTATCAATTAAAACTATTTGAAATTAAATCACAATTGGGTTTGCTTAATGACCAAATTGAAGATACAAAGTTTTATTATAAGATGACCTTTGAAGCGAATATTAGCACTGAAAATTACAATGCCGTTTGTTGCAACCTTGAGCAGGGTTACAAAAGTATCGCTGATAAGGCTAAAAATATTGTGGACTCTATTGGTAGTTCTTTTCATTAAATTTAAAAACTATAGCATTTAACATCGGTTTGCACAGGAACGCTGAAAGAGCGCCGCGTCCTGTGAAACCGGTCGTTATAATTCTAAACCCATCAGCTATGCAAACTACAAACAAAGGAATCCTCAATATGGCAAATACCAAGAACAACTCAAAAGAAGAACCGATAGAAAAGCAACTCTGGGCCGCAGCAGATAAACTCAGGAAGAACATCGATGCGGCGGAATACAAGCACATTGTATTGGGACTAATATTCCTGAAATATATCTCTGATGCCTTTGAGGAACTATACGATAAGTTAAAGAAGGGCGAAGGTGAATATGCCGGAGCCGACCCGGAAGACAGAGACGAATATAAAGCGGAAAACGTCTTCTTTGTCCCACCCTCTGCCAGATGGACTTATCTCTTAACACGGGCAAAGCTCCCGGAAATTGGCAAAGACGTTGATGCTGCTATGGATGCCATTGAAAGAGACAATTCATCACTCAAGGATGTTTTGCCGAAGGTATTTGCCAGGGGCAACCTCGACCCCACCAATCTGGGCGGACTCATTGACCTGATTGGCAACATTGCCCTGGGTGACGCCAAAGCCAGAAGCGCCGATGTACTGGGCCATGTGTTTGAATACTTCCTCGGTGAGTTTGCTCTGGCGGAAGGCAAAAAGGGCGGACAGTTCTATACACCACGAAGCGTTGTTGAACTGCTGGTGGAAATGCTGGAACCCTACAAAGGCCGGGTGTTTGATCCCTGTTGCGGTTCCGGGGGGATGTTTGTCCAGTCTGAAAAATTCATCGAAAAGCATCAGGGCAAGGCGAATGATATCTCCATTTACGGGCAAGAGAGCAACCAGACTACCTGGCGGCTAGCCAAGATGAATCTTGCCATAAGAAGCATCGACAGTTCGCAGGTAAGATGGAATAACGAAGGTTCTTTCTTAAACGATAACCACAAAGACCTAAAAGCCGATTATGTGATCGCCAATCCCCCGTTTAACGATAGCGACTGGAGTGGTGATCTGCTGAGGAAAGACGGCAGGTGGAAACATGGCACACCACCTGTGGGAAACGCCAACTATGCCTGGATACAGCACTTTCTGTATCATTTAAGCCCCAGCGGACAGACCGGTTTTGTGCTGGCGAAAGGGTCTCTCACTTCCAAAACCTCAGGTGAAGGGGATATCCGCAAATCATTAATTGAAGCCAGATTAGTGGACTGCATCGTCAATCTGCCTGCCAAACTGTTTTTGAATACCCAGATCCCCGCCAGTTTGTGGTTTTTGAGCCGGAACAAAGCCAACGGTAAATTCCGCAACCGGGTTGATGAAATCCTCTTTATCGAGGCCCGCAACATGGGGCATTTGATCAACCGCAGGACCAAAGAGTTTTCCCCAGAGGATATCGCCAGCATTGCCGAGACATACCACAACTGGCGCAATCCCGATGGTGATTATGAAGATGTGAAAGGGTTTTGTAATTCAGCTACGATTGAGAGAGTCAAAGACCTGGGTTATGTACTGACGGCGGGTCGCTACGTGGGCTTGCCCGATGATGAGGACGACTTTGATTTTAATGAACAATTCGCCAAGTTGAAAGCCGAGTTTAAGGAGCAGTTGAAAGAGGAAACGAGGTTGAACGCCTCAATTACTGAGAATTTGACAAAGGTGAAAATTGATGAGTGAATGGAATGAATGCGCACTTGTAGAAATTGCTGCACCACATAGGAAAGCCATCATTTCTGGCCCATTCGGGTCAAACATCAGTAGGAAGTTCTTCACTGAAACAGGAATTCCCGTAATACGTGGAAATAATTTATCCTTGAGCATTGGAGAGAAATTCATTGAAGATGGATTTGTATTTGTTTCAGAAGATAAGGCTAATGAATTAGGAACTTGGGCAGAAGAGGATGATTTAGTATTTACTGCTGCGGGAACGATTGGTCAAGTGGGCATAATCCAAGGAACTAAAATATTTAAGCGATATATAATATCAAATAAACAACTTAGGGTGACTTTAGACAAATCAAAAATCGAACCTTTGTTTGGATATTATTGGTTCGCTAGTCCGTTAATGACTGATAAAATAATAAGCTGTGATACTGGCTCTACTATACCTCTTATTAATCTTTCTGTTTTAAAGGCACTGCCAATCCGACTCCCCCCGCTCTCCGAACAAAAAGCTATCGCCTCAGTCCTTTCCAGTCTGGATGACAAAATAGACCTGCTGCACCGCCAGAACAAAACCCTCGAAGCTATGGCGGAAACGCTTTTCAGGAAGTGGTTTGTAGAGGAAGCTCAGGAGGATTGGGATGAAATACTGATTACTGATCTTTTTGAAATACGTGATGGTACTCATGATTCACCAAAACAAAGCCCAGTGGGTAAATCATTGATAACATCTAGACACATTGAAACTAATCGCCTGGATTTCAAAAATACATACTTGATTTCAGAAGAAGATTTTAATGAAGTAAACAAACGAAGTAAAGTTGAAACTAATGACATACTCTTTTCAATGATCGGAACAATAGGCCTTACCTATTTGGAGCAATCAGAAACAGTAGACTATGCCATTAAAAACATCGGACTTTTTAAAACATCACAAAACTTGGACTGGTGTTATTACACTTTACTCTGGTTAAATTCCTCACTAGGCAAGGATTTTGTCCATGAATACAGGAGCGGAAGTACCCAAGAATATATTGCTTTGGGTAGTTTAAGGAGCATTGTATTTTATGCACCACCAAAAGATTTTCTATTGAAATTTAATGGGGTAATTCACCCCTATTTTGAGAAGATAAAAAACAGCATGCTTCAAATCCGCACCCTCGAAAAACTCCGGGATACGCTGCTTCCCAAACTCATGAGCGGTGAAGTAAGGGTGGAACTTTGATTGATTATCAGAAATATCGTGATGAATTTGATTCATCCCTTGATGAGGGTGGTGAGTATTCTATTGGTTTAAACTTCTCAAGGTATCCAAGCCAAATTCTGTTTGAAATGGATGAAACAGCCTATCATGAACAATTGACAGAATATGTTAATCAAAAAAGAGAGGATCATCCTCAAGCCATATATCATTACTTCCCTGCCCCAATTGCCTATTTTTATTATCAGACAGAGTATGGTTACGAAAACGAAAACCAAAGATTGCATTTGCTGCGGTCCACCTGGGAGAGCTTAATATTTGTCTTATACGGTTTTATACTTGGTGAAGTTAACTCCAAAAGGTTTTCGCTAAATGGTATCAGCGTATTTAATGGGCAAAGGATTCAGCAGGATCACAATGGTTTGATGAGCAACAAGCTCGGATGGAAGCTTGAAGCAATGCAGAGAATCGTAGAATATGATCGGCAGAACAATAAAGATTTAATAGCTTCATCACATGTTACAACCGATACATTCGAGACTTTAAAGGAACTAAATCATGAAAGAAACTCCTTTTCCCACATATCAGCCTTGTCTCCTCAAGAATCGCTAGAAAGATTTGACGAGCTTTATCCAGTAGTTGCTGATTTGCTCTTTGAATTAGATTTTCTCGAAAACGTTTCTTTGCTTAGATACGTGGGTAATTTAGGTGATATCCACAAGAACAGGTTTATCAGATTTGATGGGCATTCATTGCAAAGACAGAATTATGATTTGACTTTCACTGATTCTGAGTTGCCGTATATCACCTCAATATTGAATGACGAAGTTATTCTGCTTAAATTTGAAAATGCAATATTTAACATTTCTCCATTCATCCATTTTTACCATGAGGGCCCCATTTTAAAACTATGCTACTTCAAGCAAATAGAAAGAGACTCAGGAAATTATGTGTTCGAATTAATTGCCGGTACAGCTAGGGAAATTGAGATTAATCCTTCGCAATTACTCCATTGCATCAATACATCATTAGGTAGCTTATTATGACTAAAATAACCGAATCGGCAATAGAGGAACTCGCCATTGAACGGCTGGAAGCATCCGGCTATCGATACGTCTACGCTCCATCCATCGCCCCTGATAGTGAAACGCCCGAAAGAGAGTCCTTCGAAGATGTATTGCTCATAGAAAGACTGCGTTCAGCCATTGCCAGGATTAATCCCAATATCCCCCCGGATGCAAGAGAAGATGCCCTCAAGCAAATCCAAAGGCTCAACTCCCCGGAACTGATTACCAACAATGAAACTTTTCACCGCATGTTGACCGAAGGTGTAAATGTCACCTATCAGAAAGACGGAAACAGCCGGGGCGATCTGGTCTGGTTGGTTGATTTCAAGAACCCTGAAAACAACGAGTTTCTGGTTGCCAACCAGTTTACCGTGATTGAAAACGACGTCAATAAACGCCCTGATGTAATCCTTTTCGTTAATGGCCTGCCTCTGGTGGTCATCGAGCTTAAGAATCCGGCGGACGAAGCTGCTACGGTCAATTCTGCCTTCAAGCAGTTGCAAACCTATAAGCAGGCAATCCCCAGCCTTTTCACCTATAACGGATTCATGGCTATCTCGGATGGGCTCGAAGCCAGGGCCGGTTCCATTTCTGCCGGTATGAGCCGTTTCATGGCTTGGAAAACTTCCGATGGTAAAGTCGAAGCCTCACCCCTCATTGGTCAGATGGAAACTCTCATCAAGGGAATGCTCAACAAGAAAACCATGCTGGATCTCATTCGCCATTTCATTGTCTTTGAAAAATCGAAAAAAGAGGAGAAGGAAACTGGCGTTATCACCATCCAGACGGAAAAGAAGCTGGCGGCTTATCATCAATACCACGCTGTAAACCAGGCAGTTGCAACTACACTAAAGGCAGCATCGGAAACAGGTAACCGTAAAGGTGGCGTGGTCTGGCATACTCAGGGAAGCGGAAAATCGCTATCGATGGTGTTCTACACCGGGAAGATCGTCCTTTCTCTGGATAATCCCACCATCGTGGTCATCACCGATAGAAACGACCTGGATGACCAGTTATTCGATACCTTCGCTGCTTCAAAGCAGTTGCTCCGGCAGGACCCGATACAGGCAAAAGACAGAGATCACTTGAAAGAACTGTTGAAAGTTGCTTCAGGCGGTGTGGTGTTTACTACAATTCAGAAGTTCCAGCCAGATGAAGGCAACGTCTACGAGACACTTTCGGTCCGGAAGAATATCATTGTCATTGCCGATGAAGCCCATCGGACACAATATGGTTTCAAACCGAAGACAATCGATGCCAAAGATGAAAGCGGCGATGTGGTCGGTAAGAAGATTGTGTATGGGTTTGCCAAGTATATGCGGGACGCTTTGCCGAATGCCACGTATCTTGGCTTCACCGGAACACCCATCGAAAGTACCGACGTAAACACACCAAAGGTTTTTGGTGATTATGTGGATATTTACGATATTTCACAAGCTATCGAAGATGGTGCGACGGTAAAGATATTCTACGAAAGCAGACTGGCAAAAATTTATTTGAGCGATGAAGGCAAGAAACTTGTCTCTGAATTAGATGAAGATCTGGACGAAGATGACCTGACCGCAACCCAAAAAGCTAAAGCCAAATGGACGCAACTGGAAGCCCTTGTTGGCAGTGAGGACCGGATAAGACATGTAGCTGAGGATATTATCACTCATTTTGAACAGCGACGGGAAGCCTTTGAAGGTAAAGGAATGATTGTCACCATGTCTCGCCGCATCGCCGCTGAGTTGTACAAAGAGATCATTAGGCTCAGACCTCAATGGCATAGTGAAGACCTAAAGAAAGGCGTCGTCAAGGTGGTGATGACCTCAGCATCCTCCGATGGCCCTGAGATATCCAAACACCATACCACCAAAGACCAGCGCAGAATGTTGGCCGATAGAATGAAAGACCCGGAAGATGAACTCAAGCTGGTCATTGTTCGTGATATGTGGCTAACTGGTTTTGATGCCCCTTGTCTGAAAACGCTCTATATCGATAAGCCCATGAGAGGGCATAATTTAATGCAGGCTATTGCCAGGGTGAATCGGGTCTACAACGATATCAAAGGCGGCTTGATCGTTGATTATCTTGGAATTGCCTCTGACCTCAAGAAAGCATTGTCATTCTATTCTGATAGTGGTGGCAAAGGTGATCCCGCGATCCTTCAGGCAAAAGCTGTGCAAGCGATGCTGGAGAAACTGGAAATTGTCTCCCAGATGTTCCACGGGTTTGCTTATGAAAACTACTTTGAAGCCGATACTTCCGCCAAACTTTCTCTCATCCTTGCAGCAGAAGAACATGTCCTTGGTTTAGAGGATGGCAGAAGACGGTATATCGATGAAGTGACTGCACTGTCTCAGGCTTTTTCTATCGCTGTTCCTCATAAACAGGCTATGGATGTAAAAGATGAAGTCTCATTTTTCCAGGCCGTCAAGGCACGGTTGGTAAAATTTGAAAGTGCCGGGTCTGGCAAAACGGACGAAGAAATCGAGACTGCCATTAAACAGGTAATTGATCAGGCTTTATTAACAGAGCAAGTCATCGATGTCTTTGACGCCGCCGGAATTAAAAAGCCGGATATATCTATACTTTCAGAAGATTTCCTTCTGGAAGTTAGGAACATGGAGCACAAGAACATTGCGCTTGAAGTCCTGAAGAAGCTGTTAAATGAAGAAATAAAAGCCAGAATCAAGAAAAACCTTATACAGGGTAAGTCTTTAATGGAAATGCTGGAGGATTCCATCAAAAGGTATCACAACAAGATTATAACCGCAGCAGAAGTCATTGAAGAACTCATCGAATTGGGTAAAGAAATTCAGGAAATGGACAAAGAGCCTCAGGAGATGGGCATGTCTGAGTTTGAATACGCCTTCTATACAGCTATTGCCAATAATGACAGTGCTCAAGAAGTAATGGGCAAGGAAAAGTTAAGAGAACTTGCCGTTGTGCTGTTTAAAAAGGTTAAGGAAAACGCCTCAATCGACTGGACCATCAAAGAAAGCGTGAAGGCTAAATTGAAAGTCATTGTCAAGCGGACGCTCCGCCAATACGGGTACCCGCCGGACATGCAAAAACTGGCAACGGAAACAGTACTAAAGCAGGCCGAGATGATTGCGGAGGAGATGACAAAAGCCAGTTGAGTTGGAAAGAATTATAACAACTCACTCAAGGCGACAGCTAACGCTGCGCCTTAGTTCGAGCGATAAACGTAAAAAGCAAAAATGAAAAAACCAAGCTTTGCTGAGATTTCAAAGATAATACCGGATGTCCAAAAGGCAGCGGACGGTTTTATTTTAAGCGATGGAGATTTCAGCTTTCACGTATTTGATACTCACCCCAAAGAACTAACCGAAGGCTTAACGCATAGAGAATTCTTTTATCTTGCGTTTTGTAGTCGGGAGGAAATTTTACGAATCCGAAACAAGAAATCTGCATCAGACTACCTGTTATGGTTAAGGGCAGAGGCAATTGTCGATTCGGCACGCGCTGTACGAGTTTTTAGGAAGCGAGCTCAAAATCAGAAAAATTGGTCCTTGACTAAATATTACGAAAGCAAGCATCAACTTAATAAGGAGTACATCAATGAGGTTTCAAAGAATTATAGGGCAAAAATAAACAGAGTGCCTGCAGGAATGGCTTTTATTGATGAAGTTAATGCAATGTGTATCAATTCAGACTTTGGGAATGTAATTGCCGTATCCGAAGCTCTTTCATATTTCCTATTTTTTATGAATATAGCATTTTTAGGAGAGTCATTAGGTATTCACAACCGAGATACTTCAGCTGCTCTTGCAATAGCCATAAGGACGATGCTTGGCCACGAATCACTAGATTTTGATTTGGATTCCCGCGGTGAGCTACCAAAACACATCCATGATACGATTCAGAATTATACAGATCATCAAATATTTTTTAGTTTCGGGCACGAATATGCCCATCATATCCTTGAGCATCTTTCTAAGGCTAAGATAGCAAACATTAAATTACATGATATCGTTCATATCACAGAATCTGATTGCAGTATTCGATGCTACCAATATGCACATCGCAAGGAATATGAGGCTGATTTATTTGCCATAAAAAATATAGAAGGAAATAAAGAATTCAGGAGTTCGATAGCAGATGCTGCTTTTTTGATTTTCATTTATTTTGATATTCTCGAAAATGTTTACCAATTTATGGCTTTATCAAGTGGTGTTTCACGAACCCATCCCAGACCGTTGGATCGGCTTTGGAAGCTTAGAAGAAAGCTTAATACAAAGATCGGCTCATCTCCACAATTAATAGAAGCGAATATTTCGTTAGCAAATTCAATTAAAAACGTTTTGAACACAGAGTGGCTCCCGTTTCATATTGATGAATTAGAAATTTATGGGTCGTATTATTTGCCATCTTACAAAAAGAAGGTTTTGCAAGATCGAATAGATTTTTGATCATTTAACATTTGCATTAAGTCGGATTGCAATTTCGCTACGCTCCATCGCAACCGCTTATGTAAGCCGTTAGCAGTTTAATGAAAGGAGAGAGAAATGCCTTGTACAGTGATATGGAAATTTGATGGTCATATCTTTAAATCGGAAGAAATGAATCGGGAAAATTCTGAAGATCTTGTAAAAACTTTGAAAGAAAGATTCGATATTGATGCAAATATCGTTGGCTGTGGGGAGTAATCATTTTAAGTTTTATGAACATGTTTCTTGTGTTAGTGTCCTATAAATGCACAAATAAAAGAGAATACTGATGAGAACTACAAAAATAAGGGTTCATGACACTAATGGCTCCCCAATTAATTCTTCAAAGGGACTGCTTTGGGGGAATAATGCTGCATGGCTTTGTACAGAATGCGGTGAACTTCTTGGAAGCAGGACAGGAGACTCAGAATATATTGTTGAATGTACTAGTTCCTTGTGTGAGGTAAAATACGAGATTGTTCGTGCAGAGAATAAAAATGGAAGGTTACATTTAGGGCCAGCAAAAGGAATACAAAAAATCTGCTAACAATGCAATTAAGTGCGACTTGCTATCATCCACGCAGGCCGAGCATATAGCCTTCGTATCCTTTAGACTTTCATGGTCATTGTTGCCATAAAACCGCAAGCGCCTTATCGCAAACGTTGTGTGTCCAATTCTGAATAGTTAGGAAAATAAAAAATGAAAACTTTCATTAGCTACTCATCTGGTATTAAAAGGACAGCAGGAAAAATAAAAAACTATCTGGACCAGTTTGGTTTTAACTGCTTTTTGGCGCATGAAGATATTCCGCCTCAAACTGTATGGCCTAAGGAAATTTTAGCTGCCCTTAAAAGATGTGATTTGTTTTTGCCATTGCTTACTTCAGGATTCATAGAATCTTTTTTCTGCCAACAAGAAACAGGTTTTGCCTACTGCAAGGGTACCGAGATATTGCCTGTAATGATATATAAAGCCCCTATGGGAATGATATCCGATATACAGGCGGTAAGATTTAATAAAAAGGATTTTGATTCATCCTGCTGGAAAATCGTTAAACATGTCGCGAAAAGGGAATCACTATCAAAGCCGGTGCTTAATGCTTTGATAAAGTGGTTTGGTGAAAGTGGCCAATACGACATAGCTAATGAAAGGGCAAAATTAATTCTCAATGAATTTGATTTTTCTCCTCGTCAAGTGAGGACTATTCGGTCTCATATAAAGAACAATTCTCAAATTTATGAAACCAAACTTGCAAGAGATAGTATTTTTAAATTCTTTGATAAATACAGTACCTACTTTGATGAAGATTATAAAGATTGGTATGACTCAGAACGAGCATCAAGAATGTGGATGAGATAATTGGCATAGAAATTTAGTGCCGACACACAACAATTTGCTGCACGGGCGCAAAAAAACCGCGCCCCGTGAGCAACACGTTATGTATTTGATAATATTATAGCGAAAGGAAAAAAACGAGGAAATTAAAATGAATAAAAAAAATAAAAAAGACGATAAGAGCACATGGGTCATTGGTGGAACGACACTTATAGGTATCGGTATTGGATTCATATTCCTTAAGACATCAGCCCTACTGTTTGTTGCATCTATTCTCATAGGAATAGGATTTGGTCTTGTGATAACTTCTTTAATTTCAAGCAAAAATAGAGAAAAATAAATCTAAA
>Ga0114922_10004960_pt1 | contig 12301 bp, 14 predicted proteins | sample AartaG_FD_100975 | JGI IMG/M metagenome (GOLD analysis project Ga0114922, IMG submission 100975) | Deep subsurface microbial communities from Aarhus Bay to uncover new lineages of life (NeLLi) - Aarhus_00045 metaG | ecosystem: Environmental > Aquatic > Marine > Oceanic > Sediment | place...
CTCCCTCCGTCAGCTTGACCTGCAAAGCTGTTATAATCTTCATGGTGATTTCATCTTGTATCGCAAATATATCCTTTAGATCCCGATCATATCGCTCTGCCCAAAGGTGATTTCCTGTTTGAGCATCCACGAGTTGGGCCGTTATGCGAACCTTGTCACCTGTTTTTCGGACACTGCCCTCAAGCACATACTTCACCCCAAGTTCACGACTTACTTGTTGTACCTTTGTCGGTTTGTTTTTGTACGTAAATGTCGAGTTTCGGGCAATAATAAACAGCTTTGGTGTTTTTGAGAGGGCAGTAATGATCTCCTCCGTTATTCCATCGCTAAAATACTCTTGCTTTGGATCGTCACTCATGTTGACAAAGGGCAGTACGGCAATGGAGGGTTTGTCGGGTAGAGGCAAAGGTGGGTTTTCAGGGAGTCCCGCCTTACGCAGAGCATCAAGGATGCAGTCTGTATGTTGTTGATCCTTATATTGAAGCCTTTTGCGCCATGCATCTACTGACATTTTCGGATTAAACTCAAGTGCTTTTGATACATACTCTCGTGCCTTTTCCAATCGGCCCATCATGCTGTACGTAGCGGCAAGATAAAGATAAGCGCGATCCCATGGTGCAGTCCCTCCTTTCCGAAAACGTTCGAGACCTTCTTCGAGGGCTGCAACTGACTCCTCATACATACCCACCATCCGGTAGCACATGCCCAACCTGATTAAATACCAATTTGGATAATAGGGATCGAGCCGCATCGCTTGCTTAAGCAAGGCGATTGCCTCTTCAAATTTTCCGATGTTTTGCATTGTGATTGCCACAATGGCATGGTTTTCTGAACTGTTTGGATCGAGATCAATTGTTTTTTTACCAAAGGCTTCAGCTTTATCATATTTTTTTTGGGATAAAGATACTGTGCTCAGTAAAGCATGTGCATCAGATGAATTAATATCAACACTTAAAGCCTTCTCAGCCATTTTGGAGGCACGTTCAAACGACTTCTTTCGGTCGTAGTGGGCGCTGTGATACACGCCGTTAATCCAGTAGGTCTGTCCCAAATAGCTCCAGGCATATGCGTAGTGTGGATCCAGTTCTACAGCCTTTTTAAAAAGCTCTCGTGCCTTTGCGATATTTTCCCGGGTGTATGTTTCAAAGAGACCATGAGCTTTTACTGCCAAGGTCCAGGCTTCCAGATTATCAGTTGAATGACGAATTTTTGCTTGTTCCCCTTCGGTTAGCTGAACTTGCAGTGCAATTGCGATATTCAACGTTATGTCGTCCTGAACACTGAAAAAGTCCTCCATTTTTCGATCATATTTCTCCGACCACACATGATGCCCCTTGAGAGCGTCAACAAGCTGTGCGGTTACTCGTAACTGCTCAGCAGATATCTGCATGCTGCCTTCCAGCACGTACCGTACACCTAAATCCTCAGCCACTTGCTGAACCTTCACAGGTTTGCCTTTATAGGTAAATGTGGAGTTTCGAGCGATCACAAACATCTCAGGGATTTGGGAGAGGCCGGTAATAATGTTTTCGGTAAATCCATCAGCAATGAAATCTTGCTTCGGATCACCACTCATATTTACAAAAGGAAGCACTGCAATGGAAGGCTTGTCAGGGAGTGGGTAGGCCATCTTCTCAACCGAGGCAGGCTCTACATCTGGCCGCAAATAGAAGTTCCAAAGTAGCCCTCCAGCCACCAGTACCAGTACCGCACCTGCTGCGATGGCTGCCCATCGCCTTTTTTTCGGTCTCGGCTCCTCCTCACCAATGACCTTCCCGGCTGCCTCCGGCTCCAGGAGCACTTTATATACTCGCACCGGATCCGGTATGTTCTTGACACGCTGCTTCCCCCGATACTCATATCCCACTGATAGTCTATTTTTCACATGATCAAAGGCTGTGCCGGATATGCAAATGCCTCCGCCTTCAGCCAATCCTTCTAACCTTGCCGCCACATTGACACCATCCCCATAGATGACTCCTTTTTCATCGATGACATCCCCCAGGTTGATCCCGATGCGAAACTCCATTCTGCGAGTGTCCGGAAGCTTAGAGTTTCTCTCAGTCAGGTCCTTCTGGACATCCACTGCACAGCGAACTGCATCCACGACACTGGAAAACTCAGCCAGCACATTGTCGCCCTTGGCGTCCACTACCCGGCCACGGTGGTCCGTTATGAGACCAGTCATTACGTCACGGTAGGCGTTGATCGTGGTCACGGTGGCCTCTTCATCATCTGCCATGAGACGAGAGTAGCCTTTTACATCCGCACTGAGGATCGCAGTCAGCTTCCGTTTTGCCTTCTCCTCGGTCATTGGATTCCCTCCTTGAAGGTTTCACAATCGAAAGACTAGAGCAATGAGAGAGGTGAGATGTGGGATAGAAGGGAGTTTGCGTTTCTGTCATGGATGTGTGGAGGAAGCTGCGTATTAGGAGCTCAGGGAGCAGGAAGCGGTATCTTCGGAGCTTTTGTCTCTGTCTTTCGAGTGGTATAAATTCTGTCAAGAACTACAATATAAAAGCCTCCACAGGGGTCTAACAATCCCTTGAAGGCTTTGGTATCGGCACCTTCTGAAAACATATGGTCATGGCTTCCTCCAGAAGGTTAAAGGTATAGTGTTTATTTATCTATTAAAAGCCTAAATGAATCGAACACATTTTAGTAAACTCCCATGTCTTGTTTTTGTCAAGGGAAATTGCACCCCAACTTCTCTCTTTGAATTGTGAATGGTTGGCTTTTTGAACTGGAGGAATAGGGAAGAGGAGGCACAAGATATGGTAAAAAATATGGAGGGAGAAATGTTTTGACTACTGCTATTAGTCATAAGCCATGTCTTTTTTTGAGGACTTTCCAATGCTGTTAGAAGCCTTAATCCTGAAAAGAGCTTAAGCAATCACCATTATTCTTTACCCCTTATCTATCAACCGTTTGACCTATATCTAACCTTTTGATAGGATTTGATTAAATTAACTTAGTTCTAATGTTGCCAGTTACAATTTTGGGGGATAGGGTCATTCCCAAAAAGGTAGATTTCCTGGCTACCCTTCCCCCATTAATTACCGGGGCTATTACAGGAGATAGCAAAATGAAGAAAACAAAACTTCCAAAAGGGCCAGACTTTTTCTTGTCTGAAGAAGCCTTAGAGACACATATCAATTTCTTAAAAGAAAAAGACCCATCTATTATGGGTGCGACTTGTCAAATGTTGTCTGCCCTTATGATAACATTATACCCTGAAGAGGGGTTGCACTATATCATAAAGATTATAGATGATATGCAAAGAGGTAATGAATGGTTATCAGACGACCAAAAACACGATCTATATGTTAACTCTATAGATATATACCTACCAAAGATTCTTAAGGATAAAAAGTGGATCTATTCAATAAATGACTACATAACAAGAAAGTTAAAGAATAGCCTTCGAACTGTAGCAAGAAAGACTTGGAAACAGGAACCATTATATTTTGTAGATAAAGAAGGGGTATTAACCGGGAACCCCAAAATTCCGCCAGTAGATGATCACAAAAGGATTGAGAATTTTGTTGAAATAAATGAGATATTCCAAAAAGCAGGTTTAACAGAAAGAGAGCAAAAGATTTATATTTTTAAAAACACTACCACATTCACTGAGATAGTTATAGCTAAGATTCTCAATGCAACCAGAGACATTGTAAAAGCTGATTTTGCAAAGGCAAAGGATAAGCTTTCAAGGATTGTGGCACGATCAAAATAGCTTAGCTTTACTGTTTTTTATCCTTCCTGTAAATTTTTTCATTTTTCCTCACCCAAAACCCCCATTCTAAAATCTTATTGCATTAGGGGGGTATGTTTATTCCCACTAAGTCATCACTTTAAACAATCACGGAGTAAGATAATGGCAATCATGATTGGTGTTACGCCAAAAGGTATAAAAGATATTGTTATTGTGGCTAACAATCATGAAGAAGGAAAAGAGCTTGTTGAATTATACAACAACATTGATCCAGAGGTAAGAGCATTTGAGGATTTAATAAATGAAAAGCTAAACCCTGAAGGTTCAACTTTTCAGTCTGATAAGTAACGCTAATTATTTTTGCTTTATTTTTAGGGTAAACAATATCTGACAAGGGGGGTTTATGACGGATTTAACAATTAGCCAAGTGGCGGAAATATGCAACTGCCATATTAATACCGTCAAAAATTACACAGAGAGAGGGTATATCCAGGCCATGAGGGATAACAACAATTTTAGGAGATACTCTTTAGCGGATGCACTCAGGTTAAAGGAAATCCTCACCATTAGAAAAAGGATAACAAATGGATAAAAGGGAGTTAGAAGAACGAAAAAAGTACCTGGCCTTACAAGCCTTTTATCTTGAGGTTAAGGGATTGATAGAAGACCTTGAGAAGAAACATCCAGTGTTTGTTTACAACAACTCTTTCAAAAAGGAGAAGGGAGTAAATGATTTTGAAAAAGATACTAAAAAAAGCAACGTTATTTCTCTTCCATTATAGACTGCTATCAAGCGCAACTGTCACCAGTGTATTCAAAACCTTCAGCCTTAAAAGTGCATAACAGTGAAAGAGACAATACAAAGCCATTTCCAGGGTAACTATCGAACTTTCTATGAGAAGTACCTACCGGACGTTAAAAAGGCTGGAGGTAATGAATATAAAGCACGATGCCCTTTCCCTAATCATGAGGACAGAAACGCCTCTTTTAACTTCAACAATCATACAGGCCAGTATTACTGTCATGGGTGCAACAAAAAAGGCAATGCTATTCATTTCTATGCGAAGATTAATAGCCTGGACACTAAAAGAGATTTTCACAGAATCCTGAAAGGCATAGCTAAAGATTTTGGTATTCCCTGGCAAGAGAAAGAGCACCATATTGACAAGACCTATGATTACAGAGACATAGAAGGTCATTTGCTTTATCAGGTTGTAAGAATGAATCCTAAAGACTTTAGGCAAAGACGCCCTGGTAATAATGGCAATTGGATATGGAATTTAAAAGATGTTGAACCTGTCTTGTATCAGCTACCGTCTTTAATGGCAGCCAATGAAGTTTTAATTGTTGAAGGGGAAAAGGATGTAGATGCACTAATTGATTTAGGATTGACAGCTACTACATGCCCTATGGGGGCCAAGAAATGGAAAACAGAGTATAACGAATATCTCAGAGGTAAAGATATTGTCTTGATACCAGATAATGACCTTGAGGGTAAGGAACACATGGCACAGATAGCAATATCTCTTAATGGACAGGCCAGGAGCCTTAAGTTGATAGAACTGCCAGACCTTCCAAGCAAAGGGGACGTATCAGATTTCATAGACACGTTTGATGACAAGGAAGATGCAAAAGAAAAACTGTCAGTTATGATCGAAAACACAGGCCTCTATGAGCCACCAAAGAAGGCAACTATCGAGGATGTTATTTTACAGGCCAAAGATTTTACCGCTCTTGAAATACCACCAAAAAAGAAGTTACTCAATCCTTGGCTCACAGAGCAAAGTATAACCTTAATAAGTGGCTGGAGAGGCACAGGTAAAACATGGCTGGCTTTATCTATCCTTGACGCAGTGAGTAAAGGTAAATCATTTGGCACTTGGGAGTCAGAGACAAGTGTACCGTGTTTACTCTTGGATGGTGAAATGCCTCAGCAAGACATCATGGAACGAGTCGAAGAGTTAGGCATTGATTCAGTCTATATCTATTCAGATGCTTATAGCAATAGCCTGGGATTATCAAAGGCGAACCTATTGAGTGAGCAATGGCGAACCGATATGAAACGTATTTTGACAACCAGGGGCATTAAACTATGGGCGATTGATAATCTTGCCTCATTAGCTGGGGGCATTGATGAGAATATAAAGAAGGATTGGGACCCGATAAACGCCTGGTTACTTGATCTTAGATTTGCAGGCATAGCAACCATAATGCTTCATCATACGAATAAAGAAGGAGGCCAGCGCGGCACGTCTGCAAGAGAGGATAATTTAGATAACTCTATCATATTAAAGAGGCCCTTTGACTATACCCCTGAGGATGGATGTAAGTTTGTTATACACTTTGCAAAGGCAAGGGTAAGGACACAGGATTTAGGTTTAATCCCTGATACGCAATTTCAATTAAGGGAAGATGAAGCAGGCCAGCTTGTCTGGACCTGGGGAAGTATAAAAACAGAAAATAAAAAAGAAATCCTCAGACTTACAGATGAAGGGGTTAAGGGCAGTGATATAGCTTCTCTTGTAGGGGTATCAAGACCCTATGTAAGTAAGATTCAGAAAGAGGCACGGGAAGACGGTCTTTTGAACACTAAAGGCAAGTTATCACCGTCTGGATTTGACTATGTTAACAAGGACTAATTTGGTTAACTTTTTGGTTAATTCTTTGGTTAACTTAAATAGAAAGTTAACTGGTTAATTCTTTGGTTAATTTTGGTTAACTCAATATGAGGAAAGGCAAGACAGATAAGCATTTGGAAGAAATGAGTTTGGTTAATTCTTCAGTTAATACACCGTTGTTAACCTACCCCCCCTTTGGGGGTAGTTAACTGGTTAACTTTTCATAAATAGAACACCTGATGGATACGAAAAAGATATGTATTCTTGATGTAGTGAACATATAAAAAAAGAGGGCTCAGCCTTTGGAAAGCAAAAGATATCGAAAATTAACGGTTACATCCTGGGGACATGGCAGCTAAAAACCATAACAGTAAAGGATTAAAAAAGGCGCAAGGGATAGCTAATCCCTTGACCAAGCGTCTTTATGACCTGAAAGAGGCTGCTTATTACCTGGGAAGACCTGTCTTTTCAGTTAGGGGCTTAATTTGGAAGGGTGCCTTGCCTTATGTAAAAGAAGGTAGAAGGCAATACTTAGACGTCTATGACATGGATAAGTACATAGAGCGCAATAAAGAAACGATGCTATGAGCCAGGGGGGGGCTTTGGGGGGTGCCGGGGGTCGATATAGTATTATATGTGGTCTAAATACTCCCCCCCGCCAAAATAAAGACCCATATAAAAGCCAATCGAAATATTCCCCCGCCTCACAAAAAGGAGTTTTAGTAATGGGTAAAAAGACAATTTCGGATGAAAAAAAGGTTGTAATTAAATCCCTGGTAGACGCTGGAAAGAGCTACAGGGAAGTCCAGGAAATCATACCTGTATCATTGGGCTATATTGGAAAAATCATTAAAGAATTTGAAGCCAGTAAAGAACTTGTTGAATGGTATAAAGAAAACAAGGCAGACATCTTATCGAAGGCTCAATTAGACAGCACGGTCTTACAAGAGGCAATCCGACACTCAATCACGGAAGAGGATATAAAGAAATGGACGCCAGACCAAAAGGCCCGCTGGCACCAGGCTTTAACAATTGAGCATGGGACTAAATTTGACAAAGAGAGGCTTCAAAGGGACGAAAGCACGGAAAACGTATCGGTTATTTACAAACATATCTTAGAGATGCAGAAGAGAGACGAGCAAAAAAGGGAGAAGGAGCAATTGGAAGAATGAATTGTTTATTGTGTGGATCACCAGAGATTAAATTTAACTTAAATAGAAGCCAGCATGAAACAGTCAAACACCCTGAAGATGTTACAGGGCTTATATGTTCAGATTGTATGCAGGTTTTAATTTCCTCAAGTCAAAAGAGGATAAAAGCAGCATATCAAAAGGCTTTAAATGCTGGCCTAATGGATAAAGCCAAAGCATTAGAAATCTTTTTAGAAGAGGAGATCATAGAAAATGGAGAAAGCAAAAAACCTTCAAGAGATATGGACAGAGTTAGAGCTTTGCGAAAGGTTGGGCTTGCCGGTCACAAAATCAGGCAGGAGTATACAGTTAGGCAACTGGATAAGAGGCGGGTTGCGGTATGCTGAAAAGTCTGGCCGGAGATACTTTTTTGAATCGGATGTGATTGATTATTTATGGCAGAGAAGAAACAGGGATGAAACCGATTGATAGAGGTGGCTCCCAGGGCAAGAAAAGGGATTCAAAAGGGGCTAAAGCATAGCTTCCAGAGTATGGTTTTTTAAACCCTATACATAACCATAGGCTAAATCAAATAAAGCCTTATTTTTCAATTTTAGTCGCTCCTTGAAAAAAGAATACCCAAAAGGGAGCCGAGGATAACACCCTGGCTGAAATGGCGTGTAAATCACAAAAGAAAACAAATCCCATCATGGGAGGGATGAAACAGGGTGTCGTAGATGGAGCTTACGTAGGAAGCCAAACCGAAAAATGGCATAAAGACCAACACTTTTTTCCTATTATTTAGCGAAATTGGGAAAATCTTCCTTGATTTTAGCATTCAACGCCTATATAAAACTATGATAATAGAGATAATTAGGTTGGTTGAAAATTGGTTTTTTGCTTAAGTTTTAATTAAAGTAAGTCTATATAATAAGAAATAAAAATTAGAAGGAGATAAAAATGGAAGAGACAATAAATAATGAGATTATATATTTTGTTGAGAATATGAACTCATTCTGCTCATCCGTAGGAATATTGGATCCCACACCAAACAACCAAACTATACGGCTTAAAGAAACTGAATTAGGATATTGTGAAACTATAAGTTTTCAACAGCAGAATGAGCAGTAGTATTCCGCTTGGAGCTACTTATTGGTGGAGATATTGAATTTGATATTACTTTCTTTTAAAAAATTGATGATTTCCTCTACATGAGTGCCAAGACCAACATTTATAAATTGATGCTCCTCAACTTCACTTTTATTGAATTTCACTTTGGGGCTAAAACCAAGTGGTAGATGAGTAGTTCTACTTTGCAAACCCCATATATTCCCGTTTACATCAAAAATAGGACCACCACTTTGGCCTCGTAATCCTGGGCTTGAAGTCTCAATAAATTTGGCCTGCTTTTTCGATTCCTTATCAACAGCAATTGCAACCCTTGTATGAATTCCATCAATAGGAAATCGGGGTAGAGGTATAGCCCCCTTTTCCAATATGAAAATATTTTTGCTTTCATCAAAAGTCGCACTGATATTATGAAAAGGAAAACCTAGCCTACACAAAGAAGTACCTGGCAGAAGTTCTTCTTTAGGATCTTTAAAAACAGGATATGTTGAAATTGCTTTATTATCAAACGGTTCGAGCTTTCCAACAGCAAGGTCAATAAAAGCATTAGAAAGCCCATTATTCACTGTAACTCCATCTTTACCCCACCAATATGAATGATTTGTAAGCCATTTGTCATTCATAGGTAACTTTTTCAGCATTTTTTTTCTTTGTTTATGATTAAGATTTTTTTTAGATTCAATTTCAGCTTTCCTTTTCTCGTATTCAGCAATTTCTTTTTTGTGTTTTTCTGTATTAAGCAATACGCCTAGAACATGGGCTGAAGTAAGTATCCAGCCTTCCTCATTTAAAATAATAAAACTTGCAATGCCACATTTGACCTCTCTATTATAAAGCCTCTGTGAAATCACCACTGGATGTGTGTATTTAATGACTGATTTTAACGCCTCGGCAAACATTACATCCTCCTTTCCTGTTTTCTCATTGCTTCAATATGGGATTCTATCTCTGAATGAGAAACAGGGTTCAAATACTAGGGCGCAGCACCCTCGATTAAGGGTTATTTTTTGGGCTTATTTTCGTTCTTTGAAACCTTCAACAATCCATAGAAAAACTCGTGTTATTCCGCTGATGCCAAAAAACACAATTAAAAAGGCAATACTTGAGCCTACAACACCTGCTATCGCACATTGCCAATTAGGTGGATAACTGCAGCTTTCTTCTTTAAAAAGATCAAGTGGTTTTTCATCCAGAAAATCCTTTGCTGATTTTTTATCAAGTTTTTTTTGAAGTTCTTCAGGAGAAAGTGATTCCTTAACTGGAATCTCCGACTCTACTATTTTTTCAGACCTAAAAATATCCCAGCCTTCTAAAAATCCAGGCACCATAGCTATTAACGCCAATACAAGAGCTATACGAGTCACTCCTTTTATGGTGTTCATCCTCGTTTTTATCCTTTGACAATGGATTACTTCTTAGCCTTATCTTTGTACTTTTTTAGAAGGTGCTTTATACCCTCTTCCAAGAGATCGTTTGCAGAGCGGTCAAGATCAATGGCGAGCTTTTTGATTTCTTTGAGTAGTTTTTCATCAATTGAAGTTGTAAAGTGTTTTCGAGGCATAAATAAATATATACGTTTATTAGCATGAATAATCAATATTTTTATTGACAGGTTGCTTTTAAGTATATATGCTTAGGCATATAGGCTATTCTCTAAATCACAAGCAAGTGACAACTAAAATAAAAAATAGACCGTTCAAGATACCTCATGCTGTGAGGCATGGGGCGGCTGCTTGTGGCCGTGAGACATCTTGAGCGGTTTTTATTTGGCCTAAAGGCCAAGGGAGGGATATTATGAGAAAAGCTATATTTGCAACCTTGGTTATTCTATGTGTTTTAGTGGTAGCGATCCCTGCCATTGCAGATTCAGGGATTGGTCGTTATCAGGCAATAAATTTTGGTCCTGGTGGTGCACTTATAATTGATACAAAAGATGGACATTTTTGGGTTTGGGCAGTTGAATATGGACAATCAGCTTTATTCTATTGCGGAAAAGTAAAGCCAGGTAAAAAAATAATGGAAGTGATATATGAATTAAAAAAACCCGAGCCTAAGTCAAAGTGAGTCTCAGGGTTAGAGCATTAAATCTGAAAGGAGGAATTAGTGGTGAGCATGAAAAGGAGGATTGCCAAAGAGTGGCTGTGGCTTATATGCACGAGTGTCGGAGATTTCCTTGCTTGGAGTATCTTTTTTTACATGATACCACCACATACAATTATTGAAGTTTGGAAAGAGGTTTTCGAAATCCCCGACGAATTTCTTATCGTTATATCGCCGGTAGCTTTCATATATGCTGTGCGTTTGACCGTCTGGGCTATCAAAGAACTGAGAAGACCGTGACCATTTGTAAATTACAGACTAAACCAAATAAATTACCTCAACCCCAGGCCTTTCGAGAGTCTCAGGGTTAAGGGATTAATTTAAAAAGAAAGGAGGTTAACCATGGGAACCATTTACAAGAGAGGCAAGACCTACTGGCTAAAGTATTATCGTAATGGTAAGCCTTATTATGAATCAACTAAGAGTAGCAAGGAGACAGAAGCAAAGAGATTGCTTAAAAAACGTGAAGGTGAAATATCAGAGGGCAAGCTACCAGGCGTCTATTTTGACCGTGTAAAGTTTGATGAACTGTCAGAGGATCTCTTGAGGGATTACAGGATTAATCAAAAGAAATCCCTTGTAAGGGTAAACAGGGGCATTGAACACCCAAAGGACATTTTGAAGGCTTTAAAGCAACCCAAATTAACACACCCCATATTCAGAGTTATATTGAGGCACGTCAAGATGAAGGGGCAGCCAATGCAACCATTAACAGGGAACTATCAGCCTTAAAACGTATGCTTAACATGGGAGCAAGGCAGACACCCCCAAAGGTTGACCGAGTGCCTTATATTCCTATGCTCAAGGAAAACAATATACGCAAAGGATTTTTCGAACATGGGGACTATTTAACCTTAAAGGATGCCCTACCCTCTTATTTGAAAGGCTTTGTTACCTTTGCTTATAAAACGGGCTGGAGAGTGTCAGAGATAAGTAACTTAACATGGGGCCAGGTTGACCGTGACCAGGGCATTGTAAGACTTGAGACAGGAGAGACAAAGAATGATGAGGGAAGGACAGTCTATCTTGATGAAGAGCTAAAAGAAGTCTTTGCTAATCAATGGGAGTCCAGAAGGAAAAGTGGAAAGCTAATCCCTTATGTATTCCCGAACTATGATAGTAAAGACAAAATCAAGGATTTTAGGAAAGCCTGGGATAGAGCCTGTCAAGATGCGGAAATCGGAAAACGGTTATTCCATGACTTTAGAAGGACAGCAGTTAGAAACATGGTGAGGGCTGGCATACCTGAAAGGGTAGCTATGATGATATCAGGCCATAAGACAAGGAGCGTATTTGACCGCTATAACATTGTGAATGATGCTGATTTAAAAGAAGCAGCGCAAAGGCAAGCAGTGTATCTTAACTCTCAGGTGGTTACAAAAAAGGTTACAATTGCTCATTTTGATAAAAAAAGAGGATTCAAGCAAAATGCTCAAATCCTTAATGGCAGTGGTGCCGGAGGTCGGAATTGAACCGACACGGGCACAAGGCCCGGAGGATTTTGAGTCCTCTGCGTCTACCAGTTTCACCACTCCGGCACTGGCTTTTGATTATAATTAACAGGAATAGATTGTCAATAGAATTACCAGGGGTACCTATTAAAAAAGTCC
>Ga0114922_10004961_pt1 | contig 12300 bp, 8 predicted proteins | sample AartaG_FD_100975 | JGI IMG/M metagenome (GOLD analysis project Ga0114922, IMG submission 100975) | Deep subsurface microbial communities from Aarhus Bay to uncover new lineages of life (NeLLi) - Aarhus_00045 metaG | ecosystem: Environmental > Aquatic > Marine > Oceanic > Sediment | place: Aarhus...
ATATCTTGTCAAGTAAGGCGGGGGTATTATATGTTGGAGTTAGTAATGATATAAAGAGAAGGGTTTATGAACACAAGAGGCATCTTGTCGAGGGTTTTACCGATAAGTATGAAGTTGATCGGTTAGTTTATTTTGAAACGAAAAGAAATCCAACTTCAGCAATTAAGCGCGAAAAACAAATAAAAGCGTGGAGAAGGGAGAAAAAGGTTAAACTTATTGATTCAATCAATCCAGATTGGGAAGATCTAAGTCGAGACTGGTACGATTAATGGCTGGAATATCGCCTACGGCGATGGTTTTCTGCGGGTCCCTCGGCTGCCCCGTTCGACTCCCGATGGTCGCTCGGGGCTAAAGGCTAAATCGGGATGACATAACTGCTGGCGCTCGGTCGGGATGACAATAATGCCATCCCTTTGGCCTTCGGCCAAAAGGCTGCCACCCGTCGTCAAGACTTACGTCTTCGCTGTATGAGCTTCCGTCTTTGCGTAAAGCTTCCTTCTACGTTATCCTCCTTCGCGTAAAGCTTCCTTCTACGTTGAAACTACGAAGGACAAATCGGAGGACAAGGCGAAGGACAGGTGGCGATGGTGTTTTAATAGACCAAAAACCCCCGCAATAAATTGTGGGGGCTAAGGCCCTTCAGGGCCGAAGGTGCAAAGTAAGGAAGCCCGACAAGTCGGGATGGTGTTTTTAACTGGATGCCGGATCAAGTCCGGCATGACCCCGGCGCGCCGGGACTTCGCTGCTTCGACTATGCTCCCCCCTTCGCGCGAGGCTACGGAGGGCAGGCAGGGCTAAAGGCTCTTTTTGCTCAGAATGACAATTTTAATAGGACTAAGACGGAAAAATCCGGGACGTTTACCAATTCTATTGAATAAGGTTAATAATGCCGTTTCGAATTAAAAAGTCTTGCGAATTTATAAAGAACAAGACTAAATACTGACGACTATATACTAACGACTATCCCGGCGCGCCGGGACTAACGACTAAAAAGGAGACTGAGCAATTCAAACATTAGCGATATTGGCGGCGTGTTTGTTGGCGGGTTCTTTTGCGACCTCCGCCGTATTGACGGCTGTCGTGAGAAAATGCTCTCTTGGGCGTGGTTTTGTCGCCCGGCCCGTTGAAGACAGATTTCACGATTCGATTGTGCCGTTAGGCGGCGGTATAGGTGTTTACTGGACGATGGCATTGTTCACACTTGGCGGCGCCTGTGCAGTCAAATTCCTCGTTGCACCGGGCTTTGCCGGCTGGCTGGGCAAATCGGTTACGGTCCACGCCGAAGGTTTCCTCGACAAGATAGGTGGACTAATAATTGTCATGCTGGTGGCGCTGGCGCTGCACATCGTTGGCCTGTGGGACGACAAGAAGCACTTAGGGCCGGGCGTTAAACTTATTGTACAATTTGCCGCGGCGATAAGTGTAGCGTTTTTCGCCGACATTCGGCTGGAGTTCTTTATTCAAAATAAAATAATCACCTCCGCCCTTTCGGCTATCTGGATAGTGCTGATTATCAACGCCTTCAACTTCCTCGATAATATGGACGGCCTTAGCGCCGGTATCGCGGTCATCATCTCGGCGGTCTTGTTTGTCGCCGCTGCGCTTAGCGGCCAGGTATTCGTCGGCGCCATGGCATTAGTCTTTATCGGCAGCCTTTGCGGATTCTTACTATTCAATTTCCCGCCCGCTAAGATTTTCATGGGTGATTCAGGCTCACTTGTGGTCGGTTTTTTCGTCGCCCTTTTGACTCTTCGCACGACCTATTACCACCAGTCTGATAGTGGCGGACTGTATGCCGTCTTTATGCCGCTCGTGGTAATGGCTGTGCCGCTCTATGATTTTATCAGCGTTACGTTCCTGCGCCTCAGGCAGGGCAAAAGCCCATTCGTGGGTGACACACAACATTTCTCACACCGACTGAAGCGTCGCGGCCTGACCGACACTCAAACCACACTGACGTTGTATCTGGCAACGATATGCACATGTGTCAGCGCAATTTTCCTGAAGGACGTCGATTTAGCAGGAGCGGTTCTGATATTCGCCCAGACGGTGATGATATTAGCCATAATCGCCATACTCGAAACGACCGGGAACTGAGTTTGTCTTGAGCAAAACCTAAATTATGCAACTCGACTCTGATACCAGTAAATCAACAACGCTTAAATGGCTCGAATATGTTCTGCTGATACTCTGCTTATGTGTCTTGGCCCTGAGAGCCACCTACGCCGAGAATCCGCACATAGTACAGCTAACTACTCCGAATCGGATTTTAGGCAACGACGGCTTCAGCCTGATTATTTCCACAGTCCTAATCTCGGCGGCGATTACATGGTACCTTGCGATATTTCTGTGTCGCCCGTGCTACTACCGATTCAGCGGAATCGAAATCGGCATTGCCCTTTTCTTAATCGCCGGCTTCATCGGCATCTGGGCCGCATCGAATAAAAGGGCGGCTGTCACGGATATGGTAACACTCGTCGCACCAATGTTGATGGCCCTGCTGCTCATTCAGATTCTGGACACACCGGCAAAAATAAGACTGGTCCTGTTCGTCATCGTCGCGCTGGGAGCGGGAGGCGCCTTTCAGTGCTTCGACCAGCTTCTGGCAAGTAATCAGTACATGATTGAGGACTATGAAAAAGACCCCGCCGACCACCTCAACCGCGCAGGCTTTGAACCAAACTCGTTCCAGCACATGCTTTATGAGCACAGACTGTATTCCAAAGATATACGGGGTTTCTTTACGACGGGCAATTCCGCCGGCTCTTTCGCAATTCTGGCAACATTCGCGTCAATCGGCTTGTTCATAGAGAAATTCAGAAACCGACTCAAAGAATCTTCTCATGTTCCCCTTGTACTATGTACAATCGTGGTGACTGTCGTTACCGCCGGCTTAATCATCACTCACAGTAAAGGCGCAATTATCGCATCGGCTGTTTCAGCAGCGTTTCTGGCTGTATATCTAATATTTGGCGACCGGCTCTTGGCACACAGAAAAACCATCTTTACACTTTGCCTCACAGCCATTGCTGCGGGACTGGTGGTTTTGGTTTGGTACGGTATGTCTCACGGCTATCTGCCAGGCGGCAATTCTATGCTCGTAAGATGGCAGTACTGGTCCTCTGCGGCCAAGATGTACGCCGCCAAACCACTCACAGGCGTCGGAGGCGGCAATTTCGCCACCTACTACACGCATTACAAGCTGCCCCAGGCATTAGAGGCGGTAAGAGACCCGCACAACTTTGTTATAACTTTGCTCACTCAATACGGGCCTTTAGGCCTCATCGGCTTCGTGACGGCCTTCGGATGTGTACTGTATAAAAGCATATTCGCAATGGATAAAATAGATTCGCGCCGGTCAAATGAAAACGACGGCTCATTCATGGCCCTGGCAGGTGCAACGCTCATTGCCATACTCGTAACACTCCTTGCTCTAAGGTTCATATTAACAGCAGACAACCTTGGCGACACGTTTATGGTCAAAGTCTCAGTGGCGCTTACACTATACGTTATCCCCGCAATTACCTTTTGCATACCTTTTCTGCTCCTTTGGCTGAGCGAAGAGAAATCCTGCATCCCCCGCCGCGGCCATGATAATGCCGTCCGAGCAGCCCTATTCTGCGGCATCGTTGCGGTTCTTATTCACAATCTTATAGACTTCGCCATATTTGAGCCGGGCGTTTTGACATGCTTTTGGGCAATCATTGCATGCCTCGGGGCCACCGGTTTTGCGAGCAAAGAATCTGCTGCGAAGCAGCGCGGCGAGTACAAACGTCTCGTTTTCAGTCCCGGCTTTGCAGTACGAGTAACAGCAATCTCAGCAATGGTAGCTGTCGTGTGGGTATATTGCAGTTATGCGCTTGTGCCGACAGTCAAAGCCAGCGCCGGGACTCAGCAGGCGCTGCGCAATCCAAACCAGGCGGCGCGGCTTTTGCCGGCAGCCGCAGCCGATGACAGACTCAATCCCGCCCCACTCAATTTTGCCGGAAGATTCCATCTGAAGCATTACAATCAAATCCCCGGTAGGCAATCTGATATGTTGGCACAGGCTGCGCAATTCTTCGCTGCGGCAGCTCAGCGCGACAGGGCCGACTTCAAGAACTTCGAAAAGCTGATGATAGTTTATGAATTGCTCGCGACCAATTCTCCTGCGGACCAGGCGCCCAGGTGGATGCGAAATGCTTATGATATGGGCCTTGAAGCCGCCCGACGCTATCCGGGCAAAGGCATGCTGCAATTCGAACTCGGTAAAATCGCCGAGCGATTAGACGATAATAAGACAGCGCTGGCTCACTATAAAAAGGCCGTGCAAATTGAAGACAGCTACCGCGCCCAGTTTCGCAGAATGTATCCCGGACGAGAAATATTCAGCCGACTCGGCCAAAGCAGGTATGAAGCAGCCAAAGAACAAATAGCCCGGCTGGAAGATTAAAGCTATTTGGGACAGTCACCACTTTATCCTCATTTTTCGGCGAAAAACGAATAAAAACCTGCCGCGACTTGCCGCCGGCACGGCGGGCAAGTGCCTGTCCAAGGTTTTAATTTTACAGAAAAATTTTGCTTGAACAGCTTGCTTTTTAACAGCGTTTTGATACTATGAGGCGGTGTAGATGAAGGAACATAGGGGAATCGACGGTAAACGGGAAACCCCAAATATAAGTGTCTTACTGCCAGAGCGGGCTTGGGAAAATGGATTGAGTAGATGTAATTGAATTTGCAAGTTGTTGAATCTTTGGTCTTGAAGTGGTAGAGAAGAAGCTGAATGAAATAAAGCGAAGACACCGTGGTGAAGGTTGAGAGGAAGGGGCACTACTATGAAAACACAATGTCCACATTGCAAGGCAATGTTTAGGACACAGGATGACAGTGCTGGCAAGAAAGTAAAATGTCCAAAATGTAATCAGCCTTTCGCTATTGTGCCGCTTACAGAGGCCCCGGTACAGCCCCAACCAGAAGACAACGATAAGGCGAAAGCGCAGGCCAAAGTCTGTGAATACTGTGGTCAAACGATTGATACTGCAGAGCAACCTTACGCCCATAAAGGAAAGGTTGTCTGCGGGACATGCTCTCGGATGCTGCAAACATCGTCAGAAGATGCAAGTTTGAGGGAGCGTAAAAAGTTAACAATATGTATATTGTTAATAATTGCCATGGCCGGCTTATTACTTTGGTTAGGCTATATGATCATCTCCGTTTCAAATGTCCGCTTCAAAGCTTATACCCTCTGTTTGGGCGAAGCGTCTCAAAAAGTGGTGATTTGTCCCACGACACAGCGAGTAGCCATTGTACAACAAAAGGGTAGGAAGGAGCGAGTTGTTATCGATGACATAGACGGAAAAGAATACGACGAAATCAAGGGGCCGTACCCATATCGTGAAATGGGTTTGCCGGAGTTACAGGAAGCATGGGGATCAGTGTTTGAGTTTAGCCCTGATGGCTCTAGATTTGCTTATACGGCTCGACATGAAGACCAGGAATTTCTTGTCATAAATGGGAAAGAAGTTCCTGTGGATGGCAAGATCTCGCAATTTGAGTTTAGCCCTGATGGCACGCGCTATGCTTATGTTCAAAGAGTGGACAACAGGAAAAACTATCTTGTTGTGGACGGTGTCAAACAGCCGGGAAATGGCGATTCCTATTTTTACAATTTGACGTTTAGTCCAGATAGTCGTAGATTCGCTTATTCAACTCGACCTTATAAGGCCCGATATTATGAAGACAAGGAATTTGTTGTCATAGATGGGAAAGAACTTGATGTGGACGGCGAGAAGTACAGAAAGATATTCTGGCTGCGTTTTCTCCCAGCTACAGGAAAGCTGGTTTATGCAGCGACGCGTCGCGGCAATGTTTTTCTGGTTGTCGATGGCGTCAAAGGTTCAGAATACGACGGTATGTTCCCGCCGACAGTAAGTCCTGACGGAAGACGTATATGGCTTTTGTTGGAAAACGGGGACATAACTGCATGGTGGTTATTGACGGTATCGAGGGTGACAAGTTCGACAAGATTGAAGGCTTAGCTCTTAGTCCCGATAGTAAGCGGCTGATATACGAAGGGTTGAGGAATAACCGTCACTATGTTGTGGTGGATGGCGCTGCGCGAGGTGGGTACGACGATGTCAAATCACTTACATTCAGCCCCGACGGTAATCGAGCGGCATATGCAGCGATGAGGGGCGAGAAATGGTTTTTGGTGCTGGATGAGACCGAACATGAAGAAGAATACGACAACATTGGCTCCTTGCTATTCAGCTCAGACAGTCAGCATGTCGCCTTCTCCGCGAATGTCGGCAAAGGGAAGACCACATATGATATACTGAAGTATGGTGAGTATGAAATGAAGGAGACGCAAACTATAAGTGGAAAAGACGGTTTCGGCATGCCAAAGTTTGAGAAGCAGAGGGTAAGACAGCCCAACGAAAAGGGCTGGAAACGGTTGGACAAAGCTGGCGGAAAGTGGTTGGTTGTTGTAGATAACCAAAAGCAAAAAGGATACAACCGAGTCTCGAATCTGACATTTGTACCAGGCCACAAGCGAGTAGTCTATTGGGCGGAGAAGGGTGATAAGTGGGTAATTGTTATCGGCGGAAGGGAATATGGGAAATACGACGGTTTAGTTAATTGCAACGAGAGTAACCGCCGGTTCATCAAAGGAAAGTTTGTTCCTGATTGTCCTTTTTTCTTTAGCTCCGGCAAGAAGTTTTGTGCCCTCGCTGAAAAAGATGGAAAAATTTTCCGGATAGAGATTGAGTTGCAAGCCAATTGAAGAATATTGAGACCGTCACCAATTCATCCTCATTTTTCGGTCGTTCGCACCCTTTTACAAGTAAAAGGGTGCCACCCGCCGCCATCCTCAGCAGGAATCACTCTTCGACTTGTTTGACTATTTCGTCCGGAATATCGAAGTTGGCATAGACATTCTGGACGTCTTCGTGGTCTTCAAATTCCTCCATCAGGCCCAGAACCTTTTGTGCTGTGCCAACATCGTTTACCGGCACGGTGTTTTGCGGGACCATTGATATCTCAGCAACCTCGGTGGGGATTTCCCTTTCACCGAGAGTTCTCTTAAGCTCTTCGTATGCAGCAGGGTCGCATGTCAGCTCATAAATATCGGCCACTTTTTCCATGTCATCGGCGCCTGCCGACAGGGCGATTTCCATCAGCTCGTTTTCTCCGATAGAATCGGTTCTGACGGTAATCAGACCTTTCTTGCTGAACATCCAGCTCACACACCCACTTGCGCCCAGTGAGCCACCCCGCTTTTCAAATATCTTCTTTATCTCCGGTCCGGTGCGGTTGCGGTTATCGGTGAGACCATCCATCATAATAGCTATGCCTCCCGGGGCATAGCCCTCGTACAGCACCTCCTCATAGTTGACGGCCCCAAGTTCGCCTGTTCCCTTTTTGATGGCCTTTGCGATGGTGTCCTTGGGCATATTGGCGGCCTTGGCCTTGTCGATCGCGTAGCGAAGCGTAAGATTCTGAGACGGGTCGCCGCCGCCTGTCTTGGCCGCGACTATTATCGACCGGGCAATCTTGCTCCAGATCCTTCCCCGCTTGGCATCGTTGGCCGCCTTTTTATACTTTATTCCCGCCCAATGCGAGTGTCCTGACATTCTTACACCCTCAAAAAACTTTCTGTTGACTATCCACTACTTACCGTCCACCGACCCGCTACGACGCGCATCGCGGCGAGTCAATGAATTACCTTGTTCAGCGGATAGGTAATGATTCCCGATGCTCCCGCACGCTTCAGTTCCGGGATCAAACGACGCTCAACCTCGTCTTCAATCACAATCTCCACCGCGACGTAGTCGGTGTCAGCCAGCGTAGAGACCGTCGGGCTTTTCTCCGCCGGCAAGATCGCCAGAATCTTATCGAGGTCCGCCTTTGTAACGTTCATCTTCATTCCCACCTTCGTCCTGGCCTCAATCGCCGCGTTAAGCAGGATGGCAATGTTCTCAATCTTTTGGCGTTTGAACTTGTCGGTCCATGCCTCCTTGTTTGCGATGAACCTTGTAGTGGAAGTCATCACGGTATCAACGATTCTTAAATCATTTGCCCGCATAGTCGAGCCGGTTTCTGTCAGTTCCACGATACCGTCCACAAGCCGGGCCTTTACCTCGGTCGCCCCCCAACTGAATTCGACCTTAACTTTTATCTTTTTGGCTTCGAAATATCTTTTTGTTGCATTAACCAGTTCGGTGGCGATTATCCCGCCCTGCAGGTCCTCCGGCTCTCGGACCTTTGATTCGTTCGGTACCGCAAGCACCCAGCGAGCCGGATTGCTGCTGGCCTTGCTGTAAAGCAATTCGCATACCTGGCGGACGTCGGAGCCGTTTTCCACTATCCAATCGTAACCGGTAATACCGGCATCCAGCACACCGTCGGCAACATATCGGCTCATCTCCTGCGCACGCAGCATTATCAGCCGAATCGCATCGTCATCAATCCGAGGGAAATAACTCCTTCCGTAGTCGGAGATTTTGAATCCGGCCTTTGTAAATAGATCGAACGTTGCCTCTTCAAGACTCCCCTTGGGAATACCTAACTTTAGCACTTTCTCTGACAAAGTCTCTCCTTTGGCCAAGATTTTCCGGTTCTGGCGGTTTTCTTACTGCGTTTTCTTAGCAGCCTTCTTCACCTTTTTGGCGGCTGGTCTTGCTCTCTTGGCTTTCTCGCTTCTCTGCCTTAAAAGCGAGTAAAATTCGTATGCATTGGCGGCGGCGATCTGTCGCTCGAGAAAGCCCTCTATCTCATCGTCGGTCGCATCAGGATGGACTAATTCGCCGGCCTTTAGATATTCAATCATTTTCCGTGTGAGCGGAATCGAATGGCCGCGCAATGCCGTAAGGACGCAATAGTTAAGGGCAAACCTGCTCAAACCGTCAAGCTTTTCGAGCTGTTTTCTGGCTTGCCTTTTGCCGACCTCCTTGAGCGCTGCTAAGCTGACCATGTTATACCTGTTATAGATCGAATTCAAAACCTGCGTCAGCACAGATGCAGTCTTGCGGTAATCCTCGCCGGAAGCGCCTAATATGTCAATGATTTCCTCTGTTCTGGCGACGCGCAAATCGTTTAAGTCAACAAAATGCCTCTCAAATCTCTTCACTATGGTCTTTGCCTTCGAGGTACGTGTGCGTTCGCTGACAATGGCATAAACCAGCGCATAGGCAGGGTCGTCAAACTCGATTCTTTTGACTTCGGCATACTTTTGTTTTAGTGAACGGAACAGTTTCCCTATTTTCCGACCGTACGTTCTACTATCTTTCATGGACTTCTCATTGCAAATGAACCGTTATTGTAAATCTTCATCTTCGGGCCGCTGTATGTCCTTTGTCTCGATCTCCTTAATGGCCTCGTCGATTATTCTTAGTGTTTCGAGAGTATTTTTTATCTTTGTATCCTCACGAAAATGCAAACGCGGGCAGAACTTCGAAGTCATTCTGTGGCTCAGCCTCGCCTGTATGTGTTTTGTCGCGTGCTCAATGGCGGTAAACGTCTTTCGCCGGGCAGCGCCGTCACCGGCCATGACGCTCAGAAAAACAAAGGCATTGCGTAAATCAGGGGACACATCAACCTCTGTAACACTGACAAAGCCATCAATTCGCGGGTCATTGAGCCGGTTGGCAATCGTATCACTGACTGATTCCCGCACGATGCGAGCAACTTTTTCCTGTCTTCTCGACGGCATCCCAATCCCAATCCACTATTCATTATTTGTGAAATGGGTTACCAATAGCTAAATACTAACGACTATTCACTAACAACTATCAAAGTGTTCTGGCGACCTCGACGATCTCGTACGCTTCCAAAACGTCGTCAATCTTGACATCGTCAAAGCCGGCAATCCTAATACCGCATTCCAGACCCGCCTTCACCTGGCGCACATCATCCTTGAAATGCCGAAGAGACTCAATGGAGCACTTGTCTTTTGTGACGATGTTGTCGCGTACGAGCTTCACTTTGGCGCTCTTGTTTATAACACCACTGTTCACGTAGCACCCCGCAACTGTGCCGAGGCCCGAAATCTTAAAGATATTTCTGACAACCACCCTTCCAAGTTCATTTTCTTCGAATTCAGGCTCAAGCAAGCCGGTCATCGCGTCCCTGAGGTCCTCGGTTATCCTGTAAATTACATTGTATAATCTTATATCGACTCCGCTTGACTCCGCGATTGCTCTTACCCTGTCCTCCGGCACAACGTTAAAGCCGATGACAATCGCCCCGGAGGCATCGGCTAACACAACGTCGCCTTCGCTGATTCCGCCCACCGCCGCGTGCAAAATCTTAATCTTCACCTCATCGGTACTCAGTTCGTTGAGATACTTTATCAGTACATCCACCGAGCCCTGCACATCGGCTTTTATAACAAGATTCAACTCCTTGATGTTACCGGCTTCAATCTGGCTGAACAGATTGTCGAGCGTAACCCGCGAGCGACGAGCGAGCGACCTCTCTCTTGTTTGCATCTTGTTCTGTTCGGCGGCTTCCTTTGCCTTGTTGATGTCGTCCAGGCAGAAGAACTTGTCACCGGCTTGTGGGACATCGCTAAGCCCCGAAATCTCCGCCGGCATTGAACTGGTGGCTTCTTTAGTATTTTTGCCGCGACTGTCCTTTAGTGTTCGAATCCTCCCGTATCCGGCGCCCGCCAGAACTATATCGCCCTTCCTGACCAAACCTTCCTTAACCAGAATAGTCGCCACCGCACCCTGCGTCGGTGTCATCTTCGCCTCGATAACCCAACCTGTTGCGGGAATCCCCGAATCGGCCTTGAACTGGCTCAACTCGGCAATGTAGTCGAGATGCTCGATCAAATCCTCTATCCCTTCGCCGGTTAGCGCGCTGGTTTTGACCACCTCCACCTCACCCCCCCATTCCGTCGGCGTCAGTCCGTGTTCGGCCAACTGACCATACACACGATTGACATCTACGCCGGCGAGGTCAATTTTGTTAAGTGCGACTATCATGTCAACGCCCGCCGCCTCGGCGTGGTGAATCGCTTCAACCGTCTGAGGCATGACACCATCGTCGGCAGCCACCACCAGCACGACGATATCCGTTACGTTGGCGCCCCTTGCCCGCATAGCGGTAAATGCTTCATGACCGGGCGTATCCAAAAAAGTAACCTTGTGGCCCTTCCATTCGACCTGATACGCCCCCGTATGCTGTGTTATCCCGCCTGCTTCGCCTTTGGCCACACTCGTTGACCTGATGCGATCCAGCAGGCTCGTCTTGCCGTGGTCAACATGCCCGAGCATAGTAACAACAGGTGGACGCCTTTGAGGATTCTTGCATTCTCTGGACCCAAATTCAGCTTCTATCTGGGACTGGAGCGATTGCTTCAGTTCAACAATCAACTCCGTGCCGAGGTCCAGCGCCACAAGCTCGGCCACATCGGTTGCGATAACCTGATTGGCCGTTGCCATCACGCCCTGGCCCATCAGCTTTCCGATTATTTCACCCACTTTAACTGCCAGCGCAGCCGAAAGGTCCTTCACGGTAATAGGCTCGGTTATTACGGCCTTTTCGGGTCTTTCCGCAGATACAACTTCGGACGGCTGCCTGGTTTCAATACGTCGGACCGGCCTTGACCTGAGCGTCTCACCCCTTGCGGCAGCCAACCGTGCCTGCCTTTCTTCGAAATCTTTGGCGCGCATTCTTTTGCTGAAAATCCTGGCCCTTTTCGCCTCCTCACTTATGACATCCTGGTCTTTACGACGTCCTCGAGTTTTTTCTTTGGCACCCCTTTTGCCTTTCGTTAAGCCCGGTATTTCCGTACCGGGTGCAATGAGTGGTTCTGAGATAGGCTCATCGTATCTCGGCCTGGCGGGTCTGGAGGGTACTGGTGGTCTTGGTCTTCGCGGCCTAACCTCGTGAGGCTCGACCTTTTCCACCCGGACTACCTTGGGTCCAGCCAGTTCAGCAGGCCTTGGTTTTTCAAGCATCGGCCCGGCCGGTACTATTCGCTCGGGCTTAGGCTCGACCTTGGGTTTCGCTTTGGGCTTGGCTTTGGGCTTGGGTTTGGGCTTGGGTTTGGGCTTGGGTTTGGGCTTGGGTTTGGGCTTGGGTTTGGGCTTGGATTTGGGCTTGGGTTCAACCACCGCAACTGCCGTTTCCGCTTCTCCTTCAGCGACAGCCAAGGTCTGGGGCGTCTCCTGGAGTTGGGCGGCAGCTTCGTCTTTCTTTACGGCCTTTTTGCGCTTCTTGCGCACACGAACCTTTTTCAAATCGACCTTCTCGGTCGTCTCCACCGTGGTAACGTGTTCCCCTTCGCTGAACCACTCACGAATCGTGGCGGCA
>Ga0114922_10004962_pt1 | contig 12298 bp, 12 predicted proteins | sample AartaG_FD_100975 | JGI IMG/M metagenome (GOLD analysis project Ga0114922, IMG submission 100975) | Deep subsurface microbial communities from Aarhus Bay to uncover new lineages of life (NeLLi) - Aarhus_00045 metaG | ecosystem: Environmental > Aquatic > Marine > Oceanic > Sediment | place...
CGCTTGGTGGTCTGCCCTGATGTATTTGCAGGTTACGAAGGATCCAAGGAAGACAAAGAGCGGGTCAAGATGATCCAGGAGGCCATGATTGCCCACTGCGAGCGAATGCGCTACCGCTTCGCAGCCATCGACACGCCCCCGGGGTTGAATGCGCAGGAGGCGATCGAGTGGCGCAACTATGTCAACTTCGACAGCTCTTACGCAGCAATGTATTATCCATGGATCGAAATCGCTGATCTGAGCGGAAGTGGTCGCAATAGCAAACTAGTTCCGCCCAGCGGTCACATGGTTGGTATATACAACCGTACTGATGCAGATCGTGGTGTTCATAAAGCGCCCGCCAATGAAGTCATTCTTGGCGCGATCAACCAGGAACTCCACTTAAGCAGAGCTGAACAAGATCTGTTGAACCCCATCGGAATAAACTGCATTCGCTCCTTCCCGGGACGTGGTATCCGGGTCTGGGGTGGTCGCACATTGAGCAGCGATGGCGCCTGGCGATATGTCAATGTCCGCCGCCTGTTCATCATGGTGGAGGCTTCACTGGATGCAGGTATGCAGTGGGTTGTATTCGAACCTAATGACCACACCCTCTGGGCGAAAGTTATTCGAGACACCTCCTCGTTTCTCAAGACAATCTGGTTGGGAGGAGCGCTTTTTGGCAATACGCCTGAAGAGGCGTTTTATGTTAAGTGTGATGAAGAACTCAACCCGCCAGAGATACGCGATTTGGGGAGGCTGATCATTGAAGTCGGTATGGCTCCCGTTAAGCCAGCCGAGTTCGTTATCTTCCGCATCACTCAATGGGCTGGCGTGAATGCAGAAGCCTGATGGGTTATGTGGACTGTGATAAAGAAAACAACTTAGTTATCAAAATAAAAGGAGCGAAAAAATGTCAAATGGACGCGAAGATCCCCTAGTTGGATTTCATTTTGCAGTTGAAATTCAAGGTGTGGTCAAGGGTTATTTCACCGAATGCTCAGGGCTCGGGTCAGAGCACGATGTCATCGAACACAAGGTGGTCAACGAAAAAGGACAGGAAGTCGTGATCAAAATTCCCGGCCGCCTGAAGTGGGAAAACGTCACTTTAAAACGTGGAATAACAAGCAGTATGGATATCTGGGATTGGCGAAAAAAAATTGAGGATGGTCAGGTAGATGATAACCGGCATGATGGTTCCATCACCATGTATGACCAGAAATTATCCCCGGTAGCCCAATGGAACTTCGAGAAGGCATGGCCTGTAAAAGTCACCGGTCCGCAGCCAAAAGCAGACAGCAACGAGATCGGGGTTGAGGAACTGAGCATCGCCCATGAGTACATCAAGAGAGTGAAATGAAATTGCAGGAGGCAGCGAGGGGCACGCCAACAGCGATGCCCCTCGCCAATCCCCTGAGGAGGCGGCTGAACACCATGGACCTTCAAACGGAATTCGATTTTACACTGCCGAGAGGGTATGTCGATTCAAAAGGACAGGTATGGAAACGCGGCTGCATGAGGTTGGCTACTGCTATGGATGAGATAAACACCATGGATGACCCTCGCGTTCAGGCTAATCCAGCTTACCTTCCGGTACTGCTGCTTGCCCGGGTTTTGTGCCGCTTGGGGAATCTCAATGAAGTCACACCAAGAATAATTGAAAACCTGTTTGCCTCAGACCTGTCCTATCTGGAAGACCTGTATATACGTATCAACAGTGCCGAGACCGTTATGGTAGGCGCTGTATGTCCCCAATGCAGCAGCCGCTTCCGGTTACAAATCGCACCTTTGGAAAATATGTCACAGTGAGTACCGGGCGAAAGAATTTTACTCATGTTATTGGATAAGAAGGAAAGAATTGGATGGCTCCAGCCGAAAACCAACCCTTTTCACCAGACATCTCGAATGAGAACCAGAGCGAGACTTCTCTTGAGATTTCACCGCAACTGGTCAAGCAGATCGCGGATCGTGTCTACACCCTGCTCCAAACTGATCTCAGGATCGAATTCGAGAGAAGTAGACTTTCATCATCTCGACCTGATGATTATTAAAAGGGAGGATGCTGAACATGGCAAATGAGAAGCAAATGCGCCAGCAAACCAACGCCTCTTTCCGGTTCGTCATCGATGTTGACGATGAACGCCAGGCAGCTTTTACAGAATGCACCCTGCCAAATATTGAATGGGATGCGGAAGAGTTGAAGGAAGGGGGGCTGAATTCTTACACCCACCAACTTCCCGGCAGGCGCAAAGCAACAAAAGTGAGTTTAAAAAATGGCATTGGAAAAAGCGGACTACTTAACTGGTATATCGAAGCAATCAGCAAAACGGTCTCGCGCAAGAAATTAACCATCACCCTTCTCAATTCTCTCCAGGAGTCCGTGGTCGTCTGGAACATCGAAAATGCCTATCCTATAAAATGGAGCGGACCGCAGTTGAGGACGGACGGAAACACGCTTGCCATACAGACACTCGAATTCATTTGTGGAGATGTAACTGTAAAACTTTCATGACAGTTTTTCTGATGCAGCAGCATTTATCTGAACATTGATCGATATGTATAAGAACAAAGAGTTTCGTGAGCTAAGAAATCCACTTCTGCGCAGGATGAATCGTCATTTGAATATGGCGACCATTTACCGCATGGTTGATTCCGCTCCTGTCATGCCCGAAAATCGAACCCTGGAAAGGTATTTGCAGAAGGGAGCCCCAACCGCAGATCGAGAGGCCGTCCGAGGTTTCATCTGGACACCTTCTATCGATGATTTTGATGAAAGCGCAGCCTCAGAAACACATATTTCCGATTCTCTGCCAAAAAAGAAATACACCGGAGTTAGTGACACTTCGCCTGTTAACCTAACTACAGAACCACAACCTTCTTTTCGGGCAGTGCCTGAGGTCCAGAAGCAGGTTCCGGAAGACGAATCCATTCATAATGGGAAGGAACATGATGGAACCTGGAAACGGCTGCAGGCTATCTTCAATAAGCATCAGGAAAAAGGTGAGGACACGCAAGAGGAATTTAATCCAGATGTTGATGGGAAAATTCCAGGTCAAGGGAAAGAGAGTGATGCAACCGGGATAAATGTAATTACGAGTTTGTATGATGCAGAAAAACCAGGTGTAGTCGATCGCCAGCGTGGTCGGGAGGAGGGAGATTCTTTAGAGCAACTCCCAACAAACAATGACCAGCCACATATCCATGTCCAGACATCCCAGCAACGCGAATCTTCTACTGAACATATAACAAAACAATCCAATTCAGAACATAAACCTCCTCTCGAGACGACCAGCCAGGAATCATCTAAGAAAATTAATGCTACCCAAGAGGCGGAGAAGATTGAAACCACATCTCCACATCCCCCAAGTGAAGGAGCCGAAGTACAGACATCCCAAGACCCAACAGGACAAACGAAAATAAGATCATCGGATAGCGAGGATGAAAAGCCAAGACAGCCAAGGATCAGTCATTTTGCTACAGATAATACTTCGGAAGCCCTCCCAGCATCCCCATCCCGAGAGAGGTTATCTAAAGATATGGGGGTAAAGTTGGCGGATGACCTTTCAGAAACTATAAATAATGACGAGTTGGATACGCAGACTCATCCCGCTGAAGCACAACCTCCACAATCTGAACTGAGTGAAGATCTCTCTAATGAATTGATAGAGAGTTCGTTCAAAGACGGACAACATGCCAGTATTCAAGTGGATGAGAGCCAATTTCAACTCGAAAAAATTGAATCCGGGAAAGAAGAGACACCTCATCCAACTGGAGAAATTGATACAGCAAAGTCTTTTGAACCTGCTAAAAAGCCACCTCCACTTGAAGAAGTGTGGCCGGTGCAGCGCAAAGAAGTAAGAACCTCGGACGATGCCAATGAGGCAGCCCAAATATTCACATCTCCCCCTAAATCGACAGGGGACATTAAATCACGTTCAGAAACCGATGATCCCATCTTTAAAAGGATCGAAAATCTCCCCACCGAAGGACCAACTCAATCCTCGGTTGAATATCTCCCGCCCCTTCGTCCCCGACCACATACACCATGGGGGAGTACTGCCCAAATCCAAACAAAGATGACTGGAGACCAGGATGAGACCAGAGTGGACATGCCAGCACAATCTCAGGGGAAAGGACCGATAACTCACAGGGAAGATACAATAGAACCAGAAACGATCCCGACAGAGATTGGTCCGTTACCCAGCGATCTCTGGGAGTTGATCGGTCATGCACCACCATCCCAAACAGCGGATCATCACAGAATGCCTGGTATTTCTTCGAGGACTGAAGCGGTCATTCCTTATCAAAAAGAAACCTCGGATTCCCAGTATTCAGAACCAAAGAGCTCAGATGACCATCCTATAAATCAAGAGAATACGATCGCACAGAGGACTGTTGAGACCGTGGTATCTACCCTATCCCCATCAAAACCATCCATCTCAGATGAAAGTTTTATTCAGGTGCCAGAGATAATTCAACGCCAGTCAGAGAGTGCTCCGGAGACCGCTTCTACTGCTAGAGACGACAGCGAAAGTAGCACCAGCGCTCCCCAACCCGGGGACCAGATTGATGTTGATATGCTTGCCCGCCAGGTATATGTGGAAATCAAACGGCGAATATCCATCGAGTGGGAGCGTATGAGAGGGTTCAAGTAAGCATCTAATGGAGGAATAGTCCATGCCGAATACACGTGGAGATCTCGTTCCTGCCACGATTTACGAAGTGGATAAAAAAGGTAAAAAAGCCAGCGGTATATCCGTGAACTGTATGTTCAATCCTTTCGAATATACAGTATCGAAAACCAATACATACCAGGAAAAGCCCAAGAATGATGCGGATACACCCAAAGGAGAATTCTTCAAATCAGGCGCACAAACCCTGAAGCTGAACCTGGTGTTCGATACATACGAAGAAGACAAGGACGTCAGTCTCGAGACCAATAAGCTGTGGAAATTAATGATGTCGAAAACGCAGTCCGACAGCAGCCAGAATGAAAAAATCGAGCCGCCGCAAGTCGCCTTTAAATGGGGAGTATTCAAATTTGTATCCTTTATAACCAATATGACCCAAAAGTTCTCCCTTTTCAAGAAGGATGGAACCCCGGTACGGGCAAATGTGGATATCACCTTTACGCAGTACAAAGATGTCAACGATTACGAAAGGCAGAATCCATCTTCGGGAGGAGGTCCTATCGAACGCGTCTGGTGTGTAATTGCCGGGGATCGTTTGGATACAATCGCCGATAGAGTGTTTGACGACAGTTCAAAATGGCGATTAATCGCAGAACACAATAATATCGTTGACCCATTATCGATTCGACCGGGTCAGCAGTTGAGGATTCCTCTCGATTAAATCCCATAGAAGGATATTCGCATAACGTATATTGAGAGATGTAAAGAAGATCATGCCGAAACCCAGGGAATTTGTCAGTCGAATATATATCAAAGTGGGCGGGACCGTAGTCCCACGCACCACCATGCAGAAACTGGCCGAAGTGGTCGTCGACCAGCATACCCACCTCCCAGATTACTTTACGATTCGCCTCTACGATGAGGAAAAAGAGCTGTTGGATAACGGTCCCTTCGATTTGACAAAAGAAATAGAGATCGAATCCGCACTAGAAGATGGTACAAAGGTCAAGTTAATCAAAGGCGAAATCACCTCGCTGGAGCCGATATTCAAAGAGGGGATGAATTCCGAGTTGTTGGTAAGAGGCTACGATAAATCACATCGCATGTTCCGGGAGCTTAAGAGCAAGGCTTACCTGAATAAAAAAGACAGCGACCTCGCCAGTGAAATCGCTGGTGAGGCGGGGTTGCAAGCCGAAGTTGAGACAACCAGCACCGTTTACGATCACATATACCAGCACAACCAATCGGATTTATCCTTTCTGATGCAGCGCGCCTGGCGCATTGGTTTTGAGTGTTTCGTTTCGGAGGGAAAGCTCCATTTTCGCAAACCACCAACGAATGGAAGCAGCATCACCCTGACATGGGGTGACGATCTGCTATCCTTCACACCTCGCATGGCGCTTGCTGAGCAGGTCGACGAAGTTCAGGTCAAGGGTTGGGACATCGACAAACAGGAGGCCATTATCGGGAGAGCGACATCAGGCAGCCTTTACCCCGAGGTCGAAGAGACGAAAGATGGTGCGACCTGGGCGCAGACCTTCGGCACCGGCAAGACAGTGATCGTCAACCAACCGGTCGTCAGCCAGGCAGAAGCCGATGCACTTGCCGCTGCGCGTTTGGACGAGATCAGTGGCGCCTTCCTGGAGGCTGAAGGGACAGCTTTCCGCCGCCCGGATATAAAAGCAGGACAGATGGTAGAAATTGAAGCCCTGGGGGATCGATTCAGCGGAACCTCTCTGGTGACCAACGCAACCCACATACTAACACCGGAGGGTTTAAATACTTACTTCTCTGTGCGGGGAACACGCACCGGATTACTGAACGAGAAAATAAATGGGCACAAACCGGAGCAGCGCTGGTATGGAGCCGTACCTGCGATCGTTACTAATACAGATGATCCCAAGGACTGGGGGAGGGTCAAGGTGAAATTCCCCTGGATGGCAGATGACGCCGAGAGTGATTGGGCCAGAGTAACTGGTATCGGAGCTGGAAAGGAGGCAGGATTCTATGTGATGCCAGAAGTCGGGGACGAAGTGCTGGTCCTATTCGCCCATGGAGATTTCAGCCAACCACACGTGATCGGCAGCCTATGGAACGGAAAAAATGCGATCCCCTCCGAAGCTGAAGGAGCTGCAAGCGGAGAAAAACCACTGGTGCGCACGTGGCATTCACAAAAAGGTCACCGAATCACGATCTATGACAACGCTGACAATAAAGTGGAAATCCTGACTGAAGCAGGTCACCAGATCACGCTGGATGATGCCGACCATAAAATCTCCATTGAGAGCAGCGGTGGGCTGACTCTTACCCTGGATGACAGCGGCGGCAAAATAACACTGGAAAGCAATAACCAGATCGAAGTGAAAGCCACCGGAAATTTAAAGATAGAGGCTGGAGGTAATCTAGATATGGAAGCCAGAGGAATCCTGAGTATCAAGGGTAAAATGGTCAACCTGAATTAAAGTCAACGGGATGATCGACTGGAGGAAAAATGGCGCAGGTTGTTTGTAATGGTGGGACCCTGATGTGCTCCTTTGGAGCAGGACCCAGTCAACTGGCAGTATTACCCGCCAACAGGGTCAATACCGGGAATATGCCCGCCGGGACAATCATGGATTTTACACCGCTGGCTAACGTGATGCCTTTTGTGATGTGCACCACGCTCAGCAACCCCCAGGTGGCAGCAGCTACGGCAGCCGCACAAGGGGTACTAACCCCCATACCGTGTCTTCCCGTAGTGCAGGCACCCTGGACTCCGGGCTCACCAACGGTCATGATTGGGGGTCAACCAGCATTGAACAACACCTGTCAGCTTACATGCCAATGGGGCGGCGTGATAACGATATCCAATCCTGGACAGGCAACTGTAAATGTAGCCTGATGATACCAGGATAACAGATATAAAATGAAATGGAGGTTGAGGGATGGCTTTTGAGATCGTAGGTTCTGGTTGGACTTTCCCGCCTCAAATCGACGCGCAGGGAGGGCTGTCATTGACCAGCGAACGGAGCGAGCTGGAACAATCGATACAAATTATCCTCAGGACAATCCCGGGACAGCGGGTCATGCGACCAGCTTTCGGATGCAGGCTGTACGAATTGATCTTTGCCCCGAACAACAGCCACACAGCCGCCCAGGCTCGACGCTTCGTAGAGGAGGCTTTAGGGATGTGGGAACCGCGGATTAACGTAACACAGGTGGACATACAGGCTGATTACGGCGATTCGAACCGCCTGATCATAAACATCAGTTATGAAGTCAAAGCAACCCACGACCAGCGCAGCCTGGTATATCCATTCTATCTGATACCCGAAGAGACAGCTTAAAATATTATTTTAATAATGCCGCAGTAATAGAAACGACCAGGAAATATTAGTGGAGGCGAATATGGGATTAGTGACACCAAAACTTGATGACCGCCAGTTTCAAGAAATTGTGGATGAAGCCAAGAGCCGCATCCCCCATTTCTGCAAAGAGTGGACGGATCATAACGTCAGCGATCCGGGGATTACATTGATCGAACTTTTTGCCTGGATGACCGATCTGCTGCTATACCGTCTTAACCAGGTTCCCGACTTGCATTACATCAAGTTCCTGGAACTGCTGGGGATCAAGCTGCGCGAGACAGTGCCTGCCAAAGTACCGGTAACTTTCTGGTTATCCGCTCCCCAACCAAATCCAGTGCTTTTCCCTGCAGGAACAGAAGTCGCCAGCACACAAACGGAAACTGAGCGTTCAATCGTCTTCTCAACGGATGAAGATTTACTGGTGCAGCCGCCTGAACTGGTTGAAGTTCTGGCCCGTGTATCTTCCTCCAAAAGCGGAAAGAAGCGCTACCGTGAGCTTAATTTACGCCGCCTTGAGACTGGATTTGAAGGCATCGATGTCTTTACAGAAGTCCCTGAGGTGGATGACGCCTTATATTTTGGATTTTCAAACGACCTGAGCAAGCATATCCTGGGTTTCAAATTCGACTTCGATCCAGCCGGAGGTGCGGGTATAGACCCGACGATCCCGCCGTACGAGTGGGAGGCCACGACGGGTAAGGAGAATGGACATTGGGAACAATGCGAGTTTGAATCGGATACAACCAGGGGAATGAACAGCGCCGGTAAGATCCACATCCACCTGCCCAAAATGGGAAAATATGAGGTCAATAATAAAGCTATGTATTGGGTTCGGGTGAGGATCAAGGATATCTCGCCAGCCGAAGAGCAGGATGGAATGCGACCTTATGATAAATCTCCCAGATTGCGCCAGTTGAGTGTCGCTTCCTGGGGAGGGACAATCCCAAGCACCCACGCACAGCAAATTAAGCGTGAACTGCTCGGTTTGAGCGACGGTACACCTGGACAACGATTCCAGACCCAATTCAATCCCATCCTTAAAAGAATTCCCGGTGAAATCTTGCTTTCCTCTGCAGAGAACGAACCGCCCCAAGAATGGGAGGAAGTGCCCGATTTCGCAGAATCGGAGCTCGATTCGAAACATTACACCCTGGATAGCGTCTCTGGGGAACTGCGCTTTGGCCCGGCCGTACGACAGCAGGATGGGACGATCAAGTTATACGGTGCCATCCCCCCTAAAGGCGCCAAACTGGTCCTGCAGCGTTACCGCTATGGAGGTGGGGAAATTGGCAACGTACAGGCGGGTATCCTGAATACACTCAAAACAGCCATCCCTTACATCGCACGTGTTGCCAACCGCGAACCCGCATGGGGAGGATTGGATGCGGAACCACTCGAATCAGCAAAGATGAGAGCTCCCGCCCTTTTACGATCGCGCGATAGAGCGGTCACGGAAGCGGATTTTGAGTTCCTGGCCAGGCAAGCCATGCCAGCAGCCATTGGGAGAGTCAAATGCCTGCAGCCGCGTCCAGCGGAAGCAGGGCGGGTTGTTCCCGGGCAGGTTTACGTGCTTGTCATTCCGCGATTCAGCCACCAGGAAGGTTTCATTTCGCCTGAGCAATTAAAACCGAAGGAAGAAGATATCGAGGGGCTGACAGCATATCTCGATGAAAGACGCTTGCTGACGACCCGCCTTGATATCCGCCCTCCGGCATACCATTGGGTTTCTGCAAATGTGGAATTAAGCGCGGCTCCGAGTGTGGAACACTCTAAGCTTGAGGAAGAGGTGCTCTCTCGCCTTTACCATTTCCTCAACCCACTCACTGGGGGTACCCGGGGCGAAGGTTGGTCATTTGGTCGTGACCTGTTCGTCTCCGATGTGTACCAATGCCTGCAAGGAATCCCAGGAGTGCTGTTTATCCGCAACGTGGATTTACACCAGGCAAAGCCCGGAGGTGAGGCGCAGGGAGATGCGGTCGAAGTGGTGGAGGTGGTAGCTCACGGTGTTATTGCCTCAGGTCGGCATTCTGTAAAATTCATTTGAATCTACAGGTTGAGGATACATAATCTGCTCGGGATACTGCCATGAAAAACGAATACCATTTTCAAATCGAAGGACCAGAAACTTCTCAGTTGTTTACCATTCCGGTTGGTAAAAGCTCCATCGGACGCCAAATGGGAAACGATCTTCAACTAGATGATCCACAAATATCCAGGCAGCACGCCCAGCTTGAATGCACGGATATTGATTGCCAGATCATGGATCTGGGAAGTTCGAACGGCACGCGCGTAAATGACGCCAAGCTCACCCCCAACGTAATGGTCCCCCTGTCTCAAGCTGATGTTGTTAAAATTGGTCCTTTCACACTCATTTTGTCTCAAATTCAAATTGAGGAAAAAATCACGCAACCAGAAGTGAAGCAGATAAAAATCGAGGCTGTCGAAGAACCACAGCCGGAAGAAGGATTTGATGAGCAGCTCGAAGCGCTGCCAGAAGAACCCGCTAGTCCACCACCATCTGAACCACCAGCACCTCCTGACGTTCTTGAACCGGGATTACCAGCAGAAAGCTTGCTCCCGCCCGGACTCACAATTCGCAGCGAACGGCTGATGAATTACCTGCCAGATATCTACCACACGGATTTCATGAGGCGCTTCCTGGGATTGTTGGAGTCGATTCAAAGACCGATCGAATGGAACATTGACAATTTCGACCTGTATCTCGACCCTGGGACCAGTATTACCAGCTTCCTTCCATGGCTCGCCAATTGGTTTGAGATCACATTTGACAACACATGGAATGAAACCCAGCGACGGACGTTATTGAAAGAGGCACACATGATCTATGGTCGGCGCGGCACACGTTGGGCGTTGAGCCGGGTTTTAGAAATCTACACCGGAGGGACTCCCGAAATAAGTGACTCCGATGAAAAGTGCGAACCTTTCACCTTCTCCGTCAAAATTCCTACACTGGGGAAAAAGATTGATAAAAAAATCATTGAGGAGCTTATTGACGCCAATAAACCTGCCCACACATCCTATATACTGGAGATTGGATCCGCTTGAATTGATTTCTCGCCAAATTTTATTGTAAAATAATGGGAAGTGTTTGTCCAACCAAGGATGTCGTTGTCCGAAACCGGGCAGGGAAAACATCGTTATAATTAACCGTAAATAAACTAGTATTCTCTCATTTGCACTCACAGGAGAAATGCACGATGTCACCAGAAAATCTTGTCGGCCAAACACTCAACCGTTATAAGATCATGGGTCTGCTAGGTGAAGGCGGTATGGGAGCGGTCTACAAAGCTCGCGATATCACCCTGCAGCGCGATGTGGCTATTAAGGTAATGCACACCCACTTCGCACGGCTGCCTGATTTCCAGGAGAGATTCCTGCAGGAAGCACGCACAGCGGCTCGAATGGCGAATCCAGGCATCGTCCAGGTCTACGATTTTGGTCATGATCGTTCCTTGCTCTACATCGTCATGGAATTCATACCCGGTGACAACCTGGAGAAGATGCTGCGGGATTTGAGGTCCCGCAACGAGTGGATTTATTTATACGAAGGATTGGAGATCATCAAGCAGGTATCGCTCGCTCTGGATTATGCCCACAGGCAGGGAATCCTGCACCGTGATATCAAACCCGGTAACATCATGATCGAACCCGAAGAGACGGATGGTCTTCCCTACCGACCTGTCCTGACAGACCTTGGCTTGGCCAAGCTCGCTGAAGGGGGCGTGCACACCCAGAATGGATCGTCAATGGGCACACCAGCATACATGTCCCCGGAACAGGCGGAAGGTAAACTGACCGATGCGCGCAGCGATGTGTACTCATTAGGAGTACTGCTGTATGAACTTGCGGTCGGAAAACTACCTTTTCCGGCGAAGACCATTACCGAAGCTCGCAAATTCCATGGTGGAACGCCGCCGCCGAAGCCAATTTCCGTCCGACCCGATCTACCCGAGGAACTGGAAAACATCATCCTGAAGGCACTGGAAAAGGACCCGGACAAACGCTACAAGGATGCCGCGGAATTCGCACATGCATTGGATGACATTGTACCCGCCTCCAAGAAAGTTACAACACCTGCAGCAGCAGCGACCGAGGCCACCAGCCTGATAACCTTGTACCAGCAAAGCCTGGTGGAAGAGCGGGGCAAATCGATCCTGGAAGAATTCGCTCCTCCAACAGAACTGACAGTAGATAAAATCCAGATCCTAGCGCCGGATGGTTCCACGCGTTCGATCACAATAAAACGCAGCGGGATGATCCTGGGTCGAGGGGAGGATTCCGATATCGTACTGGATGATGTCAAGGTTTCCCGGCAACACA
>Ga0114922_10004963_pt1 | contig 12298 bp, 12 predicted proteins | sample AartaG_FD_100975 | JGI IMG/M metagenome (GOLD analysis project Ga0114922, IMG submission 100975) | Deep subsurface microbial communities from Aarhus Bay to uncover new lineages of life (NeLLi) - Aarhus_00045 metaG | ecosystem: Environmental > Aquatic > Marine > Oceanic > Sediment | place...
GAGACCGTCGGCATGTCGTTGCAGGTTTGGCGGCTGATAACATACCAATTCCTCCACGGCGGTTTTTGGCATATCATCTGGAATATGCTTATTCTGTATTTCTTCGGCCCTATGCTTGAAGGGCAGTGGGGCGGTAGAAGATTTCTTGTGTTCTATCTGATATGTGGGGCGATGGGCGGGATATTATATACGCTGCTGGTCTTTGTGGGCGTTCTGAAAGTCGGTATCTTGATAGGGGCGTCGGGTGCGATTTATGGGCTTTTAGCAGCCGGTGCAATACTGTATCCGAATATGCGTGTATATTTTTTCGGGATTTTCCCGCTGCCGTTTTATGGTTTGGCGATTATCCTGGCATGTATCAGCTTTATGAGTGTTACCAACAGTCCTAACGCAGGCGGTGAAGCGGCACACCTTGCGGGGATGGCCGCGGGTGCTGTCTATGTGCTGTGGCCGCGGTGGAAGCAGTACGCAGCAAACAGACCGCGAGGGGCAATTAAGTGGGAAAGTGAAATAAACCGGCAGCGCGCGTTCCAGGTGGAGGTTGACCGTATCCTCGATAAGGTCCACTCCCGCGGCATCGCCAGCCTGACCCGAAAAGAAAAGAACACACTGCGCCAGGCCTCCAAGCACCAGCAGAAAAGCGGGTACTACCGGTTTGATGATTAAATCCGAAGTACGAAACCCGAAATACCGATATATCGGGATTCAAAATGTTACTCTGTAAAAAATCCGTTGGACTCCACTCTGAGCCTTAGCTGGGTGTCATTCTGAACCGTCCCGCCGCGCCGGGAAAGAATCTCACTGCTGCGTACGCCTGAGATTCTTCAGAATGACAATGTTCACACGTTTTCTACGGAGCACAAAATGCAAATTTTCAAATTAATCCCAATCTATCTTTTCGGCCCGGCCCGTTAACTCTTCGAGCCGTTCCTTGATGAACCCGGCCTTTTTGTTTTTCAGCTTTTCCACCTCGGCTTCGCGCTCCTTTACCTCTTTCTGCAGTCTGGCGAGCCTTCTAAGGAGATGTTCGTAGCGTAGTTGTTTCTTTCTTACAATCAGGTCGAACCTTTTGTTGACTATTTCTTCCAATTGCTGAATCAACTTGGCGCGTTGTTTGCCCTGAACCGTCCGGATTTTCTCCAAAAGTCTGCTCCGCTCGCTCTTTAATTCGAGTTCTTCTTTTAGAACCTCGGCCAATTCCGGATTCCTTTCCTCGGCCTCCATTATTTCCCCGTACTTGTCCCTGCTGTCAATAACCTGTTGAATGTATGCCTCGAGATCCTCCGGATCCTTTTTACGCAGCCGGGCCAGCTTCTTGGCCTCTTCGGGGAAATTCTTCTCGAGCCATTCGATGTACTCATCATGTCTTCTTGCGATGCGTTCTCTCCATCGCTCGCGTCTGCCGCTGCGCCCAACTCCGGGCCCACGCTCCGGGTCCGGTCCGGACCTGCCTTGCATACGGCCGGGCCCTGTCCTTGGTCCCGGGCGCCCACCACCTCTACCTTGGCCACGAGGCTCGCCGCCGGGGTGATCTCCCATTTGGCGTCTTTCGGCAAATGCCTGTCGTACTTCTTTGCTGAATTGCTCCGGATTATCCTTTCTGAGCTTTCGCAATTCCTCGGCTCGCTCGGGATGCACCTCGGCGAGACGGCCAAGAAACTCCTCGATTCTCTCGTCGCTGAGTCCGGGCCTTTGTCGCATGTCGGTCGGTTCGTCCGACCAAATGTCTTCATTGGCCTCGGCCGCCTGAATTGCGGGTGTCAGGCTCAAGAGCATCACTGCTGCTGCGAGAGCCGCGGCCAAGTGCCACCTCCGGATTCGGATTGTCATGTTTCTATCCTTTCTACAAATCTAACAATCAGGTATCTCGTCCTTGCCTGCTACCAGTACCAATCATCATCTCCCCATATATCTGATTTAGCCGGCAGTGTGTGTTCGGTCCGACCGAATCGCCTGCTTCTGGGGCGTCCGTCTTTGCGCCAGCCCATCGGTGCGAATCGCCCATCTCTGCCGCGGCCGCCTCCGGGCCGACCCATTTGCGCGAATCGCCCGCCTCTTCCGCGCCCGCCTCGGTGCCGATCCATCTGCGCGAATCGCCCGCCTCTTCCGCGCCCGCCTCGGCGCCGACCCATCTGCGCGAATCGCCCGCCTCTTCCGCGACCGCCTCGGCGCCGACCCATCTGCGCGAATTGTCCGCCTCTGCCGCGACCGCCTTGGCGCCGATCCATCTGCGCGAATTGTCCGCCTCTGCCGCGACCGCCTCGGCGCCGACCCATCTGCGCGAATTGTCCGCCTCTGCCGCGACCGCCTTGGCGCCGATCCATTCGGCCGAGTCTACGTTGCCCACCTCTTCGACCCTTTGGGTTTGCAGCTTTTTCCGTATCAGCTCCGGGTTTGGCAGCTCCTGCTTTCAGTGCTTTACGAACGGTCTCTCTGAACCTGGCGGGATTGTTCTTGCGGAGGCGCTGGAGTCGGGTTGCTCGCCTTGGGTTGTTCTTTTCGACTCTTTGGAGAAACTGGTCGGCTTTTTTCTTAGTCATTTGCTCGGACTTCGGTTTGTCCGACGGCTTAGGCGATGGCTTTTTGGCTCCATAGCTTAAGCCAACCGTTAAGAGGAACGATATGAGCGTTGTCAGAACCACTGCGATTATATAGTTGGTTTTTCTTCGAGTTTCCATTTCTTTACCCTTTCCAGAAATCTCCATTAATTTCGCTCATTTCCATTTCCAAGTTCGTTAGAATCATGCCGCCTTCAACTCCATTCTCACCCAGCCTGATAGTGAGCATACTGGCTTCTATTTCATCGATTTGTGCTGTCAAAGCTGTCAATTGCTCGTCGCTGCCGGTGCCGATTTCATCGTCCCAGATGAAGCCGGAGCCGACTTTGCCGACAGTTGCTTGCTCGCGATTGGCTTCAGGAAAGAATTTTACCCCCGATATGGCCAGCACAATGATTACCGCGGCAACAGCGACCCGGTAGAACATTGAACTGGCCAGCTTTTGCCTCTTCCGGGCCTCCAGGCGCACCTCGATTTGCTCCTTTATGCTGTTGATCACGGCCTGGTCGCAAGCAGGTACAGAAAAGGAGGCCAGAAGTTTTTCCCCCGCCCGGATATCCTCGGCGGCTTCGTGGGTCTGGCGCTCGTCAAGAAACCTTGACAATAGCTCATTTAAGTTTTCATTATTCTCAGTCATGGCGGTGTCCCATTAGTTCTCTTAATCTCTTCAGTCCGCGGTGGACTTTTGAGAGGACGGTTCCGACCGGCTCAGAGCGCATCTCGGCGATTTGCCGGAAGGTTAATCCTCCGTAAAAACGCAAGATCACCAGTTCAGCGGTCTCAGCGTCCAGCTTGGCCATATGGACCTGAAGCTCATCTATCATCTCAACATCGGCTTTGGCGGGTGTTGTGGTGTCGGCCTTAAGCTCTTCGGCTTTGCCTTCGAGCAGCTTCTTTTGCCGATATTGGCGTCTCAAATGGTCTCGAAATATATTGGACGCGATGGTAAAGAGCCATTTTTCAAAAGAGCCGGTGGCAAGTCTGAAGGTGCCTATCTTGGCGACAAGTTTCAAAAACAGCGTACTGAGCAAATCGTTACTTTGGGCCGCGTTGCCGGTCAGCCGATAAAAGTAGCTGTAACAACGACTTGCGTACAAGTCAACCAGCCGGCCGAATGCATCATTGCTACCGGCCTGACAGGCGGCAATTATCTCTTTTAGGTCCTGGCACGCTTTCATATTCAACCAGTTGACAATGATTTAGACGTGCTGTAAAGCGATTTTATTGCAAAAAATGGCAAAAAATGGAGCATAACAAGACATACTCTATCTGGAGTTAGCTTATTGATTATTACCCCATTCGTCTCATTTTCCGTATGGGCAGGTCCTTCGGCTTCGCTCATTCGGTTTGTATTTAATACTACAGCGCGAGTTCACATGAAAAACCGTGTTTTTGATACTGATAACTCGGCCTCAAACCATAAAAATAGTCTATGTCGCGCTGTAGTATTAATAAAGGTGCCGTATTATGAGTGTGGCCTATGACGCCAACGCGGGACTTTGATGAGTTTTTGCCGTGATACCGGCAAGGATATTAGAAACGTCTTTTCGTGGTTGTCAACAGGGCGGCCAGGAGGATGTGTTTGAGTTTTTCGACGGTCAGGCCGTCGAGATATTTCTCGGTGAAGTCGAGCTTGAAACGGCCTTTGAAATTGAGCAGACGACGCTTTAGCTGTGACTTGGTCAAAGAGTTTACCGCCAGGGCTACCTGTTCAAACGACCGAGTCGATGCCATGATATTATCCTCTAAGCTTTTCAATTACATCCAACCACCATTGTGCTATCGGTAAATCGAAAGGTCCGGTTAACTTCGAGCTCGTGTGAGGCTGTGAAAAACTTGTGATTTCTGAAAAGTTTTGTGAGTCATCGGCCCGGCCGTGTGGAGAAATTTCTGGCAATCCATTGCCGGAGTGATTAACTTTTGGCTATGCGGACGAAATGCTTAAATTATGATTTGCCGAGCGAGTTGATTGCGCAGAGCCCGACCGAGAATCGCGGTGCCTCACGGCTTTTAGTGATGGATCGACAGGCAGGACCGGTTTTGGACAGGCGGTTTGCGGACATTCTCGAATATATCGGCCCGGGCGACTGTGTGGTGTTGAACAATACGAAGGTTCTGCCGGCAAGATTCTTCGCCCGACGGGCGACCGGGGCAAGGTTGGAGTGTTTGTTTCTATCTGAGACCCAAAATGGACTCTGGGAAGTGATGGTCAAAGGTGCAAGCAAGATTAAAATCGGTGAAGTGATAGTGCTGCGGGACAGGGAAGGAGTTGATTTGCACCGGGTAAAAGCGGTCGAGAGGACGATTGACGGGAGGTGGCTGCTTGATGTCGGCTCGGCGCAGAAGGCGGAGGAAATTTTGAGTGAAATAGGCTTTGCGCCATTACCGCCGTATATTAAGCGTGGTGATGATAGCCAGTTAGCAAAAACGGACCTTCTGCGGTACCAGACGGTATATGCCCAAAGACCGGGTGCAGTGGCCGCACCGACAGCAGGGCTGCACTTTACAGAGAGACTCCTGGAGCAATTTAAGGACAAAGCAGTCCGGCTGGCCTGCGTTACCCTGCACGTTGGGCCGGGGACTTTTGCACCAATAAAAGCCGAGGAGTTGGCAGACCATAAGATGCACGCCGAGACCTTCGGCATCTCACAGGATAGTGCGGAGGTGATTAACAATACGAAAGACGGGGGTGGGCGGATTATCGCGGTTGGCACGACCACAGTGCGGACATTGGAGACGGTTTGCCGCGGTGGGAAAGTGGCGCCTGTCGAGGGAGTAACGGATTTATTTATTATGCCGGGCTATGAGTTTAAGATGGTTGACGCCATGATAACAAATTTCCATCTGCCACGGTCCAGCCTGCTGGCCCTGGTTTGCGCCTTTGCGGGAGTGGAGAATGTCTTGGCTGCTTACCGGCATGCAATAAATAAACTTTACCGGTTCTATTCATACGGCGATGCGATGCTGATTATTTAGGTTGGGTGTTATTCCAAATAGAGCCGCTCACCCGCGTTGATGTGTGGTATTCGGCCTTTTTTGTCCTTGACGTCCTGGGCCGACAGGACAAAGCTCGGGGCGATTTCGATAATGCAATCAGGTGAACCGTCCGGTTTTCGCGGGATGTTGACGCCTGCTGACTGGAGCCATGCTGCCGCCCGGGCAATCATCATCCGGCGGGTGGTATCGGGGCTGTTTTCGCCGGTGGCGTTCTTGACGGGTGCAAATTCTTCGGTTCGGATGGTTTGAAGTATTACGGATTTCGAAGCTAAGGGCAGGGCGTCGAACACAAACGTTTCGAGCTTTATGCCATTTGGCTCCGTCGGAGTTACTCCATTGCCGCTCGTGTCGATGTGTGGAATCTTCTTGACGGCACGGTGAATCGGAAGGGTAAACCCGCGGCTATTTAGCCTTTCGACGAAGCCGGTGCTTATTATGTGAATTGCGATAGAGCCGAGCTCGAAGAGCAAAGAGCCGTCGGGCTTCTGCTTATAGGCTTGTTCGTCGGGAAGGTCGCTGTACTCTATTACAGTAACTTTACCGTTGACAAGGCAGAAATTGCCGATTTTTTCAGTCGGGCGGGATTTGACAAGCGCCTTTGCAGACATTTCGGCATCCTCAAGGGCGTGCAGGCCGATAAAGAGCGGGTCGAAGATATTCACGAGTGGGTTGTCAACCTGCCAGTAGCTGATGTAGCCGATGTCTCTGGTCTTCATGTCGGCCAGGGCACCGCTGTCGTGCAGGGCTTTCAGGCTGCCACCGTGACCGTCGGGACCGGCGGCGATATTTGCCTTGTCGGCAAGCAGGATTTTGCCGTCGAACACGAAGTTCGGCAGTGTGCCCTGCTTAAAGATGAATACATCGGATTTGTCCAGGCCGTAATAGTTGTTTGATTTGAAGATTTCACGGGTAGCAGTGTAATTCAGAGGACTCGTCATGACGTACCAGCAAAGATTCGCTCCATATTTCTCACCGACAGCAAGAATCGTTTCGGCGAAGACCTTAAAAAGCGTCTTGTTTCTTATTGGGCTTATGGGGAAGTCTCCTTTGGGTCCGTCAAAGCCGAGGCGTGTACCCTGCCCACCGGCTACTACGAAGGCAGCCACCTTGCCGGCCGAGATCAATTCGGCGCCCAGCTTTCGAGCCGCCTCGTATTTTTCCTTCAGGATTGTTCCTGTCGGGCTCGGAGGATAGGCCGGAGCTGGCTCGAATTGGTCCGGAACCGCAGCCGGTTGAGCGTTTTTTACATAGTTTTTTATCCAGATTGGTATCTGTGAGAAGTCAAGGTCTTCAATCTCGGCAAGCAGGTGCTGCTTCTCGCGGTCAGCCAACTGGTCATAGAAAGCCAGCAGATGGTCCTGACCATGAGCAGTCAGCAATTCAACCGCTTTTTTGTATCTTTCTGAATTGGGCATATCAACAATTCTGTTATCAGAACTAATCCGGCTTGGGTAACAATAAATGCAATGCGTGTTTTTTTCAAGAGCTAAAAGATTCTGACCGCAGAAATCGTTGCCGGGTTTGGTGATAATTACAACTTGAATCGTTTGGGTGTTGACTTTCGGCGGCAGATGGTGTATAAGCTCTCAAAACGAAAGTAAAATAATATGGTTCTGAGAGAAAGGTTGCATGATGAACAAATCCTGGTTCAATTTGTTGCCGGCTTGTTTATTGGTTGTTCTCGTATGTGAAGCGGGAGCCTTGGGGTCTGAAATAAAACAAATAGAATTGGCTCAGCTTTCAGATAGTGCCGAGGTTATCGTTTTGGCTCAGGTGGTTGAGGTCTCGGAAATATCCGCCGAAGCGGACGAGGTAACAATCAAGATCGGTGCGGTTCTGAAGGGAAAACTCGGCTCAGGCAAACTTAAGGTGGTTTTTACTACGCGTGGTGTGAAGGGCTTTGACCCTGCTCTAAAAGTCGGAGACACGGGGGTTTTTCTCCTCAAGGAGGTCAGGAAAAAAGAAGCGAAGCTTACTTATTTTGGAAGTGTAGCGGTGTTTTCAAAGCCGAATTTTATTGTCTCGGAAAGGAGCTATGATCCGATGACCGATTCTGTAATGGTTAAACTCGAAACGAGCAAAGGTGATATTGTGCTCGAACTCAACAAAAAGGTTGCGCCTGTAACTGTTGATAATTTCCTGAGATATATCAATGAGGGCTTCTACGATGGGACAATTTTCCATCGGGTGATAGCGAACTTTATGGTCCAGGGCGGCGGATTTACAGCGGACATGGTTCAGAAAAAGCCCCAACCGCCGATTATAAACGAAGCCAAAAACGGGCTGAAAAACGACAGGGGCACTGTCGCAATGGCGCGGACGAATAATCCCGACAGTGCTACGAGCCAGTTTTTCATCAATCATAAGGACAACGCCTCTCTTAACTATGCCGGTAAGGGCAAGCCGGGTTATGCGGTATTCGGCAAAGTCGTCGAGGGAATAGACGTTGTGGATGCAATCGCAACGGTCAAGACGACGCGGAAAGGTCGATATTCAGACGTTCCTGCTGAGTCGGTAATGATAAAATCGGCGAAGGTAATATAGGATTAAGTTGATGTATAAGAGTAAATTCCGATACTAAAGATTGAAAAGAATGAACGCGCCGACGAACAAGCTGAAGGATTCTGAGCTGCTCGTCCGCTACATGGCGGGGGATGGGGATGCGTTCCGTGAACTCGTAAGCCGTTACAAGAACCCTTTGTACGCATTTTTGAAGCGTTTCCTGAATCGCCAGGAGCTTGTTGAGGACATCTTCCAGGAGACCTTTTTGCAGCTCTATATGAGCAAAGACAGCTTTGACACGAGCCGGCCCCTGCGTCCGTGGCTCTTTACGATAGCAGCAAACAAGGCCAAGGACGCCCTTCGGAAGATGCAGAGACACGCTTCGATGGAATTGGGGGTGGTTGCCGACGCCGGCGATGTGTCGATTGACGATGTGGTCAATCTTCTTACGTCCTATAAAATAACACCTGACGAGGAGGTTTCCAAGGACGAAACAGCCCGGCGTGTGAGGCAGATTGTAGCGAATATGCCGGAAAAATTGCGCGGGATATTAATTTTGGCCTATTTTGAACAATTTTCTTACAAACAAATGGCCGAGATACTCAGTATACCTATAGGGACGGTCAAAAGCCGCCTCCATACGGCTGTAGCCTACTTCACGAAGAAGTGGAAAGCCGCGAACCGGAGCAATGATAGATAATGAGTAATCTCAGCAAAGAAGAAAAAGAGGTCATTCTCGACTTTTATTTTCGCTGTGGCCAGGAAGAGCGAATCAATCGAGGTCGGGACCTGATAGCCGGCAATCCCGAAGCCGCCCAGTTGTATGCCAGGCTTGCCGATAGCCTCAGCCAGTTAGACAGCGTCAAGTATGAACCCTGCCCTGAAAACCTGGTCGAGATTACCGTTGCGAAACTCAAATTAGCGGCTTCATCCGAGCAGGCTCGACTGGAAAGTCTCCTTGCGGCTGAACAGAGGAAAACCACTCACATGGAAAGTCCCTTCGCCACGACCAGTCGCAGCTTCTGGCGTAATGTCGTTGAAGTTGCAGCGATAGCGGCGGTGGTGCTGGTAGTGGCTGGTGTCTCGTTTCCTTCGCTTTCAAGAATGCGCGAAACCGCGGTGTGCAAGGCGAATCTGATGCGTATTGGCCGGGCGATTGCTCAATATGCCGACGACAATGATGGTGTGCTTCCCTCAGTGCCCCTGAAAGCCGGTTCCACCTGGTGGAATGTTGGTGACCAGGGCGAAAAGAATCAGTCAAATACCCGGCACATGTGGCTTCTGGTTAAAAGAGGGTATCTGGACGGAAAGGAATTTGGATGCCCCGGTAGAAAGGGTAACAAGGCCGTCAATTACACTCAGGCTCAATTAACGGGCCTCAACGATTTTCCTTCGAGACAGCACATTAACTACAGTTTCACGTTTATCTCCGGCAAGAGCGGACAATCGCAAAAGGGTCGCAAAAGCATTTTGTTGGGTGACCTGAATCCCGTGTTTGAGCGGGTCTTTGATAAGGGGGGTAAATGCGTGTGCACGCCTGATAAGCCCACGAGGTTTTTGATTGAAGTCCAGCTTTCGAGAATTATGAGCGCCAATCACGCAGGGCGGGGCCAGAACTTACTATTTGGTGACGGCAGCAGCGATTTTAAGAAAACACGGAACATTTTCGGCGATGACATCTACACTATCAGGGATGCACAGTACTATTCGGGCCGTGAAGTGCCCTGTGATGAGGATGATATCTTCCTTGCACCCTGACCGGTCCGGGCTTTAGCCAGACAGATTTCCGCATTTCTCTTGAGCCTTTCGAGTCCCAGACGCTTCACAGTTGAATCGGCGAAGAATCTGTCGAACTGTGCCTGGCGCCAGGCCGGGACCTGCGCCGGCTGTATCCGTCTGTATTGGGCGAATGACTTAAATTCCTTATTTGCACAGACCGGGGCGTTTAAGTCGTATGGACAGGCAAGCACACACTCGTCACAGCCGAAAAGACGATTGCCGAACCTGCCGGCGAGTTCATCAGAGATTTGCCCCTTGTGCTCGATGGTCAGATAACTGATGCACTTGTTGGCGTCAAATGTTCCCGCAGAATCCAACGCCCCCGTCGGACAGGCTCGCATGCACTTGTTGCAATCCGGACAGTGGTTTGTCATCGGTGAGTCGTGGTCGAGTTTGATGTCGGTAATGATTTCGCCTAAGAATATCTGCAGCCCGAGGTGCGGATTTATCAGCATGTGATTGGCGCCGATAAAGCCTAATCCCGACCGCTGAGCCAACGCGCGCTCTGCCAACGGCGCCGAATCAACACAAATCTTGAATCTGTAGTTATTTGCTCCGGCTGAATCACTCATAAAACCTGCAAGGCTTCGCAAACGCTTCTTTATGAACGGGTGATAGTCCTCGTACAGCGCGTAGTTTGCGACGGTGGCGTATGCGGCTGAGACGCCGTCAGACGATTCTTTAGGCGGCGATGGTTTATAATTCAGCCCCACGCATATTACCGACTTAGCGCCGGGCAGCTGCCTGGCCGGGTCCGTCCTTTTGGCGAAATTCCTGTGCATATAGCTCATACCCGCAGATCGGCCGGCGGCCAGCCAGTTTCTCAGATAATTGATTTGCTCGGCGTCTATCGGTTCAGCGCCCGTTATGCCCACCAGGTCGAAACCAAGCTCAATCGCTTTTTGCTTTATGGCCTTTGTAAGGTTCATCGTATGGATTCATTATCTTAAATAACCAAAATGTCATTCTGAGCCACAGGCGAAGAATCTCAATCTGCCGATTTTTGTCATTCCAAACACGCTTGTCCTGAGCGAAGCCGAAGGGATTTGGAATCCATTTGCTCGCTGAAAGTCGTGGATTCCAGCTTTCGCTGGAATGACAATTACCCGCACGAGATTCTTCATCCCGCGTGTCCCGATAACTCGGGGATACATCGGGGTTCAGAATGACGTAACCAAGCTTACGGTTTTAGATAGTTTATTATTATACAGTAATGGCGGGCCGAAATTTAGTGAAATCAGCTGGCCCGGCGGTTATAATAATCCAAAAATTCAGTTAAGGAGACGTCGGATGGCAGAAGAACTGGTCGGGATAATAGGCGGAACGGGCCTGGGCGATGAACTGGCCGGGCTGATTACGGACACAAAGAAAGAAGATGTGCGTACCCCCTTCGGCAAACCCAGCAGTCCGATTCTAAGCGGTAAAATTGGAGAAAGAAAAGTCGCATTTATGAATCGCCACGGCCCGGGTCATGTGCTCGGCCCGAGCGAGGTGCCCTACACAGCCAACATCTTTGCTTTGAAGAAATTGGGCGCTACGACCTTAATAGCGAGCGGGGCGGTCGGTTCACTCAAGGAGGAAATCGCGCCGAGGGTTCTGGTTGTGGCAGACCATTTTATCGACAAGACCTTTCACCGACAAAGCAGTTTCTTTACAGACTTCGGCGCGGTGCACTGCGAATTGGCTCAGCCAACCTGCATGAGACTACGAAAAGCCATTGTCGCCTCAGCCGAAGGTATGGATGCGAAGGTGCACGACGGCGGGGTGTATGTCTGCATGGAAGGGCCGCAGTTTTCCACCCGTGCCGAATCGCTAATGCACAAGATTTGGGGCGGCGACCTTATCGGCATGACCGCTATGCCCGAGGCCAAGCTGGCTCGTGAGGCCCAGATGTGCTACGCCCTTATAGCGCTGGTGAGCGATTACGACTGCTGGAAAGAACATGACCCGGCCGTGAAAAAGCAGGACTTGCTTGAGGAAATCATCACCAACTTGCAAGCCGCCACGCAAAACGCCGTTGAGCTTATAAAGGCTGTTCTGCAGTCTGGTGAACCCTTGTGCTCCAACGACTGCCCCTGTAGAAAGAGCCTGGAATTAGCCGTCTGGACAAAACCCGAAAAACTCGACCCTGCAAAAAGAAAAAGCCTCGACGTACTTTTCAAATAAATGAGTTTTGTGGATAGGAGACCGACGCCCGGCGGGCGGGACTAAATATATTTGAAATGGGATATTTGATTCAGTTTTGGGATAAATGATCTCGCAGGTCTTGATTATGGGGGCCGAAAGTGATATAATGATTTTGGAGGGGATTTTGAGGGTGAATAGATGAAAAAAGTGGTTTTAATTGCGGCAATTCTGATTGCGGGATTGGCTGCAAGCGGGTGTCAGCCGGAAAGTACTGTCTATCAGTATCGGGCCGGCTCATCATACGAGTACAAGCAGCTTATGGATGCCTGGATTCC
>Ga0114922_10004964_pt1 | contig 12297 bp, 12 predicted proteins | sample AartaG_FD_100975 | JGI IMG/M metagenome (GOLD analysis project Ga0114922, IMG submission 100975) | Deep subsurface microbial communities from Aarhus Bay to uncover new lineages of life (NeLLi) - Aarhus_00045 metaG | ecosystem: Environmental > Aquatic > Marine > Oceanic > Sediment | place...
GAAAAGCCCTCTGACTTCGAAGCACAGTGCAAGATCAATGAGCACTATGCCGACATTGCGGCCAGCATCCAGAAAGTGATCGAAGAAATCCTTTTGAAGCTGGCCACAAGCCTGCACGAGGAGACCGGGCTCAAAAACCTGTGTTTGGCCGGGGGTGTGGGGCTAAACTCTGTTGCCAACGGCCGCATCCTGCGGGAGACCCCGATCGAAAGGTTATTCATCCAGGCCAGCAGCAGGAGACAGCGGAGGGGCATTGGGAGCAGCGCTCCATGCCTATCATGGGCTTTTAGGTAAACCTCGAGACTTTACGTTGGAACATGCCTACTGGGGAAAGGCCTACTCCGATGACCAGATAAAAACATTCCTGGACAAAAACAATATAAACTACGAATATATCGGAGATGATGATAAGCTCATAGATAGGGTTGTTAGTGACCTTGTTTCCGGCAAAGTCGTGGGCTGGTACCAGGGGCGGTTTGAGTGGGGGCCCCGGGCATTGGGAAACAGGAGTATCCTGGCTGATCCGCGTTCTGAGGAGATGAAAGACCTGGTGAACATCAAGATCAAGTTCCGCGAGCCATTCCGGCCTTTTGCGCCTGTAATCCTGGAGGAACATGTGGAGGATTATTTTGAGGCCAAAAACGTTGTTCCTCAATATCCGGCCCGGTACATGCTTCTTGTCCTGCCGCTCAAGTCTGATAAGGCTGATTCTGTCAAGGCGGTGAACCACATGGGCACGGGCCGCCTCCAGACTGTTAGGGAAGAGTGGAATCCCCGGTATTACCGGATTGTGAAGGGATTCGGAGAAGCCACGGGTGTACCGGTGTTGCTGAACACATCCTTCAATCTGAGGGGAGAGCCGATTGTCAACACCCCCCAGAATGCTTACAATACATTCTCACGCAGTGGGATAGATGTTTTAGTGTTGGAGAATTACATGATCCGCAAATCTGGAGAGTGAAGAAAGGAGACAGCGATGGGTGCAGGAAAGCGGTTGGTATCAAAACTGGGGATATTCAGGGAGCTTCTGGTGTTTTTATGGCGCAGGAAACTGTGGTGGATGATTCCGATGATCGTTGTGCTCGTTCTGTTTGGTCTTCTTCTGATTTTTACTCAGAGTTCAGCCGTGGCTCCGTTTATTTATACGCTGTTTTGATTATCCCTTTATTTTTTTTCAGATGAGCACCCCCGGCAAATGCTCATCTGCTTACAGATAAAAACCGGGGGGTAATTCCTATGACCAATCGAAGGCAGTTTTTATTAAAAGCCTAAAAATTCTTCGACTTTCTCGTTATGCTTTTCTGCCTTGCCCTGGCGACCTGGATCACTAATACCCAATTGACAGGGCTCAGCTCTCTCGAGCAGTTTTTCACTGTTCGGATAAAGCTTATTAACTTTGTCCTTTTTATCGGCCTGGTCCTGTTCTGGCACATGATTCTAAACTTCTTTAGTCTCTACTAATCTAGGCGTCTCACAAATCGATGGAAAGATGTATTTGACGTTATCAAAGCAACTTTTCTAGGATATCTTATAATTTATGTTGTCGGCCTTCTCTTTATCGTTGAGATCATCACACAGGTGGGGCTTGGGATGGATCCGTCGACACGGTAGAAACTTAAGAAACATCCTTATCGTTGGAACCAATCCCCGTGCCTTAGAATTTGCCCAGAAGCTTGAATCCAAGCTAGAGCTGGGATACAGAATTATAGGATTTGTGGATACACCATGGGAAGGTATGACTGATTTCTTGGAGAATGGGTACAAGATCGTCACCGATTTTGATGGATTCCCTTCTTATCCTCTTAAATCCTATTACAAAACGGCTTCTCAAATCGCAGGCCTTACTCAGGACCAGGGTATCGTCGTACACAACCTTCCGGATATATTCGACTTAAAAACTTCTCAAACCAGAACCGATTCAATGGAAGATCTTCCTCTTATCTCGAGCTACATCGGAGCCATGGAAGGCTGGCAGGTCGAAGTAAAAAGATTGGTGGATATCCTTCTTTCCACATTGCCTCTGGTGGGCCTTTCTCCTATCCTATTGTTAACAGTAGTTGCAATTAAACTCGCTTCACAGGGACCGGTTTTTTTCACCCAGGAACGGCTGGGTCTAAATAAAAGACGTTTCCGAATAAATTGGGGACACCTTACTTAATTATCAAAGCCGTGCTGGCTCCGATCTCTCGGACGAAGAACAAGCCGAGGCCCAGAAAATGATGAAAGGATTTGCCCAGATGATGCAGCCCAAGGTCTCCGTGACAGAGACAGGGGAAACGCAAAAGATCAAGAACTGGAAATGCAAAAAATACATCATGACCATGAAAATGATGGGGACAACATCCAATTCGGAGATATGGGCCACAGAGGATATCAAAATAGATTATGAGCTGTACATGACTCTCGGATTGTCTATGATGCCAAAAACGCCCGGATTGGACAAGATGCTCGAGGAAATGAAAAAAATAAAAGGGCTTACTGTGCTGTCCACAGCCACCACATCCATGATGGGGACGGATGTTAAAAACACGCAGGAGCTTCTCGAGGTAGCGGAAAAATCCGCCCCCGGCGGAACGTACGATATCCCTGGAGGATACAAGAAACAAGGCAAATAATCTGACCCTAATTCGACAGAGATTTATTTCTGAGCTTTTCCCCCCCCCTTCGGTTTTTATCGGAGTGTTACTCCGATCTCAGCTTCGAAGTTTGTGATCGTTGGCTTGACATCCCATTTCTCTTGAGATACTTATACAAGATGAATGAGACTTGCAAATACCTATTTCTCAAAAGAGGCTTAACATGAAAAAAGCATTGGTTTGTGGAGCCGGAGGTTTTATCGGAAGTCATCTTGTGAAAAGGCTGAAAAAGGAAGGCTACTGGACACGCGGTGTCGACCTGAAGTATCCGGAGTTTGCCGAGACGGTTGCTGATGATTTTGTGATCGGGGATCTGAGAAATCCTGATATTTGTCGCTATGTCGTTGACCAGTATTTTGACGAAGTTTATCAACTTGCTGCCGATATGGGCGGCGCCGGATTCGTTTTTACTGGAGACAATGATGCCAGCATCCTGCATAACTCTGCTATTATCAATCTGAATATGTTGGATACCTGTCACAAAAGAAACATAAGGAAAATTTTTTATTCTTCCTCTGCATGCATCTATCCAGAGTACAACCAAATGGATCCGGATAACCCGAAATGTTCTGAAGATTCTGCTTATCCTGCCGCCCCTGATAGCGAGTATGGGTGGGAGAAATTATTCAGCGAAAGGCTTTATTTTGCTTTCAAAAGAAACCTCGGCATGGATGTAAAAATCTCGAGATTCCATAATATTTTCGGCCCAGAAGGGACATGGAAAGGCGGCCGAGAAAAAGCTCCGGCCGCGCTGTGCAGAAAGGTTGCCCTTGCAGAGGATGGGGGGGAGATAGAAATGTGGGGAGATGGAAAGCAGACCAGATCTTTTCTGCATATCGACGAGTGCCTGGATGCTGTCAGGCGCTTCATGGATTCGGGATTTGAAGGCCCGGTGAACATTGGCTCGGAGGAGATGCTCTCGATCAATCAGCTGGCGGAAATGATCATGAAGGTTGCAAAGAAGAATTTGTCCATCAAACACATTCCCGGCCCCCTGGGTGTCCGGGGGAGAAATTCAGACAACCGAATGATCGAGGAAAGGCTTGGCTGGAAGCCTACACAACCGTTGATCAAAGGATTGGAAAAAACATATGTGTGGATTGAGGAACAGATCCGGAAGGAGAACACAGAAAAGTAACAAAACAATCGATGACTAAAACCAAATTCTCCATCGTCACTCCTTGTTACAATGCCGAAAATTATATTTTAGAAACCGCCGAATCCATTCTGAATCAAACGGCCGCCCTATCGGGACGGATCGATTTGGAGTACATCATCCGCGACGGCAATTCCTCCGACCGAACAGTAGAGCTTATTCAAAGCCTTAAAAGTCCTTATGTGAAACTTATCTCTGAACCTGACGAAGGCATGTATGATGCCCTGGGAAAGGGACTGAGGGCAGCAACGGGAGATATCACGGCCTATCTCAATGCAGGTGATTACTATCACAAATGTGCGTTTGATATTGTTTTGGATATTTTTGAGGAAAAGAAAGTGAAATGGCTCACTGGTTTTGCTGTTTTGTATTCTGATAAGTCTTATGTTTTTTATTTCACACTTCCCTTTAAATACAGAAAGAGGTTGTTTGAAAAAGGTTTTTACGGACCTGGGCTTCCTTACGTTCAACAAGAGTCCACCTTTTGGGCAACGGAATTACATCAAACGCTTGATTTCGCGAAACTGAAAAGTTTCAAAAATGCAGGAGATTTTTATCTCTGGCACCAGTTTGCGACCCAAGAGAACCTGGCCATCGTTGCCGCATACCTCGGGGGTTTCAAATATCATGCGGATTCCCTAACCAAAAAGGGGGCCAAAACGTTGGGCTCTTCTCAACCTGGTGCTTATAATCTGCAAGAGATCCAAAAAATGACAAAAAAAGCCAACATCTTCGACATCGTCTTGGCCCATTTTGATAAATTCATGCTTCGTATGCCTCAAAGGATAAAGAAAAAGCTGAATCCGAAGTTCTTATACGTGTATGATGCGCAGAAAAATTGCTGGTATTGATCGAATAAATCTTCCTTTGGATCTTTTTGCGCAGTCATCTATGCGGCAAATGGGACATGCTTATGTTTCAATTACCAACATCAATTACCAACATTGTTGACAGAGTGAAATCGAACAATTAGAATTGTTTATCCTTGTTGTTAGAGATAGAGATGCCACTAGGGGCAGTCTCAAATCGGGAAACACTTGTTTTAAGATATAATAAGGTGTCGTGATGAAGATCGAAACAGTGGGTGTAATCGGTGCAGGTGTAATGGGCAGTGATTTGGCCTTAGATCTTTCGAGGCATGAATACCATGTCATTCTAAAAGACCTTACGGCTGAATTGTTGGAAAAAGCGAGAGAAAGAATAGAAAAGAATTACAAATTTTTCAAGATATTCGCAAAGGACTTCTCTCCTCTTCCCGGAGATGATTTGCTTGCGCGAATCACGTTTGTGACAGACTATAAAGGTTTTGAAGAAGCCGAACTCATGATCGAGAATGTCACTGAGAATTATGAGATCAAAAAACAAGTGTTCACGGAACTTAAGAAAGTGTGTCAGGAAGATGCCATATATGGAACCAACACAAGCTGCATTTCTATCACGAAGTTGGGCTCTCTTGTTCCCAAGCCGGAAAACGTGATAGGGATGCATTTCCTCAATCCCGTGCCGTTAAAAAAACTTGTCGAGCTTGTCAGGGGATTCCATACTTCGGAGGAAACCCTCGAAAAAACGAAATCCTTCCTCGCGACCATCGGAAAGAACTGGGTCGTGGTCAATGATTATCCCGGCTTCGTCACCAATCGGGTGCTCATGCTCACCATCAATGAGTGTGTCGGGCTTGTGATGGATGGAGTCGCCGAACCCAAAGTGATAGACAAAATTTTCACGCAGGGTTTTGGCCACAAAATGGGGCCGCTCGCCACAGCCGATTTGATCGGGCTCGATACGATTTTGAATTCTCTTGTTGTTTTGTATGAAAGTTACAATGACCCGAAATACAGGCCTTGTCCTCTCTTACAGAAAATGGTGGATGCCGGCTATCTTGGCAGAAAAACAGGCAAAGGTTTTTTCGAGTATAAAATGTGATGGAAAAAGACGCGAAAGACTTAAAAGAAATAAAATGTGTCGTTTGGGACCTGGACGGCACGATATGGGATGGGATTCTGCTCGAATCAGATGATGTGAAGCTGAAACCAAAAATAAGAGATGTGATTCAAACACTGGACTCCCGCGGCATCCTGCATTCCATCGCGAGCAAAAACGTTTACGATGTTGCCATGCAGAAAGTCAGAGATTTCGGCCTAGAGGAGTATTTTCTCTATCCCGAGATAAGCTGGAATGCAAAATCTTCATCCATCAAATGCATCCAGGAAAATTTAAATATTGGATTGGATACAATCATGCTTATTGACGATCAACCATTCGAGAGGGATGAAGTGAATTATGAATATCCAGAAGTTTTATGTGTGGATGCATCAGAGTATAGAACCCTTCCTTCTCATTCCCGATTAAATCCGAGATTTATCTCAGAGGATTCTAACAGAAGGCGGTTGATGTATTTAGAGGATATTGAAAGAAAAAGAGAAGAAAAAAACTATGAAGGGCCAAAAAAAGACTTTTTGGCCTCTCTGAATATGCAATTTATTATTTCTGAGGCAAAGGAAGAGGATCTTAAGAGGGCAGAAGAGCTTACAGTGAGGACAAATCAACTCAACACAACAGGAAAGACATATGATTATGATGAGCTAAAAATGATGTTGAACTCAAAGAAGCACAAAGTGCTTATCAGTGATTTGAAGGATAAATATGGCTCTTACGGAAAGATCGGTCTCGCAGTCGTCGAGAAAACTAAAAAATTTTGGAATCTCAAATTATTCTTGATGTCCTGTAGAGTAATGACTTATGGAGTTGGAACAGTGCTCTTGTCCTACATCATGAAGCAAGCAAAAGAGGATAGAAAAACTCTGCGTGCAGATTATAAACACACAGAAAGAAATAGGATGATGTTTATCACGTTTAAATTCGCCAATTTCAAAGAGATTGGAAGTGCTTCAGATAATTGTGTCATCCTCGAAAATGATCTTTCTATGATACAGGATTATCCGCCATATATAAATATCACTACTCGATAATGAAAAGAGAAAAAGAAATATGCAGCTAATAGAGAAAGTCAGAGAATTCATAAAGAATCATCTCGTAAGTCTCGAGAGTTATGTCAATTTAAACGATGAAGATAAGATTTTTGAACTTGGATTTGTGGATTCTCTTTTTGCTCTCCAACTTGTTAACTTTGTTGAAGGAGAGTTCAAGATTAGCGTTGATAATGAAGATCTAGATCTTGAGAATTTCAGCTCTATAAACGCGATAGTTGCTTTTATAGAAAAAAAGAGAAAGAACTAAAGGAGGAACATACTTTTGGATTCCCAACAGCAAAAAATTGTAGATGAAGCCCGAATTTTTGCAGAGAAAGAAATCAGACCCTATGCAAGAGAATTCGATGAAAGAGGTGTTCTTCCCAGAGAGCTCATGGATAAAATGGCGGAAAAAAGGTACCTTTCTGCCAATTTTCCGGAGAAATACGGTGGACTTGGACTTGATCCCGTTTATTACGGATTTTTTACAGAGGAGATCGGAAAGGCCTGCTGCTCTGTAAGGGCCCTCATCACGGTGCACTCTTCCCTGGTCGGGGAAACCTTGCTCAGGTGGGGGACCGGCAAACAGAAAGATAAGTGGCTTCCCTTTATGGTTGCGGGAAAAAAAATTGGAGCATTCGCTCTTTCAGAACCCGATGTCGGCTCTAATGCAAAGAGTGTCCAAACAGCGTATGAGAAAAGCGGAAACAGCTACATCATCAGCGGTCAAAAAAAATGGATTTCCTTTGGCGATATCGCTGATTTTTTTATCGTCATCGCCTCGAATAAAAGCCGCGTATCCGCCTTTCTTGTGGAACGCGGTTGGGAGGGAGTTGAATCCAAACCCATCAAAGGGATGCTAGCGAGCAGGGCCTCCCACATTGCCGTGTTGAATTTCGACAAGGTCATTGTTCCAGACGAAAATTGCCTCGGCAAGGAGGGGAGCGGATTTTCCTATATTGTCAATACCGCCCTCGACCATGGGAGATACAGCATTGCGTGGGCTGGTGTAGCCGTTGCACAGGAGGCACTGGAAGCAATGGTGACCTATGCCAGAAAACGATCGCAGTTCGGGAAAAAAATTTATAACTTCCAATTGATACAGGGAATGATTGGAGATGCCGTTACCAAAACCCATGCCGCACGGTCCCTCTGCCTTAGAGCCGGTGAGATGAGAAAAGAAGGCGATCCCGATGCGACCATCGAGACATCGATGGCGAAATACTTTGCCTCCAAAGTCGCCATGGAAGTTGCCGCCGATGCTGTCCAGGTGCATGGAGCGAACGGTTGCTGTAACGGCTATCCTGTTGAACGTCTTTACAGAGAGGCGAAAGTCTTAGAAGTTATAGAGGGAACGTCACAGATTCAACAGGAGATCATTGCGCGGTTCGGCTTGAGGAGATATACTAAAAAGGAATATCCAGAACGGGTCAGACATTCCTCCAAGGGACATGGATAAATGGTAGATCGGGATCGGATCGAAACCCAAATATCTGAGCTTACAAGGGAAATATCGAAAAGATACCCCAGACTTTTGGAAGATTTTCCCGTCGAATTCTATAAGGATGATGTTAGATCTTATCCGAATTCCGTAAGCTACACGTACATCAGTCCAAAACTTCGAACAATTTTAAAGGAATTGAGATCAAGGTACTATATTCAGGCCTTGATTTTGTATCACAAACTGGCTCTGTCTATCTTTATTAAAAGCGCCATAGAAGAGTTGGACGATAGAAAATTGCCAGAGAGCATTTTACGTTTGTACCAAAGTTGGTTTGAAAGAGTCCTTAACGATTTTGGTCAGCAGCCCGACAATTATTACAACCTGAAAAAAGATGAAATTCGCAAAGACATAGGAGTGTGTAGCCTGAGATTAATCCCTATAGGAGGTCCTTGGTTAGTTGATACTTGTTCAGTGGGAGTGAGACCTCTTATTTCGTCAGGGCCCATGAAATTTTTTGATTATTTAGCATTTGTTTCATTCAAAGCAAAAGGATTTAAGCCTTTTTATAGGATTCACAATTATTTCAGATACTTGCCGCGTTTTAATCCTGAGGAAATGGACCGGGCTTATCTCAGAGTTGCCGAATTACTAGAGAATAATCAAGGGATAAAAGGCCTTTACCGCAGTAGTTGGTTCCTAGATCCCGAGATGGATGATATCAGTCCTCATTTATCTTACCTGCGCAAAGTTCCCGAACAGAATGGAGCAAAAGTTTTTCGCGTGGGCGTGCGCAAATCTGATATTAAATCAGCTATTCAGCTTTCCCTTGAGCGAAGAGGACTGTACGAGGAAGGAAAATACATCCCGACTATCTATGCTTATATTTGGCCAAGAAAAGACTTGTTAAAATGGGCTGCGGGACAACTGAAAAAAAAGAAAAAAAACAAAGAATCCTAAAAATTAGCTCGTAAGGTTCTTTTCGGTTTTTTCGAGAAGCTCCTTTCGAAGATTTTATTGTTGTCTTCGATTACTAAAATCTTAGGCATCCTAAATCCTATTCAGCCACAAACAATTTTATCTTTCCGATCAGAAGGTCATTCGCTCTCGCTTGATTCAGTGCATAATTTGGGCCACACATGGATTCCTTGACGGTTTTCTTTCGATAATGTTATATTTCACTCTTGCACCGTATGCAAAATCTATATAAAACGACATCCAACATGAAGAGTTCCACTGCGTCTCTGAAAAAATATCTTTTCGTTTTGGTGTTGCTGACTTCGACAGGTGCTCTTCAGACCGGTTGTGCCCATAATGGAGATTCCAACAACCATATATATATCACAGAAGGGGTGTCATCAACTCAAGTGGCCTTTCTGAAGGGACGGTGCTGCGCCCGAATCGTTATGGATACTAACGAAATCAAAGCCCAGGATGCGGCCATCGCTTTGGCCATCCATTTATCCGGTCAGATCCCTTTAGATGGGAGCTATCCGGATGATGTGGATTCCCTAAAAGGGATCATCCAAGAATCTGGTCAGAGTCAGGGTTGGAGCGAGGACCTCAATCAAGATCGAGAGAAAGGGCCGTGGGCCATTTCCACAAACGCATGGGATTGGATCGATGGAGCCGGTGTTCCGTTTGAAAAAAATGGCTTTCGGGCCGTGGCGGGTGAATTCTATAAAAAGACCAGCGAAGGTTGGGCCCTTTGGCTTGAGCTCGTAGACCAGGGATCTACAAAAGGTGCAAGAAAAGCATTCCAGGAAGCCTCGTGGAATACAGGCCAACTTCTTTCTCCCAACAAAGACGACTACGTCTCCGAGCCTGTGTATGTCGCTTACCACAATAACATGATTGCCGATACTTTCGTTCAGTATGAGTGGGTAAAAGCCGGTGTGGACGCCAGCATTGAAGCATTGGCCGGTAAAGACGACATTGGGGAAGCCTGGGAAATGGTATTCGGGAATGTGAATACACAGACTAAGATAGCGATTAAGATCAACTGCGTAAAAGGACAGGTTTCTCCCCAGTTCGAGACGATTAAGGCTATTGTCACAGGTTTAACAAAAATGTGCAATGGAGAATTTCCCGCAGAAAATATTTCGATATTTGACAATACGATGGGATTTCATGAATTCGGTAAGGAGAGATTGCAGACCATTTATGGACCCAAAGGAATAGCCAATCTCGGCATTGTCTATCGTGATCCCGTTCCGGAATACGCCGATTATGCTTTCGAAGTCAGTGGAAAAAACTATCATCCGAACGCATACCTTCACCAGGCCGACTACGCGATAAGCCTAGCTCCATTAAAGCGACACCAGCATTATGCCGGCCATCATACGGGAGTCATAAAAAACATGATGGGTGCCGTCAGCGTATCGCAAACACGGTTTGATCCTGGCTCTCCTGTTCCGTTCCATAAAGGCCATCCATTCGAAGCCTGGGTGGATTTGTTTACCAACTACATGCGTTCCAAAGTGAAGGTTTATGTTATCGATATGCTTTTTGGAACGGATAGAGAGAATGACTATGATTGGGATGCTGTGGTAAAGCGCATTGCTGTGAGCCAGGATCCTTGTGCCCTGGACTCGTACGCCATAGATATCCTCCACCGGTTCGGATTGACAGGGGACAAACCTCCCACCAAAGCTTTGCCAATGGCTCTTGCAGAAGCGGGACTTGGAACTACAGAATACCGATTGGTCGCTGTCCCGGTAAAGCCGACAATAATAAATAATAGAAATAAGCTAGCCTGTAAAAATCTTTTTTATTTTTCGATGAGTTCATTTGTGCTGAACGGTTTGGCGAGGTAATCATCGATACCTAGTTTGTTCAAACATAACAAGCGCATCCTGCCTGTTATTGGCTTTAAGGAATCTGATTCCAAGCACTTTTTATTCGACACCCAACTCAGGCACCAATTTTACTGTACTGCTGCGGTTCGATCAGTATTACACACTGGACAGGGTATATGAAACGTTCAAGATTTTAGATGAGAAATATCCGGAGTTGATGACTCTGGAGGTTGCCGAAAGTGCGAGGAGGGAAGGAGGGAGTAAGATGAGCACACGCCAGAAGTCAGGTTCGAGGTAACAGATGCCTACAGAGACATTGTCACCTACAAAAAGCACCGGCCAGAGCTGCAGTTTCTGGTGGTTCCTGGGTTCGGCAAGGTGGAGCAACAATTAAGCATCACCTAATTTTGTAATACAATGAATTTGCTTCGACCTTTCGAGACACGTAATGACAGAGAAAAACCATAAAAAAGTGACACTTGAATTTCCTTACTCTAGTGTGCGGATGACTTTAGCTGGGATGCCTGCTACCAGTGTGTTTGAAGGCACATCTTTAGTGACCACTGCGTTTGCTGCCACTACAACGCCATCGCCGATTGATACGCCAGGAAGGATTGTAACACGTGAGCCTATCCAACATCCGTTTCCGATTTTGACTGGCTCTGGTCTCAGCTTGCCTGCGCGGAATTCGGATGGTCCTATATTGTGACCTCCTGTAATGATCATGACTTTATATCCAATAACTACAAAATCTCCAATAGTTATCTCAGCAGCTAAGTTTAAAAAACACCCAATATTGATGCGGCTACCCTGACCCACTTTGAGTAGTTTATGAATCTTTCCAAAACCTGTTATTCTAGGCAGGCCTCGCATTACAACATTGGGAGAAATGCCTCGGAATCCTAGAAAACGCAATACACGAATCCGTAATCGACTTCCTACATCATAAGGAAATGGGGCTAGTAACAATCTCGCCAATAAGAGACGGAAATTTAAGCCTACTAATTCTTCACGTATGATTGTCCTTAGCTTACTCATATTTTTATCCTTTTTTATAGCTGAAGTATATTAATCGGGAAGTCATGTGTAGAATAAATTTTTCAGGATCAGAGCGTCGTGCTCCTGGATGGGGCTTTCGCAGATCACCGTCCCCTCAATTCCCGCATCCTTCACCGCCTGCACCCACTCGTCGTACCTAAAATCCGACTTGTCCAACATCAGGTGCTTCAACTCCCCCCTGTTGCTGTACTCCACACCCGACACATGAATGTGCATATTCTTCAGCGCCTGCCTCCCC
>Ga0114922_10004965_pt1 | contig 12297 bp, 8 predicted proteins | sample AartaG_FD_100975 | JGI IMG/M metagenome (GOLD analysis project Ga0114922, IMG submission 100975) | Deep subsurface microbial communities from Aarhus Bay to uncover new lineages of life (NeLLi) - Aarhus_00045 metaG | ecosystem: Environmental > Aquatic > Marine > Oceanic > Sediment | place: Aarhus...
CCCTATCGCTCACTGTAAGAATTTTCATAAGTTACTGTATAGTTATTTGGATTTTTTAAGCTTCCTGATGAGGGCTGGCAGAATCTCCTTTGCATTGCCAACAATACCAAGATCTGCAACCTTGAATATGGGTGCATCTGGATCTTTATTGATTGCAATGATGGTTTTTGCCGAATTCATTTCAGCACAGCATCAAAGAAACCATGAGAGAGATCCAGAAAGCGTGCCACTTGATTTTTCCACTAATCTGTCTGCGGTTTAATTTCATTATATAGGGCATAATCGCCGCAATAGTTCGCCCATGGTGAGTTTTAAAAATTACCCTCACAGCATGCGCAAGCACATGCATGTCGACGAGTCCTTTTTCAAATGCAATGGCCCCCATGATGGAAGTTGCCATAGTATAGACGCGGGCCTGAAGATTGCGTCCCTCCTGGAATGCTATAAGAAGCCAGTCTTTTAGGTAGCGGATCCCCTGAAGCGCAATTGCATCCAGCACGGGATTAAATGCAGGACTGCAAAGCGCTTCCAGGTTATGAGATAAGGCGTCCATTCCTGAAGCAGCAGTAGAATAAGGTGTTAATCTTCGGGTCAGTTCTGGATCAGCAATAACAAGCTTGGGAAGGATTTTTGGATGATAAAGGCTCATTTTTATGTTGTTACAATCATCTATAATGACTGCACTTGCGTCAACGTCTGAGCCGGTTCCGGCGGTTGTTGGGATCGCGATTATAGTATGGATTTCCCGAGGAGTTTTTGTAGGGATTGTTGATCCAAATCTATAATTCCATAGAGACTTCTGGCCAACTGCTACAGCAAGTGCAATAGCTTTTCCTGCATCCAGAGTGCTCCCGCCTCCAACAGCAATAATGCCATCAAACTGGCCTTCTTTGAAAATCTGCGCTCCTTTTTTAATACAACCCAGATCCAGCTCGAGGAAAATCTCAGAAAAGATCTGTGTGTCTATTCCAGCAATCCGGTTCAATTCCAGCATTTTTTTAACAAAAGGCAGTTGCGACACAACTTGGTCAGCAACAAGGAGAGGATTTTGCATTCCCATGTTTTGACATACTTCAGGAAGTTCCTTAATTCTACCCACACCAAATCGAATCTCTGTTGGGTATTTCCAATTGGCTTGAATGCCCTTAACCCTGATATTTTTCCCACATCTCATTTTTTAAACCCAGTTGGTCTTTGGGAATGCACCCAAATGAATATCATTGTATGCATTCACCCTTGCAGATGAGATTTTCCTGGCTTCCTGTATGCGGTTCACCTATACGTTTACGTCCAAAGATGCAATCCGACTTAGGCGTGACTGACGACCGTTTAACTTTTTCAGGTTGGAGTCCCAGCCAACTTGACATTCCAGGCTTGGCCTGGCGCACTGAGAGCGTGCCTTTGGCCGAGGGATAAAAAAATTTGTTGTCTCGCAATCATACATTACAAAGAGTTCCTTATTCGAAACTTAACTTCAAATTGCTAAAGAAGCTTTTTAAAGCCATTATAACTTAGCCTCACAAGAGTTACAATAATTAACCATCTTCTTTTTATTCAAGCCTATTATCCTCAAGAGGTCTTATATATACCCATATTGGCTTTAAAAATTTTTCCCTTAAAATTAATCTCGGTTCTTTTTATTAGTTTCCATGTAAGATCTCTTCTCGATTGAGCATATTTCCCTAAGGCTTTTTAACCACAAAGGGACTTCCTGGCAACAAAAACCTATGATAGTCCGTACCACTTTTTTTATTGGGAGAATTTGTATATGGCTTTCATACAATCTTGTTGAAATTGTATTTGATTCTTTGATGATCTGTGGTATAAAACACCGCTTTTCAAAAATATCATTTTTCTTGGGCACGGTCTTAACAAGATCGGGAATGAAGAGGATATTATTGCTGAGAACAACAGCATGAGGGAATTCGATGATAAACTGGGTATCCCTTTGCGTTACCCAGAACCGACTTTTAAAAGGATTTTTAGGGGATTGTTTTATGCCTATATTGGGGCGCGTTTTACATATCGATCTAAGTGAAGAGAAATGGACTCTCACCCCTTTCCCTGAGGCGCGAGGTGAGAAATTTCTTGGCGGCCGAGGCTTTAATGTATGGTACCTCTATCATAATATCCCCCCAGGAACGGATCCATTGGGTCCTGAAAATATTCTTATGTTTTCCTGCGGATTACTCACTGGCACAACTGCTCCCATTTCTTCCAGACTACATATCAATGCATTGTCACCGCTTACAGGCCTTTTAGGGAGTTCTAATGTCGGGGGTGATTTTGGGGCCATGCTCCGATCATGTGACATTCAATCCCTGATCATACGGGGGTGTGCATCGACACCGGTCTATCTCACGATCCAAGATGATTCAGTGAAAATAGAGGACGCTCAATCCCTTTGGGGAATGGATACATGGGAAACTCAAAAACACCTAAATAAGGTAGCCGGGGACAATTCAGAGGTTATGATAATCGGACCTGGTGGCGAGAACAGGGCCCTTTTTGCCTGTATCATAACGGATTGGGACCATGCTGCAGGGCGCACGGGCATGGGTGCGGTCATGGGATCAAAAAATCTCAAGGCCATTGTCGTCAAAGGGAAAGATAGAAAGACAGAAGCCGTTCACCGTGTAAACGGTCGGGATACCATTAAGCAATACATGCAGCAGATAATGAGTTCTCCTCGATTCGAAAAACTTTCCAAGTTGGGTGGAGCAGGGTACCTGAAATGGGCTGACGACCTGGGCATCTTAGCCACACGAAATTACAGGGAAACGAAGTTTGATGCAGTTGATCAAATAGACGGAAAACGCCTGTTAAAACACGTCATTCGATCTCGGGGCTGTTTCCGTTGTCCAGTTCGATGCAAAGCAGAACTCCGGTTCGATAAGGGAAAATTCAATGGAATGAAAGCGGTTCGACCAGAATTCGAATCCATGGTGGCCCTGGGATCAAAGTGCGGCTTGAGTGATTTGGAGACCGTGGTCTTTCTTGACAATCTCTGTACAAAATTAGGCATCGATACCATGTCCGCAGGTAGCGCTATTGCCTTTGCCATGGACCTTTACGAACGGGGAGTCCTGACCCCGGAAGACACCGGCGGTATTACCCTGTCGTGGGGAAACGGAAGGGCTATGGAAACCTTGATCAGGCAAATAACTTATCAGAAGGGTATAGGTGCTATTCTGTCGCAAGGGGTCTACAAGGCATCCAAGATTATCGGACGGGATGCAGAGCGATTTGCACCACACATAAAAGGACTTGAACTGGCTGGTTTTCATCCCTATAACATCATGGGGGCGACGTTGGCATATATGGTATCAAGCCGCGGAGGAGACTTCAATAACGGGTATCCCTCACTGGAATATTATTGGTCAGAGGGAAGAGCGACCAGAGAGCTGGGCAATCCCTCGGCCGTGGACCTTCATTCTATCCACGGAAAAGGCCCTCTTGTAAGACGGGCCATGCTGGTGAACGCCGCCTTGGATTGCCTGGGCCTGTGCAAGGTACCCGCACTTTCCCTCATCGCCACCTTTGACCTCATCAATGAGGCCGAATTGACAACCAGTGTTACGGGCCGGTCATTTGATGCTGAAAAGCTCTTTAAGGTGGGAGAAAGGATCGTCAACCTTGAAAGGCTCTTTAACTTGAGATTCGCAACAAATGGTGCTGACGATCGTCTCCCTCAGATGTTTTTTGAAAAAGAATATGCTCCCGAGGGAAAACCACTTCTCTATGAGTGGATCGAGCCGATGAGGCAAGAATTTTACAAGGAAATGGACTGGGATGACAAGGGAAAGCCTTCGAAGCGGAAGTTGATGGAACTGGATCTTTTAGAATGAAGCCTAAGAGATATCTAGCAGCATTCCGCACCCACACTTCCCTTTGGATACAATTATTCAGGAAAAAGAAGGAACAAGAGGGACAGGGTTGTCTTTTATAAAGAAAGCTGAGTAGAGAAAATTGAAAACGAAGAAAGGAATCATACTGTGAACGAGAGAACCAAGAGACCCACAATGTCGTTTCTCTCTCAGGAGGATAAAGATCGGATTTATCGAACGGCACTTCGTATTCTGGATGAGATCGGAATGCAGATTCTTCATGATGAGGGCATGAAACTCTTGAAGAGGGCGGGCTGTACAGTGGAAAAAGATACTATCGTCAAAGTTCCTGCTATGCTGGTAGAAAGAACCATTAAGAGCGCTCCTCATACTATTTCAATTTACAACCGAGAAGGCAATCTTGCCATGAATTGTGGAGGGGATCGATCCTATTTTGGCACAGGCTCCGATCTTATATACTCCCTTGATTCGAAGAAGATGGAACGGCACCTCTGTGTGCTTGATGACGTTTCTCGGGCTGCCCATGTTTGCGATGCCCTCCCAAATATCGATTTTATCATGTCCTTCGCACACCCTTCGGATATCAATCCTCAATATGCCTACCTCAAGAGCTTTCAGGTCATGGCCGAGAATTCCATTAAGCCGATTGTCTGCACTGCCGAGGGTCGTGAAGATCTGAGCGAGATGTGGGAAATTGCGAAAGTCTTAAGAGGCGGGGAGGAAGAGTTGCTTTTGAAGCCCTACTTCATTCATTATGCCGAACCAATCAGTCCCCTGAAACATCCCTTTCAAAGCCTGGATAAGCTTCTCTTCTGTGCGGAAAAAGGCGTTCCGGTTATTTACTCCCCGGCGCCCATTGCAGGGTCCACGGCCCCCATGACAATTGCCGGACATGTTGCCCAGGGACTAGCGGAGTCCCTTGTTGGATTGGTTATTCATCAGTTAAAGGTCGAAGGGGCACCCTTTATTATGGGCATGGGACCTGCTATTTTGGACATGGCAACAGGTCAGTGCTCTTATAATGCCCCGGAGTATTATATGGCTTATATGGCCATGATAGAGATGAGTCATTATTTTGATCTTCCCAGCTGGGGGTATGCGGGAATGAGTGATTCTCAAATTCCTGACCAACAGGCTATCTATGAAGCCGGCATCTGTAGCTTTATGTCGGCGATATCAGGAGCCAACCTCAATCACGATGTAGGCTACCTTGACTTCGGCAGAACAGGAAGCCTGGAGATGGTCATCATCTTAGACGAAATCATCGATCAGGTACGACGGCTCATGAAAGGGATTACGGTGGATGATGAAATGCTGGGGCTGGATGTTGTCCGCGATGTCGGACATAAAGGCAATTTCCTTACTCACGATCATACGCTTAAACACCTTCGCGCTACTCAGTGGCGCCCAAAACTTATCAGCCGTTCGAGCTATGAAAAATGGAAACAATCAGGGAGTACAAGTTTTTTGGATCGGGCCCGACAGCGACTCTTTGACATCCTCGATAAGCACAGACCACAACCCCTTCATGAAGAGGTGGCTCACGAGATCCAAAGCCGGGTTGATACGTTTACTGTCGAGTAAATATTCTTCAGCACATTCAGGGCAGGTGTGCGTTATCTTTTTCCCCTATGCGGTAGGAGAATGAACCACCGCTTCCACCGTCTTCAATTTCTCAAGCGGTATATGACAGAAGATCCGATGGCCATACTCCGTGCTGCACCAGGGGGGCACCTCTTTTTCGCAGATCTCGCCTTCATTGGGAAGCATCTCCTTTCGCCTCGGGCAACGTGTATGGAACCGACAGCCGCTTGGCGGGTTGAGTGCGCTCGGTACGTTTCCGCCGAGGCGGATCTGTTTCTGTTCCGCATCCGGATCAGGGATGGGCACTGCTGAGAGTAATGCCTCTGTGTAGGGATGATATGGCGGGGAGTAGATCGCCTCGGCCGGGCCTATTTCCACGATCTGCCCGAGGTACATCACTGCAATATCATCGGAAAAAAACCGAACCACGCTCAGATCGTGTGCAATGAAGATCATCGATGAGCCGTAGATCTCCTGAATCTCCAGCAAAAGATTGATCACCGCTGCTTGGACCGAGACATCTAATGCGGAAACGGGTTCATCACAGATGATAAGATCTGGCCGGCTCGCCAGGGCCCGCGCGATCCCAACCCTCTGCTTCTCCCCTCCGCTTAACTGTCTGGGAAGACGATCGTAGTAAATTTCATCGAGGCGTACGGCCTTAAGCAGACGAATGACCTCACCCTTCACCTGATCCCTAGACACGGTCTTGAACCTCCTGATCGGCCTGGCAATCTGCTTGCCAATGGAGTATGACGGGTTGAGCGTGGAGTCGGGGTTCTGGAAGACCATCTGCATCTCCTTGATCAGGTTCGTTTCACGCTCCGACACCGGCTGGTTGATATCTATGCCCAAGAACTCCACATCCCCGGCAGTAACCGGCTCCAGGCCAATAATCCCCTTAACCAACGTGGACTTACCGCATCCAGATTCACCCACCACCCCCAAGGTCCTGCCCTTTGAAAGCCTCACGCTCACATCGTCAACAGCCTTTACGAACTTCTTCTCACCAAGGCCCAAGAGACTCACCAATGACTGTGATTCCTGCGGGTAATAGATCTTGAGATCCTCAAAGCTGAGCAGTTTCCCCTCAGGGGATTCAGACCTCGTAGGTTCAAGATTTTTTTCGATGTGCCGTTTCTTTGTGGTACGGGGCTGTGAGTCAATCTCTTTGGCGTAGATACAACGCGAAACATGTCCGGTGCTGACCTCCACGAAACCCGGGAGTGCCTTACGGCACTCATCTGTTGCGTAGTCACATCGTGGTGCAAATATGCATTTGTTCATGGGGCGTTGTGCCGGGGGGGGCACACGGCCACGGATGGGGTGGAGCACTGATTCGGCCTTGCTCTCCCCGAGCCGAGGCACAGAGGCCAATAGTCCCATAGTGTAAGGGTGACGGGGGTTCCTGAAGATATCGGTCACGGCCCCTCTCTCTACCATTTGACCGGCATACATTACACAGAGTTGGTCGCTCACCCGTGCAACTACGCCAAGGTTATGGGTAATGAAGATGTTTGCGGCCTTGAAGTCACGCTTCAGCTCCTCGATCAGATCCAGCACCGCCGCCTCCACGGTCACATCCAGGGCCGTGGTGGGCTCATCCATGATCAAAAGAGAAGGGTTATTGAGCATGGCCATGGCAATGACTACTCGCTGCTGCTGGCCTCCCGATATCTGGTGGGAATATCGATACATCAAGTCTTCGGGGTCGGGCATGTTCACGCGTTTGAGCATCTGGATAGATCGCTCCCAGGCATCTCGCTCCGAGATTTTCTGGTGGAACGTCAAAACCTCGGCCAGCTGATCCCCGAGACATACCGAGGGGTTAAGTGCCTGCATGGGATCCTGGTACACCATGGCAATCCTGTCACCACGAAGCCTCTTGAGCTCTCCCTCTGAGCGGCCTACCAGTTCCTCTCCCTGAAATCGGATGTTCCCCTCCACGATCTTGCCATTGGGGCCAAGAAAATTCACGATCCCGAAGGCAATAGTGCTCTTTCCACACCCCGACTCACCCACCAGGCCGATCGTTTCGCCTTCTCCCACTTTAAAAGAGGCATTTCTGACCGCTTCCACATCGCCCTTTCGCGTCTCATAGGCAATGGTGAGATTCTCTACATCGAGCACCGTTGCCAATTTTATATCATTTGTTTTATTCATAAAATTACTTGGTCTCTTTGTTGCGTTAGAAATTCTAGACCGGGTAGTCCACCTTTCCATTTGTTTCAACTAACCACGAACAACTGACAACAAAAATTATTGATACCGCATGGACTCCTCTCGCAGGCCATCGGCCAACAGGTTCAAACCAACCACCAGCGAGGCAATGGCTATAGAAGGCCACAGCGCAGCCCAGGGGTTCCCTGCTAGGATGAACTCTCGCCCCTTGGCCACCATGCTGCCCCAATCGGGCGAGGGAGGTGGCAATCCAAGGCCCAGAAAGCCCAAGGTCCCCATAGCAAAGATGGCGTACCCAACCCTGAGCATGGCATCCACGATGATGGGCCCCCGAGCATTGGGTAGAATCTCAACAAACATGATGTACCAGGGGTTCTCACCTCGTGTTTCTGCTGCCCTGATGTATTCCCTGGTGCGGATGTCAAGGGTGAGACTCCGTACCAATCGGGCGATACCGGGCGTCCCTACGATGGTGATGGCGATTACCACATTTACGGCTGAGGCCCCCAGGGCCGCCATGATGATCAGATAAAGGAGGATGATGGGAACCGCCATCATGGCATCCAGCAGCCGCATGACGACCTCATCGAGCCATCCCCCGTAATAGCCGCTCACCAGTCCGAGCGTCATCCCCACGATGAGTGCCGCAAAGACTCCCCACAGCGCCGTGCCCCCGGGAATCCATAGATCCCCAGAGAGCGGCAGGATGACGAGTACCACGCGCGCTCCATGGATCAGCCGGGACCAGAGATCCCGTCCCAGCTCGTCTGTGCCCAGGAAATGAGCGCTGGATGGTCCCTGATTCGGAGCCTTCCAATCCTGCTCGAGCGGCGTGTACGGTGTCAGAAACGGAGCAAAGACCGCCACAAACACCCAAAATATGACTATTACCAGCCCAATCATCGCAGTTTTGGATGCAAAGATAATGGAAAACCCTTCCCATAATCGCTTGAGAAGACCTTTCCTGGCTTTCATTCCAGCGGGAATGGTTGCATCCTCACTCACTGCCTTGTCAACTCCTTATACTGAACAGGCGGGGAAACACCTGAAGGTTTAATCATTTGCAAAAAATTCATCTACGTATACCTAATACGCGGATTCAGGAACGTATAAATAATATCAGCGATGAGCTGTGTTCCCACAGCTACTGTGACTAGTATCATGGCCCCAGCCTCCAGGGCGTTAATATCCTTGTATAGGGCTGACTCCAGAAGATACTTGCCCAACCCTGGATAGCCGAACACCACCTCCACAATCACGATTCCACCCATCAGCCAGTTTACGTGGAGCATGATTACAGTGATGGGCGCCATCAAGGCGTTTCGTACCGCATGCTTGAACACGATCCGCCAGTAGGGCAATCCCTTGAGAAAGGCGGTGCGGATATAGGGTGATCGCATTACCTCTACCATACTGGCCCTGGTAATACGCAGAACGTAACCCAGTTCAATGAGCGTCAAGGTCAACACAGGCAGGATGAGCATGTCCAGCCTCTCCCAGGGGGCTTTCTCACCGAAGACCGTGGCACCGGGGAGCAATTCCAACCATACAGACACGATGAGGATAAGGAAGATTCCTGTGGCGAATTCCGGGGTCACCGAAAACATCATGCCTCCTACGGAGAGTGCTCGATCCCGCAGGGTTCCTTCCTTCAACCCTGCGATAATACCCAAGAACAGGGCAAGAGGCATGACAATGAAAAAGGCGAGGCCAGCCAAAACCAGGGAGTTGCGCAGCCGAATGAACAGGCTCTTGGACACAGGCCTACCCGTTCGAAGCGAGAGGCCAGGATCCCCCCGAACAAATCCCTTCTTTATAGGTATGTACTCCACTGGGCCTCCGGTGGTCTCCATCCACCCTGTTCCCATAACGAAGGTCCACACCTTCTGATCACTGCCCTTTTCCCAGTTGACTACATGGTTTTTGGTGTCCAGTCCCCAGAAGATGCTCACACCCTGCTCGTCCGTAAGCCACCTCTCGTTATTAAAATATTCGCTGGTGTTGCCATCTGCAAACTTCACGACGGCAATGAGATCTTCACCTTTGAGTTTCCAGCGGATCAGCGCACCGTCTTCTCTCACACCCCACCACTCCTCAAAGCCCTCTTGCGTGGTGATCCTCCGAAAAGGAAGTCCTACCTTTCTGGACGCGTACCAATCGCTGCCGAAAAACCAGTAGAGGTAACGTGTGTACACGGGCTTATCAAGGCCCATCTGTGCCAGAAAGGATTTCTCTTGCTCCGGGGTGACGAAACTGCCAAGAACGTTCCGGGCTACATTACCGGGTGAGGATTCAGTGATGAGGAACACAGCAATCGAGACGAGGATCATGGTGAGTAGGAGCAGGAAAAACCGTCGTACGATGAACTTTGCCATAACCTAACCTGTCTTTAACATAGAGGACTCCAGGCTGCATAAGCCTGGAGTCCCGCAATGCAACAGATAAAGTAGTCTGAGAGGGTCAGGCTTAGATTGCCTGAGCCTGAAATCTTGCTATGCTTTTTTCTTAAGCCATACCTTGTTGAAGAGCATGTAAATAGTGGGATGAGATTTCGCATCCTGCACCCTATTCCTGGTAACTATCCAGACATTTCGCCACCAGGCAATACCAATGGATCCACGGGTCATTTGAATCTCTTCCAACTTGCAAAAGATTTTGCGGCGCTCATCTACATTCAGAGTTCCATTGGCCTTATCAAGCAACTGGGAAAATTCCTTGTCTACCCAGCGGGTTTCGTTCCATGGCACGGGCTTGCCCTTATCATCGGCGATATAGGCCAGGTTTAGCACCATGGTTCCCAGGGGACGGTGGGTCCATGGTGTGATACCCAAATCCACCTCTGTCCACTTCTCCCAGTACTGGCTGGTCGGCATGGTTTTGATATTAACTCTAATGCCAGCCGGGGCGGCATCCTGTTTAAGGACCTCAGCGTATCGCACCACATCTGTCCAACCACTACCAACTGCCAGGTTGACGTCTACACCTTTGGGATAACCTGCCTCCTTTAACAATTGCTTGGCCCGGTTGGGATCATATTTGGGAATGGGCTTTTGGCAGTATTCGGGATGGACGGGGGAGACATGGAAATCCTGCCCCTGACGACCTTGACCGAAATAGGCCAATGAAAGGATCTTCTCCCTGTGTTGACAGAGTTTCAGGGCCATTCGCACCCGGTTGTCAGACCAAGGCTTCATATCCACCCGCATCCGCAGGAGCCTGGTCTGGCCGGTAGTAGAGGGTAGAACATTGATGTTGGCATCGCCTTTCAAGGCCTGGAACACGTCCGTTCCTCCTGCATCGCTGAGGTCGATCATGTCGATTTCTGCAGCCTTGATAGCAGCGATCTGGGGAGCCATCTCTCTTCCCATATCAATAAACTCCATGCCATCCATATATGGCAGGGACTTGCCGTCAGCTCCCTTCTGCCAGTAGTTATTGCGCCGTTTTAACACGCAACGCTCACCTTCTCGGTAGACCTCTAGCGTGTAAGGACCGGTGCCGTGGGGATGCTTGATGAAATCGCCCTCAAAAGTCTTGTGATTTAACACCAGAGCGGGATAGTGGAACAGATGTTCTGGGACTGCGATCTCCGGTTTTTTGAGATGAAGTTTTACCTGATACTTATCCGTCTTTTCGATGCCTGTGGGGCTTAGATAAGTTCCGACCATGCCAAGCAACGAGGAACCGACATCCTTGTTTAGCCACTGATTCATAGTAAAGACCACATCATCTGCAGTGAACTCATCCCCATTATTGAATTTGATGCCCCGGCGGAGATTCAAGTTCCAGGTCTTCAGATCGCCACTTGCCTCCCAATTTTTCAGAAGGTAAGGATGTGTAATGTTATCGCCGTCTGTATAAGTGAGATACTCTGCTACCTGACGGAGCTCGTTCGAAGGCGCAACCCAAGAAAACTGGGCCGGATGGGTGACCTTTTGGACAGCACCCGAAACCTTGAGTGTTCCACCCCGCTGGATCCGGGCGGCGAATAATGACCTGGGTTTCGGCAACCCGATAAGAGATGAGGCTACACCCACCGATATGCCTAAAAGTGCAGCGTAGCGAAGGAACTCCCGACGCGTCATCTTCCCTTTTTCGTACTGATCGAGAAGCTCGGGGACCAAAGGATGATATTTTTCCTTTTTCATTTTTCCCTCCTCTATATTGTTATTAAGTTGCTGACACCTATCTTTTACCTCATTAAAGAGTATCCGTAATAGTATTACCTGTCAAGTTGAAAAATGTCTCTGGCCTGTGAGGGAACTGTGCCATGATTCGTTTCATTTGAATGGCTATTGCTCATGGTATATAAAAATTTTGTGCCAAATCTTGAAGCCTTATGAAGAGTCAACTAGAGATCTGAATGGTGCTTAGATATGTTCAGTTGGGTGTCCTTGAAAAATTGGTGATATGCCTCCTGGATAGACAACTTTTCAAAGTTTATTTCCTTATTGCAATTTTCAGGTTTTAAACCTGGAGCATTAGCAATGTTCTCATTTTTTACAATAATCAAAGAGAACCAATATAATGGGTTATCTGCTCAATTTTCGCTGCAGAAAGTTCTTTTACTTTATGACTCGATACGATACGGGCAATCTCTTCTTTAAGGAGATCTGGCAGCTCCCTTGCATGCTTGCGTTCCGCTATGTTTCGCCTCTCAATGTACGAGGGTGGCATCCATAAA
>Ga0114922_10004966_pt1 | contig 12296 bp, 8 predicted proteins | sample AartaG_FD_100975 | JGI IMG/M metagenome (GOLD analysis project Ga0114922, IMG submission 100975) | Deep subsurface microbial communities from Aarhus Bay to uncover new lineages of life (NeLLi) - Aarhus_00045 metaG | ecosystem: Environmental > Aquatic > Marine > Oceanic > Sediment | place: Aarhus...
TCCGACTGAATGTGCATCAGATCACCTGCATGGTGCCTGAGAAGGTGCTGGAGCCGCCGCAACCTGAAACCCGCATGCATAAGGATGCGCCGTCGCGCATACCGCTTCAGCCCCCTTTCCTTATCAATACCCAAGTTGAGCCTGTGGAACACAGATTCGTACTTCGAGATCAACAGTAGGACATACAGAAACGGGAGAAGGAGCACGGAAAGAAGCGGAGCCAATGCGATGCTTCGGACAGTATCGAGACTTTGCAGGTTCTGCAGGTCAGAAATGGCTCGGCTCAGTACGATTGCCAGAATCACGCATCCAATGATCGTCAGCACTCCCTTGGTCAGTTTTGCAACCGCAGAGTGTTTCTTGTCCAAACTCGCAATTGTGTCAACCATGGCGATTACGGTCAGCAGCGGCACGAATATCAGTTCCGCAGGAAGTGAAAAGCTGTACGTGTTCACGAGGAACTCGAGGAGAATGACTATCTTGATGTTGTCGACCAGTGCCTTCTGGAAGAGATCCTCGGTCTCGTGCGACGTGATGAAGCGCACCATCATCGCCATAGCAATCACACAGAACCAGACGATGGTATCTTTGAGAAGAGCTATCTTCCATAAACCGAAGAGGCCAAGCAGCGCTACAACCGCCGCGGTGTAGAGCAGCATCAGGCATACGGAGGCGAGGATCTTGAAATCGCAGAATGTTCCTACCAGTCCGGCGAGCGATTTACGGGCGCCAGCCCTCTGCAAACCCCACGCTGCTAATACGAGAAGCCAGAACGCGGTGGCGATTTCGCGGTTATTGAACGGCCCCATCCGTCACCCATAGTCGCTCTGCAGGGCTCTGTTGAAGGTCTCTAAGACAGTCCCACCAAGTTGAGCTCTTTGATGGGCCCGATGCCCCAATCCGAAAGAGGCCGTCGCTCCTTCACGAGTTTCTCCGGCACTTTCTCCTCCGTCGTCGGTTCGACAAAGACCCACCGTTCTCCATATTGGGCCAACTTGTTGGGGGTCTTCCTATCCAGGTGGTCGAGGAACCACGACCAAGCCTTGGCAGGGATAACCCACGTGCCTCCCTGTATGGTGTCATGCACACGCAAAGAACTCCGTTTTGAATCCTCGACCGATTTCCGCACGCTCTCCTGTGACGATCTGAGTTGTGCTTCCAGATCGTTAAGTTTGCGTCTTACTGCAGTCATATCCTGCTCGTCTCGGATGCTGTCGATCTCGCCGCGGATCCTCTTCATGTTCTCAGCTAGCACGCTCTCGACCTTCGACAAAACAGATGAGGATTCAGAGTCCGTGTCGCCCTTCTGAAACACGAACCTGCGCACCGAATCCCCGTAGGCCTTCAGTTCCGGAACCGCATATTGCGCGATCAACTTGGCATCGCTTCTAACCTCGGTAAGCAGATCCTGCGTCTTCTGGTTTGTCCGCTCGGCCTCACGTTTTCCGTACAATGCAATCCAGATCGCCAAGACAGCTAGGGCGAGGGACGCGACCGATGCGGCTAGTGAGATGACCGTACAAATCGTATCAGTAACAGTGGGATCCATGTCCTCTCCTTTCAGCTCCAACTATGGGGCATGTAGTGTCTCGATAAGATCCCGTCGCTCAGCGACTCACAGCGCCTCTGCCGGATTCACTCTGCTCGTGCCCCAATGCCCACTACCGACTTGACCTAAAGTTGAGGATCACCCGCTGCCGGAAGTGCGCCGGGCGTGCTGTAAGCAGTCAGGTCAATCCTCTTGTTGGCCTTTCTCTTCTTCTACTATTCGCGTCAAGGGACGCGCCCCGTTGCACCGAGCAGGAAGCTCGAAGTCAATCCCGTTCCATTCCACAAGCATATGACAGTCGTGGCAGAGCGAGACGACGTTTTCAATTCGGTTTGCATCGTTCACTTCGGAAAAAGACGAGACTGGCTGAATATGGTGGACGTCAAGAGCTTGTCCGAGATCCTTGTGTGAAACGCCACATCTCTGGCACACGTATCCATCAAGTTTCCGTGCCCGGCGCTGAAGCGGCCGCCAGTCCGGTCCATAGTATTCGGGGTGTCCTCCTCGCCATGAGGGGTTGCCAACACCTCGCAACGCCCTATTCGCGCATTCGGGCGAGCAGAATCTTAGTTTACGCGCCGGAGCCAATTGACCACGCATTAGGGAACGACTTGTGCCGCAAACTTCGCAGGTCCAGGTAACCGGTTCCTTGCGTGGTATCCCCTCCCGACGTTTGGCTGCTTCGCGCCATGCCTTTCGGCCTTCTTCGGAGACGTTGTATGGTTGCGTGACTATACGACGGACAAATCCCATCGAACGACCAAGGTAGTGACATTCCCGTGAGCAGAATGCGAAACGAGATTTCACTTTTGCAGGCGAGCGTAAGACTTCATTCCCGCACACTGCGCATTGGTAGGTCTTGCTCTTACTCAATTTTCCCGCACGGAGTATGTAGCTGCACTTCCTGGAGCAGGTTGTCTGGCGTCCGTGACGCAATCGCACTTGATCTGCGAAGTAGTTTTCTGCGCAGACCGGACATTTCCGTTCAACCTTCACACCCACAGCCTTGTCCTCTCACATGCTTGGGCAGTGTCCCACGTTGGGAGCGTTGGGAGAAGGGGCAAAACGGGAAGAGTCACCCATTTCCATCCATCCTCTTTCTCAGGCATTTGGTCTGCAGAACGTGGACTTCCCCATCCCAGACCGAGCAACTTCCTTACGGTACAATCTCCCACGCCGTCCTCCACCTGACGGGTTGCGATTCTTACCCCCGGTTCGTTGTATGGAGTATAGACGCAAACTGCGCAGGAGTCAAGGAAAACTGCAGTAGACGGTAGACGGTAGACAGTAGACGGGGAGAAAGCAGTCGTCAGTAGTCAGTTCGCCAGGGTGGTCTTCGTTCGGGCGATCTCCTGCTCGACGTCTTTGCCTTCGTAGAACCAGAGGCGGCCTTTGACGGAGACACGGTTCCCGGCCGATACGTCCGGCAGGACGGGGTCGGAGTGAATGCAAGGGACCTGCGGGTTGTCCCAGACGCGGCCGCACCGCTCGAATGCAACGAGTATCCACCGGTCGCGATCCTTGTGCTTGACGGCTGCTACAGGCGATTTCAACAGCGTGCGTTCCTTGGTTTGGTCGTTGAACCCGGGCGCGCCTTTGAGCATGAGGCAGAGCTGGGTACGCAGCTCTGTGAGCGTGTTTTCGGTGCCGTTCTCGAGCCAGAGCTCGAGCGAAACGTGGTCGGTTTCCGGGTCGACAACCGCGCCGAAAGTGATACCGTTAGGCAACGTCCGGGCCATTCGCAGCGTGCCGTTATCGTCGAGCGTCCAGTCGACGTTCTCGATCACCGTGTTTTGCTCGTCCCAGATGGTTGGAATATGGGTGTGAGCGAGGAAGATGAGCCCGAGATTGCTGAAGATCGCTTCCGGCAGATCGAGAACCACGTAGCCTGCGTTCTCCCACGGCGGGAAGATGCTGACCTTCGTGCCGCGTTGCGGGTCGATGGCCCCTTCGAGAAAGCCTATCCGCGGATGGCGGCCGCCCGGGTACGGAAGCACCCGTATCGTTCCATCTTCGGCCCTCGGCGAGACGGACTTTCCTGACAAGCCCAGTTCGGCAACCCGTTCCTCGACATCTCGTGCCGGCAACCCGCACACTCGAGCCGCCTCATCGACGCTGTAGCCGTGATACACGATCATGGTTTCGAGCCAGAAGTCGAGGTTCTGCCGGGTCTGCACGACTTCGGCCGGCACAGGCGACGCGCCCGCCGACACCGGCACCGACACCATCACCACCACCGCGACCAGCACCAAATACGACGATAACAGTCCCATGATTATCCTTTCTCTTTCGCCCTCCTGGACCCTCGCTTCGGCTTTTGTACAGGAGGTTCGTTGTTGACGATGATGGCCTTGCCGCCCGTATTGTCCTCGATGCGGACGCCCGCCCTGCCGTTGTTGCCCTGGATGATGGCATGAGCCACCCCGGGCCCGAGCCGTATGCTTGGCTGGGGCGTTGCGAAGGTCGAGTTGTTGATCTGGACCCGGCCCGATTCGACCACGACGAGCGGATTGTCGGGCGTGTCCTTCTTCCAACTGCTGAAGTAGCAGTCGTTGAACGAAACGAACGCCTTTCCTTTCACGATGGCATTGTGGAGCGCAGGACCCCAGAACGCGCAGTTCACAAACCGAACGCTGCCATAGCACGTCTCGGCGATCTGGACCTCGACGGGATTCTTGCCCGTAAACGAGACGAATTGACCGCCGGTGATAAGCAACCCCATAGGTTGAATCGCTTCGACCAGCACGGCGGTCTCGCACGCGTCGGCGCCGTTACCGGTGAAATGCCCGTTGCACATGCCCTTCTCGGTCTTGATGAACCGCCAGCCGATCTTGGCCGGGAAGACGAAACAGTTGGTCACGTACTCCCAGTCCGTCCGGCCGAACACAAACGCTTCGAGGTGCTCGACCATGTAGTTGAACACAGGGTCCCACTCGCCACCGATGGACGCCGCGCTCCACCAATGGCAGTGGAACTGGACATTCTCGACGCGACCGATATCGGTACAGGCGTCCACGAAGAGGCCGCGACGCAGCACGCAGCCGTAGACGCTGCGGATACGGTGACGGACATTGGGTTCGGGGCCGACCTTGATCCCGTTATAGCTGTTGATCAACGTGACGTTCTCGACGGTGTTGTCGAACCCTGTCAGGTGAAACGTCCACGGGTAGGGATGGATGTCCGTTGGTTTCTGGTCGGGGTACCAGACCGTTAGTCCGGTTACGGTGCTGGATTGTCCCATCTCGAAGAGCGCCGGCGCGGCTTCGTTGTCCCGTCCTCCGGTCGCCAGGATGACCGTGCCGGTGAGCGGCTCGATGGCGAGTGGCGCTTCCGCCGCGCCCTTCACGGCCACACCCACCTTCACCTGCAGGCTGCCCTTGACGAGATACTTGCCGGGAGGCATGAAGACGACCCCGCCCTTGGCCGCTGCAGCATCTATTGTCGATTGAATGGCCGCGGTGTCATCCGTGGCACCGTCAGCAGCCGCTCCGAAGTCGAGCACGTTAAACTCACCGATGGCTTTCATTGGCATGTCTCCTCCGCCGTCGCCGCCCGCGGCGGCGCTACACAAAACGCCGCTTGCCAGAATAACGCATACTATGGACGCAACTACACTCTTCACCATGTCAATTCCTCCTCCTGCACGCCGGTGATACGCCTTGTCCTCAATCGTCACCGGTTGAAGCACGTGTCGGAACTCGAGCTACTCGGCGACGAGCCGGTCTTCGTTAAGCAGTTCGCCGTCCACGCTGTAGTGCCGGGCGATCATCGTGGGTGTGCCGTCGGGACGGTCGACGGTCATGGCCAGGAACCCGCCGACCACGTTCAGGTATTGGTGTTCGGGCATGCGCTGATCGTTCGTCCAGCCGCCGGCGTGCTCGTTGCTTGCCGGTCCGCAGGAGTACTCGCGGACACCTGTTTTGGCATCAACCGAGACGTACTGCCAGTGGCGGTCGCCGCATGCGGTCACCATGTTCTTCTGCTGCGAGATAAACTCGCGCAGCTCGTCGCCCTCATGCCTGAAGACCCTGTTTGCGTGGTTATCCTTCTTGTTGGTGCGGTCGGGCCCGACAACCGGCGTGGGACTTACCAGCACGCGGAACGTTGCGTCGGACTCTTGAACGGTCCGTTTGAACCACTGCTTCTGCTCGTTGCCCCAGATGGTTTTCTCGGGTCCGTCGCGCATGGGATTGGGGCTGCGGTAGTCGCGGCCTTCCACCATCCATACTTGCAGATCCTTGCCCCAGCGCACGGTCCGATACGTCCGTTCGCCCATGGGCACCTGTTCGAGAAAGACCGCTTTCCCTTGTTCGAAGGTGAAGTCGCCCATGAACCTGGTCTTCCGGCCGGGCCAGCAGTCGTTCATCCAGGTATCGTGATCGTCCTTGATAAAGTAGCTCGCAACCTGGCGGTGGAACTCGACGTTGGTGGGAAGGCTGTACATGCGTGCCCAATGCCAGCGTGCGAGCGGCAACGTCTTCGCCATATTATCGTAATAGACGATGTCACCGGTATGGACAAAGAAGTTGGGGTCGAGCTTCAGCATGGCAGGATAGATCTTGTACCCGCCGCCGGGGGCGTCCTGGTCGGGATAGGCTTGACCTGTGGATACGGTAAACACGACGCGCGAAGGTCGATCCGCCGGTGGCGCGGTGCGAAACCCGCCTTTAAGCGTCTGGCCTTGCTGGCCATCGGGGGTTCGTGTTTCGACATGCACCTGGTATCGTGAATCGGGATCGAGGTTGGTGAGCTTGAACTGGCGGGTGAAGTCGCGTTCAGGATCAACCGCCAGCCACTCGGTCGATCGCCAGTCAGAACCATGCCCGGTTCTGTACCGAACCCTGACTTCGCCCGTTGTGCCCGGCGCCGCACCTTCGATGTTCTCTACCGAAAAGCCTTCCGGATACTTCACGACCGGCGGCGTGCTTGGCCTCCCTTTGGTGCGTGGAACAAGCTTGCCTGTGCCCGGCTCAGGATACAGGATTTCGGGCATGGGCGCGTCAAACCCGACGCGTTCGGGGGCCTTTGTCAGCCTCGTCCAGACAATTGCTTCCGTGTCAGTGACCTCGCCGACTTTCATGCCCGTCGCCTGATAGGGGCCGCCATCGGCCAGAACGCCGCTTGTCAACTGTAGTGCCAACAAGACGATCAGTGCCGCCTGCACACTACGTTTCAGAAACTGTTTTTCATTGTCCATGCCGACATTCTCCTTTGCAGACGCATTATTGAAGATTCATCTGGCTCGATTGTTGGTTCCGAGCAGTTCGTTGAGCGCATGGTTTGCCACGCGCACGACGTACTTGTTATGCGTATCCTTGAGCGCTTCCTTGAGCGTGGGAATGGCGGGCCGTGCCTTGTCGCCGATGCTGTCCAGTGCGATTGCCGCGTGCAGACGCACCCATTCGTGCGGGCTTTTCAGCTCGGCTATCAAGCGGGGCAAAGCCGCCTGTCCTTCATGGTCCATCCGAAACAGGGCTCGAGCTGCGGCAACGCGAACAGTTGGCGACGGATCGTCCAGCGCTTCGTTGACTGAGTCAACCGCAGACTCGCCTACCCTGGCGAGGTTGCCGATGCCGGTCACGGCCCAGTAACGGACAGCGGCATGTTCGTTTTCCAGCGCCTCCATTAGATCCGGCAGGTCGGACTTGCCAGGACGTCCCGCCCGCACGGCAACGGAACGCACTGTCCGCAGAAACGACTCGTCGTCCGGGCCTGGTTGGCGCAAGATGGCATACCTGCTGCCGTACCTCTCTTCGAGCACTACCAGTTCGGGTTCCGGGATAAGCCCCAGGTCGCCCGTATCGAAGATCCACTTTTCGTGCTCGGCCCTGAAACGATCGAGTATCGATCGGTACTCGGGGTCGTCGGCCAGGTTTTTCACCTGATGCGGATCCTTCTCGAGATCGTAGAGTTCCTCGACGGGTTTGGTCTCGGCAACGAACCACGCGGCATCCGGCGGCAGGCTGCCTTTTTCGGCAGCTCGATGGAGCTCGCGCATGATCGTGCCTTTCTCGGCCGTGTTCATGTACTGATAGTACGGTTTGAACGGTTCGTAATTCCGTATGTACTGATACCGCTTGTCCCGCACCATGCGGATGATTTCGTAGCGTTCGTCCATCCGGTCCCGCGCACCGTAGACATAGTGCCGTTCCGGCGGAAGGTTCGGCCCGAGAAACGGCTGGCCCAGCATATGGTCGGGTATCGGGAGCCCGGTCAGGTTCAACACGGTCGAGGCGAAGTCCACCGAACTGACCATCCGGTCGTCGACCGTGCCCGGGTTCCCCTGCCCGTTGACCCGGAACTTCTCCGGGATATGGACGATCAGTGGTACATGAGTGCCCGAATCGTATAACCAGCGTTTTGCCCTCGGCAACCCAACGCCATGGTCCGACCAGAAGAAGACGATCGTATCCCCGGCAAGCCCGTCTTCCCGTAGCTGTTTCAGGATGTCGTCGGCCCAGTAATCCATGGCCGTGATCAGCTCGTAGTAGTTCGCCCAGGTGCGGCGGACTACGGGTGTATCGGGATAGTACGGCGGTGGGGTCAGCGTATCGGGGTTCTGCCGTTGCGTCGGCGTCAGACGTTTCGTGCGCTCGGCATGCTGACTCTTTGTCAGGCGAACCGACCCCTCGTGGGTCCCGGTGTAGTTGAAGACGGCAAAGAACGGCTTGCCGGAATCAGGACGGTTCCGCCAGTGAGCGGTCCGGCTGGATTCGTCCCAGGCAGCCTCCGACCGAACGAAGTTGTAGTCTTCTTTGTAGTTGTTCGTGCAATAGTAGCCTGCAGCTCGAAGATACTCGGAAAAGCATTTCACGTAGGGAGGAGGTGTCGGCTTGATGGACCGCTTCGTTCCCTCGCCGCCCGAACGCATATGGTGCGACCCGAGCGTCGTCGAGTACACGCCCGTGATAATCGACGACCGGTTTGGAGCGCAGACGCCGGCGACGGTGAAAGCGTTCTCGTACCGGATGCCGCCGGAGGCCAGCCGGTCCAGCGTCGGCGTATGCGCGTTGGAATGGCCGTAACATCCCAGATGCGGACTGATGTCCTCGCACGATATCCAGAGGATGTTCGGACGAGACGTCGAGGACGCTGCACCGAGCCGCCTCCATCGAGTCAACGCCGCGGCTGCTGTTCCTATACTGCTGGCTTTCAGAAACTGTCGTCTGGTTACCATCTCAAGCTGTTCTCCTTGCCACAGGTGGTGAAACAGATGTACGTCATGCCGTGTCCAAAGTATAATCGCATGTGCAGCATGATGCAAGCGTTCCCGGGCACGTCGCCAACTTCATCTGCGGATTGATCGTGCAAGCCCGGATGCAGTATTCTGGTAACCGAGAATCGAACGGTGTCGTTCAGAACGCCAGCGACTTCAGAAACCGAAAGGAGTATGTTGATGGTTGGAAGGCAGCTATCCATCGTCTTCGCACTCGTCGTTTGTGTCATCTCGGTACCGGGCATTGCGGAAGACAAGAGCGACGGTAGTGCCAAACCCAAGCGGCCCGTGTTTCAGGATCACCGGCCCGACATCAAGAAATCGCACGTGAAACGGGTGACGGACACGTACCCCTTGTCGGACCAGGAAAACCGCGGGAACTGGGCGCCTTACGAGCCGATGACCGATGAGTTCGAGGCAGAGACGCTGGACGCGGAGAAGTGGTGGAACCACAACCCGACCTGGCTGGGCCGTCAACCGGGCTTCTTCTATCGTGGCAACGTGTCGGTCAGCGACGGCAAGCTTCACCTGGCGATGAAGAAAGAGGAAGTTCCCGAGATGCCCAAGGACCGGGGGTATCATACGTACACCTCTGCGGCAGTGAAGAGCAAGACGACCGTGCTCTACGGGTATTTCGAGGTCAAAGCCAGGCCCATGAACTCGGCGGGATCGAGCTCGTTCTGGTTCTATAACTCGACGGACGACTGGTGGACGGAGATAGACGTATTCGAGATAGGCGGTCGCGCGCCCAGCTTCGAGAGAAAGGTGAACATGAACCTCCACGAGTTCCGCACGCCGACCAGCGATACGCACTGGAGCGTCGGCGGCGTGTTCCTGGCACCCGAGAACCTGGCCGACGCGTATCACGTGTACGGGCTCGAATGGGACGAGAAGGAGATCAAGTACTACTTTGACGGCGTGCTTGTCCGAAGCGGGCCCAACACCAACTGGCACCAGCCGTTGCACCTCAACTTTGACAGCGAGACGATGCCGAAATGGTTCGGTCTTCCGAAAGACGAAAACCTGCCGTCAACGTACAGCATCGAATACGTCAGGGCGTGGAAGAAGAAGTAGCGTGCCTCGCAACGCCTAACGGCGCTCGAACGGACCTCACAGAATTCCCAGAAGAGAAGCGCTCATCTACTTCGGTATGTTGATGTCGGCTGTGCGCGCGGCGACGTCGGGCATCGGCAGCAGCGGCGCGCTTGGAACCGGCTCGTACCAGAATGTGGCTGCGCACCAATCGTCCGAGCGTTCGGCGAGCCCATCCTTCCACCCTATCTGCTGGATGGTGATCCGGCACTCCTTCTCCCAGAATATGGGGTCCGGCAGGTGCCACCGGTACATCGATACGAACCCTTTGTAGTTGAGGCTGCACCCGTTGTACATGAACGGTGTCTGCTGTATGCCCCACGAGAGGCCGACGTAGTCTTCCGAACCGGTCCCGCAAATGGTCGGGAACTCGGTGTCGCCGTCCATGAAAACCTTAATCTCGCCTTCGCCCCACCAGCCGGGTTTGAGCGACCGAATACCGATGACAGCGCCGATGAACCGGCCTTTGCCGGTGCGTTTCGGCAGTATGACGAAGTCCTGTTTCAGTGTTGTCGGGTTCTCCCTGCGAAAACAGACGTGCAACCTGCCGGCGTCTGAAGGAAGCTCGTCGCTGATCGTGTAGTCTATCTGGTAGAAAAGGCTGGCGTCCTTTTTCCCTTCGTTTGTGAGCGTGAACCGCGCGCGTTTCAGGAACGGCATCGGGAGCCAGATGTTCATGCCCGCGGATTGACCCAGCGAGTGGACCGCGGACTGGTACGACTCGACCTTGCCGTGCGCGAACCCCATGAAATCGCCCAGCGGTGATTCGATGCTTGGATGTTCCTGGCCTTCCCAGTACGCCCGGACTACCAGGCTGCGCAGGTTGACCGGTATAGGTCTCGTCGTTATCCAGATGTGCCGGATGACTCCCGGGCCCTCGATATCGCAGAGCTGGACCTCTTCGCCCGGCTTCAACGATCGAGAGGGCGAACCTTTGCGGCCGACACCCAAGTTGCTCGCTGCCGTACCGCCTGCTCCTCGCGCGCCCGTAGGGTTCTCGAAGCTTATCGAACGCGAATCCACCCCGGTGGACAACAAATACGGTTCGTGTACGAAATCCTGCACGTCCGCCAAACTCGGCACCGGCGTCAGCAACGCGACAACCAATGCACTACAGACTACTGCTGCCATGGTATTCTTCATTTTACTGCCTCCTTCCGATTTGCCCCTTTACCACAAAACACTAACGCGCATTTCTCACCGAAAGAACATTCGAGAACAAGACACTTGCCACGTGCTTTAGCTTCCCTATAGAGATCCGTCCCGTAAGGGACGACCGATAGTAGCCCAGGAATTCATTCCTGGGATCAAGGCCATACCCCACCCAACCAGGCCAGTCCCGTAGGGACGACCGAACCATGCTCGACCCCGCAGCGGCTTCAGCCGTCCCTACGCGACTGAACACTTGTTGCGGCGCACCGCTCTCCCAGGAGTGAACTCCTGGGCTATTCTCAACCGTCCCTGCGGGACGTAGTGGTGTTGTTGCGCTTCTGCGGCGATTGGCTGTCATGCGGCTGCGTCACTCCCAACAACAGATGCGAAATAGTGTGTTTGGAGGAGACTCACTCATCTTAACCCGTAATGGAGTGCCATCTCTATACTCCAATACCCTTCACCATCCGTCTGGTGACATATTCGCGCTAACCTCATTCCGCAACATTATAGCAGGAAGCCGGTGCGTATTGTGTTTGACATGATGCCGTCATGAGCTCCCCGAGATGACGCACTTGGCGCACAGCGGGTTGTCGCGCAGGTCGCCTTTGATGAAGTTGCGGCGCAGCTCGACCGCGCGCGGCGAGTTCCAGACGTCGTAGATGGACGTCTCGCCGACGTTGCCCAGAACCATCGTCTTGTAGTAGTCGGTGCAGCAGAGCACCATGTCTCCGTTGAACATGATGTATGCGTGCTTGAACAGCCGCGTGCAGTCTTTGAATACACGCTTGCTGCCGACATTGAGCTCGTTGAAACCCGGCAGGTTGCCGCCGCGGTTCTCGAGAACGGTGTATTTCGATTCAGCGCCCAGCGATTTCCAGTATCGCACGGCCGACTCGGCGTCGATCGCGCTCGTCTTGATCATGGTCATGACGATCTTCAAACCGGGCAGGTGCTTGTTTCGTTGTTCCATGAGATACTCGACGTTGCGTTTCGTCTCCTCGAACACGAGGCTGCCGCCCATCGTCGATTCGTAAGGCCCTTTCTCGATACCCTGCATCGAGATGTAGATGGCCCTGAACGGGTTGTCCTTCACGATATCGTCAACAACCTCTCGCGTGAGTTTGCCCGCGTTCGTCGTGATAACAACCTTGCAGCCCGGAACGTGACGGGCGATGTACCGCGACTTGTCGAGGATGGTCTTGTCGAGAAACGGTTCGTTCATCAGGTACGGGCTGACGCGGCGGGTGACGCCAAACCGGGCGATCTCGGCCACTATCCTCTCGA
>Ga0114922_10004967_pt1 | contig 12295 bp, 14 predicted proteins | sample AartaG_FD_100975 | JGI IMG/M metagenome (GOLD analysis project Ga0114922, IMG submission 100975) | Deep subsurface microbial communities from Aarhus Bay to uncover new lineages of life (NeLLi) - Aarhus_00045 metaG | ecosystem: Environmental > Aquatic > Marine > Oceanic > Sediment | place...
GACTATTCAATCTGATTCAACAGGTCGATGAATTTGAAACACGTACAAGATACGTGATCCAAACTTTGGTCCAGAGGATTGTCCAATCCAAGTCCAAGGTTGACCTCTCACAAGAAAAAATGTCTTCGGCCATGAAAAGATTGCTGCAAAATCTTCATGGAAAATGGGAAAGGTTATCGGCTGAACTCGACAATCTCAGCCCCCTCAATATTCTGAAAAAAGGATACACGCTTTGCTGGAAAAATGCCAAACCGAGGCTAATTCAGCAGGTGGAAGACGTCGATAAAGGGGACGAAGTGACGGTTGCCTTTTTCAAGGGTGAATTCACAGCGCAGGTTAGAAGAGTTGATAAAAATCGGCTCATCGAATCCCGCCTAAATAAAAAAGAGGATTAAATGGGATGGAGGAATAATGAGCGAACAGAGTTTTGAAAAAGCGTTGACTGAATTGGAAGATATCGTGGAAAAACTGGAAAAGGGAGGACTCGCTTTGAATGAGTCCTTGGCGCTGTTTGAAAAGGGCATTAAACTGGCGAGGTTTTTGCGCGGAGAATTGGGCAATGCTGAGAAAAAAATCGATATCCTTCTCAAGGATGAAAAGGGAGAGGTGAAAGAAGAGCCCTTCGAACTTGCAGAGGAGGAAGGAGAACCCTCAAAAAAAGAGGAACCTCCAGATTCCGAAAACAACAACAGCCTCCCGTTTTAGATACAGATGAACGTTCAGGAAAAACTTCAGTCAAAAAAAAACGCCATAGAGCGCTCTCTGGACCATTTTTTGCCCGTTGAAAAAAATCACCTCGCTGAAGCCATGCGCTATGCTGTCTTATCTGGGGGAAAGAGGTTTAGGCCATTGCTTGCACTTTCGTCTGGGGATTGTTTTAAGCTCGAGAAGGCTGATGTTCTTCCTTTTGGCTGCGCGTTGGAATTGATACATAATTATTCTCTTGTCCATGACGACTTGCCCATGATGGACGATGATGATTTCCGCAGAGGGAGGCCTTCTTGTCACAAGGTTTTTGGCGAAGATATTGCGTTGCTTGCGGGAGATAGTTTATTGACTTTGGCCTTCGAAGTTCTCGCCTCTGCCCCGTGGGAAGAATCCAAGTCTGCACGAAAGGAACGAATGATCAGAGAAATTGCCCGATGTGCAGGGATTCAGGGTATGGCAGGAGGTCAGCTTCTGGACATCACCCTCATGTTGGATGCCCTTTCCGAGGACGATCTTCAAGATTTGATGGCAAAAAAGACCGGAGCATTGATCCTGACTTCTGTCAGAGTAGGCCCCATCCTTGCCGGTGCTTCGTCCTCGGAAGAGCAAGCTATGACCGATTATGGAAAAAATCTCGGCTTGGCCTTTCAGTTGAGAGACGATATTTTGGATTCCGAGCATTTCACATCCCAAGATCCTCCCCAGCATCCTAACGCAGCATCTTTTTATGGCGTTGATGAGGCGAAAAAAAAGCTGGAACAGCATATCCAGTCTGCCCTTAAAGCTCTTTGTTCAGCAAGCATAGAGTCAGAAGAATTGCAGTTTTTAGCAACTAAATTATTGGATCTGAAACAAGAAAAATGAATACTATATTAGAGAAAATTTCCGGTCCGGAAGATGTCAAGAAATTGTCATCGAAAGAACTTACCAAGCTGGCGGCAGAAATCAGAGCATTGATCCTGGATACCGTTTCTAAAACAGGTGGGCACCTTTCTTCGAACCTCGGGGTTGTGGAGATCACGTTGGCCTTGAATTATGTGTTCGATCTCCCGAGAGACAAAATCATTTGGGATGTGGGACACCAGTGTTACACGCACAAGATCCTGACGGGGAGAAGAAACAGATTTCATACCCTTCGGCAGTTTGATGGACTGAACGGGTTTCCCTGCCGGGAAGAAAGCGAATACGATGTTTATAACACGGGACACGCATCCACCGCGCTCTCGGCTGCTATGGGAATGTCCGTTGCCCGAGATAAGGATGCAGATAACTACGAGGTTGTGGCTGTTGTGGGCGACGGTAGCCTGACAGGAGGAATGGCCTGGGAAGCACTGAACCAGATCGGCCATCACCGGGAAAAACTTATCATCGTCCTCAATTACAATGAGATGTCCATCTCCCCGAATGTGGGGGCTATGTCCAAGTATCTATCCTACCTTGTGTCGGGACAACACTATCTCCGGATCAAAGATCATGTCAAGTCCATCCTGAAAGCTATCCCGGCCGTTGGCAAGCCGATGATAAAGGTTGCCAGAGCTGTGGAAGAGTCCTTTAAAAAAGTCTTTTTCCCTGGTTTGGTTTTCGAGGAATTGGGAATTCGATACATAGGTCCGGTGCAAGGGCATAGTTTGGGATCCTTGATCGAGGTTTTCGAGGATGCCAAGACCCATGCCGGACCTGTTTTGATCCATTGTGTCACGAAAAAAGGAAGGGGCTATCAGCCAGCACAGAACAATCCCTCGCAGTATCACAGCGCATCTCCGTTCGATACCAAGACAGGAAAAACGAAAAACAAGGATAATAGACCCACATACTCATCCATTTTTGGAAAAACCATGCTGGACATAGCCGAAAAAGATGAAAGGATTGTGGCCATCACAGCAGCCATGCCAGAAGGAACAGGATTAAAGCCTTTTGGGGACAAATATCCGGACAGGTTTTTTGATGTGGGGATAGCCGAACAACATGCCGTCGATTTTGCCACAGGTTTGGCTCTGGGTGGATATAAGCCTTATGTTGCCATCTACTCCACGTTTCTTCAGAGGGCTTATGATCAGCTCTACCATGATGTGTGTTTGATGGATATCCCGATCGTTTTCGCCTTGGATCGTGCCGGGATCGTTCCCGATGATGGGCCTACCCATCAGGGGATCAATGATATCGCCTATCTGGGACATCTTCCGAACATGATCGTCATGGCTCCCAAGGATGAGAACGAGCTGCAACATATGTTGCATTCAGCCCTTTCCTATGCCCACCCTGCTGCCATCCGTTTTCCAAAAGGCAAGGCTTATGGGGTCGGGATGGATGATTCCCCGAGGGAAATCCCACTCGGAAAAAGCGAGATCATCAAAGAAGGAAAAGATTTGCTTCTCGCTTTTGGCAGCATGGTATATCCATGTCTGGAAGCCGCAACCCGACTTGAGGAAGAGGGAATCAATTTGGCTGTGGTGAATGCCAGATTTGCCCAGCCTCTGGACGAAGCATTGATCCTCGATTTTGCCCGGTCTGGAAACGTCATCATCACAGCAGAAGAAGCCGTGAGGACGGGAGGATTCGGCAGTATGGTTCGTGCTCTTCTGGACGCGCATGAAATATTCGATATCCGGTTTAAAAATATCGGGATCCCTATCGAGATTTATCCACTAGGCAAGGTCGAACAGATCAAAAAGATTTATGGCCTCGATGTGGAAGGTCTTGCCAACGGAATAAAGAGTTTTTATAAAGCGAAAAAAGAAGAAAAGACGTAATGGTACCCTAAAATTCGTCGAATTTGCAGAAAAAAACTTTAAGAATTAGGCTGGATTATTCACGGAACGAGATTGCAGTAACGGCAAGGCAGTAGCTCATGAAGTTGTAGTGAACTACTGCGAATGAGTTGCAACGAAGCCGATGCTGTGAGATCGGTTTGCCCTAAGGGTAAAAGATGCCGATAATATGAATGGAAGCCTTTTTTATGAATGGATGTTTTTTTAAAAGTAGGTATCGGCAGCTTTTATGAATAATTCAGGTAAGGAGATAGGCCTAACTGTGGAAATGCTGGGGGAGGGATGAAGGATAGGGCAGACAAGATCGTTGTGGATAGGGGATTGGCTGAAAGCCTCCAGAAAGCACAGGCTTTGATCATGGCTGGACGTGTCTTTTCCGGTGGGGAGAGGATTGAAAAACCCGGACAGAGGCTGAATTCCGAACAAAAGATCACATTGAAGGAGAAGATGCCTTTTGTGGGCCGTGGCGGGTATAAGCTGGCCGTGGCGTTGGATACTCTTGGTATTTCGATTGCCGGGAAAGTCGTTGCGGATCTGGGATCATCCACGGGAGGATTCACCGATTGTCTTCTTCAGAAAGGAGCCCAGAAGGTCTATGCAGTGGATGTGGATACGAAGCAATTGGATTGCCGGTTGAGGGAAGATCCCCGTGTGGTGTTGATCGCCAAAAATGCCCGCTATCTGGAGAAGGCTGATTTTTCAGATTCCTTGAATGTCATCACTGTCGACCTTTCTTTTATCTCTGTTCTCAAAGTTCTTCCCGCAATCAAAAGCTTTATCGGGGATGGCCTTTTGGTGGCATTGATAAAACCTCAGTTCGAGGTGGCCAAAGGCCAGGCGGGAAAAAAAGGTGTGGTTCGTGATCCTCGTTTACATGAAGAGGTCCTAACTAAGATGGTCCATGGAGCAGAAGAGGTTGGATTTCACACTCTTGGATTGGCCAAATCACCCATCCGAGGTCAAAAAGGTAATCAGGAATTTTTTATACTCTGGTCGACCCAACGACCGACCTTGGAATACGACCGAATACGAACATTAGTCAAGGAGGCTGTCTGGAATGAGAAAAATTGATCATATTGGATTTGTCATTAAAGCCCATGCCCCAGAAGTGAAAAACATTCTTGTGGATCTCATCGAGTATTTTGATGAGAAGGATATTGCCTGTGTTTTGGAAGAGGTTGCAGCGGAAAAGTTGGGAAGGAAAGTTGGGGTGAAAAGGGAGGATATTCCTGCAAAGGTCGATCTCATCGTTGTCCTTGGAGGGGATGGAACGCTGTTGAGCATTGCCCATTTGGCTGCACAAAAGGATGTTCCGGTTATCGGGATCAATCTAGGTGCCCTTGGATTTTTGACCGAAGTTCCTCTGGATGAGATGTTTTTAGCGTTAGATTCCTATTTGGACGGAAACGATAAAATCGTGAGCCGAAGGCAGATGTTGCAGGCAAAAACAAAAGAGAAATCCTATTATAGCCTGAATGATGTGGTGATAAACAAAGGCGCACTGGCCCGCATGATTAGATGTGCGATCTTGATCGATGGGAAAGAGATCGCGATGACGAGAGCGGACGGTTTGATCATCTCTACCCCAACAGGTTCTACTGCATATTCTTTGTCAGCAGGAGGCCCGATAGTTCAGCCCTATATTCCGGCGACAATCCTAACGCCGATCTGTCCCCATACTTTGTCTTTTCGGCCTATGATCATCTCGTCCGAGTCCGAAGTAAAGGTGCAGCTTCTCACGGAGGGAGAGGAAGTCTATCTTACTGTAGATGGGCAGAGGGGAGAGTTGATGAAAAGAGATGATACGGTTTCTGTTTGTCAGAGTAAACTCAAACTTCAGCTGGTATCCTCTCCTCGAAGGAATTATTTCGACCTTCTGAAGGAAAAACTCCGCTGGGGATAATAAAAGATATATATGTATCCTTGCTTTAATAAAGATTTTTAACGCCTTTTTCTCAATGTTTTTCTCGGCGCTTGCGGAACTGCGCACATACACTCCCCATCTCTACCACTTTAGACCCCGTTCTCCTGAAAGTCCGAATCTCTTATCCTTTGGCAAAGTCGTGCTCAATACAGCCTCAGCGTCCGACAAAGTCGGATTCCCTCGAAAAACATCTAAAAAAGGCGAAATCTTTAATGTCGCTCGGATACATATATATCTTTTGCGGAACCGAGCATTTGACTTTTGGAAGGGGTGGGATTATTATAATTTTCCCTGATGAAAAAGAATCTTAGGGTGGCGTTTGTTTCCGCCGAGGTAGCGCCCTATGCCAAAATAGGGGAGATGGCAGATGTGGCCTACTCTCTTCCGAAACATCTTTCTTCTCTCGGTATGGATGTCTCTCTTTTCATGCCCAAGTACCGGAGTCCAGAGATCGATTCCCTACCGATGGAGTTGATCACATCCAACCTTCCTGTCTATCTCGGGGATAGAACTACGAAGGCTCGTGTGTTCAAGGGAGAACAGGGATCGTATGATATCTATTTCATCGATAATCCTAAGTACTTCTGGAGAGATCAAATCTACGGGACAGGCCGGGGAGAATATCTGGATAATGATGAAAGATTTATCTTTTTCAACAAAGCGGTTTTGGAATTCCTGCACAAAAACAAAATACAGACCGATATCATTCACTGCAACAATTGGCCCACAGCATTGATCCCGGTTTTTCTCAGAACGCACTATATCAAAAAAAAACATTTCCATAACACGGCTACGGTATTGACCCTGCATAATATTGCATACCAGGGAGAATATCCTCCTGATTCATTAATGCTCACAGGTCTTAACCTGAAATATTTCACCTCCCGGTACTTATCCCTTAACAGAAAGTTCAATTTTCTCAAAACCGGGATTATATATGCCGATATTCTAAACACGGTCAGCTCCTCCTACAGGAGGGAGATCCTTACCAAGAAACATGGGCTCGGCCTGGAAGAAATCCTGAGCAGTCGCAAAGATGTCTTTTTCAGTATACGCAATGGGGTAGATTATGAAGTTTGGAACCCAGAAACAGATCCTTTTATCGCGACTAATTATTCTTGTTCGAACCTCGATGCCAAAAAAACTTGTAAGAAGGATTTGATCAAGGAGTTTGGCCTGCCGATCCACACAAAAACGCCCATCATAGGGATCGTTTCTTATATGAGAGCTCATAAGGGTTTTGATATATTGCTTGATGCCATGGATGCTCTAGTCCGGTTGGATATGGCTTTGGTCATCCTTGGGCAGGGTGAGGAGAAGTATGAAAATCAACTCATTGAGATTCAGAGAAAATATCCCGATAAAGTGGCTGTTCGGTTGGAAACGAACCCTGTGTTAACCCACAAAATCGCAGCGGGAGCGGATATATTCCTGATCCCCTCCCTTTATGAACCCTGCGGTTTGAACCAACTCTACAGCTTCCGGTATGCTACGGTTCCTGTGGTACGCGGAACGGGAGGTCTCGAGGAGACCGTTCGCCCTTTCCATCCGAAGTTATCAGAGGGTAATGGGTTTGTTTTCAAGGAATATTCTTCTGAAGCCATGCTCGCTGCTTTAAAAGAAGCCTTGAAATATTATAAAAAGCCTCTACTTTGGAATAAGATTTTATCAGAAGGAATGAAGGAAAATTTTTCCTGGGATAATGCTGCAAGGAGATATGCGAATCTTTATAACAGAGCTTTGGATATCAAAAGAGGAGGAAAAGCATGACGCCTATGAGTGAACTGAACGATGTCGTCATCATCGGTGCGGGACCTGCAGGTTTGGCTGCTGCCATTTATGCGGGTCGGGCAAGGCTTGATACGCTTGTTCTCGAAAGAGCCACCCCAGGGGGACAGATTCTCCTCACGGATTTTATCGAGAATTATCCGGGATTTACTGAAGGCATCGCTCCATTCCAACTCATGGAGAACATTCGTAAACAGGCGGAAAGATTTGGAGCCAAAATTGTGATGGATGATGTGCAGGAAGTTCATAAGAAGGAAAAAAATTGGCGGATTCGCGGGAACAGAGGCGAATATAAGACAAGGACCGTTCTTGTTGCCACAGGTTCCGATCATCGCAAATTGGGCATACAGGGAGAGGAGCAATTAACCGGACGGGGCGTTTCCTATTGTGCGACGTGTGACGGGGCTTTTTTTCAAGACAAAGTTGTGGCGGTTGTCGGCGGTGGGGACTGGGCTTTGACCGAAGCCCTTTTCCTAACGAGGTTTTGCCGTGAGGTTAGGATCATTCACCGCCGTGATCAACTCCGCGCCGAGAAGATCCTGCAGGAAAGAGCTTTTGATAACACGAAGATCGAGGTGATTTGGGATACTGTCGTGGATAGGATAAATGGAGAACCAAGACTGGATTCTGTCATCATCCGGAATGTTAAAGACAACAAGGCTTCAGAACTGGAGCTTGATGGGTTGTTTATTTCCATCGGAACAATCCCCAATAATAAAATCGTGGCCAAACTCGTGGAACTTAACGAGTGGGGAGAGGTCATGGTCGGGAAGAACATGGCAACCAAACAGCCCGGGTTGTATGCGGCGGGAGATGTGACCGATGCCTGCCCCGAACAGATGGCAACAGCGGTGGGAACGGGTGTAGTAGCAGCCTTAGCGATAACAGAATACCTGAATTATTCATAAAAAATGCCAATGTCATTATTCATTAAAAAAAGCCAGATTTTAAAAATCTAAATATGTCCTAGTATTGACATTTTTTACCCTTCGGGCCCGCCAAAATAGTATTTGACCCCATTATTTAGATGTTTTTTCAAGCTGTTCGATCTTTTTTTTGAGCTTCTTCATCTCTTTCAGCAGATCGTAAAGCTGGGGGATGGATACCCACGCTTTTCGCCAAACCCGTATGTCCAGATGAGGATAACCTGCAACCATCGAGTTGGCGGGTATGCTTTTTGTCACCCCGCTCTTGGCCGCTACAATGACATTGTCACCTATCTCGATATGATCGCCGATTCCCACCTGCCCCCCGGCAATGACTTTTTTTCCGATTTTCGAACTTCCGGCGATCCCTGTTTGGGCCACAAGAATGACGTCGGAGCCGATTTCCACATTGTGGGCGATTTGGACCAGATTATCGATTTTTGTCCCCCTGTGGATGATGGTTTTTCCCAAGGCGGCTCGGTCTATTGTCGTGTTTGCTCCGATTTCCACATCATCCTCTATGACCACGACTCCTTTTTGGGGAATTTTGACATGTGTTTTCCTCTTGTCTTGGATGTATCCGAATCCATCCGAACCGATAACAGCACCATTGTGGATGATAACGCGATTGCCGATAATTGAATCCTCCCGGATGGAGACATGTGAGTGGATAGTGCAGCCCCGTCCCAATTGGGCCCGAGGGTAGATGGCCACGGAAGGAAAGATGACAGTCCGGATTCCGATTTCCACATCATCCCCGATGAAGACAAATGCACCTATGGAAACATTTTTTCCGACTTTGGCCGTGGGAGAGACGTAGGCAAGAGAATGGATGCCCGGTTCAGGCCTGTGAGGTGGGAAGAAATATTCAACGGCTTTGATAAAGGAGAGTTGGGGATTTTCGGACTTGATTACCGGGATTAGGTCAAACGTTTCATCGTTAGGAATAATGGCTGCCGAAGCTTTTGTTCGTTCCAACTGGCCCCGGAATTTTCGTTGGGCCAGGAAAACGAGGTCTCCCTTTTTTGCATCCTCCAGACTTGATATGCCGGATATTAGCGTGCTCCCCTTCCCTTTATAAGGGCAGTTTAGCTGTTTTGCCAGCGCAGACACTCGGATAGGAACGGTTTTTTTTTCAGGCATGGGATTCCTGTCTTTTTTGAATGCGTTCGTTCAGGACCGCACCCATTTCGGCTCCCCAAAGAAGGATAACCATCGAAAAAGTTAGCCATAGCAAAAAGAAGATAATCGAGGTCAGCGCTCCTTGCATGAGCCTATCGAGAACGATCCCAATGGCCGAGAAATGGGCCACATAAAAGACGAATATCCGTTTGAAGATTTCTATCAGAAGAGCAGCGATGGCGGCGGCGATAACAGCAGGTTTGGTGTAAACCTTTATCTCCGGGATAAATTTGTAGAGAGAAAAGAAGACCAAAAATGTCAACGTGAACGGGAGAAGATACTGCACGAAAAAGTTATCCATTAAAGAGACTATTTCCGGATTGATATTATTGGCTACGAACGAACTTTCTTGGATCGTGCGATGAAGGGCTGTCCATATGGCTGTAATCGATAAAGAGATCAGCATGATAATGCCGATAACGAACATGATCAAGTACTCCATCAAGCGGTTGTAAAAAAAGGATTTTTGGTAATTGGCTTTGAATATGAAATTGATTGAATATATAAGGTTGGAGAATAGAAAACTGGCGGCGATAAAAGAACCTGCCAATCCAAACCATCCCAGATTGGTGATGTTTTGGGAAAGCTCTTGGACTCTCTGGAAGAAGTAGGGATCCAGCTGGGCGAAGAATTCTTCAGAGAAAATATCGAGACTGCGGACGGCGATTTCTGAACTGCCCAAGATTTTTGTGGTGGCGTAGGCAAAAAGGGCAGCCAGAGGAATCGAACACATGAGGGCGAAGTATGAGATCGTGATGGCAAAATTGCCGCATTTATCGCGATGAAATCGTTGCGTAGAGGTCTTGATGATATCGAAGACCGGAAATTTCATTGGTCCTTCAGGTTAGGGATTACCTTAAGAAGTAATTACCCCATTGAATCATGACGATAAATATGGCGATGAATAAGGCATAGATGACAAGAGTTTCGATCAATACGAGCCCCAACAGGACCAGGAAGCGGATATGGGGAGCGGATGCAGGATTACGGGAGATCCCCTCACAGGCACTGCTGATGGCTTTGGCCTGACAAAATGCCCCCGCTGCAGCGGCAAGAGTGATCACCCCCCCGCTGACAATGATGGCCAACTTGAATAACGAGCCAGTTTGCGGATCGAAGGTCTTCTCCTGGGCGAGAAGGGGCGTGCTCATTAGGAAAATAAGCAGGGATAAGATCATGATAGGCTTTCGATATTTTGCCATATTCTTCCTCCTAAAATATTAATGTTCCTCTTCATGTACCACAGCTCCCGCTATGTAGATGCAACTCAGAAGGACAAAGACATAAGCCTGGACGACGGCTGTTATTATGGCGATTGCCATGAAGGGGAGGGGGAGCAAAAAAGGGATGATGGAAGCCATGATCAAAATAAGCAATTCTTCGGCAAAGATATTCCCGAAAAGCCGCATGGAAAGGGATAGAGGTCGAGAAAAATGACTGATTATTTCGATTGGCACCATCAACGGAGCTAGAAGGGGGATCGGGCCCATAAAATGTTTGAGGTATTTGAACAGTCCTTGGGCTTTGATCCCCTGCCAGTGATAATAAATGAAGACTGTCAATGCACATCCCGCCGTAACATTGAGTTTACTGGTGGGAGACATAAAACCTGGAACAAGGCCCATAAGGTTACAGGCCAGGATAAACAGGCCGATGGTTCCCACCAATGGCAGGTATTTTTTTCCATCTTTTCCGATAAGATCGGACATTAGATCTTCGAAAAATTGAATGATGAGCTCCAACACGCTCTGAAGTTTGGATGGAATGATCTGAGGTTTTTTGGAAGAAAGGGAAAAAAAGAGGATCAAGAGGCCGGCCGCAATGAGGCACATGACGACGTAATCCGGGATGAGGTGTTCGGGATTTTTTACCTCGATTCCCACAAATGCAAAAAGAGAGGAGAGAGGCTTACTGAAAATCTTGTTGACGAGCTCAACTATGAATAAGCTATGTTCTAGTTCTTCCATGTTTTTAGACTAGACATAACGATTACAGCTTCAAACAGAAGGACAATGATTATCGATGAAAATCCTGCTGCAAACGCTATGATCTTCTTTGAAAAGAAGAAGATTATAATAAAAAAGATGGCAAGAATCAACACGAGTCTGAGTGCAAATATTAAACCTGAAGTTTTAAGCGCACTCCTTTTTTCACGAAGCAAAACCTTGGATAATGTCTGATTGAGCCAGATGAAGTTGACAGTGGAGAGAGCTCCTCCTGCCAGGACAAAAAGACCGGTTCCGATATCGAAAAAAAAAGATGCCGCAACGGCCAAAAGAAATGACACGCCGAATACCTCCCAGGGAATCCGTTTAAGGATCTTTTCGGCGAGAGGATCGCCTATGGGAGCCGTGTCGTTATTCATCATTTTCTATTTCATCCTTTACATTATCATCCTGCAACCGATACAGCCCCCGGACGAGGTTGTAAATTCCAGTTGCTGTTCCCAAAAGGAAAAAAACGATCAGCATCCATGGCCGCGTCCCGAATGTCTTGTCCAAGATATATCCGAGAAAAAGGCCTACGGCGATCGAAGAAGGGAGCATAAGCCCGAGAGAACTCAATGCCAAAATATTTTTCGAGTCGGTTCTCCAGGGGACCTTTTTCCTGATCATTCATCAGGTATTATCATTAGATATGGAAGAGGAGTCAAGCCATTCATGGGAGCGTATGGGTTGATTCCTCTGGGGAGGTGTGTTACATTTTTTGATTAGTGTGAGACACAACTGCATGGCAAAATCCAAGTTGATAGCCCTGTTTTTCCTATTTTCGATATTCTCTTGGAATTTCCTTCTCGGTCAGCAGACTCAGTTTTCTTCCGAGGAGATCACGATTATTGCACGGTATTGGGAAAAAAAAGACGATCTCATATCCGCCACTGGGAATGTGGAGGTTCACTACCAGAACGTCACCCTCTTAGCTGATGGAGCAGAAGTGAATGTTGAAACCAAAGATGTGTTTGCTTGGGGAAATGTGACGATTCGTTCACCGGAAGAAAA
>Ga0114922_10004968_pt1 | contig 12294 bp, 11 predicted proteins | sample AartaG_FD_100975 | JGI IMG/M metagenome (GOLD analysis project Ga0114922, IMG submission 100975) | Deep subsurface microbial communities from Aarhus Bay to uncover new lineages of life (NeLLi) - Aarhus_00045 metaG | ecosystem: Environmental > Aquatic > Marine > Oceanic > Sediment | place...
AAGCAATGGCACCGCTTTTCTGTTTCATGTAGGCCATTTTATAGTTGGACAAGGCCTCTTCTGTTTTACCGTTTTTGTTCAATGCATTGGCGTAATAATATATGCTGGCAAAATCTTTTCCGTTGGTGGCTGCGATTTTTAGAGCTTTTTCGGCATCCTTATAGGCTTTGCCATCATAAAGAGCTTTTCCCAGTTTCTTCAAGTTCGGTATGATCTGAGGGCTTTTCAAAATGTTATAAGCAGTGATATAGGCGTCCACAGCCCCTTTGTAATTCTTGGTTTTTTCTAAGGCCTGTCCTTGGAGGTATGCCCCTGCTCCTTGTAGCTGGTTCCATGTGGCAGCCGGGGCGAGGTCTGAATTTTTGTTGGATTTGGCGATTTGAATGATCTGTCCGGCATAATTGCTTGCCTTGGGAAGATTTTGTCCTTGGCTCACATACGTGTTTGCCACTATGGTGAGAATCTGGCATTTTTTCAGAGCATCCAATCCGCCAAGCTCTAGGGCCCTTTCCCCGAATTTGATTGTCTCTGCGGTTTTTTTGCCCTTATATGGAAGGGTACAGAGTTCGGCACAAGCAAAATTTTCATACTGTGCTCCCGGATTATTGGATACATAATCTTTCAAAAGCTGGGCTTTCTGACTGGGATCCGGTGTTGTCATTGCTTTGATGTAAGTTTCATTGTTTGCGTTTTGTGCAGGCAACAAAAAACACGAAAAAACAAGTAGGGTTAGTGTTACTATTGCGGTTTTTCTCATTTTCAACCTCTCACAAAAATTTGTTGAATAATATCTTTCTCCAAAGGAAAAGTCAATACAGATGTAAAGAAATTCCACATATATGATAGCAAACTATGTGCCAAATTTAAAGCTTCAGGAAAGACGCTTGGATTTCTTAAGGACTTTGGTTAGAATGTGGCCATGGATTCAGGAAATCTCGGTTTTAAAAAGCAGTTTTCGAAGACTTTCGGAAAAAGTCTGAATCAATCGGTTTTTCTCAGCGAACATTCCAATTTCAAAGTCGGAGGGCAGGCGGATTATTTTTTTGCCGCATCGACCGTCGAAGAGCTCGTCCAGGCTGTCCGTTTGGCCAAGCAGAGCGGCATGCCGTATTACATCATTGGGGGTGGGTATAATCTTCTGTTCGACGATGACGGATTTCGTGGCCTGATTATCAAGAACTGTGTTCGAAGCATAAAAAAAACAGGGGCGGCAAAAATCGAAGCCTTTTCTGGAACGCCTATCCGGGAATTGCTGCAGTTTTGTGTCGCAAATAACATGGAAGGATTTGAATTTTTGGCAGGAATCCCCGGGACAGTGGGGGGAGCCGTGTTCGGGAATGCTGGAGCCTTTGATCGGGATATCGGGAGTTTCCTGACAGAAGCTCTGGTTTTAGACAAAGGGGGAGAGCAGGTCTTGGTGGACAGGGATTATTTTGCCTTTGATTACCGCCAGAGCCGGTTGCGTACCAGCAAAGATCTTCTCTTGAAGGCCACCTTCATGTTACAAGAGGGGGACCAGCAAGAGATAGAGAATAAAATTGCAGTGAACTTGGCCAAAAGGGAGAAAAAACATCCCCCTAGGGGAGTGGCCTGCGCAGGGAGTTATTTCAAAAATCCCATGCTCTCTGATGGGAAAAGGATCCCTGCTGCTCTTTTTTTGGACAAGGTGGGTGCAAAAGGCCTTAGCGTCGGGGGAGCGGCTGTCTTTTCCTCTCATGCCAACTTCATCATCAATCAACATGTCGCCACGACCAAAGACATTTTGAGTTTGGCCCTGGAGCTTAAAAGCCGGGTGAAACAGAAGTTCGGGATCGAGCTGGAGGAAGAAGTTATTTACCTTCCAGCAGAGCTTTCAATGCCTTGAATTTTTCCTCAGGCATCTTTTTTTCTCTTTTGGCTATCTGGAGAGATCGATAGGCCATTTTGATATAAAGATCGCGCAGTTCTGGATGCTCTTGCAGGGCTCCCAGGTGCCTCGCGATAGTTACTTCATCTCCTCGTACGATCGGACCTGTCAAGGCGTTACCTGCGTCAAATTTTTTTACATTCTGTAAAGTTCCTTGCACAAGTGGCAGCAACGCTTGAGAGGCCTCGGATTTTGTCAAGCCGGCCTGTTCAAGCAACTCTGTGGCTGTATCCAGGAGAGTTGCCAGGAAGTTCGAAGCTATGCTACAAGCTGTGTGGTAGAGCGGTTTATTTTGGGCTTCGAGGATAAAGTGCTTGCCGCCCAGTTGGCGGGCGACTTTTATTGCCAGTTCGAGAGCTTCCTGTTTGCCTTCGAGTCCGAAGAAAATGTCATGGAAGGCTTTGGGATCTGGCTTTTTTTGAGGAAAAGACTGGATGGGATGTATGGATGCGACCAAAGCGCATCTCTTTTCTAGAGGACCCAGGGATTCGGTGGTGAGAAGTCCGCTGCAGTGAAAAACGAATTTATCCTGCCATCCGATGTCAGAGTCGGCCAATTCTTTAGCCACCGTTTCGATCGCATCATCAGGCACAGTCAGGATGATCCACTGGCCATGTCGAGCAGCGTAACGATTATCGTCGAAATATTCCCCTTGACCGATGAACTGTTGGCTTTCTTGGGCTGTCGCGAGATGCCTGTCTGAAAGGGTTGCTATTCGGTGACCTTTTTGAGAAAGGGCATAGCCAAGATTGGTGCCCAGTTTCCCAGCTCCGATTATGGCAATGTCACTCATCTGAAGCTCCAAAAATCTCGAGCCAATGATCCACCTCTAGAGGGGATAGGGGAACATCTTCCTTGTTCATGGATTTGGATTCTTTGTATTCTGTTAATGCAGTTTTCAGCAGCTTATGGAATTCCTCGCAGTCGAGAACTTTTGCCTTGTTCATCCTGGCGAATGTTTTGATCTCCCGGTCAGAACTCACCACGATAAAATGCCTTAGATCCGTCTGTTTTTCTACCCACCTCTTGATGATGGTGTCAGCCGATTCATCCATATCCGGCCAGAGAATGGAAAACTGCTTTTTCCTGAATTTTTCGCCGACCAGATCAAGGTCCGGAGGTCCGTCGAAAACCAGGATAATTTTTGTTTTTTTTGCCGCTTGGAATATCGCTAGCTGTGCAACCAGTCTACGCTTACTCTTAGGATCGGACAAGTCCAGATATGGACTGTGCCCGATCAGGTTGCTGCCGTCGATCAAGTATGGCATTTTTTTAAATGTTGCGTGAAATTATATCTTATGAAGAAAAGAAGCGTGTATTTCGAGATGAGAACTAAAGGTGGTATGTGTCACCTGGCTTGAGGATGATAACCTCAGCCATGTCTCCCACCCTCTTCTTGAACTCCTCGGGATCTGCTTCAACGATCGGAAATGTGCCGTAGTGAATGGGAATGACCCTTTTGGTCTGTGTGAATTCGACCGCCTTGGTTGCAGACGGCACTCCCATGGTGTATCGATCCCCGATCGGGAGAAAGCTCAGGTCAGGGCTGAAAAACTCTCCTATCAGCTTCATATCATAAGTGAGTCCCGTGTCTCCTGCGTGATAAAGGGATTTGCCATCCAGTTCGACGACGACACCTGCGGGATCTCCTTTTTCAGCTGAATGCCAAGCCTGAACCATATGGACTATTACTCCGTTGGTCTCAACCGTGCCACCTATGTTCATCCCTTCTGCTGCTACTCCCTCTGCCTCGGCTTCGACAGCGATCTCATGGACTCCCACCAGGATTGCGCCTGTGCTTTTGCAGATTCCATAGGCATCTCCCACATGATCGTCATGGTGATGTGTGACGATAACCACATCTGCATGGGTGATTGCGTCCGCGCTTGTGGAAGCCGCAGGGTTCCCTGTCAGAAAAGGATCGATGAACACAGTTTTGGATCCCTCTATTTTGACTGCGGAGTGTCCTAACCAAGTGATTTCCATTTTTTTACCTCCTTTCTGGATTATTCATAAAAAATGCCGATAACTTCTATTATTCCAGCAATATCAGAATATTATCCTGATATTGCTGGAAATGACAACAAAAACATTTTCCAGATATTCCGACATTTTTTCCCCTTCGGGCGAGCCAATCTCACCACATCGGCTTCGTTGTGGCCCATTCGCGGTATCCAAATACAGCTCCATGGGCCACTTCCTTGCCGCTGCAGCAATCTTGGCCCGTGAATAATCCAGGATCTTATCGCTTAAAAGAATATCATTGCCATCATCCGGGAGGCCAGCTCATGCGCCTTCCACCCAAAAGGTGAAAGTGGATGTGAAAGACCTCCTGCCCGGAATCTCTGGCTGTATTGAGAACGATTCGATATCCCTTCTCATCTATTCCTAAGTTTCGGGCGATCTGACGAGCCTTGAGCAGGATGTGGCTCAGAACATCTTTTTTTTCTTCGGGAATGTCGTTCAAGGAAGCGAAGTGTTCTTTGGGTATGATCAGAATGTGGACGGGTGCCTTTGGATTGATATCGTTGAATGCCATGATTTGCTCGTCCTCATAAATCAGTTCAGATGGAATATCTTTGCCGACAATTTTACAAAAAACGCACTCTTCCATATCTGCTCCTTTTGCTAATCTATTAGTCAATAAATCTTTCGATATGGGCGCCGAGAGATTTAAGCTTTTCTTCGATATTTTCGTAGCCTCTGTTGAGATGTCCGGCGTCAGTGATGATGGTTTCTCCGCTTGCAATAAGTCCTGCTAGCACGAGTGAGGCCGACGCCCTCAGATCTGTGGCCAGAATTTCTGCTCCAGAAAGGGGCGATCTTCCTTTAACTATGGCCTTATCACCGTTGACCTCGATATTGGCTCCCAAGCGCAACAATTCATTCACATGGGAAAATCTTCTGTCGAAAATGGTCTCTGTGATGATGGATGTTCCATCGGCCTGGGTCATCATGACCATGAATTGGGCTTGCATGTCTGTAGGAAAACCGGGAAAGGGTGATGTGGTGATATCTTGTGCCCTGATTGCTTCGCTCCCGATGACACGTAAGGAATGGTTATTGATCTTTTCGATTTTTATGCCAGAATAGCGCAATTTTTCGATGATCGTTCCGAGTTGTTCGGGTAGAACATGGGTCAGGACAATATTTCCTCGGGTCAATGCACCAGCGATCAGAAATGTACCCGCTTCGATCCGATCGGGTATGATTTCGTGGGTAGCCCCTCCGAGATCTTCAATTCCTTTGATGCGGATAGTTTCCTCACCTATCCCATCGATTTTCGCTCCCATCTTGACGAGGAGTTGGCAAAGATTCCCCACTTCCGGTTCGATGGAACAATTTTTCAATATGGTTTCACCTCGAGCAAGGGAAGCTGCCATCAGGATGTTTTCTGTTCCCCCCACCGTTTTTTTCTCGAACTCTATTTCTGCGCCTAGGAGCTTTTTTGCTTCGGCTGTGATGTATCCGTGTTGGAGGCTTATCGATGCTCCCAATTTTTCAAGTCCATGGATGTGAAGATCGATCGGCCGGGATCCGATCGCACATCCTCCGGGTAAGGAGACTATAGCTTTTCCGTGCCTGGCAAGAAGAGGCCCCAAAACGAGGATGGAAGCTCTCATAGCTCGGACGAGTTCATAGGACGCTTCTTCAGAGAGTATTTTTTTAACCTGAACGGACAAAGACCTTCGTCTGATGTTGTAGTCTGCGCCAAGCTCCTTTACCAAGGTCAAAATAGTAAAAACATCCTTCACCAAAGGAATATTCTTCAGCCTGATTTTTTCTTTGGTTAAAAGAGAGGCGGCAATGGCAGGAAGAACGGCATTTTTGGCTCCACTGATCTTAACTTTTCCTTTGAGCTGGAGGTCCTGATTTCCGCGAATCCTGATCTTTTCCATGTAAAATCATTTTAGACCAATGTACACCAAATATCAAGATTGGGGACGTCAAGATTGGGGATATCCCCTATATTTTTAAGGCTTGGTCGAGGTCTGCGATCAAGTCATCCGGGTCTTCGGCTCCTACACAAAGCCTTATCATCTGGGGCGGGACATCGGCGAGTTGGCGGGCTTCATCCCCTTGTTGGAGATGGGTTGATATGGCAGGGATGGTGGCTATGCTCTTGATCCGGCCCATGTCACCGGCTCTGAAGATGATCTGCAAGCGATCGAAGACGCGTCGGGCGTTTACAGGGGGTCCCTCCACCCTAAAGCTCATCAAATGCCCGTAGCGGTTGACTTCATTTCCTTTTCCGTCATCAGAATCCACGAGCTTCATGTATTTTTTTGCCAGGCCGTGGAATTGAAATTGAGGGAGTCCGAGGAAATCGACCTGGTACACCTTGGGGTGATGGCTCAAAAATTCGGCGACTTTCTGGCAGTTTTGGCTGACCAGGTCCATTTTTGAACGCAGTGTCCGCAAATCATTCAGGGCGAACATCGCATTGACTGGAGAAGCGGCCGGTCCGACATCCCGGAAGGGAAGGAATTTCACGTATTCGGCGAAGTTTTCTTTGAATAGTGGATTATCGTTTTTGATCTTTGTGACGATGGGATTCCGGCTGATCAGTGTTCCTCCGATAGCAAGGCCTCCGGATGTGATCGACTTGGTCAGGGAATGGATCACGATGTCTGCTCCGAATGTGAGCGGCCGCATCAGAGCCGGCGTGGCACAGGTCGAATCGATAATGAACGGAATTTCACTCGAATGAGCCAAATCCGCCAAAGTTTTGATGTCGCAGAAAGCTTGTTGAGGATTGCTCGGCGACTCGGCATACAAAAAACGAGTGTTTTCATCGATCTTGGCTCTCCACTCTTCCAGATCTTCGGGGTGAGTGACCCAGCGGACTTCGATGCCTCTTTCTTGCATTTTTCTTATCGAAAAATGCTGATAGGTTCCACCGTATATCTGGATAGAGGAGACAAAGTTGATCTTTTCCGGCCCCTGTTTCTGTTTAGCTAGAAAAGGATCGACGGCTAGCATGATCGCAGACATTCCGGAAGCGGTCACGAGACATGATGTATCACAACCAGTTTTGTACCCCTCGAGAAGCGCGAGAGTCCATTCCAGGTAATAGGTCGTGGGATTGGCGAATCGTGTGTAACACCATGTGGGGATAAGATATGCCAGGGCAGCTTCCATCTCGTCGGAATCTCTGTAAGCTTGAGCCGTCGCAAGATAGAGCGGTTCGATCACAGCTCCTTGATTCTGCTCCAGGGCTTCCTCCACCGTGTACATCCCATGCACGGCTATTGTGTCGAACTTGAACTTTTTTACGCGTTCAAGCTGCCTTTTTTTGAGTTCCAGATTTTTTGTGGCTTCTTCGATATATTTTTTGACACCAGCCCCGTATTCTGCATTGTCAGACATGTTCTTCTCCCTCTCTATCCAAATCGCCTTTCGACCTTTCTCCTGCCTTGTATCTTTCGATTGTCCGGCGCAGCCTTTTTACCCCTTCGATGATCTCTTCTCTTGTAGGAAAAGAAAAGTTGATGCGCATCGTGTTGTACTTGCGGAGTCCTTCCGGATAACAAACTTCCCCCGGGACAAAGGCCACCCGTTCTTCGATGGCAAGATAAAAAAGATCCAGGGTGTTCAACTCTTCAGGAACCGTTATCCACAGGAAGAGTCCTCCTTCTGGTTTCGTCCATCTTACCCCAGTCTCTTCGGGAAAATTTTCGTCCATGGCTTTTAGAAAAAAATTAAGTTTTTCTGCATAATAATCTTTGACGGTCTGAAAATGAGCATCAAGATCGTATTCTTTCAGGAAAGCCGTGCAGATGTCTTGATTCAGTTTTGGCGTGTTTAGTATGTTTGAGCCCTTGATGAATGTTAATTTTTTAATAACATCGGGGGGACCGATGTTGAACCCGACGCGAATCCCAGGGCAAAGAATTTTCGAAAATGTATACAGTCCGATCACATTTCCCTGGTTTTCATCCATGGAATATAGGGCGGGGAGGTGTTCTCCCTTGTAGCGCAGTTCTCTGTAAGGGCTATCCTCCAGGATGGGAATCTTGTGCCTTCTGCCCATTTCGAGAATAGCACATCTTTTTTCCAGACTCATCGTTATGCCCGAAGGATTCTGGAAGTCAGGGACCAAATAGATGAATTTGGGCTGCTTGCCCTGGCTCAGAAGATCCTGAATACCCTTATCCATGCCTTCCACATTCGACCCATCTTCCTGAATATCTAGAGCAAGATATTTGGCGTCTTCCAGCTCGAATGCGGCCAGCGCACCCCCGAATGTCGGGAGGTCGGTAACGATCAGATCCTGGGCATCGAGGAACAGCCTTCCCACGAGGTCCAATCCGTGCTGCCCGGATGTGGTGATCATGATGTTTTCCGGCTCAATAAAGATATTATCTGTCTTGAGATACTCGATGATCGCGGCGATCAGTTCCTTTTCACCTGGAATCGGGGAATACTGGAGGACGGATTCATAATTGTCTTTGATGGCTCTCTCGGCGGCCCGTTGAATGAGATCGACAGGAAAAACGTCACTGGATGGAAGCCCTCCGGCAAAAGAGATGATCTCTGGATCCTTCAAGTACCGGAGCATTTTTCCGATGACATAACCTTCAAAATCTTTCATGATCTTTGCGAATAACCTTTTCATAGATTTATCCTCGACGAGATTTCCTGATTAAATCCTCAAATGCCTGTATTATGTCTTTGCTGAGTATCGATCGGGGGCATCGAAAATATCCATTACCTGAACCCGGCTCAGGAATGTAGCGGAATGCTCCACTCCTTCTGGGATGTAATACCAGTCTCCCTTCCTGTAGATCTTTGTGTCCCCTCCGATGGTCAGCGACATCTCACCTTCGAACACCACTCCCCACTGGCTGCAGTGGGAGTGCGGAGGGACCTTGCCCACGGGTTGGATATCGAACAGAACGATCTGTTTGTCGGTACTCTGGAGTAGCCAGCCCCTGACTCCCTCCAGCTGGATGTCGATTTCCGGGAGATCTCTTATCATTTTTGGATAAGGCGTCCCTTCCCATTGATCCATTAAATTATTCATGTTTTAATCCTTTGTGTCATTGCGACGCTAAATCTGTTCATTCGCAAAGATAGTTAAAAAATTGATTTAATGTAACCTCCGTCCACCTGGAGCGCGACTCCTGTGATATAACTTGCCGCTTCTGAGCAGAGGAAAACCACAGCAGTGGCAATCTCGTACGGCCGGCCTAGCCTTCCCATTGGGATGATCTTTTCAATATTCTGGAAGAACTCTTGAACAGAGCCCTTCCCCGCTTCTTCAAAAGACTTGGCCAGGTTTTCAACCCGTTCTGTTCGTGAGTACCCTGGACAAACCGAATTGACCGTTATGCCGTAGGGGGCTAGTTGGCTGGATAGAGATTTCGAGAATCCCAGAACACCTGCCCTTGCGGTGTTAGAAAGGATCAGCGTGTCTATGGGTTGTTTGGCCGATACAGATGTCAAATTGACGATTCGTCCCCATTTTTGTTTTTTCATGGTTGGCATTGCCTCGTAACAGAGGTTCACCGTGCTCAATAGGTTCAGTTCCAGGGCTGTGCGGTAATCATCCAAGCCAAAACCCTCAGCCATTCCGGTTGGAGGCCCTCCTGCATTGCAGATCAAGATGTCGATCGGGCCGAATTTATCGATCACATGATTGGCCAATTTTTTCACCTGCAATTTATCCGTAACATCTGCTGTCTGGGCAATGACTTGTCCTCCTGCTCGTTCTGCGATTTCTTTTTTTGTTCGGAATAGTTCTTCTTCACCTCTTGCGCAGATGGCAACGTTTGCCCCCTCTCGTGACAGTTGGAGAGCGATAGCCTTTCCCAAACCGCGGCTTGAGGCTGTCACAAGAGCAGTTTTGTCTTTGATCCCCAGATTCATGGATTCCCTCCGATGAGGATTGGGTCTTTAATCCTTTTTTTTGCTGTAGGACACGTTGGCAAACATCGTCTCATGTCCTCTTGCCATGATTTCTTTGGCATCTTTGTCGCATCTCACACATTTGAAATAGATGACATTCCCTATCAATTCTGCCTTATCATTTCTTTCTTCATCCGAGATGAAATAGGCATCCATCGTGTCGAACGGTCGTGATTCCCCATCGCTTTCATACTTGATGGTTATGTTTCTTCCGGCATCGAGGACCTTGTGTGCATTTTCGGTCCAGTCGAAATCTTCCATCCCAAGATCAGGATTGATCCTGAGATGAGCGGCAAGCGAAACATCGAGCCCCGAAGCTTCCATTTCTTCACTGCACTGGATAAATGTTTCGGCAGTTGCCGCATTCCCGATGTTGATTTCATAGATGGGGGTCGTGCCATCTTCTCGGAGGTATTCTTTAAAGATGTTCATCAACATCCGGAGTTGAACGACGTTTTGTGTAGAAAGCAGCATGGAGATTTTGAAAGACAGGTTGGGAATTTCTCTAGCGTAGTAGCACGCCGCAACGATCGTGGACCAGCTGGGATTCAGGAAAAAGTTGGCGCCTGTCTCGAGAGCCGCCCGAGTGATTCCGTCCAGGTAGACAAGGTGATTGTTGTTTCCGACTTCCACTCCTCCCAGGTTGCCGTATGGAGTTCCCATATTTTTCAGAATGATCTGACTTGTGCTTCCGCCCAAGTCTCTCCTTTCGAATGTTTCCCCAGTCACTTTTTCTATACGTGCGAATCGTTCTTCTGGGAGGGGTGTTCCCAGGAGGCTTGTCGTGCAAAACTTGCTCGCTACGAGCAGGTTCTCTGCCAGAGCGAGCGTCGTGATCAAGTCCCCGTCATACACATAGGCTTCTGTCAGTCCGACCACGGAAATCATTTCTGTAGGGAAAAAAACATCCCCGTTTTCTGCAATATCCTTGATGCCATAAAAAGTCGGGCGGGCACCCTGAAATCCCGAGACTTGCGTCGTGCAGACTCCTTTTTTGTTGAAGTTTAATTGGTTCGCTTCGATGAAGTCCTCGACCTTAGCAAATTTTTGAACATATTTTTCCGCCTTTTCCAGTAGTTCTCCGAAACCTTTTCCTTCCGCGATCATCTTCCTTGTGTTGTAATCCCGCATGGATTCGATTTTTCCAGAAATTGCTTTTGCGCCTCCGTAGGATTCCAGCAGCGCATCCATAGCATTTCGGTCTCTGTTGGATAAGAATTTAAAATGCATGAGTCCTCCTCATTTGTTTTTGCGTGTTATATCGGGATGGTTGAAGTTGGTTTCCAGAAAATATCCCATTGAGGTCTTAAATTGTATTTGAAAAAAGCCAATGCTTCAAGTCCAAATTGATATTGACTTAAATATACCTGTATGGTATTGATTTTTCCCTGGATTATTTACGGTAGAAAGGTTTATTTTAACCCTAAAGAATGGTATTCTCGAAAATGATCGTACAAACGCTTTCAAGCCCATCCTTTAATGCAAGGGCGGGGTGGGTTGGCATCGGCATTTTTTATAAATAATTCAGGTTCTATTTTTTCCAGGAGGTGAGCTATGCGATTACTTTTTATCGGTTTTGGCACTGTCGGTCAGGGACTGGCAGAGCTTCTCGTAAAGAAACAAGAATTGCTTTCGAAAACATATGGTTTGGATATCCAAGTTGTTGGGATCGCGGATAAAATCAAGGGTAGCGTTTACAATCCAGATGGGATAAATCTTCCAGAAGCTCTGGAAAAAGCCGGTGGAAAAGGGCCATTGTCGGATTTGTCTGATGATAAATTCGATGGTGAAGCTTTGGATATGATTCAACAGGCAAAGGCAGATGTGATGCTCGAGGCCACTTACACCGATATTGAAACCGGAGAGCCTGCAACATCGCACATCCAGAAAGCCATGGAGTGCGGCATGCATGTTGTTACCACGAACAAAGGGCCTGTTGCTCTGAACTACAAAAACCTGAACAGATTGGCTGTGGAAAAAGGAGTTCGATTTTTGTTCGAAGGGACAGTCATGAGCGGAACGCCCCTCATTAATTTTATCCGCGAAAATCTGGCAGGCTGTGATATCCAAGAAATCAAAGGGATTTTGAACGGGACGACAAATTACATCCTGACACGGATGGAAGAAGGCCTTTCTTATGGGGAATCGCTAAAAAAGGCACAGGAACTGGGATATGCTGAGGCTGTTCCGGATGCTGATGTTTTGGGATGGGATGCTTTGGCAAAAGTTACCATTTTGGCAAAGTATGTTTTTGAGGCGGACGGGAATCCGTTCGATTACCCTTGTGAAGGTATAACCGGCATCACAGCGGCCTCGATAGCCGAAGCCAAAGCCAGAAACAAACGTTTCAAGCTGATCGGTAAAGTATGGCGGGATGGAAGCATCGTGAAAGCATCGGTTGCACCGGAAGAGATCGATCTCACTCACCCTCTGGCTTCTATTATGGGAGCCACCAATGCGGTCACCTTCACGACCGA